>OBID01000075.1_pt1 | contig 43041 bp, 37 predicted proteins | sample 1519781 | NCBI WGS metagenome assembly OBID01 (sample SAMEA3991478, study PRJEB22521) | metagenome | biome: anthropogenic terrestrial biome; feature: sewage plant; material: sludge | place: Sweden | collected 2012-09-26 | reverse complement strand
CACATCTCGAATAGTAGTAGTATCTGTCAAGAGCATGCAGAGTCGGTCGATACCGATTCCGAGGCCACCTGTTGGTGGCATACCGTACTCTAGGGCTTCGATGTAGTCGTAGTCAACGCCTGTCGCTTCGTCGTCACCCAATTCTTTGGCTTTGGCTTGGGTTTCAAAGCGTTCCAATTGGTCGATTGGGTCGTTCAATTCGGTAAAGGCATTTCCGTATTCCTTGGTCATGATGAAGAGCTCAAAGCGATCCGTAAAGCGTGGATCTTCATCGTTTTTCTTAGCCAATGGGGAAACAGCTACTGGATGGCCGTAGACAAAGGTTGGTTGGATTAATGTTTCCTCTACGAATTCTTCAAAGAAGCTGTTGATAATTTGTCCTACCTCTGTGTGGTGTTTTTCTACAGTAACGTTGTGTTCATTTGCCAGGGCGATAGCTTCTTCTAAGCTCATTTCCTGCCAGAAGTCCACACCAGTTTGTTCCTTAATAGCATCGACGATGTGGATACGCTTGAATGGCTCGTGGATAGCAATTTCAGTTCCTTGATAGGTTACAGGACCGTCGCCGACAACTGCCTTAGCGGTATGTTGGATAATACCCTCGGTCAAGTCCATAATGTCTTGGTAGTCAGCGTAGGCTTGGTAAACCTCGATAGAAGTGAATTCTGGGTTGTGGGTCGCATCCATTCCTTCATTACGGAAGATACGGCCAATTTCATAAACGCGTTCCATACCACCGACAATCAACCGCTTGAGGTGAAGTTCCGTTGCGATACGAAGTACCATATCAATGTTTTGGGCATTGTGGTGGGTGATGAATGGACGAGCCGCGGCACCACCAGCTTCATTATGAAGGACAGGTGTTTCAACTTCCAAGAAACCAAGTCCATCAAGGTAACGACGGATTTCTGAAATGATTTTTGAACGTGTTACAAAGCGTTCAAAACTTTCGCGATTGGTAATTAAGTCTAAATATCGTTTTCGGTAGCGAGTTTCAACGTCAGTCAAACCATGGAATTTTTCTGGCAACGGGCGGAGCGCTTTAGACAAGTGAGTTAATTTACGAGCATGAATGGTCAATTCACCAACATTGGTCTTCATGACATCACCTTCGACACCAACAAAGTCTCCAAGGTCTGCTTTTTTGAAGATTTCATAGTTTTCTTCGCCAACGTCATCCTTACGAACGTAAATCTGAATTTGTCCTTCGCGGTCTTGGATATGAGCAAAACCTGCTTTACCCTTACCGCGTTTGGTCATAATACGACCTGCAATGGTTGCAGTTTGTGCCAATTCTTCCAACTCTTCTTTTTCTTTATCTTCATATTGTGCTTTCAATTCAGCAGAGTTAGTAGAACGGTCAAAACGTTTACCGAATGGGTCAATACCCTGTTCAGCCAATGCCGTCATTTTTTCACGACGGACAATCTGTTGGTCATTTAGTTCTTCAAAATGTTCAGTTGACATAAAAAATTCATTCCTCCAAAGTCTGTTCCTTCTATTTTATCATAGAAGAGGTAAAAAATCAGCATAAATTACGAGTAGAATGGGAAAAACAGCAGAAAAATCTACTGTTTTTCTTGATAACTAGTGTCATTCCATACCAGTTCGGTAAAGTTTTCAAAATCATCTGTCTCTAAAATGGTTACAGATGCATTGTCTAAACCACCTCGATGGCGTAAGAGCGCTGGTGGATAGCCTAACAGGGTTCGGATTGAAGCTGTTAGAATAGCTCCGTGGCTTACGACAAGTATCGTTTGATCTGTCTCGTGAATAGATTCTTTCAAAGTAGTGATGAAGCGTGAAGTAGCTTGTGAAACAGTCTCCCCTTCGAACATATCTGCTCGGAAGATGGCCACATTCTGTTTAAATGCATGGTACTGCTTGGGATAGATATCGTGGAAAAGTCCAATTTTTGTTCCTTCCAATCGACCGAAATTCCATTCTCGAAAACCAGCTTTTGTTTCTACTGATTTACAGTAATGGTTCAGGTCAGCAATTCGCTCGGCTGTGATATGGGCTCTTTGTAAATCGCTAGAGTAAATCTTGTCAAAAGGAACGGTAGCTAAATATTCCCCAAGTGATTCTAAATCAAGGAAAGATTCCTCCAAAAGCTTAGAATCTCCAGAGTAGCCTTGAAAGCGTCCCTCAAGATTCCACTCGGTTTTACCGTGACGGACAAAATAGACTTTCACTCGTTCTTCCCTTCAATAATATCTGCAAAATTAGCTTTCACGAAATCAGCTAATACCTGACTGTCAATTCGAATCGACCGACCAATTTCACCAGCTGAAACAATCATCTTGCCTTTTTCAAGTGCAGATTGATCGATATAGATTGGAAAATTGTGTTTTTGACGAATGCCCACGGGGTTGTTGGCACCATGTATGTAGCCAGTTGTCTTTTCCAAGTCCTTTTGCGGAATCATACTCACTTTTTTATTGCCAGAGATCTTGGCTAATTTTTTCTCAGACAGGTGTTCTGTGATTGGGACAATGCCGATAATTGGTCCAGTTTTATCTCCAGTTAATGCCAGAGTTTTGTAAATTTCGTGTTCTTCAATTCCTGGTGGAAGTTGACCTTCGAAGGCATTTAAAACAAGGCTATCATAATCGATCTTAGCCTTGTCTAATATTTGGTCCACCAAGGTTTTCTTTATTTTAACCTTTTTTGCCATTATTTATATTTTTCCTCTAATTTGCTCATCCAAAGTCCCAACCATACTCCCAGGACAAACAGAACAAGTGCAGCAATCCATGTAATAAAGTTTGCTCCAGCATAGGAGATGGATTCTTTGTTGCTAGCCTGTGGAATCAAAATTAAGAGAGTAGATGATGAGACGATACCAATTATAAAGTGATAAACTCGTGAGTGGTAGACTTTAAGAGCATGATCCATTGCTTTTGAGAAGGCAACCATTGCAAGGACTCCACCAATTGCGATAGGTAGGAAAGTTCCAAATAGATCAAGTGATTTGAAACCATTGAGCATTGGTGTGTAAATTCCTAAAATCAATAGCAAGTTTGAAGGGCTGAGTCCGGGAACAAGTACGCCTAATGCAATCAAGGCACCTGCCAATACAAAACTTGCGAAGTTTGCTGGAAGTGTTCCGACAAGATCACTCAAGTTGTAGAGTAAGAGTCCAGAAATGATGAAGGCACCAATCAACCAAGCCAAATCAATACGGTCCCGTTTGCTTTTCTGAGTGGATTCTTTTAGTAAGCTAGGAATCGTACCAACAATTGCACCTGCAAATGCCCATAAAACAGGAACTTGGAAATGTTGTAAGAGGTATTCAACAGGGAAAGAGAAGAGGGCAATTCCCAAGATTCCACCGATCCCTACAGGAACAAAGTAGAGAAAGTTTTCTTTGAAATCTTTTCGAATATTTGCTAAAAAGCCTATTAATCGTTCGTAAATCCCGAGGATCGCAGCTAGTACGCCCCCAGAAACACCTGGTAAGATAAAGCCAAGGGCAATAATCATACCTTTAATTATTCTTGATATCCAAGAAGCCATGTTGTCCTCCAAAATGTATTTATAATGTTCTCATTATAGCATAAAACCAATAAAAATCATTAAAAAGAACGCCTGTTAGAGCACTATAACAGGCGTTATCTATTTAACCACGAAAGAAATTTGGTCTTGCTTTATAAAGGAGAATTAGTAAAATGCAAGCAATTACTGTTGAAGGAAGTATATAGCTGATATTGTAGGTAAAGGAATAAATCCAAACGGGTGTGTCAGCAGGAGCGTAGTCAGCATAGAAGATAATTCCTGCTAAAAAATTGGCAAAAAACCTTAAGCTAGCACCTAAAAAACTAGCTGACATTATCGTAATTGATGCCTTGGATAATGTCGTGTTCCTATGTAGAGTTGGTGCAAATAATCCTGCAATACCAATTCCTGCGTAAGATAGTACATAATCAAGAAAAACTTGAAAAACATTTAAAAAGTAACCGCCATAAAATAATTGTATTGTCCCGACTATTAAGCCAGATAAGATGCCTACTAACCAACCGTGGCGGAGAGAAAGAAGTAGAATAGGAAGCATGACTAAGGATACCGATCCACCTTGTGGCATAGTAAAAAGAGGGAGTTTATCAAAGACAAGAGCAATGGCAGAAAAGATAGCTATCTCAGTGAGAACATGTAATTTGGATTGTGACATAAAAAGACTCCTTTGTAGATAGTAGGCAAAGGAGTGTTTATAGCGAAGTAGAATATCGTTCTATAAATCACACAATTCCTACGCTAGTGTTAACTAGATCAGGTTCGAGGATTTCGCATATTGCGATCTCAGCCGAAGCACTCCTTTGTGTATATGTAATTAGTGAAATTATACCATTTTATTCTGGTGTTGTAAATAGTTTTCGATAAACTTTATTTGGATCTTTCAAAGTAGTAATAATATTTAAATCGAGATAATTCTCGAATCCATTCACATAGCCTCGAGAGGTATATTGATGGAGGTCATAGTCCAAATCAGTACTTGGTGCAGCATTGTAGTAGCCAGAATCAACGCCATAGGTGGGAATCCATACAGCATCAAATTTATCAACATTGATACTGTGATCTTCCATAAAATAGGTGCCGACATAGATACCAATGTTTTTAGCACCGAGAGATTCTAATTCTTGTCTGAAAGCCTCGACACCACCATTCATATCATCCATGGTATGTTCTTCAACATCCAACCAATAAAAGGTGGGGTTGTATTTATTGGCTGCTTCGTAAAAACTACGAGCTTCCTCTTTCATGCTATCAATACTATTCCCAGTAACGTATGCGTAAACAGCAACAGGGACATTTCTAGCCTGAAATTCTTTAATGTGAGTATGAAATGCTTTATCTAACCCATTTTTATCAGTCGCTGTATTTTCGTTTTTAGTGTGTGAGCCACTTTGAATACGGACGATTGCGCCAGAAATGTTTTTGCTAAGGGTATTGTAGTCAATTTCAGACGGTCTTTGCCAAGCCGAGACATCAATAATAGGTTTCATCTCAAGAGCGTTGGTAATATAGTAGCTTGAACTAGGAATTGTCTCAATTGATGTTGGATTAGTATTTGACTGTGTAATAGTAGTTTCTTTACCGGCGGTCGCTCTGTTACCATACACACCAGAAATAAAAATGATGGCAAAAAAGGTCAGGAAGAAACCGATAACAACGATTGGTTTTAATTTCTTTCTCATCAAACCAATTTTACCGTAAATCATTGGAAAAATCAAAAAAATTAGTTTGAAGATAGATTGTATTTAAAGGATTTTCTTGACTTATAGACAGGAAAACGATAGGCTAATATTTAGAACAAAATGAGATAGGTGGAAGAGGTGTACTCAACAAAAAAATTAACCCGATTGGTTGTTTTATCAGCGCTAGCAATTGTTTTTAGAATAGTATTTGGAGCATTTCCCAACATAAAACCTTTAACAGCTATTTTTTTAGTGAGTCTTTCCCATTTTACCTTATTTGAAGGATGGATTTTGATGGGGCTGACAATGATTGGTAGTGGTTTATTGTTTGGTTTCGGTGTCGTTGTTCTATGGCAGGTTCTCAGTTTTGGTCTCGTTCAGTTGATTTGGTGGATTTTGATTCGCCCTCAAATCTTAAAAGAGAGAATTCCGTTATGGCTGCAGAGCCTAGTAGCTGGTTGCTTTGTTTTTGTTTATGGCATGTCCATTAGTTTGCTCACTGCAATTCAATTCGGAATTCATCCGATAATCTATTGGTTAAATGGAATAGTTTTTGATTGTCTACACATGATCTCTACCGTATTATTTTATCCCATCATCTATCATGTTTTTAGGAGATTTTACAAATGAAAAAAATTAGTATTTTACTCACTCTTTTCTTGACCTTTTTGTTGGGGGCTTGTGCAAATACATCGTCCCAGACATCCGGGTCTACAATTGATATCACATTACAAATTACAAATAAAGATCAGGTGAATCGTCAAAAAGTAACGGCATATCAAGGTGATAGCGTGATGAATATTTTAAAAGCTCACCATGACATTGAAGAAGACAATGGTTTAATAACCAAGATTGACGGTATCAGTCAAGATACCAGTACCAATACCTATTGGATGTATAAGGTTAATGGAAAGTTAGCTGAAAAAGGTGCAAATGACCTAAAGGTGTCTGACGGAGATGAGATTGAGTTCTATCTTGAAACGTTTGAATAATTCATAATGGCTTCGGCCATTTTATTATTCAATAGTCTAGTTCCGAATGTTTACTGTTTATCTTATAGAAAGTGATAAGTATTTTTATACAAAGTATGCTATAATAATAAGCATACTCCAGAAAAGGTTGGAATATAAATGAAAATTGATAAGCGGCACTTGCTGAATTATTCCATACTCATTCCCTACTTTATTTTATCGATAATAGGGTTGGTTATGGTCTACTCAACAACTAGTGCCACACAGATTATTAATGGGGGAAATCCATTTAGAACGGTGATTAACCAAGCGGCCTTTTGGGTTGTTAGCTTGATTGCGATTTATACGATTTATCGTATGAAACTTAGTTTTTTACGGAAAAAAGCAGTTATCTATTCCGTTATCTTTATTGAAATTGTTCTACTTGCTATTTCTCGTTTGTTTACTCCCATAAATGGGGCGCATGGTTGGATACCAGTTCCTGGTATAGGTAGTCTCCAACCAGCTGAATATTTGAAGTTGATTATCATTTGGTATTTGGCACATGAATTTGCTAAGAAACAATCTGATATTCGGACATATGATTACCTGTCTTTGATTAAGGGAAGATGGATTCCAAGAGAGTTTACAGATTGGAGAGTTATTAGCCTTCTACTTCTTGGATTGGTTGCCACTCTGCCGGATTTGGGAAATGCTACAATTATCACCCTGATTATTGTTGTTATGATTAGTGTAAGTGGCATCGCTTATCGATGGTTCTCAACCGCTTTGATAGGAATTGTTGCTGCTTCCGGAGTTGTACTTGGGACCATTCGTATTTTTGGATTAGAAACTGTTGAGAAAATTCCACTTTTTGGTTATATAGCTCGACGGTTTGCAGCTTATTTCGATCCCTTTGGTAATGCTACCAGTTCAGGCTTGCAATTAACTCATTCATACTATGCGATGAGTAATGGTGGTTGGCTTGGGCTTGGCTTAGGAAACTCAATTGAGAAAAAAGGCTATCTGCCTGAGGCTCATACAGACTTTGCCTTTTCTATTGTCATAGAAGAACTTGGTTTTGTAGGAGCAAGTCTCATTTTGGCTATACTATTCTTTTTGATTGTCCGCATCATTGTAGTTGGTGTTCGTGCTCGCAGTCCATTCAATTCGATGATGGCGCTTGGTATGGCAGGAATGCTTTTAATTCAGACATTTATCAACATAGGAGGAATTTCTGGATTGATTCCCGCTACGGGTGTAACTTTCCCATTCTTGTCGCAGGGTGGTTCTAGTCTCTTGATTATTTCCATCGGAATTGGGTTTGTTTTAAATATTGATGCGACAGAAAAACGTCGTTTGATTGAAGAAGAAGTTGAAAGAACATTTGTCTAATTTATGAAAAACATGAGGTGAAAAGATGTCTACCCAAAAGCTAGAAAATTATAACAATAAAGAAGCTATCCGTGAAGAAGTGACGATTTTGACGAATATCTTACAAGATGTGGCTCGTGAAATGATGTCTGAGGATACATTTGCAGCTATTTGCCAGCTAGAAGAATTATCTGTCAAAGATGATTACTCTAAGTTGATTCAGATTATTGGACAATTGACAAATGATGAGTTGACAGATATTTCAAGGTATTTTGCTGTTCTACCTTTATTAATCAATATTTCCGAAGATGTCGATTTAGCTTTTGAAATTAATCACCAAAACAATGTTGGACAAGATTATCTAGGAAAAATTTCAGCCACTATTGATATGGTATCTCAACATGAAGATGCTGCGGAGATTTTAGAAAAACTAAATGTTGTTCCTGTACTAACTGCCCATCCGACACAAGTTCAACGTCAGTCTATGTTAGATTTAACTAAACACATTCATGAACTCTTGCGTCGCTACCGCGATGTTAAGATGGGATTATTGAATCGTACAAAATGGGAAGATGAATTGCGTTGCTATGTTGAAATTATCATGCAGACAGAAATGACGCGTGAGAAAAAACTAAAGGTAACCAATGAAATTACCAATGTAATGGAGTATTACAATTCCTCATTCATCAAAGCAGTTACAAAACTACAACGAGAATATAAACGTCTGGCCGCTGAAAAAGGAATTCAGTTGATGAATCCTCGCCCCATTACAATGGGAATGTGGATTGGTGGTGACCGTGATGGAAATCCATTTGTTACGGCTGAAACCTTGAGACTATCAGCCTTAACACAGTGCGAAGTGATCATGAATTACTATGACCAGCAATTGGAAAAGTTGTATCGTAATTTTTCACTTTCTACAACCATCACTAAGGTTAGTCCTGCTGTGCAATATCTTGCTGATTTGTCTGAGGATGCTTCGGTCTATCGTGAAAATGAACCTTATCGTCGCGCCTTCCACTACATTCAGATGAAACTGGCAAATACAAAAGATTACTTTGTTTACAATAAGGCTTCAGATGTGCGCTACGCAAATGTTGGTGAGTTTAAAGCAGATGTTCTAACGATTAAACAATCATTAATTGACAACAAGTCTGCAGCATTAATCAAAGGTGACTTGGCTGAGTTATTGGAGGCGATAGAGGCGTTTGGTTTCTATTTAGCTACAATTGATATGCGCCAAGATTCTTCTATCAATGAAGCTTGTGTTGCTGAATTACTTGCATCTGCACGCATCGTTGAAGATTATTCTAGTCTATCTGAAGAGGCAAAATGTCATGTCCTATTAAAACAACTAGAAACAGATCCACGTATTCTCTCGGCAACCTATGTTCCAAAATCCGAGCAATTAGAGAAGGAATTGGCTATTTTCTCTACAGCTAGGGAGTTAAAGGATAAGCTGGGTGAGGAAGTTATCAAACAACATATTATTTCACACTCAGAAAGTGTATCTGATTTATTGGAATTAGCTGTATTATTGAAAGAAGTTGGATTGGTTGATTCAGATAAGGCGCGTGTTCAGATTGTTCCACTTTTTGAAACAATTGAAGACTTAGATAATGCGTCAGATACCATGCGCCAGTACTTGCAATTGGACTTGGCAAAACGCTGGATTGCAGGTAATAAACAATATCAAGAAATTATGTTGGGTTATTCTGATTCAAATAAGGATGGTGGTTACCTTTCTTCTGGTTGGACATTATACAAGGCTCAAAATGAACTGACGAAAATTGGTCAAGAAAATGGAGTCAATATTACGTTTTTCCATGGACGTGGTGGTACAGTTGGACGTGGTGGTGGTCCATCATATGATGCGATTACTTCTCAACCATTCGGTTCCATTAAAGACCGGATTCGTTTGACTGAACAAGGGGAAGTCATTGGTAATAAATACGGAAATAAGGATGCAGCTTACTATAACCTAGAAATGTTGGTATCAGCAACCTTGGATCGTATGGTAACACAAATGATTACTGATCCTAATGAGATTGGTAACTATCGTGAAACAATGGATGAAATTGTTTCTGAAAGTTACACAATCTATCGTGACCTTGTTTTCAATAATCCGCATTTTTATGATTATTTCTTTACGGCCAGTCCGATTCGAGAAGTCTCTAGTTTAAATATTGGTTCTCGTCCAGCGGCGCGTAAGACAATTACTGAAATAGATGGTCTCCGTGCGATTCCTTGGGTATTCTCATGGTCTCAAAACCGTGTAATGTTGCCAGGATGGTATGGAGTTGGTTCTAGTTTCAAACGCTTTGTGGATAAAGACCCAAATAATTTGGCAAAATTACAAAAAATGTATGAATCTTGGCCTTTCTTCCGTTCGCTCTTATCGAATGTTGATATGGTACTGTCAAAATCTAATATGAATATTGCTTTTGAATATACCAAAATGTGTGAAAGCGATGAAGTGCGAAGTGTTTTCCACACCATTTTAGATGAATGGCAATTGACCAAGAATATGATTCTATCTATTGAACAAAATGAGGAACTATTGGCAGAGTTGCCTTTCCTTAAAGCCAGTCTTGACTATCGTATGCCATACTTTAATGTGTTGAATTATATTCAGATTGAATTGATTCGCCGTCTCCGTCGTGGAGAGTTTAGTAAGGAGCAAGAGAGTCTCATCCATATTACGATTAACGGTGTCGCAACAGGACTTCGTAATTCAGGTTAATGTTAACTGATTGAAAACAACTTCTTCGGAGGTTGTTTTTTACTGCTCTAAAAATGTATAATAAAATTTGGAAGTGTGTAACCATTTCGGATGATATTCGTTATATAAGTGAAAGGAGGAGATGATCATCAAACTAGATGAATATGAAAAAGAAGTTGTTGCCATTGCAGAGGAGATTTCCTTTTATCTGCAAAAATCAGGGGCAACACGTGCGGATAGCCAGGATATTGCCCAAGATGTGCTTGTAAAAATTCTAGAATCAGATATTGTCCTTCCTTTTGAAAAGATGCGAGCTTGGCTGTATCGTTCAGCAGTCCGTACATATATTGACAAGTACAGACGTGACAAACGCTATCATGAAATTCTTCAGAGAGATTTTTTCAGACAAGATATGCTTGTTCTATATGATCAAGAAAACTATGAGGAGCTCTATCAAGCAGTGAATGAGTTGCCTAGTCAAGACAAGGTTGTGATTGACCTTTACTATTTTCAAAATATGAGTGTCAAGGAGATAGGGCATATTTTAGGTTACAGTCAGAGTTGGGTAAAAATTCATCTGTTTAGAGCTAGAAAACAAGTGGCGAAATTATTAAAAGAGAGAGGGTATGAAGATGAAATCTTTTGAAATAGCAACGAAGAAAAATAAACGAAAACAACTGTGGAAAACAGTTCTCCTCGCTAGTTGCTTAGTATTTACTTTATTGGTAAGTGGAATTTTTGCATTACGAATTTTTTCTGATTATCGTAGTAAGCAAGCAGAGGAATTATTTGATGCAACTTTTCAAGTGGCTTATCCCAATGTAGAACCAAACATGACCTTCGTGAACCAGACAGGTATTGTCTCAGGCTACATCGATTATTCATTATTGAAAAATCTTGCAGGTGTCCCAATTGCATTTGGGCATTTGGAGGTAGAGTATAGTATTTATGGAATCTTTTCAAATTTTGGACAATACTTTCCGCTAACCTCTGGTAACTATCAGTATCATCAAGATAGTAATTCCAAAATTCCAGTTTTCTATAATACCGAATGCCTTGACAATCGTGCAGGAAATGAATTATCATTTGTTAAAGAGATGCAGGGCCAATTGGTCGAGATAGCTATTACATTTGATAGGAAATACACTTTTAGGGAAATAAAAGATATGATTCCTAGCAATCTCAAAAAAAATTGGTATTGGATAGGAACAAATAGCAGTCAAACAAGAGTAGAAGACCTGCCTTTGGTCAGCATATTTGGAATGGATTCTGATGATGTAGTTGCAGTAACGCAAGAGGAATATTCAGATATGCAATTTCCATATAAAAGTCCAATTAATGCTATGAAAATCTTGCTGGAATATAATGGTAACTATAGCCTGTCTCCTTCAGCAAGAGGAATCTTAGAGAGCTATGTAGACAAATTCGGAGAAACTGATTTTACTAAGCAAGAAGATATCAATAAACTTGAATTTGCTGGAATTATCCTTACAGGTAAAGCAGAAGATTTCGGACAATTGGAAGGGAAACAGTGGGTATATGCTTCGAGTATTGGGGCCTCTATACCCATGCAACCCTATTATCAACTTGACTATTGAGTATTAGTTGATAGGAATTTGAATGTATCGAAAGCAAGGAAAGCTTTCTTCAAGTATGAAATTGCATACCTTCCAAAAAAGACATAGAATCGGCGTCCGTAAGGAAATTATACGGATGCCTTTTTTCATTTCGTGGGAATATTTTTTGATGCGATAGTTACCACCAGACAAAGAAAACGTTTGCATTAATATTGGAAGAATGTTAAAATGGGTAGGCTAGGAGGTAGCAATCATGATAGAATTGACAGCTCTTTTTCATCGTCCTGATTCAGAGTATGCATATTTATATAAGAAAAATGTGGTTCATCTTCGTTTTAGAACCAAAAGGAATAATGTACAGTCAATACGTGTACACCATGGAGACCCCTTTATTTTTTACCAACAAGGCTATCAATACCAAACAGAAATGGAAATTGTAGCTAGTGATCAGCTATTTGATTATTGGCAAGTGGAAGTCGGAGCTGACTTTGCCAGATTGCAGTACTTGTTTGAATTGACGGGTTATGATGGGCAACAGATTCTATTTGGAGATGTTGGTCCACTGGATGCTACAAGTAATAACATTAGTCAATTTATGAACGGTTTCAAGTTACCTTACTTGCATGAAGCTGATCGATGTCAAGTACCAAGTTGGGTTTCGGAAACAATTTGGTATCAGATTTTTCCTGAACGGTTCGCTAGAGGAAAGAAAAATACTAATAAACAGGAGTATAGAGATTGGAATCCAGACTTGGCTCCAACTACAAGTGATTTTTTTGGTGGTGATTTAGCAGGAATTACTGAGCATTTAGACTATCTACAAGACTTGGGCATCACAGGTTTGTATCTTTGTCCTATTTTTATGGCGCCGAGCAATCATAAGTACGATACGAGTGACTACTATCAAATTGATCCTCAATTTGGTACTACAGACGACTTGAAGGAGCTGATTAAGGAAGCTCATAAGCGTGGCATTAAGGTCATGTTAGATGCCGTGTTTAATCATATTGGTTATCAATCTAAGCAGTGGCAGGATGTCCTTAAAAATGGAGAGCAATCAGTTTATCGAGATTGGTTTCACATTGATCGGTTTCCATTGGTTGAAGTTCATGATGGTAAAGAAAATCTGCATTATGAGACCTTTGCTTTTCATGGAGAAATGCCCAAACTCAATACATCAAACTCCGAAGTGAGGAATTATCTTTTGGGTGTTGCCCGGTATTGGATTGAGGAATGTGACATCGATGCCTGGCGCTTGGATGTAGCTAATGAGATTGATCATCAATTTTGGAAAGAATTCCGTAAGACAGTTCTATCTGTCAAACCCGATTTGTTTATCCTAGGAGAAATTTGGCATAGTGCTCAATCATGGCTGGTTGGAGACGAGTACCATTCAGTAATGAATTATCCGCTTGCCAACGCAATAAAAACATTCTTCCTCAAGGGAGAACAAACATGTGATGAATTCCTCGCTTCCTTGAATAGTCAGCGGTTCACCTATCGTCAACAGTCAAGAGAAGTGTTATTTAATCTTTTGGATTCACATGATACAGAACGCATTTTGACGACAGCCAATGGAAATACGGATGCAGTAAAATCAGCCTTGGTTGCTCTGTTCTTCCAAGTAGGAAGCCCGTGCATCTATTATGGAACAGAAGTTGGGATGATTGGTGGGGAAGATCCAGATTGTCGTAGGGTTATGCCTTGGAAAGAAGAACAGCAGGACAAAGAGTTACAAGCATTTGTGAAAGAAATGATTCACCTAAGGAAGTCTTATCAACATCTTATTTTGACGGGAACATTCTCACTTCAGTCTACGGAAGATCAGTTACTTCTCATGACTTATAAGGATGGCAATCAGTCACTTACGATCTATTTCAACCAAGGGGAAAAGTCAGTGCCCCTGTCAGGAGATCAGCAAGTCATTTTAGCCAATGGTATAGAGGGAACTGGACTAAAAAAAGCGTTACAAGCGGGGGGAGTAGCCCTTGTAGAAGGGGTATAAATTAAAAAACGATAGAAAATGCTTGCAATTCTGCTACAATTTGATAGAATAGTAAGGTAAAGTTAGACCGTATTGCCTACTGTCTATCTATAAAATATATTTTATTGGAGGCTTTTACCAAAATGGCAAAAGAAAAATACGATCGTAGTAAACCCCACGTTAACATTGGTACAATTGGACACGTTGACCACGGTAAAACTACTTTGACTGCAGCTATCACAACTGTATTGGCACGTCGCTTGCCTTCATCAGTTAACCAACCTAAAGACTATGCGTCTATCGATGCTGCTCCAGAAGAACGTGAACGCGGTATCACTATCAACACTGCACACGTTGAGTACGAAACTGAAAAACGTCACTATGCTCACATCGACGCTCCAGGACACGCGGACTACGTTAAAAACATGATCACTGGTGCTGCCCAAATGGACGGTGCGATCCTTGTAGTAGCTTCAACTGACGGTCCAATGCCACAAACTCGTGAGCACATCCTTCTTTCACGTCAGGTTGGTGTTAAACACCTTATCGTCTTCATGAACAAAATTGACTTGGTTGACGATGAAGAATTGCTTGAATTGGTTGAAATGGAAATCCGTGACCTTCTTTCAGAATACGATTTCCCAGGTGATGATCTTCCAGTTATCCAAGGTTCAGCTCTTAAAGCCCTTGAAGGTGACACTAAGTACGAAGACATCGTTATGGAATTGATGAACACTGTTGATGAGTACATTCCAGAACCAGAACGCGACACTGACAAACCATTGTTGCTTCCAGTCGAAGACGTATTCTCAATCACTGGTCGTGGTACTGTAGCATCAGGACGTATCGACCGTGGTACAGTTCGTGTTAACGACGAAATTGAAATCGTTGGTCTTAAAGAAGAAAAATCTAAAGCAATTGTTACTGGTGTTGAAATGTTCCGTAAACAACTTGACGAAGGTCTTGCCGGCGATAACGTTGGTGTGCTTCTTCGTGGTGTACAACGTGATGAAATCGAACGTGGTCAAGTTATCTCTAAACCAGGTTCAATCAACCCACACACTAAATTTAAAGGTGAAGTTTACATCCTTACTAAAGAAGAAGGTGGACGTCACACTCCATTCTTCGACAACTACCGTCCACAGTTCTACTTCCGTACAACTGACGTAACTGGTTCAATCAAATTGCCAGAAGGTATTGAAATGGTAATGCCTGGTGACAACGTTACTATCGACGTTGAATTGATCCACCCAATCGCCGTTGAACAAGGTACTACTTTCTCTATCCGTGAAGGTGGACGTACTGTTGGTTCAGGTATGGTTACAGAAATCGAAGCTTAATTCGATTGAGTTCCCAGATTTAACAATTATTTGTCAGACAACAAAAATTGTAACTCTCTACCAGGTGGTAGAGAGTTTTTCTGTAAGTATTCATAAAATACACAGAAATTCTTTAATCTTCGCTGAATTTATGCTATAATGAACCTTGTAAAATAAAAAAGAAGAGGTATGTGAAATGTCACGTAAACCAATCATTGCCGGTAACTGGAAAATGAATAAAAACCCTCAAGAAGCACAAGCTTTCGTTGAGGCGATTGCAGGAAAATTGCCTGCAGGCGATAAAATTGAAGCAGCTATCGCAGCTCCAGCTGTAGATTTGAACGCTCTCTTGTGGTTTGCTAAAGATTCTGAATTGAAAGTTGCTGCTCAAAACTGCTACTTTGAAGATGCAGGTGCCTTCACTGGTGAAACTTCTCCAAAAGTATTAGCTGAAATGGGCGTTAACTATGTTGTTATCGGTCACTCTGAACGTCGTGATTACTTCCATGAAACAGACGAAGATATTAACAAGAAAGCCCATGCAATTTTCCGTAATGGATTGACTCCAATTATCTGTTGTGGTGAATCTCTTGAAACTTACGAAGCTGGTAAAGCAGTTGAATTCGTAGGAGCTCAAGTTTCTGCAGCTTTGAAAGGTTTGTCAGCTGAGCAAGTCGCTTCACTGGTAATCGCTTACGAACCAATCTGGGCAATCGGTACTGGTAAATCAGCTACTCAAGATGATGCGCAAACAATGTGTAAAGCAGTTCGCGATGTTGTTGCAGCTGACTTTGGTCAAGAAGTTGCTGACAAAGTACGTGTTCAATACGGCGGTTCAGTAAAACCTGAAAATGTTGCTGAGTATATGGCTTGTCCAGACGTTGACGGTGCCCTTGTAGGTGGTGCATCACTCGAAGCAGAAAGCTTCTTGGCTTTGTTGAACTTCTAATATATGAAAAAGGACTTTAGATTTGAAAATCTAAGTCCTTTTAAAATTCTAATTTATGAGATAAAGAGATGAGAGTCAAGACTATTTTAGAACCCATTCTCTTAATGCATATGCGACACCGTCTTCATCGTTTGACTTGGTGATATACTTGGCGATTTTCTTCAGTTCAGGATTACCATTTTCCATGACTACTGGATTTTCAACAACCTCCAACATTGGACGATCATTTTCTTGATCACCAATAGCCATCGTTTGATCCATAGTTAAACCAAGTTTTTCCGCTAGATGAATGATAGCTTGTCCCTTGTTAACAGTTTTAGGGGTGATTTCCAAATAAAATGGTGCTGATTTTGCCACATTGTACTTCTCCGTCAAACTAGTTGGAAGTAGTGGGATAGCAGCGTCAAGGATTTCAGGTTCGTCTACCATCATTGTCTTGATAATCTCTTTACCAACCATTTCTTCAGGAGTGCGGTAGAAAATAGGAGCACTTACAAGTGTTGATTCGTAGATAGTGTATTTTCCGATATTGCGGTTAGCCGTGTAGATTCCTTCTTTTGTACTTGCATGCATGGGAAGGTTAAATTTACGAGCAACCAATTCAATATCTAAATAGTCATCATAGCTTAATGTATCTTTTACAATATCTTCACCAGTTGCGGCATCCTGTACCAGTCCCCCATTAAAGGTGATGACATAGTCACCAGTGTCTGTTAAGTTGAGCTCTTCCAAGATGGCACGGACTCCAGAAATAGGGCGGCCTGTAGCAATAACAATTTTTACACCCGCTTTTTTGGCATCTTGAATGGCTGTATGCACTTCGGTCGTAATTTGGTGTTGGCTATTTAAAAGAGTACCATCAATATCGATAGCAACAAGTTTAATACTCATGAAGAAAGGTCTCCTATGTTAAAATGATCATTATGTATATAGCTAAGGAAAGTAGCATTTTGTTCGGCAAATATACCTGTGTCCACTAACATTTCTTTCGGGAAATAAAATCGGCTGTCGCCATGGATAGTTCCAGATAGGGAGTGGACAATTGGTGATAGAGTAGAAAGCTCTACCAAACTTTCGTCTTTACGATAGATTTCAATTTGTGTTCGTTTCTTTTCGGCATTTGGTCTGTATATATCATAAGGCAAATCAAAATTATGGTGGATTGCGGTATAGTATTCTGGATCAAAACCTACTTCAGCGACAATACTTCGTAGAATATCCAACTGATTTTCTTGATTGCTCTTAAATGTAATAGATTTAAATACCTTTCGATTGATATATCGTTGTGCTAAATCAGATAAAATACGGTCAGGGCCATCTATCCAAGACTGAAAATAGGTGTTCATCACGCCATCATCAAGTGCGAGATAGTCTGTTAGACGAATACGATGTTCAAAGAATGGCAAGAGGCGAGGGGAAGTGCGCGCAAAGAAGTCTTGCTCGCTAGTATACAGAAGTTTTGCCCGATTGAGTAAGTTTTGTAACAAAACCTCCATTGAGCGACTAGCTGGATGGAAATAGACTTGCATATACATTTGGTATCGACTGAGTACGTAATCCTCAACCGCATGCATACCAGATTCTTTAAAGGCAATGCCATTTTCTGTAGGACGAATAACACGCAATATTCTAGTCAGGTCAAATTCACCGTAGCTGGCACCTGTAAAATATGAATCTCGTAGCAGATAATCCATGCGGTCAACGTCAATTTGACTAGAAATCAATTGAACGACCTGTTTATTTGGGTAAGTATGGTTAATCACACTGGCTACTCTTTCTGGAAAATCAGGGGATACTTGCTTCAGTAATGCATTGATTTCAGTTTCAGGGCTAGTTATGATAGTGCACGTCATTTCCTCATGGTCGGTATCAAATAGGCGCTCAAAGGTATGAGAATAAGCACCATGACCAACGTCATGTAATAGAGCCGCGACCATGGTCAAAAGTGATTCATTTGAATCCCAAGTATCTGGGTATTTATCTTCAAATTTTTGAGTGATTCTTCTGGCAATTTCATAGGCACCGAGACAATGTGAAAAGCGACTATGCTCACCACCATGGAAGGTATAGGAAGTTGTTCCTAACTGCTTGATGCGTCGTAGTCGTTGAAATTCTTTTGTATTAATCAGATGGTAAATAAGTTCTTGCTCGACGTGAACATAGTTGTGAACGGGGTCACGAAATACTTTTTCAATCATACTTTCATTATAGCAGAAAAAGCTAATATTTTCCTTATTTTTCTAAAACACAAGGATATTGTTATGTACCAAGTCTTCTTTTTTCAGTATAATGGAGGAATGAAATATCAATTAATATTATGGGCCATCCAAATACTCATTATCGGTTTGATTATTTGGATGCTCTTTACCATTTTATCTTATGCAAAAAAACATAAGATTTCTCTAACTGAAAAATTTTGGACAGGATTTGGCATTGGGTATGTCACAGATCTGCTAGACACCTTGGGGATTGGTACATTTGCGACGACTACAACCATGTTTAAGCTAACAAAGTTGGTGGAGGATGACCGAAGAATTCCAGCCACGATGACAACAGCTCATATTATCCCGGTCTTAGTAGAAGCCTTGCTTTTTATAACAATTGTCGAGGTTGACATTGTGACACTTATTGCAATGGCAACGGCAGCTTTTACTGGAGCGTTTGTTGGGGCAAAGGTTACTCAGACCTGGAATACTCAGAAGGTGCAACGGATTTTGGGAATTTTACTTGTGCTTGCAGCAGGTTTCATGGTTTATCGTATGTTAACCAATCCTGGTGCGGACCTGACAAATGAAGTGAGGGGCTTAACGGGGTTGAAATTAGCACTTGGGATGGTCTTTGACTTCATGGTAGGGATGTTGATGAGTATGGGACTTGGGAACTATGCACCGGAATTAATCTTCTTCTCATTGATGGGAATCAGTCCCGCTGTTGCTCTTCCTGTTATGATGCTTAATGCTGCTATGATTATGACAGCTGGTGCCAAGCAGTTTATCCAATCTGGTCGAGTCAACTGGCCTGGTGTACCTGGGATTATCGTCGGTGGGGTATTAGGTGTTCTGACAGCAGCCTTTTTCCTGTCAAATTTAGATATAAACCATTTGAAAATTTTGGTAGTTTTCATTGCTTCCTATACAGGATTTACATTATTGCGCTCGTCCTTTGTTCCAAGAATAAATAAAGAGTAGGAGGAACACATGCATATTCGATTACAAAATGAAATTGATTTAGATGGACAGGTTGAAATCATTGATCAGCGATTTCAAGTAGAAGTTAAGGAAAAAGATGGGCATCTTTATCTAATTTTCGTAAATGACGAGGCAGAAAAAGTTGTTATCAAATGTGATGACGAGGAACTTGTCATGACACGTTTTTCAACTCCCAAGTCTATCATGCGATTTATTTCTAACAAAGAGGCTATTGTGACCATTCCCACACCGATGGGGATTCAGCATTTTGTAACCAATACTAAAAATTATCAGCTGAATCGCTCGGAACAACACTTGCGTCTGCAATATGATTTAATGGGATTGGAAAATCAACAGCGGTTTGCTTCCTATGATATAGCGATTTCATGGAAATAAGTCGGGAAAAATTGTCATATGATTCTATTTTTTCAAGAAAATATTTCTTGAATTCCTTAGGATTTCTGGTATAATAGAAATCAAATCGAGGGAGTAGCTAGCGGATTCATCCGTGATATTGTCGTCAATCCGACTTGTTTCCGGCAATATATTAAATAGCGAGACTTGTTTTAATAAGACAGGTCTCTTTTTTTATTTGTTAGTAAAAAAGGGACCGAGAAGGAGAAGGAAATTGTCAAAAGAACAAAAACGCGATTTGTTTTATACACAGAGCGAAGAGCAAGTATTGTCAAGCATGGGGTCTTCTTTAGACGGTTTGTCTAGTGATGAGGCAAGCAAACGTCTAGCAGAATATGGTCGTAACGAATTGGAAGAGGGTGAAAAGCGTACCCTTCTAGCTAAATTCTTAGATCAGTTCAAAGACTTGATGATTATTATTTTGATTGCTGCATCTATCTTGACGGTGATTACAGAAGGTTCTCGCGGTTTGACGGATGCCATCATCATCTTGGCCGTAGTTGTTTTGAACGCTGCTTTTGGTGTTTATCAAGAAGGTCAAGCAGAGGCGGCCATTGAAGCGCTGAAAAACATGTCAAGTCCAGTGGCGCGTGTGCTTCGTGACAACCATGTAGTCGAAGTGGATTCTAAAGACTTAGTACCAGGGGACATCGTTTTGCTTGAAGCAGGTGATGTTGTCCCAGCTGATATGCGTTTGTTGGAAGTTAACTCCCTCAAAATTGAAGAGGCAGCTCTTACAGGTGAATCTGTACCGGTTGATAAAGATTTATCAGCAGTTTTAGCAGAAGATGCACCGATCGGTGACCGTGTTAATATGGCCTACCAAAACTCAAACGTTACCTATGGTCGTGGTTTGGGTGTTGTAACGAATACTGGTATGTATACTGAAGTTGGTCACATCGCCGGAATGCTGGCTAATGCTGATGAAATAGACACACCGTTGAAACAAAATCTGAACCAATTGTCCAAGGTATTGACCTATGCCATTCTTGCAATTGCTGCCATTACTATGGCTGTTTCAGTTTTTGTACGTGGTGAAGGAATCCTGCCAGCCCTTATGACATCTGTTGCCCTTGCGGTTGCAGCCATTCCTGAAGGTTTGCCTGCCATTGTAACAGTTATCCTTTCACTTGGTACTCAAGTATTGGCTAAACGGAACGCTATCATTCGTAAATTGCCAGCCGTTGAGACTCTTGGTTCAACTGAAATCATTGCATCAGATAAGACTGGTACATTGACTATGAACCAAATGACTGTTGAGAAAATCTATACAAACGGTCAATTGATTGAAGCTAAAGAAGCTTTGGATGCAAGCAATACAACGCTTCGTATTATGAACTTTGCCAACGATACAAAAATTGACCCAACAGGCAAATTGATTGGTGATCCAACTGAAACGGCTCTTGTTCAATTTGGTTTGGATCAAAACTTTGACGTTAGTGAAGTATTGGTTTCTGAGCCTCGTGTGGCAGAATTACCATTTGACTCAACACGTAAAATGATGTCAACAGTTCACCAACAAGCTGCAGGTAATTTCTTTGTAGCTGTCAAAGGTGCTCCAGACCAGTTGTTGAAACGTGTAACGCAAATCGAAGAAAATGGAATAATCCGTCCAATCACAGATGCAGATAAAAAGGCTATTCTTGCTACTAACAAGGACTTGGCCAAACAAGCACTTCGTGTCTTGATGATGGCTTACAAGTATGTAGATGCTGTGCCTACTATGGAATCAGACATTGTTGAAAATGATCTTGTCTTCTCAGGCTTGGTTGGTATGATTGACCCTGAGCGTCCTGAAGCGGCTGAAGCAGTCCGTGTTGCTAAGGAAGCTGGCATCCGTCCAATCATGATTACTGGTGACCACCAAGATACTGCTGAAGCAATTGCGAAACGTCTTGGTATTATTGATCCAAATGATACTGAAGACTGTGTATTCACAGGTGCTGAGCTCAATGAGTTGACAGATGAAGAATTCCAAAAAGTTTTCAAACAATATTCAGTTTATGCTCGTGTTTCCCCAGAACACAAGGTTCGTATTGTAAAAGCATGGCAAAACGAAGGCAAGGTCGTCGCTATGACTGGTGATGGAGTGAATGATGCGCCATCTCTTAAGACTGCTGATATCGGTATTGGGATGGGTATTACGGGTACAGAAGTTTCTAAAGGTGCATCTGATATGGTTCTTGCAGATGACAACTTTGCTACTATCATCGTAGCGGTTGAAGAAGGACGTAAGGTCTTCTCAAATATTCAAAAGACAATTCAGTACCTTTTGTCAGCAAATACTGCAGAAGTATTGTGTATTTTCCTTGCAACTCTCTTTGGTTGGGATGTACTTGATCCAGTTCATCTTTTATGGATTAACTTGGTAACGGATACTCTTCCAGCTATTGCCCTTGGTGTTGAACCAGCTGAACCTGGTGTGATGCAACACAAGCCTCGTGGACGTAACTCAAGTTTCTTCTCAGGCGGTGTTATGAGTTCTATTATTTACCAAGGTATTCTTCAAGCTGCGTTAGTTTTAGGTGTATATGGTTTTGCGCTATTTTTCCCTGAACATAGCACATATGAAGAAATCCATGCAGATGCGTTGACTATGTCTTACTTGACTCTTGGTTTGATTCAATTAGTGCATGCATTTAACGTGAAATCAGTGTATCAATCAATCTTCACAGTTGGACCATTTAAAAACAGACTCTTTAACTGGTCTATCGTGGCAGCCTTCTTGCTACTAATGGCAACGATTGTCATTCCAGGATTTAATACATTCTTCCATGTGACACATCTAAGTGTGACACAATGGTTAGTAGCAATCATTGGTTCAGGCCTTATGATTGTTATTGTAGAGATTGTTAAATTTGTTCAACGTAAGATGGGATTGGATGAAAAAGCTATCTAATATAGTTATTCAGCTTATCTTTTATTACTTCGTTAACTCGCCTTGCCGTACTTCAGTACAGCCTGTGACTCGTTGCCTTGTACTAAAAGCAAACTGAAGACTATATCATTTGAAAAAGCTCAGATTTAGTGGTCTGAGCTTTTTTCTCTACGGATAATGTATTTTGGAAAGATTAGTTGTCCTAACAAAGTAATGGCTAGTGCTAGTATGAGGAGGATGGTTTTGACAAGAGTTGGTAAGTCAAATAGAAAGACAATTGGAAGGATTGCCAGACTCAAATAGTAGAGAGTGAAGTATTTGCTGTTTTCCACTATTTGAACCCTATCGCCTTCTTTAACTTGAATGGCTGACTTTTTATCCCCTTGAACGCTTAGTGAAACAGACGGTTGTGTAATTGGTAAGCTTAGAATTTTACCTTGAGTAACTGTCCCAGCAATTTTTCCATCTACCAGAAGTGGAAGTTTTTGGGAGGATAGTTGTTTGATAGGTTTTGGATAATCAATAATAACTCTCATATGAACCTCCTTGTAATCCAGTTTCATTATAGCAAAAAATGAAAAAAACATGCAAATATATTCTGGAATGGTTATCCTTTCAATGCTTGTTTGAGAAGAAAGAAACTGCTATAATTTTTATGAGGTGAGAAAGTATATGAATGATCTTCAGCAGTATGTTTTTAGTAAAAGTAGTTATTTACCTTCAGATAAGTTGCTGATTCTTCAACAGGAGTTGGAAGATTTGGACGAAGGGGCCTTAAATGCTCTCATGATGGTTGAAATGCGTCAGCCTCTAGTTGCTCTTATTTTAGCTATTTTTTTCGGTGAATTTGGAGTGGATCGGTTTTATGTTGGAAATAAGGGACTGGGGTTTGCAAAATTAATCACATTTATCATTTCGTTTGTAACGCTATTTATTTTGATAGGTTTCTTATTTTTTATTGGTGTGTACTTGTGGAAATTTATTGATTGTTTCTTTATTATGCGGGCTTGTAAGCAAGCGGATTTTGAACGATTGATGTTGCAAATCCATTAATATAAGACTTTTCAGTACAACAATAAGACTTTTTCATAACGGGAATGAAAGGAGAGTTTGAAGAAACCTTCCTTCTTTACATATGCACACAACTGTAAAGGTGATGTAACATGTCTTGTGTTTTGTCATAGAAGTGACATTTTTTTAGCTTAATTTTATGGTATAATGATAAAATATGTCCGTGAGGAGAGGTGCTATGAAGGATAAAAAGATGAGTCTATTTTTATTTATTACCTACCTCCTTTTGCTTACGTGGGTGATTGTTTACAAAATGGACCTTTCCGTTTTGTATGGGCGTTATGAAAGTGGAAGCCTGAACCTCATCCCATTAGCAGGCACAGCCGTTTATAATGGTGTATTAAATTATCCAGAAATACTATTCAATGTAATCAGTTTTATTCCATTTGGTATGTATATGGAGATGCTCTTTAGAAAGGCGTCTTGGTTTACAAATCTAGGCATAATCTTATTGGTTAGTCTTGTGTTTGAAGTGTGGCAGTTTGTTTTTTTATTGGGAATTGCTGACATTACTGATTTATTAGCTAATGGATTTGGTGGTGCTATAGGGATTAATATTATGTATGTATTGACAAGTATCTGGAGAGAAAAGGCTTATTCACGTGTAAATATCCTTTGTTTGTCGGCAACTGTTTTTGTCATATTAATAACTTATTTAACTCTGTAATTCTTGCCAAATATGTCTGTGGTTTGCTAAAATGAAGATAATGAATATAAAAGAAGAGATTATTAAATTATCTCAGGAAATCGGAATCTCGAAGATTGGTTTTACGACTGCAGATGATTTTGATTACCTAGAGAAATCTTTACGAGCCAGTCAAGAGGAAGGGCGTTCGTCAGGTTTTGAACATAAGAACATTGAAGAAAGGATTCGTCCTAAACTTTCTTTGGAGTCTGCTAAGACGATTATTTCTATAGCCGTTGCTTATCCACGCCATCTGTCTACCAAGCCCCAGAAAACTTTATACAAACGTGGGAAGATTACCCCTAGTTCATGGGGACTTGATTACCACTATATCTTGCAAGATAAGATGGAACGTTTGGCACGGGGAATTGAGAAACTAACGGATGGTTTGGAATACAAGGCTATGGTAGATACAGGAGCTTTGGTGGATACAGCGGTCGCTCGTCGTGCAGGAATTGGCTTTATCGGTAAGAATGGGCTGGTCATTTCTAAGGAATTTGGTTCCTATATGTTTCTAGGCGAATTAGTGACCAACCTTGACATCGAACCAGATCAACCAGTAGATTACGATTGCGGTGACTGCAATCGCTGTGTTGCAGCATGTCCGACGTCTTGTCTATTAGGTGACACGACCATGAATGCCCGTCGCTGTCTGTCCTTTCAGACCCAGGATAAGGGTATGATGGACTTGGAGTTTCGTAAGAAAATCAAGACGGTCATCTATGGTTGTGATATCTGCCAGATTTGTTGTCCTTACAACAAGGGAATTTCAAGTCCACCTGTTGTAGAAATCGATCCAGATTTGGCCGAGCCGGAGTTAATTCCGTTCTTAGACTTATCAAATGGACAATTTAAGGAAAAATTTGGCATGATTGCTGGCTCTTGGCGGGGGAAAAACATTCTCCAGCGCAATGCCATCATAGCCTTGGCCAATAGTAATGATCGCTCTGCTATTCCCAAACTCCTAGAAATTATTGATAAGAAGCAAAATCCAATCCACATGGCGACGGCAATCTGGGCTCTGGGACAGTTAGTGAAACAACCTAATGAAGAGATGATTGCTTTTATCGCAGGACTTTCGTCAGATAATGACGACGTATTAGCGGAGCAAGCAGCCTTTCTCAACATGGTCAAGGACTTGCAAATGTGATATAATAAAGATTATGAATCAAAATGAGGTGTATATGGATACAGCAGAATTTCGCCAAAAGATTGAAGAACTTGGCAAAAAATTAACTTCTTTTAGGGGGTCTCTTTGACTTAGAAGGTTTAGAAGAAGAGATTGCTATTCTTGAGAATAAGATGACGGAGCCAGACTTCTGGAATGATAATTTGGCAGCCCAGAAGACGTCTCAGGAGTTGAATGAATTAAAAAATACCTATGGAAATTTCCATCAGATGTTGGATTTATATGATGAATCTGAAATTTTGCTAGATTTTCTTGTGGAAGATGAGTCTGTTCGGGATGAACTAGTTGAAAAGTTAGCAGAATTGGACAAAGCCATGACTGCTTACGAGATGACCCTATTGTTGTCAGAACCCTACGACCACAATAATGCGATTTTGGAAATTCATCCAGGCTCTGGTGGGACTGAGGCACAAGACTGGGGAGAAATGCTCTTACGGATGTATCAGCGTTATGGAAATGCCAAAGGTTTTACCGTAGAAACATTGGATTATCAAGCTGGTGATGAGGCAGGTATTAAATCCGTAACCCTTAGCTTTACCGGTCCCAATGCATATGGTTTGCTGAAGTCAGAAATGGGAGTTCACCGTTTGGTACGTATCTCGCCATTTGACTCGGCAAAGCGTCGGCATACTTCTTTTACATCTGTAGAGGTGATGCCAGAATTGGATGATACCATTGCAATTGAAATCCGAGATGATGAAGTGAAAATGGATACCTTCCGTTCAGGTGGTGCAGGTGGTCAGAACGTCAATAAGGTTTCAACAGGTGTTCGATTAACTCACATTCCAACAGGTATTGTCACACAGTCAACTGTTGACCGTACCCAATATGGGAACCGAGACCGCGCAATGAAACTCTTGCAGGCTAAATTGTATCAATTGGAGCAGGAGAAGAAGGCGGCCGAAGTGGATTCACTCAAGGGTGATAAGAAAGAAATTACTTGGGGAAGTCAGATTCGTTCGTATGTCTTTACCCCCTATACAATGGTAAAAGATCATCGTACTGGTTATGAAGTGGCTCAAGTTGACAAAGTGATGGACGGTGACTTGGACGGCTTTATAGACGCATATTTAAAATGGCGAATTAGCTAAGAATTTGTATTTACAAGTAAAGTTCTTATATTTAAGAGGTAGGTTTTCAGCTAATCAAGGAAGTTTTTTGAGAGAATGCTGACTGTATTTTGAAAAAAACGAACTATAAGTAGCTGAAAAACTAGACTTAGATGGAAGTGCTGAACAGTGAATACTGGTTCTCAAATCTAAAGAAAGGTCTGTCTAAGACAGGAAATCCTATGGGAATAATAGAAATGAAGGATGTTACCAAGAAATATGGTAACGGAACGACAGCCCTACGTGGTGTGTCGGTCAGTGTTGAAGCAGGAGAATTCGCATACATTGTGGGTCCTTCTGGTGCTGGTAAGTCGACTTTTATCAAACTTTTGTATCGTGAGGAAAAGCTTGACAAAGGGAGTCTTAAAGTTGGTAAATTTGATTTAGCTACGATTAAGAAAAGGGATGTCCCTCTTTTACGTCGTAGTGTGGGGGTTGTCTTCCAAGATTATAAACTTCTACCTAAAAAAACAGTTTTTGAAAATATTGCTTATGCAATGGAGGTAATCGGGGAAAAACCTCGTAATATCAAAAAGCGTGTGATGGAAGTATTGGATTTGGTTGGTTTGAAGCATAAGATTCGTTCATTTCCAAATGAACTTTCGGGTGGTGAGCAACAACGGATTGCAATTGCACGTGCAATTGTAAATAATCCTAAGGTATTGATTGCTGATGAACCAACTGGTAACTTGGATCCCGAAAACTCATGGGAGATTATGAATCTTTTAGAAAGAATTAACTTACAAGGGACAACGATTTTAATGGCGACACATAATAGCCAAATCGTAAACACACTTCGTCACCGTGTTATAGCTATCGAAGATGGTCATGTGGTACGTGATGAAGTAGAAGGAGCGTACGGATACGATGAATAATCGATTTTTTAGACACTTTATTGAGTCATTGAAAAGCCTAAAACGAAATGGTTGGATGACGATTGCCGCTATTTCTTCCGTAACCATTACCCTTACTTTAGTGGGACTGTTTGCTTCTGTCATTTTAAATACAGCTAAACTTGCTTCTGATTTGGAGCAAAATGTTCGTATAAATGTCTATCTTCGTGCAAATTCTACTGATCAAGCTGAAACGATTGTAAATGATGAGGGACAAACAGTTGCTAATCCAGATTACAAGACAGTATACAATAAAATTACAGCACTTAAAAATGTCGAAACTGTAACATATTCAAGTAAAGATGACCAGTTGAAAAAACTAACGGAAACCTTAGGTGAAACGTGGAACTTGTTCCAAGGGGATGCTAATCCACTTTATGATGCTTATGTTATTGATACGACGGAACCTCAGTATGTTAAATCAGTCGCTGCTGAAATTGCAAAAATTGATGGTGTAACTGAAGTACGTGATGGTGAAGTGGAAACAGAACGAATCTTTAAATTGGCTGATATGGTTCGTACATGGGGCTTAGCTGCAACAGGACTGTTATTATTCACCGCTGTCTTCCTAATTTCGAATACGATTCGTATTACGATTATTTCACGTAGTCGTGAAATTCAAATCATGCGTTTAGTGGGGGCAAAAAATAGTTACATTCGTGGCCCTTTTTTATGGGAAGGTGCATGGGTCGGTTTGCTAGGAGCCATTATCCCATCTGTAATTGTATATTTCTTATATAAGTTAATTTATACTTCTGTAAACACTAGTTTAGCTAGTCAAGATCTTTCTTTAATTAGCTTAAATATGTTCATTCCAGCTATGATTGGTACTTTATTCGTTATCGGAATTCTCATAGGTTCTTTAGGCTCTCTCATTTCAATGAACCGTTATTTAAAGATTTAAATTTAGAAAAAATCCCGAGAAGTTGCTTCTCAGGATTTTTTTATCGCTTAAAAAATGGGTTGAAATTTTTTTCATGGGCAATGGTCGTATTTTGTCCATGACCAGGGTAAACAGTATAGTGATTTGGCAGAGTAAATAAATTATTTTGGATTCCATAAATCAAGTCTTCAAAATTACTTGTAGGAAGGTCTGTCCGACCAATGGATTCACGAAATAGGGCATCACCTGTAATCACGCATTCTTCTTCAGGGAAGATGAAGGATACACCACCAATCGAATGGCCAGGTGTGGGAACCACTATAAAATGAAATCCATCAAATTTGTATTCTTTTTCAAACTGAAAGATTTGTTCTGCGGGTTTGCAAATGACATTTTCCATATCGTCATGACGAGGTAGTCCGGACAGGTTCATTTCTGGTGTGTAAAGCCAGCTAGCTTCACTTTCTGCAACATATACTGGTGGAAAGTGGTAGGTTTCACGTAGAATGTCCAAACTCATAATATGATCGTAATGAGTATGGGTTAAGAGTATTGCAGTAATTGGTTTTCCAATTTGTTCAATCTTATCATGAATCTTGTTCCAATCGCTACCAGGATCTACTATAATCAGATGGGTATCACTTTCAAGATAATAGGTATTTTGGACGGCCACTGGATTGATTGTTTTATGGATTTTCATGTTCGCTCCCCTAATTTTCATTCATATTAGTCTATACAAAATCAAAGACGGTATTAGTGTAACAAAAAAAATGGTATTCTTCATGGATTTTGTTTGGAGCTTTTGCCTATAAATGGAATATGCTATAATGTCATTATGGATATAACTAGTACAAGCAATCGATACGCAGTAGTAGATTTGGAAGCTACGGGGACTGGTATTGATGCAAAAATTATTCAAATCGGGATTGTTATCGTTGAAAATAGGGAAATAGTAGAGACCTATTCCACAGATATTAATCCCTATGAATTATTAGATGACCATATAAAAAATTTAACAGGGATTACGGACCAGCAGTTGGCCATTGCACCTGACTTTGGACAAGTTGCTGGACAAATCTATGAGCTGATTAGTGATGCAATTTTTGTAGCTCATAATGTTAAATTTGATGCAAACTTGTTGGCTGAGGCTCTCTTTTTTGAGGGCTATGATTTGTTGTCTCCAAGGGTAGATACGGTTGAGTTATCCCAACTTTTCTTTCCAACCTTTGATAAATATAGTCTGGGGAATTTGGCGGAATATTTGGATTTGGGTTTAGAACAGGCTCATACGGCCATTTCTGATGCCTTGGCAACCGCTCGATTGCTCATCAAAATTCAAGAGAAAATTAAAAGTCTCCCCACTTTCATGGTGGAGAATCTCTTGCTCTTAGCTGATCAGTTGCTTTTTGAGAGTCGATTGGTTATTGATGAGATGGTTCCATATTTGTCAGATAATCTGTCAGAAAGTTTCGAGGTAGTTCATGGATTGGTACTTAAAAGACCACTTGAAACAAAGCAGGCTTATCATCTGTCCGAAGATTTTTTGACCAACATCGCTTTACTAGGCTTGCACGAACGGAAAAACCAAACAGCTTTTGCAACAGTTGTTGAAAAACGATTGGATGATCAAGAAAGTGTGCATTTTATTCAGGCACAAGCAGGACTAGGGAAGACTTATGGCTATCTGCTTCCTCTTCTTGCCAAAACAGATCAACCATTATTAGTGACTGTTCCAACGAAACTCCTCCAAGAGCAAATCATAGAAAATGAAGGATGTAAATTACAAGAAATATTTCATATCCCAATCGTCTCTATAAAATCCCCAAAGCATTTTATAGATTTGGATAAATTTTGGAAATCTTTGCAAAAAAAGGAAAGCAATCGACTTGTCAATTTATTCAAAATGCAAGTGCTGGTTTGGCTGACTGAAACTCATTCAGGTGACTTAGATGAGTTGAAGCAAAAACAGCGTTATCAGGCTTATTTTGACGAAATTAGCCATGATGGAACAATAGATTCCGAGAGTTTGTTTTGGGAGTGGGATTTTTGGAGAAGACTGAATCAACAAGCACAGTCATGTCGATTGCTCATCACGAATCATGCCTATTTCCTTCATCATCTCAAGGATCAAGATCCTCTCATGGCTCACCGTATCGTGGTGATTGACGAGGCGCAGAAATTTCTACTGGCTGCTGAAAACTTAGCGACTGATTCACAAGAATTGGGAGTTACTTTACAGCTCTTGCAAAGCAAAAAGGACAAAGCTGATTCGATATTGGAACAGCGCTTGTTTGAATCGAGTCAGTTTGAGCTCAGTCATTTTTTGACTCGTTTTCGACAGAGTGGTTACCGAGAAATTCATAAAGAGGAACTGGCGCAGGTTCGTCAAAATTTGACTGAATTACAGGATAGGGATTTGCGTGAATTATCGCAGTTTTTGGATTATTATGATGCATTTTGGCTGGAAGAAAAGGTATTAGAGGAAAAGCGTGTTGCTTATTTAAGAGGAGCAAAGGATGGCTTGCTAAATGTAGCGAGTCTATTACCAAAGTCTAAGATCTTCTGTATCAGTGCTACCTTGGTTATCAGCAATCAGATAAATCTATCTGACCTATTGGGATTTGAACAGGCTACAATGGATTTATTGCCAACCAAAAAAGTGGAAAACCAAGAAATTATTTTTCCAACGAATCTTCCAGACATCATAAAATTGTCAAAAGTCGAACACGCTGATTATCTGGCAGGTCATTTGATTGAAATAGCAGAGCTGGGCAAACCGATCTTGGTTTTATTTACATCCATTTCTTTACTGTTACAGGTTTCTGATTTACTAGATCAGTACGATCTTCCTCATTTGGCTCAACATAAACATGGTCAGGAAATAACATTAAAACGAAAATTTGAGCGTGGAGAATGTCAACTCTTGCTTGGAACAGGAATGTTCTGGGAGGGTGTAGACTTTTCAAGCCATAATCAATTGATTCAAGTCATCACTCGGTTACCTTTTGAAAATCCGAAGGATCGTTTTGTCCAGAAAATAAATGATCATTTGAGAAATGAAGGGAAGAATCCTTTTTTCGATTATAACTTGCCAATGATGATGATCAAATTAAAACAGGCTATTGGAAGGACCAATCGTCATTCAGCTCAAGAATCGATTGTATTGGTTTTAGATAACAGGGTCTATACAAAACGATATGGGCACCAAATTCTTTCCTTTTTACAGAAAGATTATCAACTAACGAAAATAGATGAAAAAGAAATTTGTGGGACCTTGCAGCAATATTTTGAAGAATGAATTGCGGATTGACAAACAATAAAATCGCTAGACGTGATTAGTCTAGCTTTTTTTCATGATAAACGCATGAAGAAAACTTTGTTTTCAGATAACTATTTTTCATGAAAAGTTATATTTTATCATGAAATTTTGTAATAAAGTAGGTGAAAATGAGGATATACCAATGCAAGTATGTACATTTTGTGAAAATATTTTGAAAAATGCTTGTAGCTAGAAAACAGTTACATGCATTTTCTTCATGCGTATGGCGTGCTCTTTTTTCCGTTAATATAGAAAAATATTTGATTCTATGGTATAATTTTTCAAATATTACTTTGAGAGAGTAGCTACGATGACTGAAAAAACAATAGTATTTAAGGTGGGAACTAGTTCCCTGACACAAGACAATGGAAGTCTGGATCGAATTAAAATAGCTCGCATTACCAATCAATTGGCTCAACTCCATCAAAAGGGCTATCAAATCGTATTGGTAACCTCAGGTTCTATTGCTGCAGGATTTAGAAGATTGGGGTTTGATAAGCGACCGACGAAAATTGCAGAAAAACAGGCTTCTGCGGCAGTGGGACAAGGGCTTTTGATTGAGGAATATACGCAAAATTTGATGAAAGATGGCATTGTATCAGCGCAAATTCTATTAACGCAAGATGATTTTGCTGACGCACGACGATATCGGAATGCTTCTCAGGCCTTGCAAGTCTTACTTAAACAACGTGCGATTCCCATTATTAATGAAAATGACACCATTGCCATTGAGGAGATTAAGGTGGGGGATAATGATACTTTGTCTGCTCAAGTTGCCTCTCTCTTAAAGGCAGATCTTCTGGTCTTGTTGACAGATGTGGACGGGCTATATACTGCAAACCCCAATAGTGATCCCACAGCAGAGCATTTACCTGAAATTAAAGAAATCACGGAAGACCTATTTGCCATGGCTGCAGGGGCTGGATCGTCTAATGGGACAGGAGGCATGACTACTAAACTACAAGCAGCTCAGATTGCAACCAAGTCAGGTGTGCCTGTATTTATTTGTTCTTCCAAAGAAGATACCGCTTTGCTTCAGGCTGTTAGTCAGGCTAATAGAGGAACCTTGTTCTTAGCAGATGAACATGCCATGAATCAACGAAAACAGTGGATGGCTTTCTATGCTCGGACTGATGCGACTGTTGAAGTGGATGCAGGGGCTGTTGAAGCTATGTTGCATCAAGGTCGAAGTTTGTTAGTAGCAGGTGTCAAAGCTATCGAAGGTGATTTTGGTGTAGGGCAGGTTGTCGAAGTATATAGCCAAAGTGAACATCGCTTGATTGGCAAAGGTCGGGTCAAACTATCGTCCGAAGACTTGCAGAACAAGTTGAAAAATGGCAGAGCAGAAGGTGTGTTGATTCACCGAAACGATTGGGTTAGTTTATAGTCAAATAATTTATCTTTTATTGCTTCGTCGAGTGAAAAGTTTCAGTCGAGGTTTTCAGCCCCACTTTTTACAATAAAAGACTTGTAATTAGGTGGGTGAATGGACTCGACTGGTTAAACTAACTTCATCAACCAGTCCCACTTTCTATCTGATATAAACCACATTCGTTCTATCTCCAGGTTCCAACTATCTTTCGTATAGTCGGGGCTACTCAAAAATCAAACTGAAAGACTTACAAGGAGAAAAAAATGGCAACAACACAAGCTTTATTAGACAGTTTATTGGCTCACAAAGCCTCTATCAACCTAGCGACAACAGAACAAAAAAATCAGGCCCTATCAGCAATGGCAGACCAGTTGGTTGCTCAGACCGAGGCAATTTTAGCCGGCAATGCCATCGATATGGAAAATGCCAAAGGCAAGATTAGCCAAGTGATGCAAGATAGATTGCTCTTGACTGCTGAACGGATTGAAGCGATGGCGAACGGTATTCGTGCCTTGATAGGTTTGCCAGATCCAGTTGGCTTGACCTTGGAAGAATCCACTCGGGCAGATGGGTTGAAGATTAGTAAGAAGTCTATTCCCTTTGGCTTGATAGGGATGATTTACGAAAGCCGTCCAAATGTGACCTCAGACGCCGCAGCCTTGGCAATCAAGAGCGGAAATGCAGTCATCTTGCGTGGTGGCAAGGAAGCTTTTCATTCGGCCCAGGCCATTGTCATAGCCCTCAAGGCAGGTTTGGAGCAAGCCGGTCTTTCGTCAAAGGTCATCGAGTTAGTCCAAGATACCAGCCGTGCCTCTGCGACGGAATTGATGACTGCCAAAGGTAAGATTGACCTGTTGGTGCCTCGTGGTGGCGCAGGTTTGATTCAAGCTGTTGTTGAAAATGCAACAGTTCCTGTTATCGAAACAGGCACTGGTATCTGCCATGTCTATGTAGATAAGGATGCGGATTTGGATAAGGCTCTTCAGATTGTAGTCAACGCTAAAACCAGTCGTCCCTCAGTCTGCAATGCGGCGGAAGTCTTGTTGGTCCATGAAGAAATTGCCAGCCAATTCCTACCTCGCTTGGAAGAAGCTCTGGCTGGTCAGGTGGAATTACGTGCCGACAGTCAGGCCCAGGCTCTTCTCAAGCAAGCCAGACCAGCAGGCGATCGAGATTTTGATACCGAGTTTCTGGATTATGTCTTGGCAGTCAAAGTCGTTTCAAGTGTAGAAGAAGCCATCAGACACATTGGCCAACATTCGACTGGACATAGCGAGGCCATTGTGACGGAAAACAGCCAGATGGCAGAGCGTTTCACACTCTATGTGGATTCGGCGGCTGTTTATGTCAATGCCTCGACCCGTTTTACTGACGGTGGCGAGTTTGGTCTGGGCTGCGAGCTGGGCATTTCTACCCAGAAGATGCATGCTCGTGGTCCAATGGGACTGCGTGAAATGACAACTTACAAGTACATCATCACAGGCGACGGCCATATTCGTTAGGAGGACAAGATGAAGATTGGATTTATTGGACTGGGCAATATGGGAGCGGCTCTAGCTCAAGCGGTCAGCCAGCAGGCAGACACTCAGCTCCTCCTCAGCAACCACAACCCAGTAAAAGCCCATGCTCTTCAAGAGAAGGTGGGAGGTCAGCTTTTTTCTAATGGGGAAATAGCAGAGCAGGCCGAGGTGATTTTCCTTGGGGTCAAGCCTCACCTAATTCAGTCAGTCTTATCAGGCTTACAGGACCAGATTAGCCAGAATCCATCAGCTATCTGGATTTCCATGGCAGCAGGAGTGACCCTTAACAGCCTGGAAGAATTTGTGTCTGCAGATAAACTCATTCGTATCATGCCCAATACACCTGTCGCTATCGGCCAAGGCATGACAACCTATAGCGTGGTCAATCAAGAACTCGCTCCGCTATTGGAACAAATTTTAGAAAAAACTGGCAAGGTACAGCAAGTGCCAGAGAAGTTGATAGATGCTGCGACGGCTATCGCGGGCTGTGGACCTGCCTTCGTCTATCAGATGATTGAGGCCCTGACAGATGCGGGTGTGCAGAATGGTCTTACAGCGGAGGATGCGAAAATTTTGTCTGCACAAACCTTGGCTGGAACTGCTCAAATGGTATTATACAGCGACAAGCATCCAGCCCAGTTGAGGCAAGAAGTGACCTCGCCAGGTGGATCGACTATTGCAGGCGTGGTGGCTCTTGAAAAAGAAGGCTTCCGTTACGCCGTTATCAAGGCAGTCGCCGCCGCCCTCAAAAAGACTAGAAAATTAGGCAAAAAATAGAGAGAAAACAACAAAAAACGGGACTTTTAATCCCGCTTTGTTTTTTCCTTGATCCATTGGCTGACATTGGATATAGTTTTGCTTTGCTCCGCTTTACGTTTTTGATCTTGTACAAAATCCGCAAAACTTTGCTTGACGCCGTCTTTTTGAACCTTGTCCTGCAAATCATGCCATTTCTTTTTAAGGTTGCTGGAAGTTCGCTCGTAATAGGCTTCTAGAATCTCTTCTTTTGATTTGTAGTTCCGATAGAATGCATTTCGAGAAACCCCTGCTTTTCGTACTAACTCGGAAACAGAAATTTGCTTGAGTTCTTTTTTCTCTAGGAGAAATAGCAGAGCAGTTTCGATAGATTCCTTGGTTAGCTGATTGGCTTCTTTATTAGATTGATAGAGATTTTTTAATGATTTGGGTGAAATCTTACGCTCGGTCATATTCATCCTTTCCACTTGTGTGACGTCTGAAAGTAAATGCTTTCAGCTGGGATTGTTTAATGATATAATTGTAAGTAAATAGAGATTTATTGTCAAATAAAAAAGTAAAACTAGAAATGAGAATCCTATGTCAAAATGGAAAATTGTCGCAGATTCAGGCTGTGATTACCGTCAATTAGCGAATCTGGCGCCAAATACCGAATTTATTAGCGTGCCACTTACAATTCAGGTGGGAGATGAAGCATTCGTTGACGATGCAGGCTTGGATATTGACCATATGATGCATGTGATGGAAACTTCTAAGGTTGCAGCAGGTTCAGCATGTCCGAGTCCTCAGGCATATCAGTCCGCTTTTGAAGGAGCTGATCATATTATTGTCTTGACAATTACTGGTGGCTTGTCAGGAAGCTTTAATGCAGCTCGGATAGCAAGAGATATGTATTTGGAGGAGCATCCAGAAGTTCAAATTCACCTGATTGATAGCTTGTCAGCCGGTGGAGAAATGGACCTTTTGGTGGATGAAATCAACCGGTTGATTGGAACAGGTTTGGATTTCCCACAAGTAGTAGAGGCCATCACCCATTACCAAAACCATAGTAAGCTTCTCTTCGTATTGGCTAAGGTGGATAATCTTGTTAAGAATGGTCGTCTGAGCAAACTGGTTGGAACAGTTGTTGGACTGCTAAATATTCGAATGGTTGGTGAAGCAAGTGCTGAGGGCAAACTTGAGTTGCTTCAAAAAGCGCGAGGTCATAAAAAATCTGTCAAAGCGGCTTTCGAAGAAATGAAGAAAGCAGGGTATCAAGGAGGGCGCATTGTGATGGCACACCGTAACAATGTGAAGTTTTTCCAAGAATTTTCAGAGTTGGTCCGACATAGTTTTCCTGCCGCCATCATTGATGAGGTTGCAACGTCTGGATTGTGCAGTTTTTATGCAGAAGACGGAGGATTACTGATGGGCTATGAAATTGAGGCCTCCGTCCAATAGTTTTCAATCAAATATTTATAGTCATTTGAATTTGTAGCTTTGATACATCGTCACTTTCGGTTTGCCCTACTCTACGAAAGTGACTTGTTTCGCATGTCTTATTTCCAACCTAGAACAGCCTTTAGGCTGTTCTAGCTACCTGCACCTCAGTTCCTTGTCTGATAACTCGTTCATTCGACTATAATATGATGTAACCAAATTCCCCTTCGGCACAAAAGCTGAAGGGGATTTGTTTATTCGATTTATTTGGATTGCAATCGTTGCTGAAGCATGTCCAACCTCTCTGGGAGATCCTCCCCATAGTGCAATTGGAGGAAATCATGCTTTTCGCCTTCAAAAAAATGACTCATTCTGATTTGCTGTTGAATGGCAGGCGTCACGGTTCCTTTTTCAAGTTGAAAGGTTACACTTCCTTTTGAAATACGATATGGAACGGATAGAGAATGTTGATTGAGGTATTCTTTCGTTTTATTCCACTGTACGTGATGTATTTGATGAAGGTGCTGTGTATTTCGTGAAAACATACCATTATCAATATACAGTGAAAGTGCCTTTTGCATGATGAGGTTGGTATCGTAGTCAATCAAGCTTTTGTGTTGTATAAAAGCATCGCGTAATTGGCTGGGAAGGCTAATTGCACCAATTCGTAGTGCAGGAAAGAGTGTAGGGGTGAAGGATTTGATATAGATGACACGATTGTCTGTATCAAGGTAATGCAATGGAAGACTGTGGCTGGAGTCAAAATCTGCTAAATAATCATCTTCAATGATGTAGACGTTGTATTGGTGAGCAAGTTTTACAATGGCTGTTTTAGTGGCCAGGTCATAAGTTGAACCGAGAGGGTTATGCAAGCGAGGAATAGTATAGAAAAATTTGATTTTTCCTTTTTTGAAAATGGATTCTAATTCTTCAAGGTCAATGCCATCAAGGTTGCGTTCAATGGTTTGATAAGGAATCCCTTGGTGTTGAACGAGTTCGACCATCCGTGAATAGGTAGGCTTTTCAATTAATATATCAGATTTGTCATTGGTAAATGTCATTTGCGTTAGAATATACAAAGCCTGTTGGCTACCAGCGGTAATCACCAACTGGTCTTTTTTTGTATAGACATGGTAATCCATTAGAAGGCTCTGGACAGATGAAATCAATTCTGCCAGTCCTTCTTGTTGGTGGTAGTAGTTAAAGAGATAGTTTTCTCTTCCAATGAGGCTTTCATGAAGACAAATGCGGAAATCTTCGTATGGTAATTCCTGAAAATCGGCTGGATTTAAATCGACCATATCTTCCTTGAAATGTTGGTCTTCCAGGATGTAGTATCCACTTTTTTTGACAGAATAGATTTTCTTTTGGTATTTAAGTTCGACCAAGGCCTTTTGTACAGTGTCTTTGCTGCACTGATAAGCTTGACTAAGTTGCCGTACTGATGGGAGTTTTTGCCCACGTTTATAAGTATGGTTTTCAATAGCTTGGTTAATGTCTGAGATAATTTGCTGGTATTTTGTCATGTCAACTGTCCCCTTACAGATGATTTACTATTAGTATATAGCATTGTTTCAAGTAAGACAAGAACAAAGTGTGCAGAGTAGGCAGAGAAGCGAGGCCTGTGTTATAATGAAAGGCATGAAGATTATTTTACCAAATGCTAAAGAATTAAATACAAATATGGATCCACAAGCTTTTCAGGATTTATCTCCAGAAAGTTTGCAAGTTTTATCTGAGCTTGGAAGTAAAGATTCTCAGCAGTTAGCAGATTTTTATAAATTGCCACTGGAAAGAGCGGAGCTGGAGAAAGATCGTTGGACAAGGATAGTGCATGGTCAAGCAAAAACATATCCTGCTTGGCTCTTGTATGATGGATTGATGTATCGTTATATGCATCGAACTGACCTTTCTGACCAGGAACTGTCTTACATGAAAGATCATGTTTATATTGCAACTGGTTTTTATGGATTGATATCTCCATTCTCCCTCATTGCACCTCATCGTTTGGATTTTCAAGGGAGTTTAAAAGTGATGGGAAAATCATTGAAGCAATTTTGGCGTCCTTATTATGATGCTTGTCTGCAAAACGAAGATGTCATTATTTCTTTGGCATCTTCGGAATTTGAACAAGTTTTTTCTCCTGAAATTCAAAAGAGAATGGTAAGGGTGCTGTTTGTGGAAGAAAAGAATGGCAAGAGGAAAATACATTCCACAATATCCAAAAAAGGGAGAGGCAGATTTTTGTCATGGATGGCAGAGACAAATTGTGTGACCTTGGAACAATTAAAGGAAGCAAGGGTCGACGGTTTTCAGTTTGATGCTATGGCTTCCACTGATAGACAACTTTGTTTTGTAAGAAAGGTTTGATCAAATAAATGAACAATTACGATTATCTAGTTGTAGGTGCTGGTCTGTTCAGTGCAGTCTTTGCTCATGAGGCAGCTAAATAGGGTAAAAAAATCAAGGTTATCGAAAAACGAGACCACATTGCTGGTAACATCTATACAAAAGAAGTAGAAGGAATTCAGGTCCATGAATATGGAGCTCATATTTTCCACACTTCTGAGAAGGAAATTTGGGACTATGTGAATCAGTTTGCGGAGTTCAACCGCTATACAAACACACCAGTTGCCAACTACAAGGGTGAGATTTACAATCTTCCATTCAACATGAATACCTTCAATAAACTGTGGGGTGTGGTTACTCCAGCGGAGGCAGAGGCAAAGATTGCTGAGCAACGTGCTGTTTTGGGAGGAAAAACACCTGAGAACTTGGAAGAACAAGCCATCTCACTAGTTGGTACAGACATCTATGAAAAATTGATCAAGTCATACACCGAGAAACAATGGGAAAAACCATGTACGGAGTTGCCAGCCTTTATCATTCGTCGTTTGCCCGTGCGTTTGACTTACGACAATGACTATTTTAATGATACATTTCAAGGTATTCCCATTGGTGGTTACACGCAGATTGTTGAAAAAATGTTGGACCATGACAATATTGATGTGGAGACAAATGTTGATTTCTTTGCCAATAAGGAAGACTATTTAGCGACCTATCCGAAGATTGTCTTTACAGGAATGATTGACGAGTTTTTTGATTACCAACTTGGTGAATTGGAATATCGTAGCCTTCGATTTGAGACAGAAGTATTGGATATGGAAAACTATCAAGGGAATGCAGTTGTGAACTACACAGATAGTGAAACACCATTTACTCGAATCATCGAACACAAACATTTTGAATTTGGTACACAACCGAAAACCATTATTACACGTGAGTATTCGAAGACCTGGAAACGAGGCGATGAGCCGTATTATCCAGTGAACAATGATCGTAACAACAAACTCTATACTGCTTATAAACGCCTCGCAGAACAACAAGAGAATCTTATATTTGGTGGACGTCTTGGTCATTATCGGTACTATGATATGCATCAAGTCATCGGAGCTGCCTTGCAGTGTGTGAGAAGTGAAGTTGAGTAAATTTGACAAATAAAAAAGTACCCAGTTCGCGATTACCGTTGGAAACACGAAAAGGGTACTTTTATACTCTTCGAAAATCAAAAGTAGACGGAGTTGACTTGATTTGATGAACTTCAGTTCTATCTGCGTCTGCGTCATCTAGACTGATTTTGACTTTCATTGAGTATTAAATGTCATTTTAGAAATCACCTTAGGGGATTGATTTGAGTCAACAACCAGAAAATAAGAAAGTAATGTCTTATGCGTCTGGCTTCAAGAAATAGAATGGTTTTTAAATCCGATTATCTTTTGTAGAAAATAGGAATGAACCCAATCTATATTTGTTTCGTTGAAAATGAATAATGCTGATCTTCTAATAGTGCAATGTAAAAGTGGATTTGCGCAGCATGATAATAAGGCAACACATAAATGCCAACTATACCGAAGGTGATAGTAGAAAGTAGGAACCATCCGATGAAATGCAGATCTAACAGAAAGCGTTTCCTTTTGTATCCTTTCATTAGGTTCCGACTGTATTTAACGGTAGAAAGAGGATTGCGGTAGTCATTCGTGGTTAATTGATCAAATAAAACTGTCTCAACTTGCGAATAGGCGTAGATTTGAGGTAGATAAATAATCAATCCAATGATCATCAGCAAAAATCCGATGAAAAACAGCATGCCTGTCACACTGAGAATGTCATAGGGAATTTGAACCTCGGTAACGCTCCCTTGTGAAAGGAGAAAACTCGATAAATAGATAATTGAGCCTAAAAAACATACTAGACCGATGTAGAAAATAAGGCCCCAAAGAAATAACAAAATGCGCTTTAAGATGAAAGTAAAGAAAATCTTTTTAAAATGTTCATATTGAAAAATAGCCAATGAACTGCTCACTCTGTACTCATTCGCTCCCTGTTTAATGCCTTTGAAAAGAGCCCACGTTATAGATAGATATAAAAGGCTCATTAAGAGTCCATAAAAGATAGGAAATAGTATGCTAGACAGTAGGTAACTGAAATGTAGATTGGATCCATCTTGTGACAAGTATACCTCAAGAATAGATTGACGAGTGGATGAGAAAAGTTGGACACTGACGGATATGAGCACTGGAATAAGTGCAATTTGAAAGATGTTGGGAGTATCTTGTAATGTTTTTCTAGCCTTGTCAGTGATTGTAGCAATAGTCAACATAGATAGGGTCTCCTTTGATAGACATTGTAACATAATTCTAGATGACAAGCTAGATTTTTTTTGATAGACTGGAAGGTGCTGTGGAAATTAATCGATTCCTTATTTCAAGATAGTTAGAGTAAGTTTTGTTCTTCTCAACTTTCAAAACGATTCGTCGGATACACATGGAAATGATACTTGTTTATTTTTCATATGACAGACCAATCGATTAGACCATGCAAGATTAAATTCCTAGGACTGTTTTTCCTAGCGGGAGGTAAATAAAAGATGACAGATGTTCCAATCAAGTATCGCTTGATTAAGAAAGAAAAGCATACAGGTGCTCGTTTGGGTGAAATTATTACCCCACACGGGACCTTTCCAACCCCGATGTTTATGCCAGTTGGGACTCAGGCAACGGTAAAGACCATGTCGCCTGAAGAATTGAAAGAGATGGGATCAGGGATTATCCTATCCAATACCTATCATCTGTGGCTCCGCCCAGGTGACGACTTAGTGGCTCGTGCAGGTGGTTTGCACAAGTTTATGAATTGGGATCAACCAATTCTGACTGACTCAGGCGGTTTCCAAGTATACTCTCTAGCAGATAGCCGAAATATTACTGAAGAAGGTGTTACATTTAAAAACCATCTCAATGGTAGTAAAATGTTCTTGTCACCTGAAAAAGCTATCTCAATTCAGAACAATCTTGGTTCGGATATTATGATGAGTTTCGACGAGTGTCCGCAGTTCTATCAACCTTACGACTATGTAAAAAAATCGATTGAAAGAACCAGTCGTTGGGCAGAACGTGGTCTTAAGGCTCATCTTCGTCCCCATGACCAAGGCTTATTTGGTATTGTACAGGGTGCTGGTTTTGAGGATCTTCGTCGCCAATCAGCTCATGATTTGGTTAGCATGGATTTTCCAGGATACTCTATTGGGGGATTGGCTGTTGGGGAGACACATGATGAAATGAATGCTGTACTGGATTTCACCACCCCACTATTGCCAGAGAATAAGCCTCGTTACCTCATGGGTGTCGGAGCACCAGATAGCTTGATTGATGGTGTGATTCGTGGGGTTGATATGTTTGACTGTGTACTACCAACACGCATTGCACGTAATGGAACTTGCATGACCAGTCAAGGACGTCTTGTGGTTAAAAACGCTCAGTTCGCTGAGGACTTTACACCATTAGATCCAGAGTGCGATTGCTACACATGTAAAAACTACACACGTGCGTATCTCCGTCATTTACTTAAGGCCGACGAGACATTTGGTATTCGTTTGACCAGTTATCACAATCTATTTTTCTTGATTAACCTAATGAAAAATGTCCGTCAAGCAATCATGGATGACAACCTTTTGGAATTCCGTCAAGACTTTATGGAAAAATATGGTTACGGTAAAAACGGACGAAATTTTTAAGATAAAAAGCCTTCTTGGTTGGACTAAGACATTTTATAGTTACACTTTCTTACAATTTTGTTAGACACGCATACAAATAAATAAAGCATACGATTATGAAACTCTTCGGTAACATAATCGTATGCTTTTATTTTAATAATCGGCTTTAAAGCACTTCTATTTAACATCAAAAGGAACTGTTGCCAACGAGCTTTGAGGAGTGAAG
>OBID01000074.1_pt1 | contig 43467 bp, 37 predicted proteins | sample 1519781 | NCBI WGS metagenome assembly OBID01 (sample SAMEA3991478, study PRJEB22521) | metagenome | biome: anthropogenic terrestrial biome; feature: sewage plant; material: sludge | place: Sweden | collected 2012-09-26 | reverse complement strand
TCTCATTCCGGTACCGTTGTTGAATTGCTTTCCCTTATAGTAACTACGGTTGTTGTTGGCTTTCCAACTGTGGTTGCCACTATAGTTGTCAGCGTTATCCGGTTGGTTGTAATAACTCTTGTTGTGGTCAGGATAACGAGAATAGATGCGATAATTGAAACGGTTCCGGTTCCAGTAAGCCGGACGATAGAAATAGTTGGCATTAAGATATCTCGAATATTTCGAACTACCCAGAATGTAACGCATATCCGTGTTACGACGGTTCCAGTACGTTCCATAGAGGTCGTTGCCGTCATCCAGTTTCAGCAGATAATCATAATTAATCTCGTAGGCAGCGTTGTACTGGGCTTCTGTCAGATTCAGTTCGTATGCCATCTTGTCTGTCAGGAACAGGGCAATACTGCGGGCCTGTTGACTACTCATCGCACTGGCGGATATCGTCATGGATATCATCAGCGCCAAAGTGAATATTAACTTTTTCATAATTCTCAGTTTTTTTGTTGGTTTATATTCTTTTTATTTCACGATGCAAAGATATGCAATCATTCTGAAACAGCAAAAGGGGTTTTCCTACTTAATAGATGGAAAAACCCTATTTCTCAATTTTACATCGTCTTTTGTGAATTGTTAAACCTTTTCTTTCCGTGCGAACCGTTCCTCTTATTTTCTAAGTCTCTTGACAACAGAAGAAACGACTCCCCATACCTGAAAGTCTCTGTCGGCACTAATCTCTATCGGTGAATATTTGTCGTTGGCGGGGCGAAGCCATATTGTACCCTTCGATTTCTCCGACAGGTCGAGGTACTTGATGGTAAAATCTCCTTCGATATAGGCGACAACGATATCTCCGTCCTGGGCATCAAGCGAACGGTCTATAACAATCAGGTCGTTCTCGCTGATGCCTGCCCCTATCATGGAGTCGCCGTGTACCACGGCATAGAAAGTGGCTTCGGGATTGCTGATAATATTACGGTTGAAATCGAAAGTTCGGTCTATGTAGTCTTGTGCCGGACTGGGGAAACCCGCCCTGACACCGCCATCGGCCAATGGCAGTTTGAGGGAAGTGGAGAAATCTCCCGCAAAAATTGTTAACTCGTTTATCTTCTTGCTCATAACTTTGCAAAGTTAAGGAATTTATATTAAATTTGCGCACAAGTAAAAAGAAAAATGATATACGGTCTGGTAGATTGCGACAATTGTTTTGTAAGTTGTGAACGGGTGTTCCGTCCTGACCTCGAAGGTAAACCAGTGGTTGTGCTCAGCAACAACGACGGGTGCGTGATAGCGCGTAGCAACGAGACGAAGGCCCTGGGCGTGAAGATGGGGATGCCCTACTATCAGATGAGGGAAAACTATCCCGATGCAGGCATCACGGCATTTTCTAGCAACTATGAACTGTATGGCAATATGTCGAACAGGGTGATGAATATACTGCGTTCGGAAACGCCTGTGGTGATGCAATACTCCATAGATGAGGCCTTTATGGACCTGACAGGTATGGAAAACCTAGACTTGAAGGAATGGGGCGAAAAGTTGTCGAAGAAAATACGTAAGTGGGTAGGAATGCCCGTAAGCATCGGCATAGCTCCAACGAAGACTCTTGCCAAGGTGGCCAGCCATTTTGCCAAAAAATATCCCGGTTACAACAAATGTTGTGTGATAGATGATGACTGGAAGCGTGAACAGGCACTCAGACTGACCCCTATCGGTGACGTGTGGGGCGTGGGCAGGCGCAATGTGGTTAAGATGGAAGCCGGCGGAGTGCATTCGGCTTATGATCTGACCAAAATGTCGAAAGGATGGGTACAACGTAATTTTAATATAACGGGTGTGCGCACGTGGAGAGAACTGCGCGGAGAAGACTGTATAGAAACGGAACAACTTGACAATGCGCGCAAGAGTATCTGTACCAGTCGCAGTTTTGCGGAGATGCTTGAAGAAATGGATGAAATCAGTACGCAAGTGTCCAACTTTGCCGCACGGTGTGCCGAAAAATTACGGAAACAGCATACGGTAGCTGGTCTTGTGACAGTGTTTATTGATACGAATCACCACAGGGAAGATCTGCAGCAGTATGATAACAGCGGAAGCAGGACGTTGCTTACGCCAACCAATATCACCCAGACGATCATAAGTGCAAGCATCTCGATACTTAGGGATATATATCGAAGCGGATATAAATACAAGAGAGCCGGCGTGATATTGACAGACATCAGGGATGCGGGCGCTGTACAGACAGACCTTGACGACTATGATGCCGAAAAACATAAGAAGATGCAGAAACTTACCGATACGATAGATGAGATAAACCGTAATAACGGCAGGGACTCAATCGTGTTGGGTTCGCAGCAATATAAAGTGAAGGGGACGGATGGTAAAAATGTGAAGTTTGTCAATGCCATCAAACGGAGTCTGAAATCACCCGACTATACAAAACCGGATAATTTTATAATTAATCATTAATATATTTTTGATATGAAAAGAATATTTATCATGGCACTGGCTCTTATGGCAATGACAGCTTGTGTAAGTAAGGTGAAAAAGCCTGTAAAAAAAGAGAAAGTTGCAACAGTAGCGGCGACAGGTCGCCCGACAGAGATGACGAAAGCCATGTTCGTGGAAAAGATTGCGGATATGGATGCCGCTCAGACTGAATTCAAATATAAAGGGGATAAACCAGCCATCATAGACTTCTATGCCACATGGTGCGGACCCTGCAAGATGGTCGCTCCTATCATGGCAGAGATAGCCAAAGAGAAAGCGGGCAAAATAGATGTTTACAAAGTGGATATAGATAAAGAAAAGGAATTGGCGGACGCATTCGGCATACAGTCTATACCGACCGTGCTGTTCATTCCGATGAAAGGCAAACCTATCATGACTCAGGGGGCTATGCCAAAGAGTGAATTTGAAAAGGTCATTAAGCAAATAGAAAATTAATCCAGCTTCTTGACATTTTTGGATAAAATATGTTAACACTCGCGAAAACGGAGGTAAAAAGAGGCAAAAAACTAGTATGTATACTGATTTGTATACTTGGTTTTTTTTGTTGATGTACATTATTTATTTATCTTCGTTCCCTATTTGGAAGAATACACTTCAGTCCGGATAAAAATTGTCGACATCTATAAACAATGTAAATAACAAGAGATATGCAAGAAACAGTCAGTTTTATTAAGCTAATAGAAAATCGCATCAAGGTAGGATGGAATAATCCGTCTATTTGTGATTATGGTGAGAAGGCGTATACGTATGGAGATGTAGCAAAATCGATAGCGCAATTGCACATCATTTATTCTAAAGCGGGTATTGCCAAAGGTGATAAAATAGCTATGTGTGGGAGCAATAGTTCGAGATGGGGTATCGTCTTCATTTCTGCCCTTACTTATGGTGCCGTTCCGGTACCTGTGCTTCCTGATTTTCAGTCGGATCAAATTCAGAATATCGTCAATCACAGCGATGCGGAACTAATGTTTGGTACCCAAAGTATTTATGACCGTCTCCATCTGAAAGAAATGCCGCATATAAAAGCATTCTTTAATCTGGAAAACTTTTCCTTGATTCAATCCGACTCTGCGGATTTGCAGTCGGCAATGGAGAAGTTGGACAGTCTCTTTACTGAGAAATATTCAGCAGGATTCACCCCGTCGGATGTGATATATAGTGCAGAGAAATCTCAGGATGATATGGCAATGCTCAATTATACAAGTGGCACTTCCGGTTTTTCTAAAGGTGTCATGATACCATTTCGTGCCCTTTACAACAATTATTTCTTCTCCATATCAACTTTCCCTAACGGAAATATGCTCTCACTTCTTCCGATGGCCCACATGTATGGACTGATGTTTGAATTCATATTCCCGTTTATCGCAGGTAACAACGTAAGTATATTGACAAGGAAACCTTCGCCCGTCATGCTTAAAAAAGCATTGATGGATGTACAGCCTTCTATTTTGTTCGTAGTTCCGCTTATTGTGGAGAAAATAGTAAAAAAGAATATACTACCTAAATTCTCAGGAAAGAGAGTCGTAAAATACGTTAAGTGGCCTGTCATAGGAAGCATTCTCGGTAGGGTCATACGTAGGAAGATGATGGAGGAATTTGGCGGTAAGGTGACGGAAGTGATAGTGGGTGGCGCTGCCATCAATAGTTCTATTGATGAATTTCTGTATAATATCGGCTTTCCTCTGGCTAACGGCTATGGGGCGACAGAGTGCGCGCCACTTATTTCATACGAAAAATGGAAAAGACGAGCTAAAGGTTCTTGCGGAAAGGCCATTCAGAATATGAAAGTAAAAATCAACAGTACTGATCCTCTGCATGTTATTGGCGAAATACTGGTGTCGGGACCGAATGTCATGCTCGGATATTATAAAGACGAAGAGGCAACAAGGGAAACTGTCGATTCTCAAGGATGGTATCATACAGGTGACTTGGGACTGCTAGATAAGAAAGGTAATCTGTTTATAAAGGGAAGAATTAAAAATATGATACTCGGTCCCAGTGGACAGAATATATATCCGGAGGAGATAGAAGACCTTATCAACTCCATGCTGATGGTCAGTGAAAGCGTGGTGGTGCAGCGCCAAGGCAAACTGGTCGCTTTGGTGTATCCGGATTATGAAGATGCGCACTCTTTGGGACTGACGGACGAGCATGTAACCAATATCATGGAACTCAACCGCGTGGATATCAATGAGATTGTTCCTGCATACGAGCGAATTTCGAGTTTCGAAATAGTTAATCAGGAATTTGAGAAGACTCCAAAGAAAAGTATTAAACGATATCTATATAAATAATGATAAAAAAATAAATAAGAAATGGAAACAAAAATTTCAAATATAGACGGTAAAGTTGTCATCAAAATCATTGGACGTCTAGATACAACAGTAGCTGTAGATTTCAGTAGAGAAGTAGCGCCCTACTATTCTCAGAAGGATGTGAATATGCAGTTGGACTGTACTGACATGGATTATATAGCTTCTTCAGGTCTGAGAGTCTTTTTGTCTACATACAAGTCTCTTACCGCCAATGGTGGAAGTTTGGAAGTTTCGAATTTGCAGCCACAGGTAATGACGGTATTCAACATGACAGGTTTTTCCTCCTTCCTGAATATTGTCTAGTCGCTTTATTCTGATGAAAGGCAAACCTATCATGACTCAGGGGGCTATGCCAAAGAGTGAATTTGAAAAGGTCATTAAGCAAATAGAAAATTAATCCTCTATTCTTTCAGCCGGTATCCATGCCCAAAACGTGGAACCGGCTCCTAATTCCGACAATACACCAATTTTCCCATTCATAAGATCCGTTATAGCCTTACAGATGGAAAGTCCTAGACCGGTACCCTGAACAAACTCATTGAGTTTGACAAAGCGGTCGAATACCAGTGGACATTGATCTTCGGGTATACCTTTTCCGGTATCTTCACAATAGATCTTGATGCCATCATCTTCATAATCGTATCCTACACGTATATATCCTTGTTTGGTGTACTTTACGGCATTCGTGAAGAAATTGGTGATAATCTGTGCGATGCGGTTATAGTCTACATTGACCATCAGATCAGGGAACGGATTAGAACAGATTAAGTCGACATCCGGATTATTATAATGCTGTTTGAGTGTCGTAAAAGTGGCGTCGAAGGATTTGGAGAAATTCGTCTTCTTGTATTCTATCTTCATGCTATCCGAGTCCATGCGCGACAGATCCAGAATATCGTTGATAAGGCGCAACAGAAGTTCTGTGTTCGTGTTTATCATCTTGGCGAAGACATTCTTATCCTCTTCGCTATTATCGTTACCATTGATAAGTAAATTCGAAAATCCCACGATAGCATTGAGCGGTGTACGTATCTCATGACTCATGTTGGCAAGAAACTTTGACTTCAGTTTATCTGCCTGAGATGCTTTGACAACAGCTATTTCAAGACGTTTGTTCTTTTCCAGTATTTGTTCGTTAGCTTTTCTGATTTTGTATCTCAGGAACGAAATGAAGAAGTAAAGCAGTAAGATGGCGACACATAATCCACCCAATATATAATAGATGTACATAGGAGTGCCCGGCTTTTCCGCCCTGCTCTGGAACCATTCGTTGTACAGAGGGTCTATGAGCCCTTGTCTGTTGACGACAAGAAATACACTGTCTACTTTGTTGAGCAGAGTCGTGTCGTTGCCTATGAATCTGTATTGGGTATCGGGGATACCGATGTCCAGACTTTCCAAATTGTCAAACCCGTTTTCGGCAATATACTGATTGACAGGTAACTGGGAATGCACAACGACATCATTGCTACCTTCGTTGATCCTTCTCATTGCGTCGTCAATCTTTGTGACAGGCCTCAAGTTCTTTTGATACTTTAAGTCGCTCAGGATATAATAACACACACCGTACTTTCTGACATATATCTTTCTGTTGAACATTTCGCCCATACTGAAGATCGGTTTCGTGTTTTTATTGTGCACCATCCTGTTTTTCAGACTGGCATAAGTCACTTTGCCAAAATGAAAATATTTCTCACGTTGTTTTGCATATTGCGCACAGGCTAAATCAGCTTTACCTGAATGAATGTCTTCCAACATATCACTTAGATCCTTTAGTTTGATAACATAAGGGATGTTCAGTCTCTTCATCAGGATACGAAGCATATCCATGTTGAAACCTTGCGGATCTCCGTTCTTATCTAGAAATTCCAATGGTGGATAGCTCCAGTTTCCTTCAATCACTAAAGGATGCTCTCTGGTGTATTCGCGAGCCTGGATTTTGAATGGTACAAAACATAATATGATAATGAATGTGGCAATATAGCCTATCTTGTTATGCATGGTCGTATTCGTTTTTTAATATGATGCAGTACATTCTATTCCTAATGAGATGACGCGGTCGCGAATGCTGTCCAGTTCGTCGCGCGTGGCTTTTCTTAATTCGTGGTCAGGTGTCTCACGGTCGATTGTATAAACCATAACTTCAGAAGGCTGGATATATTTCACCGCTTCAAGCCAGGGATTTACGTATCTGTCAGAGGTGTTGTCTACATCCTCTCCGTCTATAGTTCCTTTCATAAACATTGTTTGTATGATGACATGACCATTGAAAGATTTCAATCCGTCTATAATCTTCTCTACATCATAAGTGCCCCCAACAGGGCGGTCTACCTTATTGATATAGACAGAATCTACAGTGTCTAATTTTAGAATATTATTATCTATGCGCATCAGGGCTTCGTGTACTGCCGCACGATGAATAAAAGTGCTGTTGCTGAGAACGGAGACCTTGGCGTTAGGGAAATACTTGTCCCGTAGACGGATTGTGTCGTCTATGATCTCAGAGAAATGCGGATGACTGGTCGGCTCGCCATTTCCTGCAAATGTAAGCACGTCCGGAGCCGGACCATTAGCCTGCATATCTTTCAATCTTTCTTCCAAAGTCTGGACGACCTCTTCTCGAGAAGGTAATTTGGCGGTAGGGCGATGGTCCTTATTGAAACCACATTCACAATAGATACAGTCGAATGTACAACTCTTACCGTCGGCTGGAAGAAGATTAATACCTAAAGACACTCCTAAACGGCGGCTGTGAATAGGACCGAATATCGGTGATGGATATATAACTGTTGACATTGTTCTTATAAATATAACAAACGAATTCTCAAATATGTATGTATCGGCGACAAAGTTATAAAAAAATACATATATCTGCTGTTAATAGTAGTTAATTATATTGGTAAATCAACGTTTTTTTTGTTACTTTGCACCAAATTAGGTATACTATATCTGAAAATAAATGGTTAAAAAACGAAATAGAACCCGCAACCGGCATGGTATGCAGGTCTTGACTTTATGTATAAGCACTACATTGGTGCTGATTCTTTTGGGACTCGTTGTGTTTTCTGTACTCACTACACGTAATTTGTCTGATTATGTGAAGGAGAACCTTACGGTAACTGTCATGTTGGGTGATGATATGTCGGTCAACGAGGGACATACGCTCTGCCGTAATCTGTATCACAGACATATATGTAAGCATATCGACTATATAGGTAAAGATGAGGCATTGAGGGAACAGACCAAGGCAATGGGGACAGATCCGTCCGAATTTATCGGAGCGAATCCTTTTGTGGCAACCCTCGAAATGCAGTTGAAATCCGATTATGCCAATCGCGATTCACTGAAATGGATTTCAGCGGAACTGAAAAGAATTCCCAAGGTGACGGATGTCACTTATCAGGAAGGGCTGATGGACAGTGTGAACAACAACCTTCAGAAGATAAGTATTGTACTGCTGGTTTTGGCTGCACTGCTTACATTCGTGTCTTTCTCACTGATTAATAATACAGTACGCCTGAGTGTGTACGCCCATCGGTTTTCTATCAGGACGATGAAACTGGTCGGAGCTTCGTGGAAGTTTATACGTGCACCGTTCCTCAACAATTCTATTGTCACGGGACTTGTTGCCGCCTTTCTTGCGGATGTGATTCTTGCTGTCGGTTTGTTCTTCCTGTATGATTACGAACCGGGCATGCTGAAGGTGGTGACATGGGAAATTATGGCAATTACGGGAGTATCCGTATTTGTGTTCGGTTTGGTTATATCGATTTGCTGCACATATCTTTCGGTCAATAAATTCCTTAGGATGAAAGCCGGTGAACTGTATAAGATTTAATTGGAAAAATAAAAAACAATATAATGGATAAGAAAAATTTTGCGTTCGACAAGGTCAACTTCATATTGTTGGCTGTCGGTATGGTTGTTATCATATTAGGATTTATTCTGATGAGTGGTTCCGGTTCAACGGAAACGCAATACAATCCTGATATATTCAGTTTCAGACGAATAAAGGTGGCTCCGGTGGTATGCCTCATTGGTTTTGTGTCAATGATTTATGCAGTTATCCGTAAACCTAAAGATCTCGACTGAAAAGTATGACTATATTACAGACAATTATTCTTGCCATTGTAGAGGGACTGACGGAATTCCTGCCGGTATCATCTACAGGACACATGATCATCACTCAGAATCTTCTGGGTATAGAGAGTACGCCTTTCGTGAAGGCGTTTACCGTCATTATTCAGTTTGGTGCGATATTATCGGTCGTCGTGTTATATTGGAAGAGATTCTTTAAACTCGATCACACGCCGGCACCTGAGGGCTCATCGTCTATATGTAGGCTCCTTCATAAATGGGACTTCTATTATAAATTGCTGATAGCGTTTGTTCCGGCAGCTATAATAGGTTTCTTAGGAAATAAGATTATAGACAAATTACTAGGCAGTATTATTGTCGTGGCGACGATGCTGGTTATAGGTGGCGTGTTCATGCTCTTCTGCGACCGTATATTCAATAAGGGGAACGACGAAACTCATCTGACTAAAAAGAAGGCTTTCTTTGTGGGATTGTTCCAGTGTATCGCTATGATACCGGGCGTGTCCAGATCAATGGCTACTATCGTAGGCGGTATGGCCCAGAAACTGACTCGAAGGGCAGCGGCTGAATTTTCTTTCTTCCTCGCTGTACCAACCATGTTCGCCGCTACATGCTGGGATCTTATTAAGTTGGTGAAAGAAGGTGGTATGACAGCTCTTACAGACAATGCGTGGACGCTGGTCCTCGGTAGCGTCGTTGCTTTTATAGTAGCACTGCTCGCTATTAAGTGGTTCGTGGATTTTCTTGCTAAATATGGCTTTAAGGCATTTGGTATATATCGTATACTTGTAGGAGGATTTATCCTGATATGGTTGCTTTCAGGTCATTCAATGATAATGGTTGACTAATGGATTTCAACGCAGGAGAGATTATATATATAAACAAGCCTTACAGAATATCCAGTTTTGGTGCTCTGGCAAGGGTGCGTGGAATGATATCCAGAAAACTTGGAGTGAAAAAGGTGAAGACGGGACATGCCGGAACCTTGGATCCTTTGGCAACAGGCGTTCTTATCCTATGTACCGGAAAGGCTACGAAGAGGATAGAGGAATTCCAATATCAGACAAAGGAATATACAGCAACGTTGCAGTTGGGTGCCACAACACCCAGTTATGATATGGAACACCCTGAAGACGCGAAGTATCCTACCGAACATATCACCCGCGATATGATAGAGGAGAAGTTGAAAGGTTTTGTGGGTGAAATACAGCAGATTCCCCCCGCATATTCGGCATGCAAGATAAACGGAGACAGGGCTTACGAGTTGACCCGCAAAGGCAAGGATGTGGAACTGAAAGCAAAAACTTTGCGTATTGACGAGATAGAACTCACCGGCTTCGATGTAGAAAAGATGCAGATAAGTATCAGGGTGGTTTGTAGCAAAGGCACATATATCAGGGCTTTGGCCAGAGATATAGGTGAAGCTCTGGGCAGTGGTGCATACCTTACCGCTTTATGTCGTACGCGGGTAGGAGACGTAAGAATAGAAGAATGTATCGAGCTGGATGATTTTCAATCATGGCTTGATGGACAGACAATAGAAAATAATAACTAAATATAGAGGAGAACAGATATGAAACTATCACAATTCAAATTCCGTTTACCTGATGATCAGGTAGCTCTTTATCCACAGCAACATCGTGATGAATGTCGACTTATGGTTTTGCATAAGAAGAGTCAGACAATCGATATGTTTAAGAAAGACGAGAAAGGTAAAGACCTGAAAGACGAGAATGGCAATCATGTATATCTTGATTTTAGAAATATACTTGATTATTTTGATGAAGGTGATACTTTCGTGTTCAATGATACAAAGGTGTTCCCTGCACGTCTTTATGGAACAAAGGAAAAAACGGATGCTAAAATAGAAGTGTTCCTGTTGCGTGAACTTAATAAGGAAATGCGCCTTTGGGATGTGTTGGTGGAACCGGCGCGTAAGATAAGAATTGGTAATAAACTGTTCTTTAACGACAATGGTACAATGGTGGCCGAGGTGATAGACAACACCACAAGCAGAGGACGTACATTGAGATTCCTTTACGATTGTCCTCACGAAGAATTCAAACAGACATTATTCGCATTAGGTGAAGCCCCACTTCCTAGATATATTATAGATCATAAGGGTAAGGACGGAAAATACGACCGCCCTGTGACACCTCAGGACATGGAGGATTATCAGTGTATCTTCGCAAAGAACGAAGGTGCTGTTACGGCTCCGTTTACTGGTCTGCACTTCAGTAGGGAATTGCTTAAGAGAATGGAGATCAAAGGTATCAACGTCGCCAATATCACCATGCATTGCGGTTTGAGTTACTTTAATGAAATAGAGGTTGAGGACCTGACGAAACATAAGATGGACTCGGAACAGATACATGTTGGTGCCGAAGCTTGTAAACTGGTCAATAAGACCAAAGAAGACGGACGGAGAGTTTGCAGTATCGGAACGAGTGTCTTACGTACTACCGAGACTGCTGTAGGTACAGACGGAATGCTTAAGGAATATGAAGGATGGACAAGCAAATTCATATTTCCTCCTTATGAGTTCGGCCTTTCAGATACGTTGATAGCTAATTTCTATCATCCAGAGTCAATCCTCATGATGGCTACAGCCGCGTTCGGTGGTTACGATTTGGTGTACGAAGGATATCAGAAAGCATTGAAGAACGGATACAAGTTCGGATGCTATGGCGATGCAATGCTGATAATGAATGATTGATGCATAAGGTATATTTCGGTCTTGGTTCTAATCTTGGCGACCGCCAGGAGAACATTACCAAGGCGATAAAAAAAATAGGAGAGCTGATTGGCAGAATAGAACGCCAGTCGGCTCTTTATGAAACAGAACCGGTGGGCTTCTGTTCAGAAAATATGTTTATGAATGCAACTGCCTGTTGCAGTACGTCGTTGTCTCCCAGGCAGGTTTTGGAGATGTCGCAACAGATTGAACGTGAACTGGGTCGCACCCGTAAGTCTGTCGGAGGAGAATATCATGACCGTATCATAGATATAGATATCCTGTTATATGATGACATCCATATAGACGAACCGGATCTCAAAATTCCTCATCCGCTGATGAAGGAAAGGGATTTTGTAATGAAACCGTTAAAGGAAATATTGTAAAGGAGAAATAAAAAATCCTTTGCAAACTGAATTGCAAAGGATTCTAAATAACTTTAAGCAAAGTTGCGATTACTTACGCAAACCTAATGCCTTGATGACGTTACGGTAACGTGTGATGTCATTATCATAAAGATAATTGAGAAGTGCACGACGTTTTGCTACCAATTGAGTCAAGGCTCTTGCTGTAGTATAATCTTTACGGTTCTTTTTCAGATGTTCCGTCAAATGGGAAATACGGTATGAGAACAATGCTATCTGGCTCTCTGCAGAACCGGTATCAGAGTTAGACTTTCCGTACTGTCCAAAGATCTCTTGTTTTTTTGCTTGATCTAAATACATAGAACTTTTGTTTAATTAATTGATATTTTGCTTTTAGCGGTGCAAAGGTACGACAATAATTTGATTAAACAAACTTTTTATGATTAAATTCTGCCTTTTTTCATGATTTTCAACAAATTATATATCTTTTGGTATCAATTATCAATATTTATTTGTACCTTTGCACCCAATTTTTTAAGGTAATATATGCAAGATATCAGAAACATAGCTATCATTGCCCACGTAGACCACGGAAAGACTACATTGGTGGACAAGATGATGCTGGCGGGAAATTTGTTCCGCGATGGTCAGGATTTGAGTGGTCAGGTATTGGATAACAATGATTTGGAACGTGAACGTGGTATCACTATCCTCTCAAAGAATGTATCAATCAACTACAAGGGTGTTAAAATCAACATTATCGATACTCCGGGACACTCGGATTTCGGTGGTGAGGTAGAACGTGTGCTGAATATGGCTGATGGCTGTATTCTGCTCGTTGATGCTTTTGAGGGACCTATGCCTCAAACTCGTTTTGTACTTCAGAAGGCTTTACAGATAGGATTGAAACCTATTGTTGTGGTCAACAAAGTAGATAAACCGAATTGTCGCCCTGATGAGGTGTACGAGATGGTATTCGATTTGATGTTTTCTCTTAATGCGACAGAAGACCAGTTGGACTTCCCTGTCATATATGGTTCAGCCAAAAACGGTTGGATGAGTGAAGACTGGAAGAAACCGACAGATAATATAACATATCTGCTTGATAAAATTGTTGAGATTATCCCAGCTCCTAAGATGTTGGAGGGTACACCTCAGATGCTTATCACATCACTCGACTATTCCAGCTATACGGGTCGTATCGCCGTCGGACGTGTCCATCGTGGAACACTTACCGAAGGTATGAATGTAACAATCTCACACCGTGACGGTTCACAGGAAAAGACGAAAATCAAGGAACTTCATACATTCGAGGGAATGGGACATGTGAAGACCAGTGAGGTAAATAGTGGTGATATATGTGCGATTATCGGACTCGATAAATTTGAGATTGGTGATACAATCTGTGATTTTGAAAATCCGGAGCCGATGACGCCTATCGCTATCGACGAACCTACAATGAGCATGCTTTTTACAATCAATGACTCTCCTTTCTTCGGAAAAGAAGGTAAGTTTGTGACCAGCCGCCATATTAACGACCGTCTGATGAAAGAACTTGAAAAGAACCTCGCTTTAAGGGTCCGTCCTTTTGAAGATGCAACAGATAAATGGGTCGTAAGTGGTCGTGGAGTGCTCCATCTCTCTGTTCTTATTGAGACGATGCGCCGCGAGGGTTACGAGTTGCAGGTAGGTCAGCCACAGGTTATCTACAAGACTATTGATGGTGTGAAGAATGAACCTATCGAGGAACTGACAATCAATGTCCCTGAGGAATATAGCAGTAAGATGATCGATATGGTTACCCGCCGTAAGGGTGAGATGACATCTATGGAGAGTCAGGGAGAACGCGTTAATATCGAGTTTGATATGCCATCACGTGGTATCATCGGTCTTCGCACCAATGTTCTTACAGCCAGTCAGGGAGAAGCAATCATGGCTCACCGTTTCAAAGAGTACCAACCATTCAAGGGTGAGATTTTACGCCGTATCAATGGTAGTATGGTCGCTATGGAGACTGGTACTGCATTTGCATATTCAATAGACAAATTGCAAGACCGCGGAAAATTCTTTATCGACCCGGGTGAGGAAGTTTATGCCGGTGAGGTTATCGGTGAGCATGTTCATGACAATGATTTGGTTGTTAATGTAACAAAGGCAAAACAGTTGACCAATACACGTGCCAGCGGTTCTGACGATAAAGCCCGTATCGTACCTCGTACGGTATTTTCACTCGAAGAGGCTCTTGAGTATATCAAGGAAGACGAATTGGTGGAAGTGACTCCGAAGAGCATGAGAATGAGAAAGATTCTTCTCAGTCATCTGGACAGAAAACGTGCAGGAAAGGAATAACAATATGAAGAAGTGCTTGTTTGTATCACTGTGTCTTCTGTCATGCGCCTTGTCGTATGGTCAGAGCAGAGTGGGGTCATTTTCCATTACGCCACGTATCGGTGCATCCATATCCAACCTTACGAATGAGGTGCTATACGCATCAACGGGAGTCGATAACGGGAATGATTATGAATTGAAGTCCAAATACAAAGCCGGTCTCACATTCGGTGCTGAAGTGGAATATCAGGCTACCCCTGTCATCGGTTTGTCTCTTGGCGCTTTGTATTCGATGCAGGGATTCAGATATCCCGAATATGCTGCAAAGGATGAAAAGACGAATGCTTATTATGCCTTCGACAACAATTCGAGGACGAACTTGCAATATATTAATATTCCGCTTCTGGTTAACGTCTATCTGTATAAAGGACTAGCTTTGAAGGCAGGAGTACAAATGGGTCTGTTGGTTGATGCGGAATCAAAGTATGATGACCGCACAATGACCCGGACAAAAAATGCCGATGGTACGTATTCATATACTTATGGCGACAGCAAGTCGACGACCACAGATATGAAGGATGCTTTTAATAAGGTGGATTTTGATATACCGGTAGGTCTTTCTTATGAATATATGAATTTCGTGCTCGACGCGCGTTATAATATAGGACTAAGTAATGTATACAAGAAAGATTATGTGGATTATAATTCCAAGAATAGCTTCTTTACCGTAACATTCGGATATAGGTTTACTTTGTAATAGAACAGCAGAATATAAATTATAAAAAAGGCTTCGCTAATCATTTAGCGAAGCCTTTTTCTTTGTTAGCTATTTGTATCACCATCTGTACTTATCCGGGATAGAAGAGATTCTCTTCAGTGATATGTTCCAATACCTCTGTCAGATATTTACGCGATTCCCACCTTGCCATAGGCAGGTCGTGAAGCAACCAGTTGCCGCAGTCTTTTGGTGCGGCACCAGGTATGTCACCTTCAAAATCAGCCACAAATCTGAAAGTGTCCTGCATCAGTGTCACGATATCCCGACTTTCAAGGTCGCCCTTCATGACAAGATAGTTGCCGGTAAGGCATCCCATCGGACCCCAATATATGATTTTTTCCTTCCACTCTTCATTGTTACGCAGATAAGTGGCGGCAAGATGTTCTATCGTGTGAATAGCACCTTGGTGTAAGACCGGCTCCCTGTTCGGTTCCTTCATCCGGATATCGAAAGTGGTAACGGTCTCATTGCCTACAGTATCCTTTCGGGATACATAGATACCGCGTTTCAGACGGTTGTGGTCTATTGTAAAACTAGGTATTTTATCCATTATATTTTTATTATTATAGAGATTCGAGATAGAGTTTTGTGACATGGAATGAATCCTCGGCGACCTTTTTCCAGAAATCAAAATACTGAGATGCCTTGTTGTCCTTGAGAGGAATATCGCTGATGATACGGAAACTGATAAATGGCACGCCGTAAGAATGACAGGTCTGGGCGATAGAACCGGATTCCATGTCTACGGCAATCGCTTCCGGAAACTTGTCCAGAATAGAACGCATCTTCGCTTTGCTGTCTACGAACCATTCTCCACTTACGATCAGTCCTGTATGTATAGCTACATCGTGCTTTAGTGCTTTCGCTTTGTCTATAAGTCGACTGTCGGCCGTGAAACGGGCCGGTTGACCGAGTATCTGTCCGAATTCACATTCACTGCCACAGTAAGCATCATGATAAGCGATTTCAGTACTTACCACGACATCCTCTAGGTTCAGGTTGGTGGATGCGCCACCGGCGACACCTGTAGAAATAACCATGTCGGGATTGAAATTGTCGATAAGTTCAACAGTGCCGATAGTAGAATTAACCTTACCGATACCGCATTGCTGCATGATGATATCCTTGTCGCCCAGTTTTCCACAGACGAATTTTTTACCATGAATAATGGATTCAGAACTCTCGTTTAAGATGGACTTCAGTTGTAAGAACTCTTTTTCCATCGCTATAATAATTCCTATTTTCATTTTATTTGATAATTAATTGGGCAAAGATAATAACTTTTTCTAAATTTTGCCGTATCTTTGTCACCGAATTCTAGAATTACATTAATATTTAATATGAAAACTTGGAAACTATGGTTGCCGGACATCTTGGCAATATTGTTATTTGCGGTTATCTCATTCGCTTATTTTTTTCCGGCAGATACAGAAGGCCGTATTCTTTACCGTCATGATTCTTCAGCAGGAAGAGGTTCCGGCGTAGAGGCGTCCGAATATCATGACCGTACAGGTGAAGTAACACGTTGGACCAATTCCATTTTCAGCGGAATGCCCACTTATCAGATGGCACCGTCGTACAAAAGTACCCAGAGTCTGTCGGCAGCGACTAAGGCATATCATCTTTGGTTGCCGGAAAACGTATGGTATGTCTTTGTATACCTATTAGGATTCTATATACTGTTAAGGGCATTCGATTTCAGACAGCATTTAGCCGTATTGGGTTCTATAATATGGGCTTTCTCAAGTTATTTCTTCATTATTATAGCAGCAGGTCATATATGGAAGGTAATGGCATTGGCATATCTGCCGCCTCTTATAGCAGGTATGGTATTGGCATACAGAGGTAAGTTTCTTACCGGTGGAATCGTGATGGCTATATTTACCGCATTCGAGATCGATGCCAACCATGTACAGATGACATATTATTATCTGTTTATTATCCTGTTTATGTTTATAGCGTATATGGTGGATGCCATACGCAACAAGGAAATATCCAAATTTGTCAAGGCAACAGCCGTCTGTATAGTAGGGGCTGCTTTGGGCGTATGTATCAATATCTCAAACTTGTATCATACATGGCAGTATGGTCAGGAGTCTATGCGCGGTAAGAGTGAGTTGGTCAAGAAAAACAAGGCAAACCAGACCAGTTCCGGTCTGGACCGCGACTATATTACCCAGTGGAGTTATGGTATTGATGAAACATGGACTCTTCTTGTGCCAAATACAAAGGGTGGAGCATCTATACCTTTGTCTGATAACAAGATTGCCATGGAAAAGGCGGATAATAACTATCTGCAGATATATCAGCAATTGGGACAATATTGGGGTGAGCAGCCAGGTACCAGCGGTCCTGTATATGTCGGCGCTTTCGTACTCATGTTGTTTGTCTTAGGACTGTTTATCGTAAAAGGTCCGATGAAATGGGCACTGCTTGCAGCAACGATACTTTCGGTATTGTTGTCATGGGGCAGAAACTTCATGGGCTTTACCGACTTCTTCCTTGATTATATACCTATGTATGCCAAGTTCAGGACAGTCGCGTCGATTTTGGTCATTGCCGAATTTACGATACCTCTTCTGGCGATGCTTGCGCTGAAGAAGATTGTAGAAGAACCGGACATACTTACAAAAAAAATAAAATTTGTATATATCAGTTTCGGACTTACCGCAGGTTTCGCATTGCTGTTTGCTCTGATGCCTACTTTGTTTTTCTCTGATTTCGTCTCGTCAAGTGAAATGCAGGCAATGTCGCAGATACCGGGAGATCAGTTGAATCCTTTGCTCGACAACCTGAAAGAGATGCGTCGTGCTATATTCACAGCTGATTGTTGGCGTTCGTTCTGGATTATCGTAATCGGAACAGTTTTCTTATTGCTCTTCAAGGCAAAGAAACTGAAATCGGAATACATGGTCGGTGCAATAGCTATCTTGTGTCTGATTGATATGTGGCAGGTAAACAAGCGTTATCTTAATGATGATATGTTTGTGGAAAAGAGCCAGCGCGAAGCACCGCAGCAGAAGACAGCCACAGACGAGCAGATATTGAGAGACAAATCGCTCGACTACCGTGTCCTGAATCTAGCCTCGAACACGTTCAATGAAAATGAGACATCTTATTATCATAAGAGTATAGGTGGATATCATGCAGCCAAACTTCATAGATATCAGGATATGATAGATGCCTATATCGCACCCGAGATGCAGAGTTTGATGAAAGCTGTATCAGCAGCTCAGGGAGATATGTCGAAAGTTAATGGAGACAGTATCTTCCCGATACTGAATATGCTTAATACCAAGTATTTTATCTTGCCACTGCAGAATAACCAGACTGTACCGTTGCAGAACCCTTATGCTAATGGTAATGCTTGGATGATAGATCATATTTCGTATGTTGACAATGCCAATCAGGAAATAGATAAGGTGGGAAAGATAGATTTGCTACATGAAGCAGTAGCGGATAAGAAGTTTAAGGAAATATTGGGGACATCTCAAAAACAGGGTGACGGTTCATCAGTGACATTAAAGAAATATGAACCTAACCAACTGGAATACGATGTGAGAACTTCTGCAGGCGGTGTCGTGGTGTTCTCGGAAATATATTATCCGGAATGGACTGCAACCGTAGACGGAAAGGAAGTGCCAGTGGGCAGAGTCAACTATATCCTGCGTGCTATCAATGTAAAACCGGGAAATCACAAAGTCGTCCTTTCATTTATGCCGAAATCTGTAGACACTACCGAAACGATTGCTTATATATCGTTCGCAGTATTGATCATAGCAGTGTTGTTCGTAGTCTTTTTCGAATGGCGCAAAAAGAAACAAGGTGAGAAATAACTTTAAACTAATATTATGGATACAAACAATTTGTCTGCAACGCGCAAAACGATTATAGGAGTACAGTTCCTTTTTGTCGCTTTTGGTGCGACAGTATTGGTGCCCTTATTGGTAGGGCTAGATCCTTCGACAGCTCTTTTTACTGCCGGTTTAGGTACTTTCATATTCCACCTCATGACAAAAGGGAAAGTGCCTATATTTCTTGGAAGCAGTTTCGCTTTTATAGCACCGATTATTGCGGCTACCAAGCAATGGGGTATGGCTGGAACATTAGCTGGATTGACGGGCGTTTCGTTAGTCTATTTTATCATGAGCGCTATTGTAAAATTGCAAGGTAAAAAATTTTTGGACCGCATATTTCCGCCTGTTGTTATAGGACCTGTCATTATACTGATCGGTCTTACCTTGTCGGGAAGTGCCGTAGATATGGCCAAGTCCAACTGGTTGTTGGCTATCATCTCTTTGGTCACAGCAATATCGGTCTTGACTTTAGGCAGAGGTTTGATAAAACTGATACCTGTAATCAGTGGAATAATAGTTGGATATGTAGTGGCTGCCTTTATGGGACAGGTCGATTTCTCGCATGTGGCGTCTGCCCCATGGTTTGCATTGCCTACATCTTTGGCACATTTTCATCTCCCCAATTTCCGATGGGAACCTTTTATCTTTATGATACCGGTGGCTATCGCTCCTGTCATTGAACATATCGGAGATGTGTATGTCGTAGGTGCCGTGGCAGATAAGGATTTTACTAAAGACCCGGGATTACATCGTACACTGTTGGGCGATGGTGTCGCATGTCTTGTCGCAGCTCTGCTTGCCGGTCCTCCAGTAACCACATACGCTGAAGTAACGGGAGCTATGTCTATCACCAAGGTCACTAATCCTGTCGTTATCCGTATCGCAGCCGGAACAGCCATTGTGTTTTCTGTCATTGGTAAACTGAGCGCATTGCTTCAGTCTATTCCATCCGCAGTACTTGGTGGAATCATGTTGCTCCTTTTCGGAACGATAGCCAGCGTCGGTGTTCAGAACTTGATACAGAATAAAGTCAATTTCAGTGTCACACGTAATATAATCATATTTTCAATTACATTGACAATGGGTATTGGCGGTGCTGTGTTATCCGCCGGTAGCTTCTCCATGTCCGGAATCGGACTTGCAGCAATCGTGGGAGTCGTGCTCAATCTCTTGTTGCCCAAAGAAAAAGAAGCAACAGAATAATTATAATCATTATGACAAGAAACTCCCGGTGAAATCCTTTTTATTTCTCCGGGAGTTTTTTGTTATATCAGGGTAGTCAACCATAAAGATGCATTTATTGTCATAAACCCTTGCTATAACAAATAAAATATCGTACCTTTGTAGACGAATTTAATGGGGTGCCCGATGTCTCGGGCTGAGAACAGACCCTCTAACCTGATCCGGATAATGCCGGCGTAGGGAAAAAGGAACATAAAAAGACCCCCTTTTTGTGTAATTTAATAAAAGGTAAAATGAAAAAAATGATGCTGCTTGTGGCAGCAGTTGTTGTATGCCTTCCACAGGCATACGCGGAGAACTTAAAAGAAACCAAGTTGGATTCTCTCAACACAGTCGGCGGTGAAAGTATGAAATCAGTTATGTTGCAGGATGTACAGGTCGTTTCAACACGAGCAGGACAGAAAACGCCTATGGCATTTCAGAATTTCAGCAAAAAAGAGATTAAGGCCGTGAATTTCGGACAGGATATCCCGTTCTTGTTATCACTTACTCCTTCTGTCACAACCTCGTCAGATGCCGGAACCGGAATAGGTTACACCGGTATACGTGTACGTGGTACTGATCCTTCACGAATCAACATTACAACCAATGGCATACCTGTCAATGATGCAGAGAGTAATCAGGTATATTGGGTGAATATGCCCGATTTCGCTTCGAGTGTAGAGTCAATGCAGATACAGCGTGGAGTAGGTTCCTCTACAAATGGTGGTGGCGCATTCGGTGCCAGTGTGAATATGCAAACCGAAGACATCGGAGTAAAACCGTTTTTAGGATTGGACGGCAGTGCCGGTTCTTATGGTTCTCATAAAGAGACATTGCGTTTCGGTACGGGCATACTTGGTGGTCATTGGGGTGTGCAGGGACGTCTGTCTAACATAGGCAGTGACGGATATATAGACAGGGCTTCCGTCAGACTGAATTCCTATTTCCTTCAAGGTGGATATTTCTCAGACAATACTGTAATCAAGTTTATTACTTTCAATGGAACAGAGAAAACTTATCATGCATGGAATTATGCTTCTCTGTATGAGATGCAGCAGAACGGACGTACGTATAATTCGTGTGGCGAATACTATGACAATGATGGTAACAGACATTATTATAAAGACCAGACTGATAATTACCACCAACAGCATTACCAGTTGTTGTGGAATCAGATAATCAGTCCTAATCTGAATTTGAATGTAGCTCTGCATTATACACACGGACATGGTTATTATGAAGAGTATAAATCGGGAGCAAAACTATATAAGTATACATTGTCTACGGATGTTTCATTGACGAGCGACTTAATACGCCGAAAATTAATGGATAATGACTTTTATGGTTTCGTATCATCACTCAACTATGACAATAAAAACGGACTTACAGCAACACTCGGAGGTGGATGGAACAAATATGATGGAGACCATTTCGGAAATGTAATCTGGGTGAAGAACTATACAGCCGACTTAGACCCTCTGCATGAATATTATAATAATAATGCAAAGAAGTATGATACGAACATATATGGCAAGGTAAACTATGAATTTCTGAATGGACTCAATGCTTATGTCGATTTGCAGTACCGTCATGTGGGATATAGTATGACAGGTCCTACAGATGCGTTTGAAGGGACGACACAAACTGTATTCAATCTGAAAGATAAGTTTGATTTCTTCAATCCCAAGGCCGGACTTTATTATGATATCAATGCCAATAATAAGGTGTATGCCTCGTTCGCCATATCTCATAAGGAACCAACCCGTAATGATTATGAGGATAATATCGGTACAGATCTGAAGGCAGAACGACTGTACGATTGGGAATTGGGATATAAGTATCAGAGTAAGGTGTTCTCAGCAGGAGTTAATTTCTACTATATGAATTACCGTGATCAGTTCGTACTGACGGGTGAATTGAATAACATAGGTGAGGCCATAGCCAAAAATGCAGGTAAGAGTTACCGTGCCGGTGTAGAACTGCAGGCAGCTTATCAACCTGTCGACTGGTTCCGTTGGGATGCCAATGCCACATTCAGCAGAAACAGGGCGAAAGATTGGACTGTAACACTCGACGATGGTACCATGACAAACCTTGGAGAAACGCCTTTGTCATTCTCTCCGAGTACGATATTCAATAATATCTTCACGTTCAATTATAAAGGGCTATCTGCAAATATCCAAAGTCAGTATGTAGGTAAACAGTATCTTACCAATACAGGCTTTGACTCCTATACATATTATGATTCCGAATCTAAGACAGATAAGGAAGTAAGTACCGTGCTCAATGCTTATTTCGTTACAAACCTTGACCTCGCATATACCTTTAAACTCAAGGGATTGAAATCTGCGACGGTAGGATGCACGATATATAACATATTCAGTGAGAAATATGAAAGCAACGGATGGTCGTCACCTGGTTTTAAGAAAGGTTCCAACGGGAACGTAATCGCATATTGTGCTACGGATGATCCTTATGAGACAGGACTGTCAGCACAGGCTCCCTGCTATTTTATGGGTCATCTGTCTTTGAATTTCTAGGATGGAGACACTCACTATACTTGATATCACAGCCACGATAGTAGGATTAGTCTATGTCTGGCTTGAATACAAGGCAAGCATTTATCTATGGTTGGTAGGCATCGTCATGCCAGCCATAGATATATTCAAGTATTTCGATGCCGGACTGTATGCCGATTTCGGAATGGCAGTCTATTATCTTCTGGCAGCTGTCTATGGATTCGTGATATGGAAATTTTTCAAAAAGCGCGGACAAGACCAAGTTGGAGAAATGCCCATAACCCATTTCCGTCAACGACTGATTATCCCTTCAACCATTGTCTTTTTGTTGGCATGGTCTGCAATATACTGGATTCTTGTCCGTTTTACGAACAGTAATGTACCGGTAACAGACAGTTTCGTAAATGCACTGAGCATTATAGGATTATGGACGTTGGCGCGTAAGTATGTAGAACAGTGGCTTGTGTGGATTGTAGTAGATGTCGTCTGCTGCGTACTTTATGTGTACAAAGGTTTACCTTTTACGGCCGGACTTTACGGTCTATATGTGGTCATAGCCATATTCGGCTATTTCAAATGGAAACGAATGATGAAAACAAATGAAATACTCACAAATTGATAAAGAATATAAGGCTGATGCTGTAATTCTTGCGGCTGGTGATTACCCGTCTCATACAATACCATTATCAATATTGAAGAATGCGGGATACGTGTGTTGTTGCGATAATTCCGCTGTAGAGTATATTGACAAAGGGAATATACCAAATGCTATTGTGGGAGATTGTGATTCACTGCCTGAAGAATACAAAGAGAAATATGCTGAATTGTTACATATCGTGACAGAGCAAGAATATAACGATCTTACCAAGGCTACGCAATATTGCATATCCAAGGGGTTCACAGACATCATATATCTTGGTGCTACTGGTAAACGGGAAGACCATACTCTGGGCAATATCAGTCTAATGGTGTGGTATATGCATCAATTCGGTATTCGCCCTATAATGATGACCGATTATGGATATTTTGTACCGGCAAAAGGCCACAATCTATTTGAGACTTTCAAAGGTCAGCAGATAAGTATTTATAATTTTGGAAGCAAAGAGATAAAAGAGAAAGGACTTTCTTGGTCTACTTATGCTTATCAATGGTTGTGGCAGGGTACATTAAACGAAGCCACCGGCAACGAAGTGGAACTTGATGCCGATGGCTCTTATCTTGTTTACCGTACTTATGAAATAAAGGGTGCATCACTTCTGTAAACGAAGTATGGCACCGCCCATAGGTTGCATGGTTATTTTGGCTGTTCCGTCTTTTCCTACTTTTAGCGTTTTCAAAATGGAAGCAGGTATCTCGTTTCCTTTTTTCTTATTATCTGTATAGTATTGTACCGTTTTGCCGGCAAACATCTGTAATTTGATATTCAGAGTCATCTCCTTGTCGGTTCCGTTCAGACCGGCTACATACCAACTGTCTCCATGTTTTCTTGCCATCACTACATATCTGGTTGGATAACCGGCAATATATTTGCTTTCATCCCATGTCGTAGGAATCTGTTTCAGGAAGTCTATCTCCATCTGCGGCAGTTCGGTCAGGTTGTTGGGTTGCATGGCAATACAGTTGATACTGCACTGATTGATAATACCCGTAGCCATCTCGAATACATCAGAAGTGCGGCGATAATGTCGACTGTTGTTATCTTTGTTCATACGACGGTTCATGATGACACCGCCCCAGTCCATACTAGCCACAGCATTACGTGAGAAAGGATGCATGGTCAGTTCGAAACCTTCTTTGTCGCAGTGGTACTGGGTGAAGAACAGATTTTCCGAAGCAAGCACAGCCTCGCTGCCTACATAGTTGGGGTACATACGTTCCCAACCTCTCGGTATTGTGCAACCGTGGAATATGACCTGAAGACCATAGTCGTTGGCATCACTCAGTATATCCTCGTACAGTTTCATTGTTTCCTGTTTGTCACCACCGAAGAAATCCACTTTGATACCCTTGACACCGATACTTTTGAGCCAAGCCATTTCCTTCTTGCGTACAACAGACGTGTTCATACAGTCGCGTGGTGACTGCGGCGCATCGTTTTCGTATCCGTTGGAATTGTACCATACCATGAGATGTACGTTCTTAGACTGGGCGTATTTTGACAAGTCAGCCATACGTTCGCGTCCTATCTGAGTGTCCCACCAGTTGTCTACCAGCACATACTCGTAGCCCATCACAGAGGCGAGATCAATAAATTTCACTTGGTCGTCATAGTTGACCGAAGTATCTTGCCATAGTAGCCAACTCCACGTATATCGGCCCGGCTTATATTCTTGCGACGGAGTGTAAAGAGGTTCCGTAACATCATAAGGGATAGTCGTCTCGACGATAGGTTTCAGGTCATTGCCGATGGTGATGGTACGCCAAGGCGATTCGCCCGGAAGAGATATCGCCGCACCGTTAATGCCCACACCGTTGTTCTCGCCCTTGTCAGGAAAAGCAATCTTATAACCGTTGTCCGCATCATAGTCGCTGAGATGAGACCCGCAGTATTTACTGCTTACGCCTGTTTCACTGACGAGCACCCATCCGTCATTGCCGATACGGAAAAGGCATGGGAATGTGTAGCCATGACTGAATTGTGATTTGACGTTCATCTGAGCATCAGCGGTGTATTCTTCCTCATAACTTGGTTTCGTCTTTTCCCAACCGGTCATCGGACCGATTTGCGGACAGAGGAACGTGGTAGTCTGAGAAGGAAAGTTGAAACTGCTGGCTTCACTTTCTATCACCATGCATTTCGTATCACCATATCTGGGCATCGAATACTTGTAAGCGATATCATTGTCGGATACCTGAAACGTGACCGTTATCTCCTGGTGCGAAGCGTTCTCGAACGTGATGGAAGTCTTGTTGGCTTTGTAGTCTGATTCCGACTTCTTCGTACGAGTCATTGTGTAATGATTTTCCACCGCACTCTCCTGTATATCGCCTTTTATGGTCAGTCCATTCGTAAAGTCGCCTACATTGGATTTCAGTCCAAGGGCTGATCGGGTAAGCATCTGCTTTCCGTTATAAGCCACCGTATATTCGGCTTTTCCTTGATTGTTGCTGACTGTAACAACCAGTCGGCTGTCGGGTGATTTGATCACTACATCATTAGCGTTTGTCATTCCAGTAACGAGAATGGCGAATAAGAAGAGAATAAGTTTTTTCATTTTGTCTGTAGTTGAAATATAAAATTATTATTATTTGTCGTCTTTTGATACTTTTACTATCAGCAGGCAAATATAAGCAATTTATTCCAACTGTCAAAATGAGTGTATGGTAATAAAATCAAAAATGCCCCGACACCGAGTCGGAGCATTCCTTTTGTGATGTGTTAGTAGATAGTTATTTATGTAGTATGTTTTTTGAGTGTCTTGACTTATTCTTAACGTTTGCAAAGATAAATATAATATCAATCGGTTACAAATTATTTCTCAATTTAAGTGCTAAAATTTACGTAAACGTTTTCGGATGTGATATTATATTGCGCTATCCTTTTTGTATTGTCTTCATTTTGAATATAATTCTCTCGTTCACTAATGGAAATAAATTCCCATTAGTTTCACTTAATCGAATTTTTGCACTATCTTTGCACCTATATTATAATATTGGATGAAAGAATTTATATTATCAGAAGCCAAAGCTGAAACTGCTGTTCTCGTCGGTTTGATTACACAGGAACAGGATGAGGCTAAGACCAAGGAATATCTGGATGAACTGGAATTTCTTGCCGACACGGCGGGAGCTGTCACTGTAAAGCGGTTCACGCAGAAAATCGCAGGTCCTAATCAGGTGACTTATGTCGGAAAAGGTAAATTGGAAGAAATAAAACAGTATATCAAAAACGAGGAAGATGCGGAACGTGAAGTCGGTATGGTCATCTTTGATGATGAACTGTCGGCAAAACAGATACGTAATATAGAGGGTGAACTGGGTGTGAAGATTCTGGATCGTACATCTCTTATCCTCGATATCTTTGCGATGCGTGCCCAGACGGCTAATGCCAAGACGCAGGTAGAACTGGCGCAGTATCGTTATATGTTGCCTCGACTGCAACGGTTGTGGACACACCTTGAACGTCAGGGTGGCGGTTCTGGCTCCGGTGGTGGAAAAGGCAGCGTGGGATTACGTGGACCAGGTGAAACACAGTTGGAGATGGACCGTCGTATTATTCTTCAGCGTATGTCACTGCTCAAGCAGCGCCTTGCCGAGATTGACAAACAGAAAACCACACAGCGCAAAAACCGCGGAAGGATGATACGTGTCGCCCTCGTGGGGTATACCAATGTCGGTAAATCGACAATCATGAACCTCTTGTCCAAGAGTGAGGTGTTCGCAGAGAATAAACTTTTTGCCACGCTCGATACAACGGTTAGAAAAGTTGTGGTCGAAAACTTACCCTTTCTGTTGGCAGATACAGTCGGTTTCATCCGTAAACTGCCTACCGATTTGGTCGACTCGTTTAAGAGTACACTCGATGAGGTGCGCGAGGCCGACCTGTTGATACACGTCGTAGACATCTCCCATCCTGATTTTGAAGAGCAGATACAAGTCGTCGAAAATACGTTGAAAGACTTGGGCTGTGCCGAAAAACCGTCGATGATTATCTTCAATAAGATAGATGCCTATAGTTGGATAGAGAAAGATCCCGATGATCTTACTCCTGCGACAAAAGAGAATATCACGCTCGAAGAACTGAAGAAGACCTGGATGGCCCGACTCAATGAGAATTGCCTGTTCATCTCAGCGAAACAGAAAATGAATATCGAAGAGATGAGGAACGTGTTGTACAAGAAGGTGCGCGAACTGCATGTCCAGAAGTATCCGTACAACGATTTTCTCTATCCCGTAGAAGATTAATACCGTCAATATAATATGAATGATTACCGATCACTGACAGAAGAGGAGATCACAATCCTCGAGGATAATGGATGTACGGCCGATGACTGGTCGGCTATTAATGTATCCGAAGACTTCGTACCTGCATTTATAAAGGATGTGGCTTTCTATGGTAATGTCTGTCTGGGGGTGTTCGATAAATACATCGAAATAGAAGAAGGGTTCCGTCGTCATTCAGGCATATCCCATGCCACACTCCGTAACGTGACGGTCGGTGACAACTGTCTTATTGAGAATATCGGCAACTATATATCCGAGTATGTGATAGGCGAGGAGTGTTATATCGTAAATGTAGGTACAATGGCTGCCGATTATGATAATTCGTATTTCGGCGAAGACAATACCATTTCCGTACTCAATGAGGATGGTAGTGGTAATGTCATATTCTTCAACGGTCTGTCCAGTCAGTTGGCAGCCTTCATGGTGAAATACGCCAACGATAAGGAGGTTATGAAACCGTTGCGGTCGATGATTCACAGTGATATTATGAACCGTCATCAGGAACAAGGTTTTATATGCGACAGAGTCAAGATCGTGAATGTGGACGAAATATCAAATGTATATATTAACGACGACTGTGAAATCAGTGGTGCCAGTCGTTTGCGCGAATGTACCATTATGAGTATACCTGAAGCCAGCGTATATATAGGTAATGATGTGATATGCGACAACTCGATCATCTCAGCGGGTTCGTCTGTTCTCGATGGTGCGAAACTGGACAACTGTTTTGTGGGTGAGGCTTGTCATATAGGAAAGGGCTTCTCTGCAACAAACAGTGTATTCTTTGCCAATAGTTATATGGATAACGGAGAGGCGTGCGCCGCTTTCTGCGGACCGTTTTCGGTCAGTCATCATAAGAGTACCTTACTTATCGGAGGTCAATATTCTTTTTATAATGCCGGTTCCAATACGAATTACAGCAATCATGCTTATAAGATGGGACCAATACATTACGGTCTGCTCGAGAGAGGAAGCAAAACAGCCAGTGGTGCACATATTCTGATGCCCGCCACAATCGGCTCGTTCTCTATGTGCATGGGCAAAATACAGAATCATCCGGATACATGTATGATGCCGTTCTCTTATATTATCGGCGTCGGCGACTCTACATATATAGTGCCGGGTCGCAATCTTGTCACGGTAGGAACATATCGTGATACCCACAAGTGGCAGAAGCGTGATATGCGTCCCCGCCTCGGGCGTCAGAGCCTTATTCATTTCGACTGGCTGAGTCCGTTTACCGTTTCGGAAGCGATTAAGGGTAAACGGTTGTTGGAACAACTGAAGAGGGAGCAGGGCGAAAATCCGGCATCCTATAATTATGAAGGCTGTATCATCAAGAACAACGCCCTTCTCAACGGTATCAAATATTATGATATGCTTATCCGTCTGTATATGGGCGAGGCTGTCCGCAATCATGAAATGGAACTGCCCGACAGTTCTGTAGGCACAGGCGATTGGGCAGATCTGGCCGGATTGATGCTTCCCGAAGCGGAAGAACAGCAGTTGGCTGATGATATCCGTGAAGGTGTCATCACAGAAATAGAAGAAGTAAAAGACAGGTTCGTTTCCATATATAATCAGTATGAACAATATAAGTGGACATGGACCTATCGCGTGATAACAGATTACTTCCATCTGGAGGCGCTTGCTGCCGAAGATGAGGAACGTATCAACAGCGAATATGAGACAGCCAAGCGTGATTGGCTTCATTTCATTGAATACGATGCGGAAAAAGAATTCCGTATGGGTGATGTGGAAGAAGAGACTTTGAATAAGTTTCTTGCAAGTATAGAAAAGTAGATAGTATAATTTAAATAATAACATTTATGGCAACAACTCCAGAGTTTAAGTATGCTCCTATGTTCCAAGTGGGCAAGGATGATACAGAGTATTATTTGCTGACTAAAGAAGGCGTTTCTGTCAGCGAGTTTGAGGGTAAACCGATACTGAAGGTTACACCGGAAGCATTGACACAACTTACCAATCAGGCTTTCCGCGACGTAAGTTTCTTGCTCCGCCGCTCACACAACCTGCAGGTAGCTAAGATTCTTAGTGACCCGGAGGCAAGTGATAATGACAAATATGTAGCACTCACCTTCCTTCGTAACGCGGAAGTGGCATGTAAAGGTAAACTGCCTCTCTGTCAGGATACCGGTACTGCTATTATCCATGGTGAAAAGGGACAGCAGGTGTGGACCGGCTTCTGTGATGAAGAGGCTATCGCCAAAGGTGTGTACAAGACATACACCGAAGAGAATCTTCGTTATTCACAGAATGCCCCTCTTAACATGTTCGACGAGGTCAATACCCGTTGCAACCTTCCTGCCCAGATAGATATAGAGGCTACCGAAGGTATGGAGTATCGTTTCCTTTGTGTGACAAAGGGTGGCGGTTCAGCCAACAAGACATATCTGTATCAGGAGACAAAGGCTCGTATCCAGAATCCCGGTACATTGATTCCTTTCTTGGTTGAGAAAATCAAATCGCTCGGTACGGCTGCATGTCCTCCTTATCATATCGCATTTGTTATCGGTGGTACATCAGCAGAGAAGAACCTTCTCACAGTCAAGTTGGCTTCTACCCATTATTATGATAATCTGCCTACCACGGGTGATGAGACAGGTCGTGCTTTCCGTGATATAGAACTGGAAAAGCAACTGCTTGATGAAGCTCATAAGATTGGACTCGGTGCACAGTTTGGCGGCAAGTATCTTGCCCACGACGTACGTGTTATCCGTTTGCCGCGTCATGGTGCTTCTTGTCCTATCGGATTGGGTGTCAGTTGTTCAGCCGACCGAAACATCAAGGCAAAGATCAACAAAGACGGTATCTGGATTGAGAAGATGGATGATAATCCAGGTGAACTGATTCCGGCTGCACTGCGTAATGCCGGTGAAGGTGATGTTATCAAGATAGACCTGAATCAACCGATGAAGGATGTCTGCAAACAGTTGTCCAAGTATCCTGTCGCTACACGTGTCAGTCTGAACGGTACGATTATCGTCGCCCGTGATATAGCTCACGCTAAGATCAAGGCCCGTCTGGATGCAGGCGAGGGTATGCCTGATTACTTCAAGAATCATCCAGTATTGTATGCCGGACCGGCAAAGACTCCTGCAGGAATGCCTTGCGGAAGTATGGGACCGACCACTGCCAACCGTATGGATCCATACGTAGACGAGTTCCAGGATAACGGCGGTAGTATGGTGATGATTGCCAAAGGTAACCGTACCCAGGTGGTAACCGATGCATGTAAGAAACATGGAGGTTTCTATCTCGGAAGCATCGGCGGACCGGCTGCCGTACTGTCCATGAATAACATCAAGAGTATCGAGTGCGTGGAATATCCAGAACTTGGTATGGAAGCTGTTTGGAAGATTGATGTGGAGGATTTCCCAGCATTCATCCTTGTTGATGATAAGGGGAATGACTTCTTCAAACAGTTGAAGCCATGGTCTCCCAGTTGTAAATAATCATATTATTTGCTATATAAAAAAGAAGACAGACTCTTGATTGAGTTTGTCTTCTTTTTCTATTTTGCCGTAGAAAGAATGTGTGCTTTTATGATTTTGATGTCTTGCAGGGGACGGTCATTCTGGTCTTTTTCTGCGTTTTGTATCAGGTCTACCACGTCCATCCCTTCCGTCACTTCACCGAATACGGTGTATTGTCCGTCCAGATGGGGAGCACCGCCAATCGTTTTATAGTCGTTTTTGATTTCGTCGGTAAACTGGATTTTTCCTCCTGATTTCTCTGTCAGTTCGGTGAGCATCTTGTCCAGCATCCTTGGACCGAACGTTTTACCGGTTACGATATAAAACTGACAGGCTGACGATGCGTTGTTCACTGCATTCTCATCCTGTGCGGCAGCCAGAGCCCCATGTTTATGATAGTATTTCGGGAACACCACCTCCGAAGGTACTGTGTAATCCAGATCTCCACCGCCTAACAGTTCTCCGGGTTTTGCCCTCTTGCTGGTAGGATCTCCTGCCTGAACCATGAATTCAGGTATGACACGATGAAACAGTACACCATTGTAGAACCCTTCCTTTACCAGTTTGATAAAGTTGTCGCGATGCTTTGGTGTCTCGTTGTACAGGGCAATCTTTATATTACCCATCGAAGTCTCTATTAACACCTGTGTCCTGTTGTCTGTCGCTTGTGCATGAATGGTCATAGAGATAACCATCATCAGCGCGGATAAAAAATATTTCTTCATCATTCTTATATTTTAGTTTTTGAATATCAGTCCGTTGCTGTCGGCATCTATGGTGATCGGTTTGTCTCTGCTAACCTCGTCGGCAAGAATCTTGCGCGACAGGTCGTTGAGTACATATCTCTGTATGGCACGCTTTACGGGACGGGCACCAAACTCAGGGTCGAAACCCACTTCTGCCAGATAGTCGATAGCGGCACGCGTCGTCTCCAGACTGAAACCTTGCGGTTCGAGCATCTTCTTCACAGCGTTCAACTGCAGTTCCACTACCTTCGATATCTCTTCTTTGTTCAGCGGCAGGAACATAATCGTCTCGTCGATACGGTTCAGAAATTCCGGACGGATAGTCTTCTTCAGCATTTCCATCACCTTGATCTTCGTGTCGGCGATGATATCCTCCTGGTTCTGAGCGTTTATCTGTTCAAACTGACTCTGGATATACTGACTGCCCAGATTGGAAGTCATAATGATAATGGTGTTTTTGAAGTTGACCATTCTTCCCTTGTTATCAGTCAGTCTGCCGTCGTCCAGAACTTGTAGCAGAATATTGAAAACATCCGGATGAGCCTTCTCTATCTCATCAAACAGTACCACCGAATACGGTTTTCTGCGCACAGCCTCCGTCAGTTGACCGCCTTCGTCATAACCTACGTAGCCCGGAGGTGCACCGATCAGTCTGCTCACGCTGAATTTCTCCTGATACTCGCTCATATCGATACGCGTCATCATCGTCTCGTCGTTGAACAGGTATTCAGCCAGAGCCTTGGCCAGTTCTGTCTTACCTACACCCGTCGTACCGAGGAAGATGAACGAAGCGATAGGACGTTTCGGGTCCTGCAGTCCGGCACGCGAACGGCGCACCGCATCACTGACAGCCTGTATAGCCTCATCCTGTCCGATAACCCTCTTGTGCAGTTCCTCCTCCAGATGCAGCAGTTTTTCACGTTCGCTCTGCATCATCCGTGTCACAGGTATACCGGTCCATCTGCTTACTACCTCAGCGATATCGTCGGCTGTCACCTCTTCACGTATCATAGCGTTGCCGTTCTGTGTACTTTTCAGTTGTTCCTGTATATGCGCGATATCGTCATCAAGCGCTTTCAGTCTGCTGTACCTTATTTCAGCCACTTTTTCATAGTTGCCTTCCCTTTCAGCCTTTTCAGCCTCTTGTTTCAGATTTTCGATCTGTTGTTTGTCCTCCTGTATCTTATTGACCAGAGCACGTTCGCTTTCCCATTTGGCGCGGAACGTCTTCTCCTGATCTTTCAGTTCGGCTATATCCTTATCCAGTTGGGCTATTTTCGGCAGATCATTCTCCCGTTTGATCGCCTCGCGTTCTATTTCCAGTTGTTTCAGTCTACGCGTAATCTCATCCAGTTCCTCAGGCACCGAGTCGCGTTCCATTCTCAGTTTGGCGGCAGCCTCGTCCATCAGGTCGATAGCCTTGTCAGGCAAGAAACGGTCAGAGATATACCGCTCCGACAGTTGCACGGCAGCGATACAGGCATCATCCTGAATACGCACCTTATGGTGGTTTTCGTAACGTTCCTTCAGTCCACGCAGGATACTGATGGCACTCATCTCGTCAGGTTCATCCACCATCACGGTCTGGAAACGACGTTCCAGCGCCTTGTCCTTTTCGAAATATTTCTGGTATTCGTTGAGCGTCGTGGCACCTATAGAGCGCAGTTCACCACGAGCCAGAGCCGGTTTCAGAATATTCGCCGCATCCATAGCTCCTTCACCGCCGCCGGCACCCACCAGCGTATGTATCTCATCGATGAAGAGGATGATGTTACCGTTGCTCTTCGTCACCTCGTTGATCACGCTCTTCAGTCGTTCCTCGAATTCACCTTTATATTTGGCACCAGCGAGCAGAGCACCCATATCCAGAGAGAACAGTTGTTTGTCTTTCAGGTTCTCAGGCACATCCCCCCTTACGATACGTTCGGCGAGCCCTTCCACGATAGCCGTCTTACCCGTACCCGGTTCACCTATTAATATAGGGTTGTTCTTGGTACGTCGACTCAGAATCTGCAATACCCGTCGTATTTCTTCGTCACGACCGATTACCGGGTCCAGTTTACCGGCGCGAGCCTCTTCCACCAGATTCTTCGCATATTTAGACAACGACTGATAATTCTCGTCAGCCGACTGCGACTGAACCTTCTGTCCCTGACGCAGTTCGTTGATAGCCGCCTGCATATCCTTCTCGTTCATGCCCGCATCCTTCATAATGCGCGAAGCCGTAGAGTTGACAGTTAGCAGTGCCAACAGTACCGGTTCGATAGAAACGAATTCGTCTCCGCCTTTCTGTGCCACGTCCATTGCCCGTTGCAGAACATCGTTTGACTCACGGCTCAGATACGGTTCACCGCCCTGCACTTTTGGCAGATGGGCGATTTCCTGATCCACCAGTGTCTCAATCTGTTGAGCGTTAACACCAAGTTTTTGGAAAATATAGTTGGTCACATCCTTGCCTTTCGATATAACCCCCTTCAGCAGATGCACCGGTTCGATGCTCTGTTGTCCGGCACGTTGGGCTAAGTTGACAGCTTCCTGTATAGCCTCCTGCGCCTTAATTGTAAATTTGTCGAATGTCATATATTTACTCCTTTCTTATTCGTTGATATAAATGTTATCCGATAAGAACAGGTCAAAATATATGCCCAAACAAAAAAGGCTGTCATTTTGACAGCCCTTGTATATTAGAATTTCAGATTGCTTACCTTGCCCAGCAGCGCCTGAACCTCTTCCGGTTTGATGTTACCGAAAAACCGTACCAGGTCGTAGTTGTTGTCTTTGGTAATAAACGCCACAATTTCAGTGGTGTTACCATTCTTCTCTTTTTTGAAGATAGCACCGGTTCCGTTTATCTCCTCTATCTTGTCGTATCCGCACGATGAGATGTCGCTTATCTTCTTATTGAAGTCGCCCTTTACCTCATCTGAGCAGTCGTCAAGACTCATATAGGCCACAGAGTCTATCCGTTCTATGACATGATTGATATCCTCTTTGCTGACGTTATACTTCGACACGTCTGTTTTGTTGAGGATTTGTCCCACGAACATTTTCAGCATATCCTGAGGGATAAGCATATATTGGGCATTGGGTTTTGATGCAAACTGTCTTGTGATATCCGACAGGTCGCGTCCGAACGAAAACTGGCAGACCAGGATCAATGCCAGAGATAATAAAAGTTTTTTCATCTTATTGTTATGAATGATTTTCGGTTTGCAAAACTATACATTATACTTGAATAAAACGATGAATTATTAAAAAATAACTCATGTTTTGTTATGTATTAACATTTCCTATTTTCGCATCTGTTGTGGCGTGACGCCTGTATGAACCTTGAAGTATCGGCAGAAGAACGACACATCACTGAAGTGATATTCCCATGCTATCTGTTTGACACTCTTCCCACTGGTCTGCAGTTCCAGTTTCAGTTGCAGTATGGCATAATGGTCGATGATTGTCTTCGGTGTATTCTTCGTCACCCGTCTCACGATGGTATTGAGATATTTAGGCGTGATGTGCAACACGTCGGCATAGTAGTTGACGTCGCGCGATTCCTTGTATTGATGTTCCACCAGCATCATAAACTCGTTGAATATCTCATGGGTGCGTCTCGAACCTGTTTCCTCCGGGCGTTCTGCCGGATGCCGATACAGATAGTCGTAGAATCCCAGAAAGAAAGCCTTCAGTTGAAGCAGGACCAGTTGACTGAGACAGGTGCAGTCTTCCTGTATGAAATAGATTTTCAGCAGACTGAACATCTGATTGATGATATCCGTCACGATGGTCGACTCGGTGCGGCATCTGTCTTCCCGTAGCGACTGGTACACCGTCTGTTCCAGTTGCAGACTGGCTTCCCTGAGCAGTGAGGCGTCATATTTCAGCATCTCCACCGAGAAGTCGTCCGACACATCTTTCAGTATCACCACATCGTTCGGGAACAGAGTGATGACAGCCCCCTCAAACAGTTGCCATTCTTTGAAGTTGACGCACATCGTCGCCGAACCTTTCCGGCATATCATGATCGTACCATAGTTGAGTACCGACGTGTCGTCTCTCCATTCTTTCAACGAAGATACGATGAGATAAGCCTCTTTTTCAGGTGGTAACACCTTGCCTAACTTCTTCATTAGTTCATTATTAGACTGCAAATATCGACATATTTTGTGAAATATCAGCACGATTGTTCATTAATATCCCATTTTGTGCGAATTATTTAAAATAGTTTAATCCTCCAAACTCCGTACCTTTGTACCCCGAAAATAAGGTAATAAGATAGTATTATATAATTTTTATGGTAAAAGTAACAAAGAAAAGATTGTCGTTGCTGTATGTCGCCGTCGTCATGGTCATGTCACCGGTCAGCGCCCAGCAACAGCAACGCAGGATGACAGTCAGCGAACTGTTCGAACTGGTAGAAAACAACAGCAAGAGTCTTCTCACACAGAAGACCGGTGCGGAAGTAGCCGACCAGGCTGTCGCTTCCGCTAAGAGTCAGCGGTTGCCCGATATCAACACATCGTTATCGTTCAGTTATATCGGCAATGCCCTCATCACGGACAGGGATTTCAGTAATGTGCACGGACTCAGTTCACCTCATTTCGGCAATTCGTTCGCCCTCGAAGCACAACAGGTAGTCTATGCCGGCGGAGCCCTCGATGCCGGTGTCCGTCTGGCTCAGTTGCAGAAGCAGCAGGCAGATGTCAGTACATCGCTCACCCGTCAGCAACTCCGTTTTATGGCTCTCGGTCAGTATCTCGATATCTACAAAATCATCAACCGCATGAAGGTGTACGAGAGCAATATCGCCCTCACCGCCCGCCTCATCGACGATATCCGTCAGAAACAGCGTCAGGGCATGGCCCTCAAAAATGATGTCACCCGATATGAGTTGCAGATGGAAACATTGAAACTGGAACTTACCAAACTGCGTAACCAGCGCACCATACTGAACCATCAACTCTGCAACACGCTCGGTCTTGCCGCCGACACACAGATACAGCCCGATGAGACCATTATTAATAATGTGTACGCCCAAGACGGTGAAGGCAAGTGGCAGACCGAAGCCCTCGTCAGTTCACCCGCCCTGCAGCAGTCGGCCCTCAATATGCAGATAGCCCGCGAGAACGAAAAGCTCGCCAAGAGCGACCTGTTGCCCAAAGTAGCCCTCGTGGCGGTAGACAATTTTGACGGACCGATTCTGTTTGAACTGCCGCCCGTCAACAACAATCTCAATATATGGTATGTAGGTGTAGGTGTGAAGTACAGTCTCGGTTCCCTCTTCAAGAGCAACAAGAAAGTACGTCAGGCAGCCGTTGCCGCCCGTCAGTCGCAGGAGGCGCATGCCGTAACCGTAGAGAACATCAACAATGCCGTGCAGGCAGCCTACACAGGTTATCAACAGAGTTATGTGGAACTCGCTACCCAGCAGAAGAGTGTACAGCTCGCCACACAGAACTATCAGGTGATCAGCGAACGCTATCTCAGTCAGTTGGCCCTCATCACAGATATGATCGACGCGTCCAACATCAAACTCAATGCCGAGTTGCAGGAAGTGGATGCCCGCATCAACATCACTTATGCCTATTATAAGATACAATACGTAGCAGGAAAAATATAAGAATTATGAATAAGAAGAAACAAATAAAGAGAGTTTATAACGTCGTCATCATCGTTTTGCTGATTCTGGCGATAGGATACGTGTTCAGCAGATTTGTACATCCGGGGGATGTGGAATATACCGACGATGCCCAGGTGCACCGCCTCGTCACACCTATCAACACACGTGTGCAGGGATTTATCAAGGAAATACGGTTCTCCGAGTACCAGCATGTGCACAAAGGCGACACACTGGTGATCATCGAAGATGCCGAATACCGTCTGCAACTGGCGCAGGCCGAGGCCAACTACCACGGTTCCAAGTCGGGCAAAGCAGCCGTATCAGCCAGTATCACCACCACCGGCAGCAATGTGCAGGTAGCCAGTGCCGGTATCGAAGAGGCCCGTGTCAATATGCTCAACGCCCAGCGCGATTACGAGCGTTACGCCGCCCTGCTCAAGAAAGACGCCGTAACCCGTCAGCAGTACGACAATGCCTATACCGCCTACCTGTCAGCCAAAGCCCGTTACGACCAGGCATCCCACCAGCGCCAGTCGGCAGCCCTCGTCAAGAACGAACAGGCGCAGCATCTGTCACAGAACACAGCTGGCGTAAGTGTAGCCCAGGCTACGGTCAACCTCGCCCGTCTCAACCTCTCTTATACCGTCATCGTCGCCACCTGCGACGGAACCATGGGTCGCAGGGATATCCATGTCGGTCAACTGGTGCAGCCGGGTGAACTCCTTGCCCGTATCGTGGAAGACGACGATGTATGGATTATCGCCAATTATCGTGAAACCCAGATGAACCATATCCGTACGGACAACCTCGTCAGTATCAAGGCCGACGCTGTCCCCGATGTGGAATTCGAGGGTAGGGTGCAAGCCCTCTCGGCAGCCACAGGCAGCGCCTATTCGTCAGTGCCGGTAGACAATGCCACAGGCAACTTCGTCAAAGTGGAACAGCGCGTCCCCGTACGTATCGTCCTGACCAAGAACAACAAGTCGGCAGACATCAGACGGCTCCTTGCCGGACTCAACGTAGAGACCGAGGTGAAATATTAGTATTATGCCAGGACCTCCAATGTTAAACGGACCCTTCACGATGCCGATGTTTCGTGAGTTCGTCCCCCGAAAACTGCAACCGTGGATATACCTCGTGTTTGCCATTATCTTCCAACTGACCGGCGGTATCTATCTCGGATCCCTCAGTCAGATGATGGGCACCACCAGTCTGATGCGCGAAGACATCATGATGGTCGGACTCTGCGGCGTGGTGGGCGTCAACATGCCCTTCCCCTTGCTCTTCCGTTTCAAGTTCCGCTTCACCAACCGTCAACTGCTGCTCAATGCAGCCATCATCGTGCTGGTGTGCAATGTCCTCTGCCTCTACACCACCTCCGTGCCGTTGCTCTGCATCATCTCCTTCATAGCGGGATTCTTCAAGCTCTGCGGCACCTTCGAGTGCTTCTCCAATATACAGTTGTGGATGACCCCCAAGCGCGACTTCGCCATTTTCTTTCCCATCATTTACATCGTCGTGATAGGCGATATGAGTATGTCGTCATGGGTAGCCCAGAACATCACCTACTATTTCGGCGGTTGGCAGCAGATGCACTTCTTCATGATCGGACTGCTGCTACTGGTTATCCTGTCGGTCTATACCCTCACCAAAGACTTCCGTTTCATGAAACCCCTGCCGCTTATCAGTGTCGACTGGCTCGGATGTCTCCTTTGGTCAGCCCTGATGGTCGAAGTGATATTCCTCTTCACCTACGGCGAGTATTACAACTGGTGGGACGGCGCCCCCTTCCGCCTCGGTGTCTATCTGTTGCCCGTCACCGCCTATTTCTGTATAGGTAGGATGCGGCACATCCGTCATCCCTACATAGCCCCCGAAGCGTGGCGGTATAAGACATTGATACCCCTGCTCTCACTCTACGCCATAGCCGAACTGATGAATTCCACCCCCCATGCCTTGCAGAATGCTTTTACAGGCGGTGTGCTCCATTTCGGGACCCTCACCTCCTCGGTATTCAGTCTGGTGGAACTAGCAGGCACCGTCTGCGGATGCATGTTTGTACTGATATGGATCAAAGTATTGCATCAGAAGTTTACCCGCCTGTTGGCTATCGGTTTTATGGCCCTCCTGGGTTATCAGGTCATGATGTACTTCTACATCACCCCCACGCTCAACATCCAGCGGCTCTATCTGCCTATCTGGATGCGCACCTTCGGTTATGCCATCTATTTCACCGCCCTCACCATCTATCTGGAAGAGTTGATGCCCTTCCAGCATTTCTTCATGGGACTCACCATGTCAGGTTTTGCCCGCAACGGAGTGGTGGAAGCCATCTGTACCGGCGTATACAGTTACGGTGTGCGTCATCAGGTAGCCGACAATATCGTGCGCACCCTGCCTTACGACACCGTACAGTCGGTGATGGTATCCATCAAACAGCTGTTCGGTTACACCTGCATGGGCGGTTGTGTATTCCTGTTCATCCTCCTGCTGTACGATGTGCAGCCCCTGCGCGACGGTCTCAAGAAGATACCCTACTGGAATGTGCTGGGTAGAATCATGAAGAAAGAATTTCGTCATACGAAAGTTTCGTAAACCGAATATTGTCAAATTGCATAAAAAGTAAGTGAATTGGTGAATGTATCAAATTTTTTATTTAACTTTACAGCCTGTAATATAATTATGTGTTAGATCACAAAAAGATATAGAGTTATGAGAAAACCAATTACATTGTTAAGTTTAGCGGCAGTCGTCACACTTTCGGTTGCTGCATCTGTAAACGAACCATTTCTGAAACCGCAGAACCAGAACACGGCAACTTTGATAACAGGTGCCGTCATCAATAAGTCGGAGCAGGCGGCAGCCAAAGGCAACAACCAGCTCGACAACACTGTAGCCGTAGCCAGTTATACATCTCCAAGTTTCTTCAAACTGGGCATTTCGGAGAGTGGAGAAGGATATGACAAGACCAATCTTTTTGGTCCCTGTTATACAGATCTTACCTGGACCAATACATCCACCAATGCCACATCGGTAAAATGGAGTTACGATACCAACACGAAATATATCAATAAGACAGTGGAAAATTCAGACAGCAAACTGGTCCTGAACTATAAATATTGTACGACCACTGCCCCCAAAATTACAGCTACGGCGAACGGACAGAGTTCCACTTACTATTATGGAGATAATATAATATGTGGAGGAAATACTGAAATAAAAGGTGTAGAATATGGTGCCTGTACTTATGATTTAGGACATACCACAGGCAATATAAGAAGTGAATTTTTAGGCTATCCTGAAGGTGATGCGCATTGGTTGGAGGGTTCTCCTTATACATCGGTCAAGATTGTGACATTGGGCAATTTGTTTCCACAACCTGCCGCACCCTATACGATGTCGCGCTGTTGGGTGAGATATTACGGTATCGCAAAGGCAGGGGCCACTTTCACTATGTGTCTGCATAAGGTGAACACAGAGGGCAAGATTGTTTCTGACACGCTCGCCATCGGAACAGCCACATTGGCAGATGATGTCAACAGCGAGACTGCTGGCAAATCTTTTGCTTTATCATTCAATATGAAATACAAGGACACCTCTTTAGGTACGGGTGATTTAACGATTGATACACCAATTTACTTGGAGTTGAGCGGTTTCCGCAACGACAAGGTTACTTCGTTCCAACCTATGTGGCGCAGTGGCGTGTATTCCTATACCGATGCTGATAAGCATGCTGTCGTAGGACTGGAGTGTGTCAAGGACGGAGTAACATCGTATTCTTATCCCAAAGCTACCTATTTTAAGTTCGGTGATGCCGAACCTTATATGTATTGCACCGACTTCGAGTTTCAGACCAATGCCGTGTTCAGTACCACCCCTACAGGTGTGAACGAGATATCAGCCAGTGCCACGGCTCCTAAGGTTACGGTAAACAATGGCAATTTCGTTATTTCAGCTTCCGATGCTGTAAACGAGGTAAGTATATATAATGCATCGGGTGTCATGGAGGCAAAAGCCTCTCTTCATGGCGAAACCACAGTTGATGCCCAGAGTCTACAGCACGGCATTTTTGTCCTGCGTTTCAGCAATGGAGCTACAGCCAAGATAGAAAAATAAATAAAAAAAGTCACAACGTCGCTGCTGCCCTGTTTATGAGGGTTTCAGACGACAAGTAACCTCACAAAACCATACAGAAACGTCGCCGAAGAACTAGTTGTTCCTTGGCGACGTTTCCAAAGTGTTTTGCAAGGTTATCATCCGTTTCTTGGAAATCTTATTTCTCTTATTACCAATAGTTTACGTCATACTGTGAAGTTGTGATGTATATTTCATCCGAAATTTCTGATTGGAGGCAGTACAAAATTGTCAAAAAACAGTCAGCAATTTTACGAAGCGTCCCCGTAAACACATTACGGCGGTGCCGTAACAACTCTACAGACGTGGTGTAACATGTCTACAGCGGTGGTGTAACAACATTACACAAGGCGTGTAATCTCTTTACAGCGGTGCCGTAACATGTCTACAAGACTTCCGTAAGCTATTTTCTAGTGGAAAAAGTTTAGTAAGACGGGTGGAGGTTCGACATATAAGACAGAAGAAACCAATAAGCCCCGCTTTGCATTGCTGCTCAGCGGGGCGTTATCATTTATATGTAGAGAATGTGAAATCTTATTTTATTCCCATAGATCACCAGAACGTTTTCCGAATACACTGTGACCATCAGATTCAGATTCGTTTGCTACTTTTCCTCCTACGACCCATTCGCTACCTGTTTGGGTTCTGCTTTGTCCTAAGCTCTGTAGCTCATTCCTTGAACTACCTGCAAGAATACTGCATTCTATTTGGCTTTCTACAACTAATATTTCTGGTTTAGAATATATCTTTTTCATTTTAGTTTCTTCTTTATCGTTGTTATCCTTTGTCTATTTTACAATATATTTCTTACCGTTTACGATGTACATGCCTTTAGCAAGTCCTTCCAAACTGCTAGAACCAGTACGTACAAGTTGACCGCTGATGCTGAATACTTTATCAGCAAACTTGGCAGAAGTTTCGTTACTGCTTTCTGATTCTGTATTCTCTATTCCTGTCGTGGAACTTTCAGTCGTATATATTACTGCACTGTTACCAAATGCAATCGCTGTTTTTGCATTATGACTAGAAGTCGCTGCGTGATGGATTGTACCAGGAACTTCATAAATGGTAGCAGCGTATGCTGGCCATGTTAATTCGTTGTTATTTAAATTATAGAAGAATGCTCTATGTCCATCTTCATAACCATCTTCATTCACGGTTGCTGATTTCCCATTTATATCTGTTACGGTAAACGTCTTATCAGCAGATTCTTTATACAAACCTAAATAATAATTTCCTGTTGGAACTTTTGTCTCTGTTAGAGAACCTTTAAATATAAAATCTCCATAAGGATAGTAGTTTTCAACTGTTTTTTCCGTAGGTTTATCTATATCACCAAATTGCTGACCGTAATCCGATTTACCTTCAGTACAAGTCGCATCTTTGGTAACTCCAGAAATATAATATACTGGACTCGTAGTATAAGGAACATCTGCGGCTGGGTGAATCATGTATGGATAACCAGCTTTTGTTATTGTCACATCAGCCCCAATTTTACTGGTATATAAATCTTGACTGAAGTCTAATGTGGCTATTATGCCATCACCATCACTTGAGTTCTCTTTTTTAACTCCTTGGAACCTGCAAACTTCAGTACCTGCGCCGAATGCTGATTCTATCTGGCCTTTGGTCATTGGGAAGTCAAAGCACATTGTGTACCATCTGCTTGCGGTAATATGAGGGATGTCAATTATTTCATTATTTTTAATCTTTGTTGCGAGTGTAAATCTTGTCCAGTCCCAGATTTTTTTACTTTCTGAATAAAGATGCAAATCATGGGCCTCTTCATATGTAGGATACTTGTCGAGA
>OBID01000073.1_pt1 | contig 43603 bp, 48 predicted proteins | sample 1519781 | NCBI WGS metagenome assembly OBID01 (sample SAMEA3991478, study PRJEB22521) | metagenome | biome: anthropogenic terrestrial biome; feature: sewage plant; material: sludge | place: Sweden | collected 2012-09-26 | reverse complement strand
TACACGACGCTCTTCCGATCTTGGAGGTAATTCTTGGGCAGCGGCTTGCCGTCTTTCGTGTAGACCTCGGACTTATAGCCGATCATGTACGTGTCGTCCGGCAACTGGAAGACCTTCTTGGGCATACTGGATGCCAGATCGCCGTCATGACCGGTCGGCAAATCGACCGGACCGAAGGTGAGAGTGACCGTGTGATCATCGATGGTAATCTTAGTGTCGCCTAAACTCGGCATGGTTGGAATGGCATGGTGATCGTGGCCACCGTCGGCGTAGACCGTACTGGTGACCATCAGCAGCATGACCATCGATAGCAGCGCACGATTCATAGCCCCTCCTCGTTTATAACAGACCGGCCGTCCGTGAGTGTGTGTGAGACAATGTTGGGAAATAGGCCCACCCGTTAGGGAGCCGTCGGGGGCGGGGTCAGTCGCTTCCACAGGTAAGTACCGCCATGTTGCCGGGGCGGAATATTGTCTCTGGTGCCGACACGCACGTACCACCATATTCCCTTGGCTTCGGTGCCATCCTCCGAGATCACCACTTCAAACGCACCTTCGCGGTCATTGCCGGTCTGTTTCCAGGTCCCCTGCCAGCGCCGGTCGTTGAAGCTGGTGGTGGCGAACTGTCCCCCTTGCCAGGTGTAAGGGCCGTTGCCGTGCGCGTCCAGAGTGGCGACGTATTTCTTATTGTCTTCGATTTCAGTGACTTCCCATTCGCCGCTCAAGTCCGCGCCATTCGGCCCGGGCGCCTGATTGTCTGACACGCGACGCACTACGGTGCCGGGGTCGGCCAGGGCGATCCCCATTCCGGTATCGGGCTGTCTAGTGGATTCGTGCCAGGTCACGAGAATCCAGGTGCCGTCCCTTCGCTCCATCACCCCTGTCTCACGCAGTGGAAGCACCATGCGTTGGGTCAGGTCCGTTGCGTTGAGATAACGAATATAGTCGAGTTCCATCGCGAACCAGGCGATGTCACCCTTATGCCAAAATTGCAGGTAGGTGATGGGAAGTTCCAGTTTGGCGACCGAGGTGAACTCGGTGCGCATGTCGGTAGCCAAAGCCGTCCATCCTACGTATTTGTGTCCGTCGATCGTGTAGCCGACGGCGTCGGAGTCGTGAGACATATACTTCGACATAGTGGGCAGATCACGATCGGCGTTTGCTTGCACGATGAGGCGCAGAGTGGCTTCTGCATCGACTGGCTCCTTGGCCGCTGCAAGGGAGCCCGCCAGGATGCTCATGAGGGAACAGATAAAGAGGCAGTGCCGCAACGAGGCGCGGCGGGATCGACGTTCAATGGGCTGAAAGTGCATAGGGGTATAGGGAAATATATGGACGAAAGCCTCGTGATTTTACGAGGCGGCAATTCTGCGAGGCTACCTGGTGCCTCGAGTTGGTGTCAATGGATATTTGCCTGATCGGGTATCTCAGTAATGGTGCAAGCCACCACGGTGACGTTGTCGATCCCTCCCGCATCGAGCGCTGTGTGAATCAGTGCCTGGGTGGCAAGGGAAGGGATATGCTGATGAGGCCTCACGGTCTGCAGAATGCGTTCGTCGGTCAACATTTTTGTGAGGCCGTCTGAGCAGAGCAGCAGGAGGTCTCCATCGAGAAGATCGAAGAAGAACAGGTCGCTTTCCAGGTGAGGGGCAAGGCCCATGGCGCGGGTGAGCACATGGCGGTTCGGGTGGCATGCGGCCTGCGCAGGTGTGAGGCGCCCGTCACGGACGTACTCTTCAATCAGGGTATGGTCCCGTGTGAGTTGCGTGAGGGTGCCGGCTCTGACCAGGTAGGCCCGGCTATCGCCGACGTTCAAAACAAGTAAGCGTGGCTTGGGCAGCGGGAGGAGATGGGCCATCACGAGTGTCGTTCCCATGCCGTATAGCGGCGGGTGCTGAGCCGCATGGGTGAGGATGGAGGCATGAGCCTGCTCCGCCATGGTTGTGAGACGGTCGGTTGCGCGCTCTTCCTCGTGAAGGTCGGGGGCAGATGCAATTCCGCCGAGAGTCGGCGCAAGTTCGGCGAGGGAGTCCATTACGAGACGGCTGGCCACATCTCCTCCCGGGTGGCCTCCCATTCCGTCCGCCACTGCCCAGAGTCGATGTCGGTTCTCAACGAGGAAGGTGTCTTGATTCGTGGGACGGACCAACCCGCCCTCGGTCTGCCCGAATGCCCTCCATGCCCATCTGTTCTGCTGTGTGCTCACGCTATCCGGCCGGCGTCAATGACGGTGGACCGTAGCGCAGGGCGAGCCGGTCATATAGCCACTCCGCCAGTGGTTCAAGGTTTCTGGTGTCGGCGGCATTATAACGGACGAGTTGATCCAGCGCTGCCTCGTCGCCTGCGCGGTACTGGTGCCAGAGACGAACGGCTTCCATGCCGTCGAGTGTCAGCAGATCGGAGTCCCGCGCGATGTCCAACTCGCGCTCGATGTGCTTGAGGCCTCCCTGCAGGCCCACGCGTCTCGCGGCGAAACAGAGATCGAAGTGAGGAATCGACACCCGCAGGCCCTTGAAACAGGTTTGGAGGTAGGGGATATCGAACACGCTGCCGAAAAACGTGATCAGCAAGTCGGCTTGGTCGAGTTCCTCCTGAATCACGCCAAGCGTCAGGTCGTCACCGCTGATCAGGGTGCGCAGTCGCCCCTGGCGGTAGAGGCCGACGATGGTCACCTGCCCCTCGTGCGCGGACAGTCCGGTCGTTTCGATGTCCAGATAGAGTGCCCGTGGGCCGAAGGTGCGGAACAGCCTCCAGTGGTCGCGGGTATGCAGGCAGCCGGCAAAGTACCGGGCATTGCGGCGGTCGAGCTGCTCCTGCGCCGAGGCAAGATCGATATCGTACAGGACTTTGCGCGAGGGTGAGATGCCGGGAAGGTTCGGCTCACGGCGAAAGGTCGTCCAATCGGCGATGCCGCCTTCCCAGAGCCGCCGCTCCGTGGACGGGCCGATGCCGTTCAGATGGACGAATGTCGAGGTCAACATAATGCGGGTCGCGATCTCCCTCCGCCGGGATTGTAGCCTTGATTTCAAGGGATAAACAAGTTAGAGTCCGCGACTGGTGCGGAGTTTCGTGCGCTTGAGTTGTGCAGTGTATCACGGTGTAAATGAGGGAACATGACCACGAACGGATCGGCGAAACGTATTCGAATCAAGGTCGGCGGGATACAGTTGGAGGCGGAGTTGAAAAGCACGAGAACGGCTGAAGAACTCTACCAGGCGCTGCCCGCTGAGGGACCATTGAATGTCTGGGGCGAAGAGTTCTATTTTAAGATTCCCGGAGTGAAGGACCATCGCGAAACGGCGACCACGCAGGTCAAAGTCGGTGACGTGGCCTTCTGGGGCGCCGGTCAGGTGTTGGCGATTTTCTTCGGGCGTACGCCGATGAGCATGGGGGCCGATCCCGTGCCGGCTGACCGGGTCAATGTGGTGGGTCGCGTCGTGGGAGACGCGGCGACTCTGCGGCAGGCGATGAATGCCAGCACGATTCGAGTCGAACGGATTGAACAGGGGTCGTCGATCGGATAGGCTCATGGGGAGTGGTCTTGTAAGCGGCCATAGTTTGTCGGCGGGGAGTCTTCTGCGATGAGGCTGGCAAAAGAGCGGGTCCATCATATGGCGGAATCAGTGATCGCACGGCTCCACGAGCTGGGTTTTCTGGACGTCACCGGGGATCGAAAGGCGCTTCGGGATTCGTTGGAACAGACGATGACGGAAGAGCTCGGAGTGGAAGATCGCCTCAATGCTGAAGTGCGCCGGATGATGCAACCCTATGAACGGCAGATCGAGCAGGGACAGGTCGATTACCAGAAGATGTTCACGATGATCAAGCAGAAGCTGGTGCGTGAACGGGGCATCATTTTATAGGTGCTGACCGGTGTGTGAATCTTCGTCATAGAAAAGCGCAGAGTAGCCTCACTCAGGACTGGAGTCCAATTCGTGATCAGCGACGATAAAGCCAGCCATCTTGCCCACCTCGCTCTCGGCGCCTTGAAGAAGAGCCCGCACTGCCGGTTTACTGAAGATGATGGGAAGGTGCTGCGCGAGATCAAACGGGTGGTGGCCGCAGAGTTGTTGTTGGAAGCGGAGATCGATAAGAAAGTACGGACCAAACTGGCGTCCTACTCACGACAAATCGTGGAGGGGAGTCCGGAATGGGACGTGATGTATCGGAAAACAGCTGAAGAAGAACAAAAAAAGCGCGCCAAGCCCTGATCCGGCGTGGCGAGAGATTTCGACGAGGTTGTGCGATGAGAGTTGCTCTATGGATAGTGTTTTGCGTGATGGCGGTGTCGTTGCCCGCCTGTACCCATTCCAAACCGCAGCCGCTGGTTCCGTTGGAATTGGCCTATGGGGCCAAGGCTGACGCCATCGCTCTGAACAATCAGGGGATGCAAGCCTATCTGGCCGGACAGGTTGCGGAAGCCAAGAATTTTTTCGGGCAGGCCATCAAGGCGTCGCCGGATTCCGGCCAGGCCCATTACAATTACGCGCTCGCGCTGAATGCGTTGGGGCAAACGGACCAGGCCCGCCTGGAGTTTATTGAGGCGGCGAATTTAGCTCCCGGGGATAAGGTGATCTGGGATTCTCCTGCGTTACGCCCCTTCGGCAGTCCCCAGGCGCAAAAGGGGCCGCCCAGGGAACACCCGTATGGGACACAGCGTCCGGTGATCGGCAGCGGACCACGCTGACCGGCTGACACGAAGCGTTGCACTGGAGAGGATTGAGACATGGCTGACGAATTGAACGTGGGAGCGAAGGCGCCGGATTTCTCCTTGCCGGACCAGGACGGCAGTACCGTGACGCTGAAGAGCCTCAAGGGCAAGCAGGTGGTCCTCTATTTTTATCCCAAGGACGATACCTCGGGCTGTACGAAAGAAGCCTGCGATTTCCGGGATTCCCTTGCGCCGATCAAAAAGGCCGGGGCGGTGGTGATTGGAGTCAGTAAGGACGGGAAAGCCTCGCACCAGAAGTTTATCGCCAAGTATGGCTTGCCCTTTGCGTTGTTGAGCGACGAAGAGGCCGAGGTCTGTAAGGCCTACGGAGTCTATAAAGAGAAGAGCATGTACGGACGGAAGTATCTGGGCATCGAGCGGAGCACGTTTGTGATCGATGCCACGGGTCGGATCAAGGCCCTTTTCCGGAAGGTGAAGGTGCCCGGCCATGTCGATGAAGTGCTGGCGGCGCTGAAGGCCTAGCAGAATGCGGAAAAAGTCCGCCAGCGGCGTTCTCGCAAGACACTGCCGCCTCACCGGCTCGGCGGCGTTCACAAACGTGACGCGCGTTATTCCGCGCGTCGTGAACCTCAGAGGCTCACCGCTCACCGTACGGCCACGGGACAAGAGCCTGTCTTGACAGGCTCGGGGTGGGCGGGTACGAATGAACGATTCGCCGCTTCGCTTGCTGCGGCCTTGCTGAACAGCCTTTTTGCGCATCCTGCGGGTTCTGGTAATACCGACACAGCACATGAGTGATCGTAGCGCATTGCGCAACAATCGAGTTTTTCCGCTGCCTGCTAGGGCGGCGATCCACTATACGGGTCGACTGCTTGGTTGAATGACATGGATCCGCTGGAAAAAACCTCTCATGCCTGCCGTGCCGCCGCGCTCTCCCTCGTGCCGGGGCTCGGACATCTCTACATCGGGGAAAAGCGCGGCGGTCCTCTGTTCCTGGCCGGGGTGCTGCTGATTGTCCTCTGGATGGCGGTGTTCTCGGTTGCGCTCGTGCCGTTGATCGGTCTGGTGTTGTTTTGTATGGGAGATACCTATCTCACCGTCAGCCGCGATCGCGGCCTCCTCGCCTAACCAAGCCGATCGTCCTCAGAAAGGGAGCGTGGACCGTATCATGGCAAAATGGCTTCGTCTCGGGTCACGCACGTTCCTCCTGCTGCTGCTCTTCGGCTGGACCATGGCGGGCACCGGCGAGGCTGCCGAGAAGGTGCAGGGTATCCTGACCGTACATGATGCGTTGACGTTGCCGAATCACCCGGTCCGCATCGAGGCCCAACTTGGCGGGAAGGCTCCTGGGGGAAGTTCCCCATGGGGCGGCGTTGGCGTGCACCTGTCTATAGACGGCAAGGCCGTGGCGACGGCGAAGACTAATGAGAGCGGGCACGCCTCGTTCGATTACCTCGCGAAGATGCGGGGCACGTACGTTATTGCGGTATCGGTCGATGACGCGGCGTCAGTTGCGGCGGACAACGGTCACGCGACGCTCTGTGTGTGGGAGCGCCGGCGTCCGATTATTCTTGTCGAACTGGCCGCCCTCATCCAGCCGGCAGTTTCCGCCTCGACGGGAACAGTGACTGAATCATCCCTGCAGCCTGTGTCCGATGCAGCCGACGAACTGTCGCGGCTGACCCAGTATTACTACAACGTGGTCTATGTAACGGGCGGCGAACAGTCGCCGTCGGAGATTGCCGCGATCGGAAACGTGCGTCGATGGTTGGAGTCTCACAAGTTTCCGCCCGGCTTTGTGGCGCCGTCGTCGGAAGGACTGGGCGCCACGCTGGACACCTTCAAGCAGGGCGGCTGGGCGACCATGAAAACCGGCATCGTCCGCACGCGGTCGTCTGCAGAAATGCTGCTGCAGCATCGATTCGAGGTGGTGGTGGTCCCAGAATTGCCCAAAGGCGAGATGCCGCGAAAGGCTAAGGCGGCGAAAGAGTGGAAGGACGTCAGAAAGAAGTTGTGAGGGGTGACGGGGACGTGAGGGCGCGCGAACGTCGCAGGGTCTTTTGGTTTGTCCGCGGCCTGTGATCATAGGCGAGAAGGGATTGCGAGCGTTCATGGCTAGAGGGCGATTCACTCCCGCGGCGAATCATGGTATGTTCAGCGCCTTATAGGGTCTCATCACATTGAAGGAGTAGGAGCCGGTATGTTGTTAGAAGGGAAAAAGGGTCTGATCATCGGTGTCGCCAACAAGCACAGCATCGCCTGGGCTATCGCGCAGGCTGCGGCGCGAGAAGGCGCGCAGATGCTGTTCAGTTATCAGAACGAACGGTTGCGCGAAAACGTCGAGGAGTTGGTGCAGACCCTGCCCGGCGCGTCGGCTTGCGTGTGCGATGTCGGAGACGACAGTCAGATCGATGCGATGATGAAACAGGCCTCTGAGAAGCTGGGGCGGTTGGACTTTCTGGTGCATTCCCTGGCCTTTGCTCCGCGGGAAGAGCTCACCGGAGAATTCGTGAATACCACCCGTCAGGGATTTGCGACGGCCCTTGATGTCAGCGCCTACTCCCTTGTGGCCGTCACGCGGGCGGCGATGCCGCTGATGACGGAAGGCGGATCGGTCGTGACGCTGACCTATCTCGGCAGCGAGCGGGTGGTGCCGCATTACAATGTCATGGGTGTGGCCAAGGCGGCGCTTGAGGCGACGGTCCGGTATCTGGCTCACGATTTGGGGCCGAAGAATATCCGGGTCAATGCCGTCTCAGCCGGGCCGATCAAGACATTGGCGGCGCGTGGCGTGTCCGGTATCAGTAAGATGGTCGATCACCATCGCGCGTTCGCTCCGCTCCGGCGGGCGACGGAGCAGGGCGAGGTCGGCGATACGGCCTTGTTCCTCGTAAGTCCTTTGGGGCGCGGCATCACCGGAGAGGTGATCTACGTCGATGGGGGTTATCATATCCTGGGGTCATTGGCCTCTGTCGACTAAGAGGTCTGGTGGGCTGCTCACACAGTCGTGTCGTACGCCCTGCCCGATCGAGCCGATGCCATGACGCGGCGTAGACGGGATTTTCTAGGTTCGTCCTTCTTCCTGACTTTCTTCATTCTTTTTCCCACGCTTGGCCTTGCCATACCCTCCTTCTCTGCCGATCTCTCCGATCGGGAGGAGGACGGGTTGCTGGGTGACGTCCGGTCCGTCGAAACCAGAGAGAGCCTGTTGGTGCAAACCGATCGGTACGATCCGATCGGTCGTCTCATCGAGCGCGTTCAGGACGGCGTGGAAACCTCTCAGGGGTTATGGCCGCTTCGATTTGCCTATACCTACGACCAGACAGGAAGGCGGACTGCCGAGGTTGTACAGGATGCGCGGGGCGCCGTCGTGAAAGAGACGCGCTCGGTCTACGATGACCGCGGGAATCGTTCCGCCGAACTGGCAGCCTGGGGCGACGGCACGTTTGAAAATGTCTCCTTGTATGAATACGACGAAGCCCATCGACGAATCAGAGGGCTTCACTTCAATGGCGTGCAAGTGATCAATCGAAATCTCTATGCCTTCGACAGTGCCGGACGGCTGGTGCGTGAGCGGTTCGAACGAAACTATCACTACGATGCAGCCGGGATTCAGGTCATCATGACCGATCGATTCGATACCGGGTATGAAGTCGCCATCGTCTATGATGAGCAGGGGTATGTTCGCGAGAAAGTCGTGTCCGATCTCCGGAGCCGGCCACAGGGCCGTTCGGAGTTTCGCTACGACGAACGGGGCAATCAAAACGAAGAACGCATCTTCAATGCCAAGGGACAGGCCACGGACCGCAAAGTCTACCGCTACGAATACGACGCCGTGGGGAATTGGATCAAGGAAACGCTTCAGTGGTGGGCCGTGGCTGATGGCCGCGAGACGCTCAAGCAATCCCACGTTCGCAAGCGCAGCATCATCTACCACTAACCCCCGTCACCAGTGTTTGTTTCAGGCGCTCTGGTGCCTCTATGCCACCGCGAGTTCTTGGCAGGCTGCTGATGAGGGCATGCCTGCAATCTTCCCACAGCCGATGGCCGTAAGGTCATGCTTCTCGATACCGATCACATTCGCGGGATCGGCGGCGACCGGGACTTTGTCTGGGAAAGCTTCGTTCTAGGCTACAACTCCATATACATGGACCCATTCGGCACTCTTCATGAACTGACGATCGGGGAGCCGGTCTTAAATGAACCGTATTATGCCGAGCGGCGAACTGGCGCATCTTCGTTTATTCAAACAGCCCGTTCATGGTCAACCGTGATTATGGTTATTGGGAGACGTTATTTTTCCCGTTCCACTCCCAGTAGTGCTGGGCAAACCGATCGATCATCTGATCAAGATCCTTTTCGAATCGGTCCCTAGAGGCTGCGTTCACATCTATAACCTCAGGAAGCAGATCTGTTCCCCCAAAACTGATCCCATCCGTATAAACCTCGGGCTCTCGCTCTCGAACAGCCCGTTCTCGTAACTCAAAGTTTCTGACGTACAAGAGTTTGTCGGGACAGTCGGGGATTTGCTTGGCAAGCAACGTAATGATAAGCCGTGGGTTCTTCAATGGTTTGGGATCCTTCGAATCTGGCGAAACTCCGACTAACTTGTGCTCTGCAAGCCGAGCAATCGTGTGGGAGTAAAGCTGGCTGGTGTCCTGGCCAGCGTTGCGAGTTTGAACTGCGATGAGAGCGTAGATTTCGACGTTCGAAAAATCGAGGCCTTTGATTGCGGGTACGTCTCCCCACTCAGAACCCTGAGCCTGCGTGAAAGGGAATGCAAGCGCAGCGGTCAGCACTATGAGAAAGATTGAAAGATTTCGACATACATTCTGCATGACTAGTTGGTTCCAGCCATCTAGACAATGGGCAGGCATTGTGGGTCCTCCTTAGGAGTATGGTGGGAGGGGAGTGCGCTCGGAAACTCTCACCAACCTACTTTGGTTCGTTGAGTCAGGGTTGTGCCGCTGTTCTCTGCTATGGAGTCAGTGGCCCGGTGATCGGTTTTCCGGCCTCTGCGCCCGGCGAGGGGCTCGTGCCTTCCTGGGGAAGAATGCGGAAATGGGTGACAGCGAACGAGACGGCTTGGCCCACGGTGAAGCGGCAGCGCCGAAATTCTTCCTTGTTCATGCGGGAGCGGAGGATGAGTCCATCCGGGGTTTCAATTTCGAGTCGGTAGGCCACGCCCAGGAAGTAGATGTGTCGTAGTTTCGCCTGCTGACGGTACCGCGTAGGATCTTCCGCTACCTTTACGTAGTAGGGACGAAAGCCCACTTGCAGCGTCTGACCGTCGGAAAAGCCGGGGGCAGGGAATTCGAGCGAGCCGACCTGGACCTGCCCGCGCCGCACAACGCCGGCCACGATATTCATCGAACCGATGAAGCGGGCGACAAACTCGGTGGCGGGTTCTTCATACACATCAGCGGGAGATCCGGCCTGTTCCAATTTGCCTTTGGAGAACACGATGATGCGGCCGGACACTTCCATCGCTTCTTCCTGATCGTGTGTCACGAACAGGCTGGTGACGTTCAGGTCCGTATGCAGGCGGATGAGCCACTCGCGTAACTCCTGCCGCACCTTCGCATCGACGGCGCCGAACGGTTCGTCCATCAGCAAGACCGACGGGCGCGAGGCCAGGGCGCGGGCGATGGCGACTCGCTGTCGTTGGCCGCCGGATAGTTGATGCGGATACCGACCGCCCAGTCCTTCGAGGCTCATGAGTGCGAGCAGTTCCGTGACGCGTTGTTCGATGTCACGCCGGTTCCACTTTTTGATTTTGAGACCGAAGGCGATGTTGTCGAAGACCGTCAGGTGTTTGAATAGAGCGTAATGCTGGAAGACGAAGCCGATATTACGTTCCTGCACGGTGAGGTCGTTCACCCGTTTGCCGTCGATGAAGATATCGCCGGCGGTCGGAACCTCCAGGCCGGCGATCAATCGCAGCACCGTGGTTTTTCCGCTGCCGCTTGGTCCGAGCAGACCGAGCAATTCTCCTTCGTTGACGACGAACGAGACGCCTCCCACTGCCGTGGCCGAACCAAACGTCTTCGTGAGCCCGCGTACTTCTATCTTCACTGGCTTACTGCGCTCCCGCTTCCGCTACCGTCGTTTCAGCGCGTGCCTTGGCGATCTCCAGCACGGTCAAGATGGCAAAGGAGACAGCCAACAGGGTCAATGCGACGGCGTTTGCCGCCACATAGTTGAAATCGACGTAACTTTGATAAATGTGCAATGTGGCGGTCTGCGTGAGCAACAAAATATTCCCCGAGACCACGAGGACGGCTCCGAATTCGCCGATCGCGCGCGCCACGGTGAGGGTGGCTCCATAGACCAGTCCCCATCGGAGGGCCGGCAGGGTGACCTTGAGAAACACCTGCCATTCGCCGGCCCCCAACGTTCTTGCCGCTTCCTCTTCTTCGGTGCCGAGTGTTTGCAGTAAGGGTGTCAGCTCACGCACCATAAATGGGAAGGTGACGAACAGGGTCGCGAGAATCATGGCCGGCAGGGCAAACAGCACCTTGATCTGTGCCTGCCCGAAAAACGTGCCCAGCACGGTGTCCGGGCCGAACAGCAATATGAGCATGAAGCCCGCGATGACGGGGGAGACTGCAAACGGCAGGTCGATGACACCGCTCACCAGGCTGCGGCCCCAAAACTTCTGCCTCGCCAGCACCATCGCCGTCATGGTGCCGAAGATCACGTTCAGCACCAACACAATCAGGGCGATTTCTGCCGTGAGCGTGAATCCGTGCAACGCTTCCGGCCTCGAGATCTCCGCCCAGAATGCCGCCAGCCCCTCGCTGAAGCTCTGGCTCGCCATATAGAGGATCGGTCCGACCAGCAGGACGAGGAAATAGAGCCAGACGATTCCGATCAACAGCCAACGCATGCACACGCTCCCATCACAACCAATTCACGCCCTGCCGGATTCATAGTCTCAGATTGTCGCGGTCGACACCGCTGACTCGGAGCCGCGCTCATCCTTCTGCCGGGTCCATTGAAACAATCTTGGCAGCCGTTCTCCGGGACGACGGGTCAACCGTTCCAAGAGCAAGAGAACCAGAAAGGAGATCAGTAGAATCAACACCGAGACGGATGTCGCCGCCTGGGGGTTGTAGCTCTCGATTTCCCCATAGACATAGACGGAAGCCACCTGCGTCTTCATCGGAATATTGCCCGCCACGATCACGATGGACCCGAATTCGCCGAGCGCCCGCACGAAGGTGAGGAAGACGCCGGTCAGTAGGCCGGGCAGGATCGACGGGACCGTGACCTTCCAGAAGGTGATCCAGGGGCTGGCTCCCAACGTGAAAGCTGCTTCTTCCTGATCGCGCTCAAGTCCCATCAACACCGGCTGCAGAGAGCGGATGGTAAACGGCATCGTCACAAACACCATAGCCAGGATGATGCCGGGCTGGTTGTAGAGTACCGCCATCCCGCCCTGTTGAAGCCAGGTGCCCAGCAGACTGGTCGGTCCATAGATCGCGGCGATCATGAGGCCGGCAACCAGGGTTGGAATGGCAAAGGGCAAATCGACGAGCGCGTTGAGGAGCCACCGGCCAGGGAATTCGTAGCGCACCAGCACAAGCGCCGACAAGGTGCCGAACAGGGCATTGATGGCGGTCGCAATGGCGGCGGTTTCCACGGTGAGCCACAGCGCTGCCGCAGCTTGGGGAGCCGACAGATCCTGGATGAACCGGTCCCATCCGGCCGCGAACGATTGATGTGCCAGCGCCGCGAGGGGCAAGAAAATCAGCACGAGCACATAGCCGACTGCGGCAGATCGTAAGGCCAGGCTGAGCAAGAGATGAGCGGTCATACGAGCGTTCTACGTTGCTGGTTACGGTCACGCATGTTCGACAGGCACCATTCCTATCATTGGTCGTGATGATTCATCACGAATCATTTTCAAAGGAGGCTGCTATTTCTTTGTCACGTCTTCGACAATCTTCGTCCACAGACCTTGCGCGCCGAACAGTTTGTTGCTCACCTGGTCCCAGCCGCCGAGGTCTGCAATCGTGAAGAGTCGAGCCGGTAGTGGGAGCGTGGTGGCCTGGGTACCGGCATTCTTGTCCAACGGGCGAAAGCCCAATTCAACGAAGGCAGCCTGTGCCTCCGGTCCGTGGAGAAACGCGACGAACGCTTCAGCGAGATCCCTGGCCTTGTGGCGGTCGGCATAGGTGTCGACGACCGCCGCCGGATTTTCGATCCAGACGGTTTCGGCCGGCACGATGATTTCATAGGGCCGTCCGCTCTTCACGCGCGGCAGCAACTCGTTTTCGTAGGTGACGATGACATCGCCGACGCCGCGTTCGAACGTGGTCACCGATTCGCGGCCACTCTTGTCCATGACCTTGACGTTGCGTTGGACGCGGGTCAGCAAGTCCACGGCCTGCGAAGCCGCCGCCTCCGGGGCGAGGGGCTTTCCACCTGCGCGCTGCTCCGCCAGTTTCAAGCCGGCGCCATAAATCGCGATCACATCCCACATCGCGCCGCCGGATGTCTTGGGATTCGGGTAGAGCACTTCCACGCCGGGGCGCGCGGCATCGTCCCATCCCTTAACGCCTTTAGGATTGCCCTTGCGTACGCCGAGGGCCACGACCGATGCGGAGATCATGCCCCCATGGGGTGTCTTTCTCCAATCATGGGTAATCAATCCGGCTTTGACGATCTGATCGACGTCGCCTTCCAGCGAGAGCACGGCGACATCGGCATCGAAACCTCCGATGATAGCCCTAGCCTGAGCGCCCGAGGCTCCATAAGAGCTGCGCACACGCACGTCCTGCCCGGTTTTTTGTTTCCAATGTCGTTGAAAGGCGGGGATGATGTGTCGTTCGTAGGCTTCTTTCGGCACGCTGTAGGCGGCCAGGATGAGATCACGGGTTTCGGCGGCCTGCACCGGGGCAGTGGTCGGAAGGAGCATGGTCAACCAGGCGCCGAGTGCAAGGCCAAAAATGGTTCGTGTCTGACGAGTCATAGCGGGTCGCGGCTCCTTCCACCTATTTCGAATGGGCGAATCGACTCAATGTGTAATGGTCGAGAATGTTCGCGATGGCATCCCGCACCTCACCCATGGCCTGTTGGAGCGGGCACGAAGGTTTGGCCGCGTAGGGGCAGTCCGCGCACTTTTGGTAGGCGGTTTTGCTGACGCAGCTGATCGGGGCGAGGGGTCCATCCAGAATACGGATGACCTGGCCAAGCGTAATTTCTTCCGGCGATTTGATAAGGGAATAGCCGCCCCGGACTCCTCGACGACTGGCCAGCAGGCCGGCGCGTTTTAACGCAAGCAGGATCTGTTCGAGAAATTCCACCGGGATATTCTGCCGTTCTGCAATTTCATGGCGCTGGAGCACGCGGCCCCCATAGGTCTCGCAGAGTTCCAGGAGTGCGCGGAGGCCGTATTCACTTTTTTTGGAGAATTTCATGCCGGAAGATTTTGTCTAGTGAGTTGCTCAAGTTTTTGAAGAATAAACCAGCGCGCGCTGTGATTCAAGCGTTTCAGATGCCAGGCGACTGGTGTGATTCGCGCTCCGTGCTGCCGGAATCATGAATGCAACTCATTGAAATCGGAGGTTCTGTTTCTTGACACCCTGTAACCGTTCTTGCTAGCTTCAGCCTGTTTTTTGTCAGCCACCACCAGCAGACTGCTGCTAGATCTGGATACCCGGTGAATTTCCAAGACCTCATTTTGACCCTGCATCGTTTTTGGGCCGACCGCGGGTGTGTCGTCCACCAACCCTATGACCTGGAAATGGGCGCGGGAACATTCCATCCCGCCACGTTTCTCCGTTCCCTCGGTCCGGAACCCTGGCGAGCCGCCTATCCGCAAGCCTGTCGCCGGCCGACCGACGGTCGATACGGCGAAAATCCCAACCGTATGCAGCACTACTACCAGTATCAGGTGGTGCTGAAACCGGCTCCCGACAATATCCAAAGCCTCTACCTGGAGAGCCTGAAACAGCTGGGCATCGACCCGAAGAAACACGACATCCGGTTTGTGCAGGACGATTGGGAGTCCCCCACGCTCGGCGCCTGGGGGTTGGGCTGGGAAGTCCGGCTCGACGGCATGGAGATTACCCAGTTCACCTACTTTCAGGAAATCGGCGGCATTCCCCTGAATCCCATCACCGGCGAAATTACCTATGGCACCGAGCGTATTGCGATGTACCTGCAGCAGGTCGATAACGTGTATGACCTGGCCTGGACCGACGGTGTGAGCTACGGCGATGTGCATCACCGCAGCGAAGTGGAGTTTTCCCGCTACAACTTCGAGGAGGGAGAGGTGCCCATGCTGATGGCCACCTTCCAGGCGTTCGAGGGCGAGTGCCAGCGGTTGCTGGACAAGAAGCTGACGCTGCCGGCCTACGACTACTGCATCAAGACCTCGCACATGTTCAATTTGCTCGATGCCCGCGGGGCGATCAGCGTCACCGAACGGACCTCCTATATCGCCCGTGTGCGGGCGCTGGCCCGTCGTTGCGCCGAGTCCTACCTGGCCGATCGCGAAGCGATGGGACATCCCTTGATCAAGCAATCGGCTGGGACCGGCAAGCGCGCCGGCGCTCATTCATCCGTTCCAACCAAATAATCCGCAGGCAGTACCTGACGATGCCGACGAAAAAGACCATGACCAAAACTGCCTCACGCTCCAAGGTGGCCAAAGCCCCCAAGGCTCCGGCGACCACGGAACTCCTGTTGGAAATCGGAACGGAAGAGTTGCCCTATCAGTTCGTTGCCCCGGCCATGCGCGCTCTGCAGCAATCGGCCGAGACTCTGCTGAAAGACCTGCGTCTCACGTACGGCACGGTCCGCACGATGGGCACTCCGCGGCGGCTGGTGCTGTTGATCGAAGGACTTGCGCGGCAACAAGCGTCTGCCGTGAAAGAGGCCATGGGGCCTTCTAAGGCGGTGGCCTTCGACCAAAATGGACAGCCTACGAGAGCGGCCGTCGGTTTTGCCGCGGGCCATGGTATTCCGGTTGAAGACTTACAAGTGCGGCAGACGCCCAAGGGCGAGTATCTCTTTGCGGTGAAGCAGGAGAAGGGGCAGGCCGTGGCGGCGGTTCTGACCCAGGCCTTGCCGCAGCTCCTTGGCAAACTGTCGTTTCCCAAAGCCATGCATTGGAACCAGACCGGCGTACGCTTTGCCAGGCCGGTGCGCTGGCTGGTGGCCTTGTGCGGCGGGAAGGTACTCCCGATCCAGTTCGCCACGATCAAGGCCGGCAATCTCAGTCACGGACATCGGGTGCTGGGCGCCAAGGTGTCCAGCCCGAAGGGCTTTGCGGTGAAGTCGATTGCGCACTATGTGAAGGAGACCGAACGGCATGGGGTGATTGTGGATCAGGAGCGGCGGCGCGCGATGATCCTCGACCAGCTGGCCTCGCTCGCCAAATCGGCCCGCGGCCATCTGCACCAGGACGACGATTTGCTGGAGCAGGCCGTCTATATGGTGGAGTCTCCGCTGACGATTCTGGGTTCCTTTAAGCCGCACTATCTCTCGCTCCCGAAAGAAATCCTCATGACCTCCATGAAGGAGCATCAAGGGTATTTCTCCCTGGTCGATCAGAAGGGCGCGCTGCTGCCGAATTTCCTCGCCGTCACGAACATGAAGTTGTCGAACATGCAGCTGATTCGCGAAGGGAACGAGAGGGTTCTGGCGGCGCGGTTGGCCGATGCCAAGTTCTTCTTCGATGAAGATCGCAAGACCTCGTTGGTCGATCGCGTAGCGAAACAGCTGGCGGTGACGTTCCACCAGAAACTCGGCAGCCTGCATCAGAAAACGCAACGTGTCGTCGCGATGGCGGCCCATGTGGCCGGGCAACTCGGTGACGACCGACTGGTTCAGGATTGCCGGCGCGCAGCGGAACTCAGTAAGGCCGATCTCTTGACCGGTATCGTCGGGGAGTTTCCAACCCTGCAGGGCCTGATGGGCGGGGAATATGCCAAACATGACGGCGAATCTCCGGTGGTGAGCGCGGCAATCCGTGAGCAGTACATGCCTCGCGCCATGGAAGGGGAGTTGCCTGAGTCGCTCGCGGGAAAAGTGCTGTCGTTGGCGGACCGCCTGGACAGCATCGCTGGATTTTTCCTCGTCGGTATGGTCCCGAGCGGCTCTGAAGATCCCTTTGCCTTGAGGCGCCATGCCACGGCCATTGTGCGCATCGTGATCGAGAGCAAGCTGCGACTCAATCTCGCCCAAGCTGTGCGAACGGCACAGGAGGTGCTGAGCGCCCAGGATGTGATCGCCGCGCCGCAGACAGGCAAGGGCGGGACACCGGACATCATTGGCTTTCTCTTCGAACGTGTCCGTTTTTACGGAAAGAGCGCGCATCAGGTACGGGACGATGTGATGGAAGCCGTGTTGAAGTCGGCCGATCGCCAGACCCTCGACCTGACGGACCTCTTCGACAAGATGAAGGCATTGCAGCAGGTCACCGTGCGGGCGGAGTTCGATCCGTTGATCGTCGGATTCAAACGCGCCCACCGGCTGACCGAGAAGGAACAGTGGGACCGCAAGCCGGTGGAGTCCGGTCTCTTCCGGGAAGGTGCGGAGTCGGCCCTGCATCAGACCGTGCAGAGCAGTCAGCAGGACTATGCGGCGGCGATGCGCGGCGGGCAGTATGGACAGGCGCTCGATGTGCTGGTTCGAATGAAGGGTCCGATCGACGACTTTTTTAATGCGGTGATGGTGAACGCCGACGATCCGGCGGTGCGCGGAAACCGGCTCTCCCTGTTGAAGAGCGTCGACGATTTGTTCATGTCATTCGCTGATTTCTCCCAGATTATGGTACAAGGGACGTAGCGGATGGTGAACGTTTGGACTCTACGTCAGAGAGCCTTCCTGAGTCACCCGAGGCGAGTGCCGCGGCCCAGCTGAGGGCGACCAAGGTCCGGCGGTTTGCGTCCGGCATCAGCGTCGTCATGATGGTGGTGTGCAACGCGGTGTTCCTCTTCGGCATCTGGGTGACCGGCGTCAACTTCGAACGGCTGGTGCGGACACCGGATATCTATGACTCCAGACAAGACATTTGCTTGCGACTGGCCTACCAACATGTCCCCGGTTCGGAGAACCCCGTGCAGTTCTGCTCGGAGTGGCTCAACCTCGCCGATCCGACGGGGAAGACCCATACGTTTCAAAAAGACGCACAACTCAAACAGGGCGCAGACGGAAAGTTCTATTTCGATTATGGACCGTTCGTGGACTACCGACTGTTTGCGGTCGGCGCGTTCGTGGTGGGGATCATCGTGTGCGGCATTCGAGTGACCAGGCACGTCGTGAACCGCTACCGCCTGCGATTGGAAGCCGCCGCCCGCCATTCGGTTCCGACTCATTGACCTCATAGCACAAGGAGAGCGTCGCGTGGCCAAGAAATACGTCTATTATTTCGGAGATGGGAAAGCCGAAGGCACCGGCAACATGAAGGAACTGCTCGGCGGCAAAGGCGCCGGACTGGCCGAGATGACGAACCTCAAAGTGTCCGTGCCCCCCGGCTTTACGATCTCCACCGAAGCCTGCGTCGAATATTACAAACGCGGCAAGGCCTATCCTCCCGGCATGATGGACGAAGCGCTGCACGCTCTCAAGCGGATCGAACGGTCGATGAAGGCCGGTTTCGGCGATCCGGACAATCCCTTGTTGGTGTCCGTGCGCTCCGGCGCCCGCGCGTCCATGCCCGGCATGATGGATACCGTGTTGAACGTCGGCTTGACGACCAAGACCGTCCACGGCCTGGCCCTCAAGACGAAGAATGAGCGGTTTGCGCAGGATAGCTACCGCCGCTTCATCGGTATGTTCGGCAGCATCGTGATGGGCGTCAATCGCGAACATTTCGAAGACATTCTCAAGCATAAGAAGCGGGATCTCGGGGTGACGCAGGACACGCACCTCGATGCCAAGGCGCTCAAGGAACTCGTCGTCAGCTTCAAGGAGTTGGTGAAGGAAGAGACCAAGCGGGATTTCCCGGATGATCCCCTGGAGCAACTGCGGATGGCGATCAACGCCGTGTTTTCCTCCTGGTACGGTGCGCGCGCCGTGACGTATCGCCGTCTGTACAACATTCCCGAAACCTGGGGCACTGCCGTCAACGTGGTCGCCATGGTGTTCGGCAACATGGGTGAAACCAGCGGCACCGGCGTGGCCTTCACGCGCGATCCCGCCACCGGTCAGCGTCAGTTCTTCGGCGAGTGTCTGACGAACGCGCAGGGTGAAGACGTCGTTGCCGGTATCCGGACCCCGCTGCCCGTCAAGGAACTCGAAAAGTTCATGCCGGAGGCTTACAAGGATCTCGAAGCGACCTACAAAAAACTCGAACGCCATTACCGCGACATGCTCGACCTGGAGTTCACGATCCAGGAAGGGAAGCTCTACATGTTGCAAACCCGCGTCGGGAAGCGCACGGGTGTGGCGGCCGTCCGGATTGCGGTGGATATGGTGAAGGAAGGCCTCATTACCAAAAAGGAGGCGCTCCAGCGCATCGGGCCCGATCAACTGGCGCAGTATCTCTATCCCATTTTCGACGCGCAGGAAGAGTCGCGCTGCACGCCGCTCGGCAAGGGATTGCCGGCCGGTCCCGGCGCCGCCGCCGGAAAACTCGCATTGACGGCGGACCGTGCGGTGGAGATGAAAGCCGCGGGCAATCGCGTGGTCCTTGTCCGGCAGGAAACCAGCCCGGACGATATTCACGGCATGAACGCGGCGTTAGGTTTTCTGACTGCGCGTGGCGGCATGACGTCCCACGCGGCCGTGGTCGCCCGGCAGATGGGGAAAGTCTGCGTGGCCGGCTGTGAAGCGATCGAGGTGCTGGATAGTCAGTCGGTGCGGATCGGGACCCAGGTGTTTCGCGAAGGCGAATACCTGTCGGTCAACGGTTCGACCGGCAACGTGTATGGCGGCGACATTCCCGTCGTGGAATCAGAAGTGATTCAAGTGCTGCAGGGCAAGATGGAAGCCTCGGCTTCCGAGAAGTACCAATTGTTCGAGTCGGTGCTGAAGTGGGCCGACGGAGTGCGCAAGCTGAAGGTCCGGGCGAATGCGGATGTGCCGGATCAAGCCCGTATTGCGCGCAGTTTCGGCGCCGAAGGTATTGGCCTGTGCCGCACGGAACATATGTTCTTCGCCGAAGACCGTATCCAGATCATGCAGAAGATGATTCTGGCGCGGAAACGCGAAGAGCGGGAAATGTATCTGGATCAGCTGCTGCCGTTGCAGAAACAGGATTTCATCGGTCTTTATCGCGAGATGAAGGGGTTCCCGGTCACGATCCGTCTGCTCGATCCGCCCCTGCACGAGTTCCTGCCGAAGCGCGAAGATCTCATGGTCGAAATTGCTCAGCTCGAACTCACCAGCGGCGCGCCGACGGTGTTGGAGGAAAAGAAGCGGTTGCTGGCTCGCGTGGAAGAGCTGCATGAGTTTAACCCCATGCTGGGTCTGCGCGGCTGCCGTCTCGGGATTACGATGCCGGAAATTACCAAGATGCAGGCGCGCGCGATCATCGAAGCGGCCTGCGAGCTGGCGAAGGAAGGCACGAAGATCGTGCCTGAGATCATGATTCCCTTGGTCGGCATGGTCTCGGAAATGAAGGCGCAGAAAGATCTGGTCCGCGAAGTGGCCACGGACACGATGAAGCGGTACGGCGTGAAACTGTCGTACCTGGTCGGCACCATGATCGAATTGCCGCGCGCCGCCGTGACCGCCGATCGTATCGCGGAGGAGGCCGAGTTCTTCTCCTTCGGGACGAACGATCTGACCCAGACGACGTTCGGGTTCTCCCGCGACGACGCCGCGAAGTTCATCGATTTCTATAAGACGGCCAATATTCTCGACAGCGATCCGTTTGCGGTGCTGGACCGGGAGGGCGTCGGATCGCTCATGCGCGCGGCCATTGTGGGCGGGCGCAAGACCCGTCCCACGATCAAGCTGGGCATCTGCGGCGAGCATGGCGGCGATCCCAGTTCTGTGGAATTCTGTCATCAACTGGGCCTGGACTATGTGAGTTGTTCACCCTACCGGGTCGGCATTGCGCGATTGGCTGCGGCACAGGCGGCGCTGGCGGAGGCTGAAACGGAAAAAGCCAAGCCGAAGAAAGTTCAACCGAGCACCAAGCGGGTGGCGAAATCCAAGCCGGCCAAGAAGTCCGCAACGCACGCGCCGGTGAAGAAGCGGCCCGCCGCCAAGCGTGTGGTCCGTCGCCCCAAGCGTACGAAACGGTGAGGTTGTCTTCCCGCGATCGTGAATACATGACCCTGGCGCTTCGCCTCGCGGCGAAGGGCCGGGGATCCACCAGCCCCAATCCCATGGTCGGCGCATTGGTGGTGACCCGCGGCCGGATCGTCGGTCAGGGTTCCCATCGCAAAGCCGGCGGTCCACATGCCGAAGTCATCGCCCTCAGCCAGGCCGGCTCACGGGCTAAAGGCGGCACCCTCTACGTCACCCTCGAACCCTGCAGTCATCTCAAAAAACGCACTCCACCCTGTGTTCCGCTGGTCATTGCCTCGGGAGTCCGCCGCGTCGTGGTGGCCACGGTCGATGCCAACCCGCAGGTGAAGGGCAATGGGGTTGCGCAGCTGACGCGGGCGGGAATTCGTGTCGATGTCGGTTGCTGCGAGGCCGAGGCGAGGCAGCTCAATGAAGCTTATCTTCATTGGGTGCAGACAGGCCGTCCGTTTACGATCCTGAAAGCCGGGATGACGCTGGACGGGCAGATCGCCACTGCGAAGGGCGAGTCGCAATGGATTACGGATGAGGCCGCCAGACAGCAGGCCCATCGCTTGCGGGCTGATGTAGACGCGATCCTGGTCGGCATCGGCACGGTGTTACGCGACAATCCACAGTTGACCGCCCGGCTGACCGACGGCCCGGCGCGGTTGGCTCCGCGGCAGCCGTTGCGCATTGTGGTCGATAGTCGATTGCGTATTCCCCTCAAGGCCAAGGTGCTGCAGGACCAGCAGACGGCTCACACGTTGATCGCTACGACAGCGGCAGCTTCAGGGCGTAAGATTGCGCTTCTGAGGAAGAGGGGGATCGATGTGTTGGTCTTACCGAAGGCTGGTGGCCATGTGAACTTGCCGGTGTTGTGGGCGCGCCTCGGTCAGCTTGGCGTCACAACGGTCTTGGTCGAAGGCGGCAGCGACCTGAACGCGGCCGTGCTGCAAGCCGGATTGCCCCAGCGATTGATGTGGTATGTCGCCCCGTTGCTGCTCGGCGGGCAGGATGCGAAAGGAATCTTCGGCGGGCAGTCGCCGCACCGACTCCGGAATGCCGTACCCCTGAAGAATCTGCGCATCGAGCCGGTGGGGCGTGATATGTTGATACAGGCTGACTTCTCGACTCGTTAGGAGCGTTGTGCGACATTCTTTCCGGCCCTTCGACCGGTTTCACCAACGCAGACTTTTCCTGCTCCCGGTTCTCTTCTCGTGCCTGCTATGGGCGAGTCTTTCGATTCCGGCCACCCACGCCGCGGAGGAGGGGGCCTCGACCGACCTGGCCTCGCAGGTCTGGCAATATCTCACGACCCAGGATGCCGAACAGCAGCGCACCGTGCTCGCGTCGATTGTGCAGCGACCGGACGCGACGGTGCAGGCCGTACAGGAACTGTTGCGCAAAGGTCCGCCTCACGGGTTGCAGCCCGTGGGACTCCTGCCGGATGAGCAGATCGTCGTCCGCGAACGACCGTATCAGCTGAGCTTGTCCGTCCCTCAGAGTTATGAACCGACCCGAGATTATGCCCTGATCGTCTGTCTCCATGGCGCCGGATTCACCGGCGAGGCCTACTTAGATCGATGGAAATCACGCTTGGGCGAGGGCTACATCCTGGCCTGTCCGACCTATCCAGCCGGAGCCTGGTTCACCAGACGCGCGGAAGATCTGGTGCTGGCGACCGTGCAGGCCGTGCAGCAGCGGTATCGGATCGATCCCAACCGCATCTTCCTGAGCGGCATGTCCAACGGCGGTATCGGCGCTTGGCTGATCGGCATGCATCATGCGCCTCTGTTCGCCGGACTTGCGCCGATGGCCAGCGGGATCGATGACGTCTTGTTTCCGTTTCTGGAGAACCTTCGCACGACGCCGACTTACATCATTCATGGAGCGCAGGATCAGGTGATGCCGGTGGAATTGAGCCGGAAGCTGGCGGGAGAACTCAAGAACCTCGGGTATCCCTACATCTATCGCGAGCATGATCGCACCCATGCGATGGCCGGGGGCCACTTTTTTCCGCGTGAAGAACTTCCCGATCTGGTGAAGTGGTTCGACGACCAGCGGCGGACTCCTGTTCCGAAGGCGCTGACGGTCGTGCGCGATGCGAGCCATTTGCTGCCGTTCGGCTGGGTGCGGATCGATGCGACGGACCAGATCGCATCCTTTTCAGAAGATTTGGTCGATAAGCGGGATGCGAGTATCCGGCAGCGCATCTACGCCAGGCTGACCGCTCAGGTGACCGGGCCGAATCGGATTGAGGTCAAGACCGATCGCGTCCGGCAATACACGTTGTTCCTGAACGAAGACCTTGTCGATCTGTCGAAGCCGGTCGTCATCACCACCGATGGGCAGGTTTCCTTCGAGGGCGTCGTCACGCCACAGGTCGATACGCTGCTGCGGCAAGCGCGGCTCAGGCAGGACCCCGGGCAACTGTATCCCGCTCATCTCACGCTCTCACTGCCGCAACGGCCTTCATGAGCAGGTTCAGGCCGGTCGCGCGACGAGCCGGCCTGATCGGGGTCGTGCTCACAGCCGGGCTGGCGGTCCTCGCGTCTGTCGGGCGAACTGAATCGGACCGGTGCTCCCTTCCCGCACACCATGCCGGTGTCGTCTTTCCGCTGGATCAAGTCGAGGCCGCCTGGGCCTGCCGACTTGAGCCGATCGTCACGCATTACACCACCGCCAATAAAGTCGGACCACAACGCACGCCTTTGCCGCAACCGGTCTTCCTCTATCTCCTGGATCATCCGGTGATGGCCGCCATGCTGGTCAATCGCCTCGATCTCGGGCTGTATAAGGCCGAGCAGCGCGGGCTGGGGGAATTCTGGGCCACCGACGGGGAAGGCACGGAAGGGATCGTCCATTCCCTGTTTCGAGATCCTGCGACGCGTATCTATTACGTGGAGGGAAGCCATGACGGACGGTTTCTGCCGCGGGTGAGCGGCAAGGCGGTGGTCCTGTTGAGGCTGCACCCTGTGACCGACAACCGGGGAGTCGAATCGATCGACAGTACGATGGTCGCCTACCTGCGACTCGACAATCGCTTCTTGTCGGGGATGCTGTCGCTGCTCCGTCCGTTGATCGGGAATGTGGTGAATCGTCAGATCCTGAAAGCCTTCGATGCCGCCCGCCGGTTAGGTGGCGCGATGCGCGAACATTCCGAGCAGGTCCTGTTTGAAGCGACGGATCCACCGGCTCTGCCGGATGACGAGGTGGCCTTCTTGAAAGCCGCTCTTGCGGGTCTGCACAATCCTGTCGAATCGCTTCGCCCAACTCCCTGATGAGATATCCATGACGACTTCCCGAAGTTTTTTTTATCTCTGCACCCTTGGCGTGTTCTGCTTCATCAGCTACAACCTCGTCCGCATGCCGGTCTTATCCCTCTTTGCAGAATCGCTGGGTGCAGGCCCTGAGCGGATCGGGTTGATCGTGTCGGTCTCGACCATCACCGGTGTGTTGCTGAAATTGCCCTCGGGTGCCCTCTCCGATATCTATGGCCGGAAGATGCTGCTGCGTATCGGCGTGGTGGCGTTCGGACTGCCGCCGTTCATCTACCCCTTCATCTCGGATCTCAACGCGCTGACGGCGCTGCGGTTTGTGCATGGCCTGGCCACGGCCATCTTTGCGCCGAGTGCCCTGGCCACCGTGGCCGATCTGTATAAGGAACGGCGCGGCGCAGCGCTGGGAACCTATACGGCCTGCACCCAATCCGGTTCTCTGCTCGGCCCGTTCCTGGGTGGCTGGTTGGCCTACACGGCAGGATTTTCCACGGCCTTCGTGACGGCCGGAGTGTTCGGCTGTATCGCGATCCTGATCTTTTTCAGTCTCCATCTGGATGAACCGCCGCCGCGCGTGCGCGAGCGGGGTTTGGCACCGGTCATGGCTGAGATGGGGAAAGGGTTTCTCGCCGTGGCGCGCAACCGGAAGGTGTTGATCACCAGTTCAACAGATGCCGCCAAGATGGTGGCCAACGGCGCCCTGATGGCATTCCTGCCGCTGTATGGTCTTTCAGTCGGCCTCAACGCGGGACAGGTGGGGCTGCTGTTTAGTGTGCAGGCGGTGACGTCATTTCTTTCCAAGCCGGTGATGGGGCGGGTCTCGGACCGCGTAGGGCGGCAGCCGCTGATTCTGGCCGGCCTCCTGATTTGCGCCGCGACCTTCATCAGCATGCCCCATGTCGGCTCATTTGCTCTGTTGCTGGTGCTTTCGTCCGGGTTTGGATTCGGAGAGGCTGTGGTGTCGTCGTCGTCCGCCGCGCTGGTCGCAGACAGTTCCGAATTCAAGCGATTGGGGGCGGGGATGGGTATGCAGGGGACGGTGATGGACATCGGCCATGCCAGCGGGCCCCTGCTGGCCGGTCTGCTGATCGCCCATGTGAGTTACCAGGGGGCTTTTGCCGTGATTGCCGGTCTCCAGATCCTGGCGGCCATCGCCTTCTGGGCCACGATGAGAACTCTCTCGCGGTAGTGCTATAATGCCGCCGCTTTTCGCCTGGGGACGGTCACATTTTGCAAAAGGAAGCGGAGAAGGATGGACACGGATTTTATCGAAACGCTGCAGCGCGGCATTGCCGTCGTGGGCGGGATCGGACTACTGGGTTTTTGTCTCTATCTCTTGAAGACTCGCAAGGGAGCGTAAGCCATGTTCAGCGGCATCGTGGAAGAGATGGGCGCGGTCTCCGTACTGAATAAGGGGCTGGCCGGCACGCGTCTGACCATCATCGCCTCGACGATCATGAGCGATCTCACCATCGGCGCCAGCGTGAGCGTCAATGGGACCTGCCTGACGGCGGTCGCCAGAACCGACCATGACTTCTCGGTCGATGTCTCGCCTGAAACCCTCGCGGTGACGACGCTCGGCGGTCTCACTTCCGGTTCGCCCGTGAATCTGGAGCGTGCCATGAAGTTGAACGAGCGCATCGGCGGGCACATGGTGTCAGGACATGTGGATGGCATCGGTGCCATCCGGAGCCGGCATCAGGACGGGAACGCGCTGATTCTGGAGATTGAGGCGCCGAAGGAGATTCTGCGCCTCTGTGTTCAGAAGGGATCGATCACGGTCGATGGCATCAGTCTCACCATCAACGACGTGACCGAACGCTCGTTTGTCGTCTCGATCATTCCCCACACTGCAAAAGTCACCACACTCGGACTGAAACAGGTGGGCGACAAGCTTAACCTGGAATCAGACCTGATCGGCAAATACGTAGAGCGCCTGCTCCAGGAGCGCGGTCTCCTCCCCCCAAAACCAACGCCGGTTATCGATACGGATTATCTGAAGAGACGGGGATTGATCTAACAGGCTGCTGAAAAAGTCCGCCAGCGGCGTTCAGAGCCTCAACGTACCCAGAGGGTACGCCTCGGCCCTTCACTTGCTGCGGCCTTGCTGGCCGGCCTTTTTGAGCAGCCTGATTGTTGCTGTCAGCCCGGATCGACGATCTTGCTCGAGTGGGCATTCTGACAATGGCTCAACGATCTTCAGTTGTCCAATCTGCTTCTGATTCGTCCGTATTGCGCGAATGATGGCGATATGCGCTATGCTGTGGCCTAACAATTTGTTCAAGCCAATTTCGTTTCGTGGGTCGGTCTAATTCAGGGGTTAGTTTTCCACACACCATCGAGGTAGCGACTTATGCCGAAGAATGTTCTTCTCGTGGGACTCACTTACAAGGGAAGCGAGATACCCGATACGAAGATTGACGTGCTCGGCCTTTGTCGTCCCGAAATCGCATCAGACAAAGCGGCGTACGCACTTTACGAATATGACACGATCATCATCAACCCAGAGAGCTACTCACACTTCTTATTTGGCGCATCCACGAAGCATTCGGCCTCTGAAAAGGAGCTTTGGGACCTAAAGAGCGAGAACAACGACTACGATTTCGACAGCGTATATGACCAACTCGATCGATCAAAGGAACTTTCCGCCGCGATTGAACAGGGAACTCGAGTAATCTGGCTACTCGCCCGAAAGAAGCACATCCAGTTCTTTGGATTGCGGAGTTTGTATAGCGGATACGCAAGTACGATAGTCAAGAGTCTCGTTGACACTGCGACTCTGCACGAGAAGAAATCGAGACGATTGACTCTCAAGGCTGGGGTGGGTGAGTTTCGGCCCTACTTTGAACAACTTCAGAAGGATGGGTGGAGTCTCTGCCTCTCGGACTTCGGCGACAAGTTGGAAAGTTTAGCAGAGTCGCTCGAGGGTTATTCCCTCGGCGGGCGCGTCCAGCTCGGAGGCTCCACGGCTTGGCTGCTCACGCCGCCATCGACCCAAGAGGCAACAAACGTCCTGATCGCCTGCGCGCTCGGACTTGGTGCTGCCGACGTTAATCGTGGCGCATATCATGGCATTTTCCTGAGCCATACAAGTGCCGATAAGCCCTTTGTCAGGGATCTCAAGTCACGCCTCGACTCTCACGGGGTCAAGGAAGTCTGGCTGGACGAAGCCGAAATCATGATCGGTGACTCGCTAACAAAGAAGATCGAAGAAGGCCTCAAGAAGACAAAGTACATAGGCGTCGTACTTTCCCCGAGATCCATCAAGTCGCCATGGGTCGAGCGTGAGCTCGAGATCGCCATCAATCGCGAGATCGCAACCGGCGAGCTTGCAGTACTGCCCTTGCTCTATGAGAAGTGCGAGCTACCAGCATTCTTGGTCGGGAAGATGTACGCGGACTTCACGTCGACTTCAACCTACGATGATAGCGTTGCGAAGCTCTTACGCAGGTTAAAGACGAAGTGAAATCTAACCCTTCCATCGCTCATGTCAAATGTTAGAGGGGAAGGAAACAGCGACATTCCGAATTTCTGCGGTGCCTGCGACTGATTCTGGGAGGGCAGTAGATAAGGTAAAACAAAAAAATGCTATCAGGAAGGTCTCAGATGGCATTGCCCGTGAGGGTTTTTTGTTGCTCCTCACTCCATAAGTCTCCTCGAGACTGAGTCGAAAGATCACCGCAGGATAGTCGGGGAAGAGGCTCAACATATTCTCCGCGGTACGTTGAGCCTCTTTATTCTGTGAGAATGTAGCAGGAAGACTTGTTCTATAAACCAATAGGGCGTATCTAGCGTGGCCACACTACTTCACCAGAAATGCCTTGGAATCTTCACCGGACGCAGTCGTGACGGTCATCATAGCCATGCCTTTGCGTCTGCCGGTCGGCACGGTTGCCGTGATCTGGGTGTCGTTGACGAATGTGAATGCGGCGGGATACCCGGGACCGAAGGATAGTGAGCGCAGACAGTCGGCGGGACCGAATCCTCTGCCCGAGATCGTGACCTTCTCGCCTGCTTTGGCTTCATCCGGCGTGACCGACTGGATCTTCGGTGCTTCTCCGAAGCAGGCTTGCGCCTTGGCTGCCGTTTCTGCCGAAGTATACTTGGGGGCCTGGTCTTTGGCGGTGGCCGCCGGCTTCGCCTTCTGACTTCCGCTCTTCGCGGTGGCCTTTTTCTCGGGAGTCTTCTTTGCTGCTGGTGCGGCCTGTTCAGCCGGCTTCTTGGTGTCCTCGGCGGCCGCGACGGGGATGACCCCTCCCAGCAGCACAAATCCCATCACCGTCGACCACACCACACTCTGCTTCTCGCTCTGCCTCTGCATGACCGGCCTCCATGCACACAATAAAAGATGATGCATTGACTGAAGACGAATCGTCTCAGTCTTCGATCGTCGAAATATCGCCCACGTCCTGTCCCAGTTCCTTGGCTTTGAGGACCCGCCGCATGATCTTGCCGGACCTGGTCTTCGGCAACGACGGCACGATGTCGATTTCTTGCGGCACCGCGATTTTCCCCAACTCCTTCAGCACATGGTCTTTGAGCGATTGCACCAACTCTTTCGAGTCCTGGTAGCCTTGCTTCAGGATGACGAAGGCCTTGATCGCTTCACCGGCGGTGCGATGCGGCTTGCCGATGACCGCCGCTTCGGCCACGGCTTCGTGACTGACCAGGGCGCTTTCGACTTCCGCCGTGCCGATGCGGTTGCCGGCGACTTTGATCACATCGTCTGCGCGACCCATGAACCACATGTACCCGTCGTTGTCCTTCCGGCAGACATCGCCCGCCGTATAACAGTTGGGGATCGTGTTCCAGTAGACCTTGTAGCGATCGGGATCTTTGTAGATCGTGCGCATCATGGAGGGCCAGGGCTTCTTGATCACGGCAAAGCCGCCGGCATTGTTCGGGAGGCTGTTCCCTTGCTTGTCCACCACGTCGGCCTCGATGCCGAGAAACGGTCTGGTGGCCGAACCGGGCTTGAGCGGCACGGAAGGGAGGGGCGTGACCAGGATGGAGCCGGTTTCGGTCTGCCACCAGGTGTCCATGATGGGCTTGTCGCTGCCGGTGACCCGGTAGAACCATTCCCAGGCTTCGGGGTTAATGGGTTCGCCGACGCTGCCGAGGATGCGCAACGTTGAGAGGTCGTACTTCTTGGGCCAGTCCTCCCCGTACTTCATCAGGAGCCGGACCGCCGTCGGCGTGGTGTAGAAAATCGAGACGCCGTAGCGGGCGATGAGATCCCACCAGCGGCCGGGGTTCGGATAGTCGGGTTTGCCTTCGGCCATGAGGATCGTCGCGCCGTTCAGCAGCGGGCCGTAGACGATGTAACTGTGGCCGGTGACCCAGCCCGGGTCGGCGACGCAGAAGTAGACGTCTTCTTCCTTGAGGTCGAACACATATTTGGTCGTGATGTAGGTACCGACCATATAGCCGCCGTGCACATGCACGACGCCTTTGGGTTTACCGGTCGTGCCTGAGGTGTAGAGAATGTAGAGGGGAGTTTCCGCATCGAGCGCTTCTGCCTGGCAGACGGCGCTCTGTGCTTGCAGCCACTCGACCCAATCGATTTCTTTGGGAGCCGCGAGGGCGACGCCTGGAGATTCGCGCCGCACGACTACCACTTTTTCGACGGAAGGGCAGGTTCGCACGGCATCGTCGACGACGCCCTTGAGGTTGATGGTTTTTCCGCGATCGTACCCGACATCAGCCGTGATGACGACGCGCGCTTCGGCGTCCTGGATGCGGCTTGCGAGGGCCGGGGCGCTGAAGCCGGAATAGACCACGCTGTGGATCACGCCGATACGGGCGCAAGCCAGCATGGCGACGACCTGTTCAGGAATTTTCGGGAGATAGATGGTGACGCGATCGCCCTTTTGCAGGCCAAGTGCCTTGAGGGCATTGGCGCACCGGTTGACCTGACGCAACAGTTCTCCATAGGTGAAGATGCGTTCCTCGCCGTTTTCACCGACCCAGATGATGGCGACTTTGTTGCGCCGCCAGGTGTTCGCGTGGCGATCCAGGCAGTTATAAGCGATATTGCAGGTCGCGCCGACGAACCATTTGGCCCAGGGGTAGTTCCAATCGAGCACCTTGCTCCACGGCGAAAACCAATCCAGTTCCTTGGCCACACCGCCCCAGAACGCTTCCGGATCGGCGATGGAAGCCTGGTAAGCCTGCTCATAGTCCTGAATATGAGCAGCCGCCTTGGTCTTGGCGGTCGGCTGAATAACACGTCCTTCTTTCAGTAGGGTATCGATCTTTTCGTCCATCAGTGCCATGCCTCCACAAAGCGCGGGCCTGTCCGGCACGCGATTCAATCATCACCGGCATTATGCGTATGGGGCGAAGGAACTGCAACCCTCAGCGCCCCTGTGAGACCTTGCCTGATGCAGACGGAGGCCGCGTGGCGCAAGGCCGGAGCACTCCGCCTTTCTTGACAGTCAGGAGGAGACGAGGGTACGCTGATTGCGTTGCACTTCACTGGATTAACCCCTTCATGCGCTCGTCTACATTCCCCCATCTTCGTCGGATGTTCGTATGCCTGGTGGCCATGTGCGCTGCTGGAACGGTTGGAATTCTCTCCATTGCCCACGCGCAGGTTGGAAAGCCGGAAGGACTCTATTACAAGTCCTGGGCGGTCGTGGTCGGTGTCGAGAACTATCTCGTGGCACCGAAAGTGCCCGGCGCGTTGGAGAGTGCGCATGCGGTGGCGGCGGCGTTGCAGGGGCTCGGGTTCGATGAAGTGATCGAGCTGCAGGATAAAGAGGCAAGTTCCAAACATCTGCTCCAGATTCTCAATGACTATTTGCCCCGCAAAGTAGGGCGTCAGGATCGCGTGCTGTTCTTTTTTGCCGGGCATGCAGGGGTCACTCAGGATTCTCAATCCAAAGAACTGGGCTATCTGGTTCCCTGGGATGCGCAGCTGAACAATCCCGCTAAAGCCATCACGTTCGATCAACTCAAAGAATTTAGCCGACGGTCCGCTTCCAAACACATCTTGATGTTGTTCGACGCGAACATCCGGGGGTGGGAGGTGACCGCGCCGCAGCCGCTTTCACTCGAAGGCCGTTTGTCGCCCGAAGATGATACGGAAAAACGAGCCGTCCAGGTCCTCACGGCGGCTGAGAAAGAGGAGGCGGTCGGACGTGCTCCGGGCCAGAGCGCCTTTGTAACGGCATTGGTCGCTGGGCTGAACGGGGCTGCCGATCTCAACAAGAACGGCTGGGTCATGGCCAGCGAACTCGCGGCGCAGGTGAAGCAGGACGTGGAGGCCGCGACGAAGGGGGCTCAGCACCCGCAGTTCGTGCAGTTGGAGGGCGACGGGGACGTCATTCTGATTGAAGGACGAAAAGGCGCCTTCCAGGCCGGAAAGGAACCGACGAGTGAGGCGGACCGGATGAGGGAGGCCCGCACTCAGTATGAACAGGCCTTTGCATTGCTGCAGCAGCAAAAGTCGGCCGAAGAGGCGTTGGAACGGCTCAACCGCGCGATCGGCTACGATCCGTCCTTCGGCGATGCCTACGTATTAAAGAGTTACATCCGTTTGGAAGTGCTGCCGAATCTGGAGGAGTCGCTTCTCGCCGCCCGCGCGGCGGTGCAACATGCGCCGCAGAATCCCGATTCCCACTACTCCCTGGCACTGGCCCTCACAAAGAAGGGACAGTACCAGGAAGCCGAGCAGGCCATGCAGCAGGCATTAGTAGTGAACCCGGCCTACGGGGATGTCTATTTCTCGCTCGGCGAGCTCTACGCCGACCATTTGAACGAACCGCAAAAGTCCGTCGACGCGTTCCGTCGATATCTGGAGCTGGGGGGACAAAGTGAACGCGCGATCCGCGCCGTTCAAGGCAGTGCTCCTCCAGCTGAGAAACATGGGCCTTAGCAGGCTGCGCAGAAACTCGGCTTGTGCGCGATAGCTCGCGATCAGCTCACGTGCCGTGTCGATGTCAGAATCGCTCGCAGGCTGCGTAAAAAGGTTGTCCAGCAAGGCCGCAGCGAGCGAAGAGGCGAATCGTACTCGGGCCGTACGGTGAGCCTCTGAGGTTCACGACGCGCGGAATAACGCGTGTCACGTTTGTGAACGCCGCCGAGACGGTGAGGCGGCAGTGTCTTGTGAGAACGCTGCCGGCGGACTTTTTCCGCAGCCTGCTAGTCTTTTCCTCCGCCTTTCAGATACCCCAATCCAATCTTCAACGCCCGGCGAGTGATTTCCGGCCAGCGGACCTGGGGATATTCCGCCAACACGGCGGCGGCCTTGGGATCCTGGATATCGAGTTGAACCACTTTAATAATGCCGTCTTCAATCTGCACATCAGCCATGTGTCTGTCTCCTCCGTATAAACTTGTGTCTAGGAGTCTGTCCGAGTAATGCCGTTCTGCTGCGACGAATGATCTGCCGGCATCTGCCTCGTTCTCGGCCCGTAAAAATCCTCAACGTATTCAGCGAATACGCTTCCGGTTTTTTCGAGCCTGCGGCCTCGCATCCGCCGGCAACTCCTTCGTCTCGCTACGAAGGATTACTCGGACAGGCTCCTAGGGTAGATGAATCGGCCCTGTGGTCAACCGGAACAGTCGTTGCGCGTTGACAGTGTTAGGGGTGCATGTTAGCATAAAATCTGCTTTTTTCGCCCAACTGTGTCGGGTGACAGTGAGCCACACACGTCTCTCTCCCATCATCTTGCCACACACCACGAAGCCGTCAGCGTTCAGCTGTGTCACACCAAGGAGGAATCGTATGCGCAGAGTAGAGGGGGCTTTTTCCAAGTTCACCGGCAGCGCGTTGGCGCTCGTACTCCTCATCGGGCTGACTGCCTGCGGCGGTCCTCCGAACTGGGTCAAGAAGGGATCCGGCGCCTTCAACGAAAAGAGCGATAAGTCTTTTTATGGTGTCGGGTCGGTGGTGGGCGTGCGGAACGAGCCCTTAGCCTGGGACACGGCTGAGAACCGCAGCCGCGCGGAAATCGCGAAAACCTTCGAAACCTACACGGCCTATCTCATGCGCGACTATGCGGCCTCGACGACCGCCGGTGACTTTTCCCGCAACAGTGAAGAACAGAACATCGAACGGGCAGTGAAGACCTTCTCAGCAGTCACTCTGAACGGTGTGAAGCCGATGGATCGGTACAAAGATGAGAAGTCCGGCACTTACTACGTCCTCACCAAGCTGAGCCTCGAAGACATGAAGAACAATCTGGAGCAGGCGAAGGAGTTGAACGGCCAGGTCCGCGACTTTGTGCGAAAGAATGCCGACCGGTTGTTTGATCGTCTGGAGAAGGAAGAAGACAAGCGGGCGACGAAGTAAGCGGACGTGCCGGTGCGCGCAGACCAGGAGGAGAGAGCATGATCGAGTGGCGGAATCGTTCAGTGGGCCGGACCTTCGCGACGGCAGCGCTGGTGGCTGTGGCCGCGGCGGCGAGCGGATGTGGGCACGAAACGAAAGTGACGCGCGTCGATACCGGCATCGTCACGGACCTCAGCGGGCGCTGGAACGACACCGATTCACAAATGGTGGCTGAAGCCATGGTGCGAGAAGCCCTGGGCAATCCCTGGCTCGGCAATTTTACCAAGGGCAAGAGTCGCCAACCGGTCGTCATCGTCGGAACCGTCCTCAACAAGAGCCATGAACATATCAACGTGCAGACCTTCATCAGTGATCTGGAGCGGGAACTGACGAACTCGCAAAAAGTGACGTTCGTCGCCGGCAAGGGCGAGCGGGAAGAGGTGCGCGAGGAGCGGCGCGAGCAGGCCGTACACGCCCGTGAAGACACGCAGAAAGCTCCCGGGAAAGAAATCGGCGCGGACTACATGATGCGCGGGAGCATCTCCACGATTCTGGATGAACAGGATGGGGCCAAAGCGGTCTTCTATCAGATCGACCTGGAAATGGTGGATATGGAGAACAACGTGAAGGCCTGGTTCGGGCAGAAGAAAATCAAGAAGGTCGTCGAGAAGAAACGAACGATTTTTTAGCCCGACGTATTCTGTTGAGACGCCACTCCCCATCGACCACGGCCTCCTTTCAGGGAGGCCGTTTCATTTCTCTCCCCTGGATGCGCGTTGTCTTCCTGGGCCTGTTGTGGACCCTGTCCGGGTGCGGGTTCTCCGCCAATCATTATCTCCTCATCGACCAGAGTTTGCTGGCGAACGACCCCAGGCGGGCGGACGCCATCATGGCGCAGGCCGAATCCGAATACGGCTCGCGGAATCGTCTGCTGTACGACATGGATCGCGGGATGACGCTCCATCTGGCCGGGGACTATGTGCAGAGTAACAGCCTGCTGGAACAGGCCTCGCTCGAAGTGGAGCGACTGTATACCAGGACCATCCGCACGGAAACCGCCGCCTTCCTTACCAACGACACCATGCTGCCCTACGAAGGCGATCCGTACGAGCACGTGATGATCAACGTCGTCAAGGCGCTCAATTATGCGGCGATGGGGCAGTTGATGGAGGCCGTCGTTGAGGCGCGGCAGATCGATCATCGATTGAACGTGCTGTCGGACAGCGCCAAAGAAAAAGACGGGTATCGAGAGGATGCGTTTGCCCGGTACCTGACCGGTGTGTTGTACGAGGCGACGGGCGATCTCAACAATGCGTTCATCGCCTACCGGAAAGCCTACGAAATTTATGAATCCACGCGGGGGTGGGCCAGGACGCCCATGCCGCCGATGCTTCGCGCAGATCTGCTCCGAACCACCGATGCCCTGCACATGACGGCTGAGTTCGAGGAGTATCGTCGGCAGTTTCCCGACACAGGATGGGTGTCGCTGCAGGGGCAACCCGATCTCGCTCAGGTGGTGGTGATCGGCTATAATGGCCGCGCGCCGCGCAAGGAAGAGGTCCATCTCGATATTCCGGTCAGCCTGGGCGCACTGCAACTGGTCCTGCTGAATCGAGGCGTGATTCACGCGTCCAATCGTCAGGAGCGTCGAGTGGCGGACAGTGTGTTGTATGGCCTGAACGGGCGTGTCGTGCGGGTGGCCCTGCCCCGGTTGGTGCCACAAAAAACGCAGGTCTCGCACGAATCCATCACGCTGGTGCCGCGAAACGGAGAGCCGATCACCGGACAATCGCAGCTGATGTATAACAGTACGGCGTTGGCGGAAAAATCCCTGTCGGACCGCATGCCCGGAATCACTACGAAAGCCCTTGCGCGCGCGGCCGTGAAATTCACCGCAGCCGAAGCGGCGACCCGTGGATCCCAACATGCCGTGAACAAGGGAGATGCGGCGTGGGTCGGGCTCTTGGTGGGGTTGCTCACGCATGGTCTGGCGGTGGCGTCCGAAGTCGCCGATACGCGAAGTTGGCGGACCCTGCCGGACGAAATTCAGATTTCCCGCCTGTGGGTCCCGGCCGGCGAATACGAAAGTCGGATTCAACCGGTGCTTCGAAGCGGCGGGGCTACCCAGGCCGGTGTGTCTCGTCCGCTGGTCCTTCGCGCCGGGCACACCGTCTTCCTGATCGAGCGGGTGGTGTTATGAAGCTGGTCACGGGGCGAGGGCGAGCGGCCGTTCTCTCGGCATTGCTGCTGTTGCTTGCCGGCTGCGGATGGTTCGGCGGAACTGCCCGTCCTGCGTGGATCGACGGAGGAAGCCCCCAGTTTCCGTCAGCCCAGTATCTCGTCGGGGTGGGTCAGGCCGATTCGCGACCGCAGGCAACGGAGCAGGCCTATGCTGCCGTCTCCAGAATTTTTAAGGCCGAGATCACGGCGCAGGCGAAAGACTGGGAATCGTACCTGGTTGTGGAGTCCCGCGGGCAGACGAGCACGGAGCGTCGCCTCACCTTGGACAACGTGACCCGTGTGACGACCGACAAGGTGCTGGAAAATGTGCAGGTTCTGGATACCTGGTTTGACCAAAAGACGCGACAGTACTATGCTCTGGCAGGCATGAACCGGGCGCAAGCCGAAGCGGCGATGGTGGAACGCCTCAATGAACTCGATCGCACGATTCAGACCGAAGTGACCGAAGCGCATCAGACCCAGGACAAGCTCTCGCGCGTGCGTAATCTCAAACGGGCCGCCAAGAACCTGGTGCTGCGCGAGGCCTATAACACCGATCTTCGCGTCCTGCGCTCGAACGGTCAGGGCAATGCGTCGACGTATCGTGTGGCGGAGTTGACTGCTGAATTGGAACAGTTTCTTGCCAAAAATCTCGTCATGGCCGTCGATCTGTCTGGCGATCAAGCCGAGCCGCTTGAGCGTGCGCTCGTAGACGGCCTCGCACAGGAAGGCTTCACGGTGGTGGGGCGCGGCGCCGGTGCCGTTCCTGCAGAATTACTCATTAGCGGGTCGGTGCGTCTCTGGCCGATCGAAGTGAACGATCCCCACTTCCGCTATGTCCGCTGGTGCGCAGAGTCCGTGATCGAAGAGGTCGCGACCCATCGTGTGGTCGGGGCCCTGTCGAAAGGCGGGAAGGAAGGGCATGTCACGGAGCGCGAGGCAGCCGCTAAGGCGGTCCGTGTCATGCAGCAGGAGTTTGCCTCCGATCTGGCCCGATCCGTGGCCGCGCATGTGTATGGAGAGATGGATCTGCCGGCGTCGGCCTCGACGCCGTCCGGTTGTCCGAAAGAGGCGGTGCAGCCGCCGGTCAGTCGTTAACGCGGTGAGTCAACCACAGGAGAGAGGAGCAGGGATGAGTAAAATAGGGACCCGGAAGTCGGGTGAGCAAGGCAACGGTGGACGCCGGTTGTCCAGTCAGGCGATGAAGAAGCGGTTGCGCGAACGGCTGACGGCAGATACGCAGCAGGTACTGAAGAGCGACATCGTGAGCATTTTTCGCAAACAGGGCTACTACGAGGAATTGCCATTGGATGAGTTGCAGGATCGCCTCTCCAAGCTCCAGTCGCCGTTGGCCGACAGTCTCTTGAAGGGGAGGGTGTAGGATGCCGTATTACTATTTCGACTCCACGGCGTTGGTGAAGCGGTACAGCATGGAACGCGGAACGCGGGTGGTGAACAAGCTCATGGTGAAACGGGGCAAGGTCGCCATTCTGCCTATGTGGAGCGTCACGGATTTTTATTCGGCCCTCTCCGTTCGCGCGCAGCAGGGTGAAATCACCAGGGACGACTGTTATTCGGTGCTGTACAAGTTCGAGATGGAAGCTTCGCAGGGGCTTTTCCAATTTATCTCCCCGACGATGGAGACCTATCTGGCTGCGAAGGAGTTGATTCTGGACTATCCGGCTCTGCGTTCGCCGCAGTTGCTACACCTGGCCTTGGCGTTGGAACTCAAGCCGCTCCGGCTGACGGTCGTGAGTGCGGATAAGCAGCTCCTGGCGGCCTGTCGTCCGGCGGGGTTGCATATCATCAATCCCGAAGACGACTAGCGGTGGCAGGATGCGGAAACAGCCCGCCAGCGGCGTTCTCGCATCGCTCAGAGGCTCAACGTACCGCAAGGGTACGCCTCCCCGCTTCGCATTGCTGCGGCCTTGCTGGACGGCCTGTTTGCGCATCCTGCAGACATACGGCCCATCGACATGCCTTTGGTGGAGGCAGTGAGTGTTCCCGCAGGGTGCTCATGAGGCTGAGCCTCGGAGCAATGCGAGAACGAAGCAAGCGGTCTTTTTCAACGGATGGCTGGCCCGGATTATTCATGAATGCCGTCGCGAGGCGTTTGAGACCGAAGCCCGCCGGGGCTTCTCGCAAGTGAGGCCGACGCAGGCGTACGTGCAGTCCGTCGAGGAGGCCGAACGAGAACAGCCCCGCCGGGCTAGAGGTTCGGACGCCGGAGTAGGTATTCATGAATAGTCCGGGCTAGGAGGGGCAGCGAAATTCCCCTTGTATCGAATCCAACACAATCGACCAGTCTTCCATACTCTGCTGCGCCGCCTTCCGTCGAGGGGAGGCGGTGTTCTTCCCCTCCGTATCATTCGGCCCGCTGAGAGCTTCCTGCGCATGGCGCAGTTCGAGTTGTGCCAGTTGAAGACTGCCGCAGACGCCGGCTGAAGCGGGGAGTTCCCCGCCGGCTCGCCGAAACAGGGCGATCGCCCGATATCCATGTTCCTGCGACCGGTAGAGGTGCTCCGTCGCATTGAAGGTCTGCCGCGGGGCCGGCTCGGTCTGCCGCTTGGAGAGTTGTGCCGCCATCAATGCCGCGCGTCCCATGCTCATCGCCGCAGTCTCCGCATCGTCATTACCCATGGCATCTTCCGCCTTCGCCCGGAGGCGGTCGAGTTCCGCCTCTTCCCCCATCACCTGAGCCTGCCCGTTGCCGGCGATACAGACGATGAGCGCCACCGCCAGGATCTGACAGGCCACGAGGGTCCGCCGCATGGCCGACCTGCCGAAGCAGAGGAAGAAGGTGGAGCCTGCTATTGCACGTGTTCCCAGGTGTCGATCTGTTTGATGCTCCAATTGACGGCTTCCTTCAATTTGACCAGGTTGGGATCGGCATCGTTTTCGTGCACGCGGTAGAGCGATTTTTGGAGCGTGAACAACGGTTCATACGCCCGCATGTCCGGCAGTTTCCCGAGCGCCCAGGCGACCTCGGTTTTCACGGCGACATCCTCGGTATTCAACGTTTCGAGCAGGGGATCCACGATCGTGAAGTCTCCGTGCAAAGCGCCGACGATGCCCAGGGCTTTTGCGGCCGGCGCGCGCAAATCCGGGGGGCCGGATTTCATCGTCTTGATGAGCACCGGGATCGTGTCTTTCTGGCCGATATTGCCCAGCGCCAGGGCCGAGGCTTTGGCGATACTGCGGTCGGCTCCATTGAGTCCGTCGAGGAGGCGAGGGATCGCCTTCACGGAGAACAGGTCGCCGAACAGGGCCACCAGCTTCACCTTGCGCGCGATCGGAGTCTTGGGATCGTCGTAGAGGCGAAACAGGCGCGCTTCCTGTCCCCATTCAGCGGTGATGAGTGCGGGGAAATCGTACTCTTCCAGTCGCGCCTGTAGCTTGGCCATCGCGTAGGCCGTGGGATCGCCGGCTTTCGCGAGCGTGGCCGCGGCTTGGGCGTCGTCGAAATCTGTCCGGACCTCTTTGCGCCAGGCCATTTTTTTCCCGTTGAGGAGATAGCCGAGCTGACAGGCCGGTCCTTTCCAGATTCGTGACGGCGCATCGGGAAGGTCGGCATCGCTCCCCATCGTGGTGGTGCCCTCCCAGGTCTTTCGCTGCTCGCATTTGATCTTCAGTTCCACATCGTGCGGTTGGGTCGGATCGGTCACGGTCGTGTAGTCGAATTCTTTCATGCGGGTGACGACCACGTCGACCAGGGGTTTGGCGTCGAGGCTGCCCTTGTCCGAGAGGACAATCACATCGACCAACACGCGATCGATGCGTTCCAGTTGACTCTTTTGTTCAGCGGTTAAGGCGTCGCGGCGGGCCCAACTCTGGTCGCCCAGGAGTACCAGGGCCCCCAGGGTGATGAGCGAAAGGATGCATCTCATGTCTGCTCCATTTTGATGAAAAGACGATGATCACGAACCCTGCCGCCACTCTATACAACCCCTTCCGGCTGTTGCAAGTTGCGCCTGTCGGAGAGCCGTCCGTATAATCGCGCCATGTTGACGGGGACACGAATCGCGTTCATCGGCGGCGGCAATATGGCCGAGGCGCTGCTGGCAGGTCTCCTGCGCAAGGGCGTGGCTGTCGCCGAGCACCTCACCGTCAGCGATCCCGATGTCCATCGCCGGGAACTGCTGGCAGAGCGATTCGGGGTCGCGGTCCATGCCGACAACCGGACGGCGGCGCAAGGTGCGGAGCTCGTCGTATTCTGTGTCGAACCGCAGGTGCTCGATTCTGTTCTGGATGAGGTGGCTTCAAGTCTCCAATCCCGGCCCCTCGTGATGTCCGTTGCAGCCGGGTATCCGATCTCCCGCCTGCAGGCTCACCTCAAGACCGCAACCAGACTGGTCCGTGCCATGCCGAACACGCCCTCGACCATCGGAGAAGGGGTGACGGCGATGAGCATGATGCCGGGTCTCTCATCCGAAGATCAGGACCGGGCACGATGCTTGTTCGAATCGGTCGGTCAGGTGGTTGTGGTGGAGGAGCGGCTGATGGATGCCGTGACAGGCCTGAGCGGAAGCGGACCGGCCTACGTGTTCGCCATGATCGAAGCATTGGCCGACGGCGGCGTGTTGATGGGACTACCTCGAATCACCGCGCAAGTTCTGGCGGCGCAGACAGTAGCCGGCGCGGCGCGTATGGTGCTGGATCAGGGGACACAACCGGCCGTGTTGAAAGATCGCGTGGCTTCGCCGGGCGGCACCACGATTGCGGGACTCTCCCGCCTGGAGCAGGGGCGGCTGCGGGCGACCTTGATGTCAGCCGTGACCGCCGCGGCGCAGAGATCGCAGGAACTGGGAAAAGAAGAGAGCCATCACCTCTAACAAGGAGCGTGTCTCGTGCAATATTGGGTGAAAGTCGTGTTTGCCGACAATCAGGAACTACTGGTGAAGGATGCGATTCGTCACACGATCAGCGAAGACATGGAGGTGCTGGAAGTCGATTCGGCCAAAGAAGTGATCATCGTCCCCATGAAACAGATTAAGTACATCGCTTGCGATGCCACTGTATTCGCTCAAAAATCAAAGACTTAGCAGTTTTCTGAAGCGTTGGTCACGGTTTTGGTCACGGTTCCAAAACCGATTTTTAACGAATCCAGCTTATCGACCGCTTGTCGATTCCCGCCTGGAATCAGATGCCCATAGGTGTCACAGGTGATGGTAATCGACGCATGGCCCAGTTGCTCTTGGACATATTTCAGGTTCTCGCCATTCGCGATGAGTCGGCTTGCATAGGTATGTCGGACACTATGCATATCGAGTCGTCGTAGTCCCGCTTTCGCCACCATGGGAAACCACAGTTTGTACCGCAACCAATTCTCGGCCATATAGCTCGGCTCCCGTCTGGTTCCGCCAAGGTTGCCTGGAAAGAGAATTTCAGGTGCTGCCTGCCCAGCGGCGGCCGCCTCCAGGTCCTGTAGCTCGATCCATTCCGTCAGAGCCTTTGCGAGACCCTGCGACATGTCCACCCGTCGAGCCTTGCCGTTCTTAGGTGTGCCCAGAATTCCTCGTGACCAGTTCCGTTGCACGTAGATGGATCGGCTGTGAAAGTTCAGATCGCCCCGATGGAGTCCAAGCACCTCTCCGGCTCGTAGGCCGGTGCGAAAGAAGGTCAGGGCCATCGGGAAAAACAGCGGGCGTTCGCGTCGTATTGTCTCCAGCAACAGGCCTTCCTCTTCTGGCGTGAAGATCGCCAGTTCGGATTCCTCGATCGTCGCCGGCCGTTTCAGCAGTTTGCCGGAACGGAGGGCCGGGTTGTGAGTGATCAGCCCATCTTCGACGGCTTCGGTCAACACCGCGCTGAGCGTGAGCAGCGCATTGAGTGCCGTATCGAAATCCAGCCCCTTCTCAAGCAGCCCTGCGGCCCATGCTTTGATCCGTGGTCGTGATATGGAGGAGAGTTGAGAGGTGCCGAAGGTGGGGAGGGCATGTTTTCGCAAGCGGGACTCGTACGTCTTGATGGTCGTAACCTTCTTGCCTCGTGCCGGTTGGTTCTTGAGCCACGTCACGAAGTAATCCTTCAGCAGAATCGGTTTCGTATTCTTCTCTTTTGGAAAAAGCTTCCCCTCTCGTGCATCGGCCTTCAACTTGCCATAAAGCGTGCGTGCTTGGCTTTTTGTGTCGCACTTGCACCACGTCTGGCGTCCCTCTTCATAGACACGCACCCACCACCCTTCACGGCCCTTCCGCTGGGTGATGCCTCTATCCTTTCCCTCTTTTCTTGCCATGGCGGTCCTCCTTTCGTCGCTCTGTCTTTTCGTCGGTCTTCCGGCTTTCTCGCCACTTTCTCGCCGCGACTCGGTTCTGGCAGCGCGGGTGGCAGTATACCTGGTCGCGTCTGATCGCTAAATAGATCTTGGCGCATTCCGGGCAGCGTCGGATGTAGTCCCCCGTTTGGGCCAGAAGGTGGACAAATCGGTATTCAAACTCCTTCGCCTTGCGTTTCGCGCTCACGAAGATGGTCCCGGCCTCGTCAGAGCCTTCACCCGGCGACACCACGGCCAGCGTCATTTGCGGAAACGTGAAGGTGGTGTATCCTTCATGCCAATAGAGCTCCAAGTGCTCCAGGACTGTGGCCTGAATGTCCTGGGCTTCTTTGCGACTGGGAATGGTCTGATAGTTCTTCGCATGAGGCACCCCTTCCACGCTCCAGCCACTTTCGGGGGCCACCATCCCGCCGTACCGGTCTCCCGTCTCATCGACAAAGGCCGCGACTTCAAACGCCACCAACGTCCATTCCGTGGGCGTCAAGGCCTCCAGATCGGTCTGTAAAAACCGGAGCACCCACCCGACGGCGCCATCCGGCATCGTGCGGATGCGTTCGATGGCTTTCTCGTACTCCTGTTGGAATTCCTGCTCGGCCTTCCCCTGTGCGCTCATGCCTTCTGCTCCTTTTTCATGCCGAACCCTCCCCGTATACGTGATCCCAACACCACCGAAAAAAGTGTCGGGCTGAAGGGCCCACTCCACCTGAATTTGTTTGGCAAGTGTACCTCCGCACTGCTAATGGCTGTCAAGAGTGCTCACGCCTAAATCGTAAGACGCGTGATCTCTTCACAATCACTCTTTCAAGGAGGTGCCTTATGGTCAGTACAAAATTGATCACCATTCGAGAAGCGGCGGAACGGTTAGGACTCAAGGAAAGCACGATCAGGAAATACATCCTGAAGCGGCAGATCGCCTACGTGAAGCCGTCCGTGCGTGCCGTGCGGATTCCCATCGAAGAACTCGAACGGATTCTGGTTGCCGGCCTGAGGCCGGTGATTCCCCAGGCGGAAGGTGCGCGATGAGCCGCTGGAAGGAGTTCCGGCGGGAGCCAGTCGCCGGGGAATGGACCAGAAAGCAAAAGCGAGGCTATCACCGCGTTCGTTCGCTGCTCTGGTTCTGGGAGTGCCACCAGTTCCAAGTGCTCTGGGTGACACTCTCCACGGCAGAAGGCGGGGATGCCGAGAAGCTGACCTATCACCACAAGCAACTGCGTCAACGGATCGAACGTCAACTCGGCTTTCAGGGATTGGAGTATTACCAGGTCCGGACGGAAGAAGGGCATGGCGTCCTCCATATCTTCTGGGCCTGGCGGGTGCCGGATGGGGAACGCGCTCGCCGGTTCTGGATCTCCCAGGAATGGCTCTCGGCGCAATGGCAAGCCCTGCATGGGGCGCCGGTCGTCTGGATCAAGGCTTATCAGCCCAGCCATCGTTCCAGGAACCGGCTGAGCCGTTACGTCATCAGCCAGTATGTCCAGGATCAATGCGGCTACGTGAACATGTGCTGGTCCTGGAAGCGCTCCCTCGGCTTTCCTATCAGCCGGCTGTGGGAAGAGATGCGGCATCAATGGTCTACCAGGAACGCCTATCGTCGGATCAGGGGAGAGATCGAAATCCCGCGCATTGTCTTTATCAAGACCTGGGAGGATCTGCTCTCGGGGCATCCGATTTGGTTCAGCGGCACGATTC
>OBID01000070.1_pt1 | contig 44135 bp, 44 predicted proteins | sample 1519781 | NCBI WGS metagenome assembly OBID01 (sample SAMEA3991478, study PRJEB22521) | metagenome | biome: anthropogenic terrestrial biome; feature: sewage plant; material: sludge | place: Sweden | collected 2012-09-26 | reverse complement strand
TTGAAGAATAAAAAATTTCCCTTGTGCGCAATTTTTCTCGCACGACGTGGAAATGGCAGATACCAACTTAACCTGCTGTCATCAGGGTGCTTTTTTTGAAAATCACCGCTTTTGAGACGCAATGCCACCGCTTTTAAGTAACATTTAGGCCTAAAATTGATTCAATACTAGTGGGGTTGCACTTCATCCCCACCGTTTTCGCAACAGTTTTAGGCCTAAAAGTTGTCCGAATCCATCGATTTAAGTCTCTGAACAAGCTGATTTGCACGACCGGACATACGATTTGTGTGTCGTTTGTGCGTGGTCTTGTTACGTTTATAACCGTAGTTGCCGATTATTAACATATTGGTTATCAACGGTTTAATCTTTTCTGTGACGTTGTGAAGTTTTTATTTTCATTTTTAAACCGTTGGCAAAAAAATTCAGTATTTGAATTGTTAAACGCCCCCGATTAGAAATCTACAACTCACATTTCATGTAGGGGCATACGGTAGTCATAGATTCCTCCATATTGCAATGCAAAGGTAAATAAATTATTTATGAATAAAGAATTTGATGCTTAAAATCTAGCTCGCTGCGGCTTATTTATCCATGTTATCCGCAAAATATGCGGTTTATTAGAACAACTGAAGATACTAACAACTAACATTTTGGCAGTCTTCTATGCTTTTGCGTTACCAGCGTAGATGCCTATCGCTGCGAGCAGAGTCATCATTATTCTTGATAAATTCATCGTGAATGTTTATATTTGTTATTATTTTAATGTAAAAGTCCATTCACCTGCTGTTTCATCTAAGCGAAAGCCCTCATATTCAAAGCCTTTCAACTGTTCTATATCTGTTATCCGATTTTTAAGAATGTAACACGCCATTGCTCCCCGGCACATCTTCGTATAGATAACGATTGTCTTCAGCCTTCCGTTCTTTTCCACCTTGAATTCAGGCGAAATGATTTTCACCTCTTTCTTAACACGTTTCCAGTCGAACAGATTACGCATCTCGTCGCTAGCCAGATTCATAAGAAAACCATCATCGGCTTTAATTTTACGGATAAACCATTCTGTAAGTATCGGTTTCCAGAAGTCGAACATCGTTTCCCCATTGTAATGAGGCAATGTTACGTTACCTTCTAATCGATATTGGTTTACCATATCAAGAGGACGAAGTAATCCATAGAGGAATGAACTAATCAGCAGATGCTCATTTGCGTATATAAGAGTATCGTCAGAAAACGTTTCGGGCGCAAGTCTCTGAAATACCATTCCGTCGTAACTGAATACAGCTGGTTGACGATATTCTTTTGTATGAAACATCCGAAATCTTTTCCAGTTCTCAATGGCAATTTCTCGATTCACATGAAGAATATCCATCAATTCCTCCACAGAATACGAAATCATCTGCATAGCATTTTCGTTCGCCTGCAACTGAAATGTCGGTTCTGTTGTGAACGGAATCTTACGAGGAGCACTACCCGTCATTATTTTAGCGCACGCTATCAGTATCTGCATGATTTAGTGTTCCAAGTAACTCATCAATACTGTTTACGGTTGTTGTCTTGCCGTTAATATGAATTGTTATAACTCTATTATTACTGTCAAATTCTGTTTCAATATAATCATCGGACTCTACATGATAATCTGCATTGATGCCATTGCGGTAAAGCGCCTTCCGTATCATCGTATACATTTGTCCGTGACCGATAAGTTTGATATTCTTGTCACATTCGTTTTCAACTCTGAACAAGCCGGTATCAGCATCAAAAGCGATGCCCTTTCTGGCAAAAAACTGTCCGATGCTTCCATCTATGGCAAGATCTTCAGGTGTACCGATCTTGATTCCGTTAACCTTATCCATCAGCCATGCCTTATCAGATATCTGCAGGGCCAGTTCTATGTCATGCGTCGACATAAAGATAGTCTTATCTGTTTCACGACTCAGTGTATGAAGCAACTGCATAATCTCCACTTTACTCGGATAATCCAGAAAAGCTGTCGGTTCGTCCAGATATATCACAGGGGTTGACTGTGCCAGCGCTTTTGCTATCATCACCTTCTGCCTTTCGCCATCACTCAGATTCTGAACCATTCTGTCTGCAAAAGATTCCATTTTCATCATTCTCAATGCTTCATCCACGATTTCCTTGTCTTCCTTACGCAGACTTCCCCAGAAATCGGTGTACGGACTTCTCCCGTATCCTACCAATTCATATACAGTGATGTTGTTTATATCACATTTGTCAGTAAGTACGACACCTATGATCCGAGCCAGTTGCTTGTCTGTATAATCATCTATATCTTTCCCCTTTATCAGCACTTCTCCGTCCAACTTAGGAATAAAGGCTGACAAGGTCTTCAATAAGGTCGATTTGCCCACGCCGTTTGCACCTAGCAAACAGGTTAACTCACCGCTGTACAGTTCTGCGGATATTCCCGAAGCCACTGTTTTTGCTTGATTCTTGCCATTGTAACCAATCGTAAGATTCTTAATTTCTATCGTTTTACTTTTCATCTTGATGATGTGCCTGATTGCTTTTATTGCAAAATTAATACTTATTTTTCGTAATAGCGAACTTTATATTTGAAAAACACAAAAATGTCAGAAATAGGTAACGCCATCATCACTATTTTTTGTATTTTTGCATCCATTATTCCAATATATGAAAGAAAGATTACACGCTATCATGTTTGCCGGTACAGGCAGTGATGTAGGGAAAAGTATTATCTCCACTGGTTTCTGCCGCATATTTGTACAAGACGGTTTTCATCCAGCTCCATTCAAGGCACAGAATATGGCGCTCAACTCGTATGCCACGCCCGATGGGTTTGAAATAGGCAGAGCTCAGGCTGTTCAGGCTGAAGCAGCCGGAATACCGTGCCATACTGATATGAATCCATTGTTACTGAAACCGTCGTCCGATCAAACATCTCAAGTGGTACTTAACGGGAAACCCATTGGAAACCAGAATGCTTCTGAGTATTTCAATTCAAAGGGACGTGACATATTACGAAAGAAAGTATGCGAGGCATTCGACAGACTCAATGACAAATATAATCCCATTGTAATGGAAGGTGCTGGAAGTATCGCTGAAATCAACTTACGTGATGTGGATCTTGTAAATATGTCGATGGCCGTTCATGCTGATGCAGATATCATATTGGTGGCTGATATCGATAAAGGAGGGGTATTCGCAAGTGTATATGGCACAGTGATGTTACTGTCCGAAAAGGAACGTAGCCGAATAAAGGGAATAATCATCAACAAGTTCCGCGGTGATATGTCATTATTTATATCTGGTTCCAAGATGATTACGGATTTATGCCATATTCCGGTTATCGGAATAGTGCCATTTTTTAAGGATATCCATATAGAAGAGGAAGACTCTGTCATACTGACATCAAAAAGCGATGCATCAATATCTGGTAAGATAAACATCGCGGTGGTACTGTTGAGGCATTTATCCAACTTTACCGACTTTGATGTACTGGAGAGGGACAAACGGGTTCATCTGTTTTATACGAACAACACAGAAGAACTGTCGAAAGCGGACATCATACTCATACCAGGCAGCAAAAGCACGATTGACGACCTTTGCGAACTGCGCCGGAACGGTTGTGCTCAGACCATACTTCGTGCCTACCATGACGGTAGTTCTGTCATAGGGATATGCGGTGGATATCAGATAATGGGACAATTTATCACAGACACTGATCATATAGAAGGCTATATAGAAAAGATGCCAGGACTTGGTTTATTACCAGTAGAAACCGACATCTGTAAGGAGAAAGTGACAAGACAAGTCTCATTCCGTTTCCTTGATAACCTTGAAGAATGTAATGGATACGAGATACACATGGGCAAAACTACAGCTGTCGGTAATAGTGTAATATCTCTGAATCACTTAAAAGACGGGCACGGTGACGGCTGTTTTGTGAACAACAAATGTATGGGTACATATATTCATGGTATATTGGACAATACGGCGGTAATCGACTATATCTTGCAACCATATATGGATAGATTGGAAGATAACAGTCATTTCAATTACGCAGAGTATAAAGAAGAACAATATGACAAATTAGCGGCACACATCCGAAGATACGTGGATGTGGAATATGTCTATAAAATACTAAAGGCCGATCAGTAACCATACAGCAATAACAATTGCTACCATGATTATTTCAGTATATCGGTTTATCTTGATGGCGACATACATATCCTTGGTTTCGAGTTGGCGGTTGTTGGTGCCGATGTACGGTTTCTCCACTTCTTCTCCGAAATAGATATGAGTGCCACCAAACTGGCAGTCAAGAATACCAGCTAAGGCTGATTCGGGATAACCGGAATTGGGACTGGCATGCCGCTTACCATATTTCATAACGAACGGGATAAGTCTGAGTTTGCCACTTGCCAATATCATGAGCAAAGCTGTCATACGGGCTGGTATATAGTTGGCCACATCATCAATTCGGGCCGCCACTTTTCCGAAATAAAGATATCTCCTGGTCCGATATCCTATCATCGAATCGAGTGTGTTTACCATTTTATAGGCTATCATTCCAGGTACGCCAAGAATCATAAGCCAGAACAACGGTGCTACAACACCATCACTCAGATTTTCTGCCAGTGTCTCAAGAGCTGCCTTACGTATCTCCTGTTCTGAAAGTCGGGATGTATCCCGACCTACGATACGACCTACTTGTCTGCGCCCGTCTTCTATCGACTTATCCAAAGCTTCAAAGACCATTCTAACTTCGCGGATAAGAGTAGTTCCTGCCAAACAATAGAAAATCAACAATGCCGACAGTATATTTGCCAAGATAGGATTGCATACTTTTATCACATAATCGGTGATGAAAAATGTAGCAAGTATGAATATAACGGCCATAGCACCACCCTTCAGTATGCGATGACGACCTTTGTTCAACAGATGTTCGCCAAAGGATATACACTTACCGAAATAAACAACAGGATGCGGCATCCGCGCTGGATCACCTATTATGTTGTCAATAACCCATCCTATCAATAGGGTCAATATCTTTGTAACCATTCCTTGAGAGCATTTATAAGTATTACATTCGACTGATGCGACTGGGCAGCTATGCGAAAGTAACGGCTATCCAATCCGGCAAAATTTGAGGCATCACGAATCAGTATTCCTTTTGTAATCAAGAATTCTTTTAAATCTGATGCTTTTGCATCCAATAATCGCACCAACATAAAGTTGGTCTTTGTAGGCAACACTTCTATTTTATCTGACAGTTTATCTATTTCCATCCTTAACCACTGGGCCTCATCCATATATGATTTCTTATCAAAATACGCTTTCTGCCTATCTATCAGATATCCCCCTGCAATAATGGCAAGACTATTCACCGACCACGGGGTTCTATATCGGTTTACCTTGTCTATGATTTCCTTGCAAGCAGTAATGTACCCAAGTCGCAGACCCGGTATGGCATATTCTTTTGTCATAGAATGGATAAGGATTACATTTGTCCACTGTACGGCATCTTTTGCAGTAAGTACTTCCTCGGATGTAAATTGTTCATAAGCCTGGTCGATAATGAAGATTGTACGGGGATGACCGTTTACCATATTTTTTATTATGTCGTTACGATAAACATCACCTGTAGGGTTATTCGGATTACAAATCCAGACGGTCTGCATATCATCGGTCACTTCTTCTATCGAACTGATACGAGAAATGTGATGTCCGTTCATCGTGCATGCATCTTCGTATTCGGAAAAGGTTGGGACTAATATAGAAGAACTATTGTTGCCGAATGCCTTAGCCAACATATAAATAGCATCTGTAGCTCCGTTTGTTACGCATACTTGAGATTGTGATATACCAAGACGACCGGACAATTTTGTTTCTAGCGCAAAAGGTTCCGGTTCCGGATAATTGTTTATAATATCTAGCGAACATGACAGATAATGCTTCAGGTCGGCATTGTCTATCATAGCATAAATATTAGAACTGAAATTATATTTTATCGGCTGCCTACATGTATATATGTCGTCACCGTGTCCTTTTATCATTGACTATATTTTATTATTTATATAAAAATCAGATTATCCTAACGCGACATCGAGTATCATCATCACACTGAATCCAACGGCAAAAAAGATAGTACCGATGTTCGAATGGCGACCTCCAGACATTTCGGGGATTAATTCTTCGACCACTACGTATATCATGGCCCCGGCAGCAAAACTGAGCATATACGGGAGTGCCGGCACTATAAAACCTGTTGCCAGTATTGTCAGGAGTGCACCTATAGGTTCTACCACTCCCGAGAGAACACCGTAGACAAACGACTTAGAACTTTTCAGTCCAGCCGACTTCAGTGGCATGGAAATAATGGCCCCTTCCGGAATATTCTGAATGGCGATGCCCAACGAAAGAGCAAATGCCCCCATTGCTGTTACGTAAGAACTGCCTTCCATGTAACCTGCGTAAATAGCTCCTACAGCCATGCCTTCAGGAATATTGTGAAGAGTAACGGCAAAAAGTAGCATCGTGGTCTTCTTCAGATGCGACTTTGGTCCTTCCGGTTCATCACTGTTCTGATGAAGGTGAGGCACTACGTGGTCGAGAAGTAACAGAAATAGTATTCCTATCCAAAAACCTGCGGCCGCAGGTACAAACGACCACTTACCCATATCTGCCGACTGGTTAATAGCCGGAATAAGCAGACTCCATACGGAGGCGGCTACCATCACTCCTGCTGCGAAACCCGTAAGCATCCGCTGTATACCGTCGCTTATTTCTTTTCTCAGACAGAAAACGAAAGCAGCGCCAAGACTGGTGCCTATAAACGGGATTAACAATCCTATGATTACTTGATTTGTCATATTCTTCTATAATTTTACGGATGATAGATCTACCAGATTATTCACAATTGCATAGATGGTGAGTCCGGCAGGACTATGTATCTGCAGTTTTCGCGCAATATTGCGCCGGTGTGTTATCACAGTATTGGTGGATATACAGAGATGGTCGGCTATTTCCTTGTTACTCATTCCTTGAACGAGACTGATGATTACATCCTTCTCGCGGTCGCTCAGGGCTTCTTCGTTGCTTGGCGCCTTACTTATCATATTCGAGATTTTGACCGAAACGTCATTCTGTTTCGTCTTCTGCTCCAGTCGTCGGATGGCTGGTATAAATATATGGTCTTCCACCTCTGAATGCTGTGTAAGCCAGTCCTCATTATTATATATGTCATAAAGAGTGGCAGTGAGTTGATTGTTATGCATCTCATCACTTGGCAGATATTTGATAATGATATTCTTCAGTTCCTTGAGTTTCTTATCCACCTGACCATGATGCTTGGAAAATGTATCTATGTCATAATTAACCGAAGGCTGATTATGAATAAGTCCTTCGACATAAGGGAATACGGTTTTCTCCTCATAACGCATGTGCAGACGTATCTCGCGTGCGTATTCATCATATAGTTTCAGAATAAGTCGTGCCAGATTATCATTCTCGTCAAGAGCGCTTTCTAGTTCTTTGCGTATAAATGGCAACTGGAAACCGAGATAATAATCATGACTGGCTTTAAGATAATGCAGAAGAGTGGTGACAGAAAGACGATCTTGGTCATCGAAATCGGTAAAACCATTGATGGTGAAGTTGACTACTGCAAGAAAGGTGTAGCAGTCGACCTGTTGTTCATCGCATACCTGACGTACTGTTTTATCTCCAAAACCAAGACTAAGACCAAAACTACCCAGACTTTGCAAAATATTATAATTGTCTCTTATCAGGGATATCATCTGATCGTCGGCTTCATACATTTTCTGATTCTTCATCACATGAATTATTTGTTATTAATCGGTTGCAAAAATACATAAATAAAATAACAACCACAATAATTATTTCTAGGTAATTTCTATCTCAAATATCTTTTCTTTATAAAAAAGGCCTCATAAATACCTAATAATAATGAACATATCTTTTACCTTCTTTTAAGTATTGTTTGGCTTTGCTAATCACCGTACCTTTGCATCCAAGGAAAATAGAGAAAAAGCAATGAGGTTTACCATTCTCGTATGAATATGATTATCACATATTAATTCTTTACATTCTATGATAATCGCAAACGAGATCGCAATCTGTAATATGCTGATTCTTGTCCTGGGCGGTAGTCCATTTGCATCTTCTGCTGCCCAGATTTTTAAATGAATCTATAAATAATAAGATAAATAGTAATGAATAATTTTAAAGTTGTATTAATGATGTTTTGGGCTGCAGGGATGGGAACAAATGTTCCTCTCTCTGCGCAAGCTCAGGTTTCGGCATCAGACAGTGTTATGAATCATGCCAATAAAAGCAGGCTGAGCGTAGGTGGTTATGGAGAAGTGGCTTACAGCCGGGAATTTTTCAGTGATAATGTGTATAGATTCGCAAAGGCTGCCGATTATAAAAAGGACCCCAGTCATGGCCGCTTCGATATTCCACATGCAGTAATATACCTCAGTTATGATTTCGGTAAAGGATGGACAATGGGCTCTGAAATAGAATTTGAGCATACTGGTACCGGTACATCTTATGAAAAGGATTACGATGAAGGAGGCGAATGGGAACAGGAAGTGGAAAAAGGCGGTGAAGTGGAACTGGAACAGTTTTGGTTGCAGAAGTCTTTCTCTAAAATTTTCAACATACGTGCCGGTCATATCGTGGTACCTGTCGGACTGACAAACGCACATCATGAACCTCTAAATTTCTTTACTGTATACAGACCTGAAGGAGAAAATACGATATTTCCCTGCACATGGCATCAGACAGGAATCAGTCTGTGGGGAAAAATAAAAAAATGGAAATACGAACTGCAGTTGCTCCCGGGGCTTGACGCTATGAACTTCACCCGGGAAGGATGGATTCACAATGGTGCTAATTCAGCTTTCGAATTTGCAGTAGCCAACAGATATGCGGTGGCCGCCAGAATAGACAACTATTCCATAACTGGACTACGCATGGGTATAAGTGCTTACTATGGACAGAGTTTTGATAACACATACAACCGTGATGCGAACAGTGATATTACAAAGAAGAAAGGAGCTGTAACAATCGGAACGTTTGACTTCACATATAATGCGCACAACTGGATCGTACGCGGAAACTTCGACTATGGTCATCTGGACGATGCCATATATGTATCAAGTCTGCCGGGAAGGGCAACTCGCATCAGTCCTTATTCACAAGATCTTGTAGGAAAGGCTGCCGTTGCATCCGATATTGAAGCAGGATGGGACTTGTTCTCACAAATCAAGAAAATGCGTGAAGACAAACAGAAGTTATATCTGTTCGGCCATTATGAATATTACGACTATTATATACCTGCCAATAATACGGTAACTGACTATCCTGAATCGAACATCAACCGCATCGCTGTGGGATTCAATTACTACCCTGTACCACAGATTGTCATCAAGGGCGAATACTCACGCAGGTTTCTGAAGAGTCAGTATAACGACGAACCTTCCGTATCTCTTGGTATAGCTTACGAAGGATTCTTCTTTTAAAAAACATATTTTAGAATAACATACTTATCATAAAAACAAAGAACAATGAAAAAGATTTTTAAGTATTCGGTAGTTCTCCTCATAGGAGTTGTATTAACATCTGGACTAGCATCCTGCAGTAACGACGACAGTGCTACCAGCAATGATATAAGTGAAGGAGACCTGTTGTTGCAGAAAGTACTTGCAAGCAATGTTGACAATACGATTAACTCCACTTACAAAGCACTAGCAGACAGTACGCAGATGCTATATGAACAATTGGCCACTATACGCAAAGCCTCAACAACTAACGGCGTAACACAGAATATGGTAAACGATGCCTGTACTCTATTTATCGGTGCACGTGCCAACTATGAAAGAAGTGAGGCTTTTCTTATGGGCGCAGCTGCCGACTTCAGCATAGATCCGCATATCGACTCATGGCCATTAGATCTTACAGCACTTTATAATTTGCTCGTCAAAAGTCCCGCTTTAGTTGAAGCGCTTGACGGAGATGACGGTGCCACCGTGGCTAATGCGAATCTAGGACAGAGTCTGTTGGGATTTCATGGTATCGAATTCATACTCTTCCGTGACGGGATTCCTCGTACTGCGTCCGAATTGAACGCAAATGGTACTGACAGCTACAATAAAAGCGGTCTTGATTTTTCATCTTGCAGCGGTGAATATGAGATGATTTACGCTTATGCTGTATGTGGTGACTTGCGCAACAGTGTGTTCCGTTTGGAAACATCATGGAATGAGAATGCGCCACAGGTCCATATTGATATCATGAACAGTATGGAATGGTCGTATACATTGACTAGCGGAAATTCTTACGGTTATAATATGAAGAATGCAGGTGTTGCCGGCAGCACATACAGCAGTGTTAAGAATGCCATATCTGCTGTTCTTGTAGGTGACGGTGGAGCTGTAGGTATCTCTGATGAAGTAGGTAACGTGAAGATTTACAATCCTACAATGGGTAAGGATGTCAGTTATATAGAGTCTCCATATAGTTGGAACTCTCTGACCGACTTCACTCACAATATTCAGAGTATAGAAAATGTATGGAAAGGCGGAATAGAAGGCAACCGCAATTCATCAGCTTCTCTGGAGGCTTATTTCAAGAAATATTCTCCGGATATCAATACGAAAGTAGAAACGGCTATCACAAATGCTATCACAAAGATACAGGCAATAGATTATCCGTTTGTCAACTATGTGAACAACAATACAGACAATTGGGCAAAAAGCAAAGCTGCCACTGCCGCCTGTAAAGATATCTCTGATGCTCTGACTGAAGCCAACAACTTCATACAGTCTACAAACAAGTAACAGATGGAAATAATACTACTTATATGATTAAAATAAAAAATGGCATGTATCTCCTGCTAGGGATAACTGCACTGAGCACTTTTAGTTGTTCTGACGGCAACACCTGCGACATCGTAAACCCTAACGCTGGCATAGATTCAGCTAATGATGTATTTACTGCCGCAGAATGGAATCCAGGAGGTGAGCTGGGTACCACAAGTAACGAACAGGGATGCTATTCCAACCCATCACCTTATGTAGAAAACAATGGTATGTATCAGTCGTTCAAGAAAGGCGAAACTTTTTTTGAAAATGATTTTACCCTTAATACAATGCCTCGTCGAGGACTGGGACCGGCATGGGTACGTACAGGATGTATGTATTGCCATCCTTCTTACGGACATGGCAAACGTATGACTCGTTATCGCGCCAATGATATGGGCAACGGTTATCTGTTGGTAATTTATCATCCTACGGCAGGAACGTCAGCAGATGGCAAGCCTTATGCTGCCAACAGTTATATATCAGAAGTCACCGGTATGCCGCAAACTAAAGCAATGGACCCGTTCTTGGCTCCAATTGACGAAAGTCAGATCAGCATAACATGGAAGAAAGCGACTGATGAACATGGTAACAAATTTCCTGACGGGGAAACGTATGACCTGATTTATCCAGATGTGACCATTCCACAGACGGCCTTTAATACAGATCCGAAACCGGATAACTATGAAGTGCGTCTGGAGTCTACAATTGGTATGTATGGTTCTGCTCTATTGGATGCGATTCCCGATGATTCACTTCGCACACAATATGCGAAAGAGTCACCTTATGTAACACTGAATCCTGGCATGTGGGATTCTTCATCTAACACATGGGCAAGCAGTGCATGGTATACACTGGCTGACGGTGATAAACGCATCAAAAAATTCACGTATGCTCTGACTCGCGGTTCTCTGCAAGACGGACCGGGAGCGAATGCAATGTGGAATATCACCAATGTTACACGAAGTGATAGACATTATCTATATACGACAAAGGCATGGGCAAAAGCCATGTCGGAAAACTCTGATGTAATCAAATATATTCAGGATAATGGCGCAGTCAGAACTTCTCTGCTTCATCCTTATTATGGAGATGGCAGCAAAGACAGTGTTAGTTATCTGGTCAACTTACTTCTAGGACTTAACAGCAAATCGGATGCAGCTACTTATGAAAAGTATTTCGTAAACAATGATACTAACGGTGATGAGATGAGCGACCAAAACTATTACGATTTCATGGTATGGCACAGAGGACTTGCTGTACCAAAAGCCCGCGGACTCAGTACGGAAACGGTGAAGCGTGGCAAGACACTCTTTTATCAGATAGGTTGCACAGCATGTCATCGACCTTCATGGACAACTGGTGATGATGAATACTGGAAAGACTACATAGTACGCAATCTGGGAGAGTTGCCAAGATATGCGCATCAGAAAATTTGGCCTTACACGGATATGGTGCAGCATCGACTGTATATGAAGAACGACATTCGCGGAGAATGGTGCCGTACGACTCCTCTTTGGGGACGTGGATTATCGGAACAGGAAACAGGTGCCCAGGATCGTCTGCACGACTGCCGCGCCCGTAATGTGACAGAGGCTATCATGTGGCATGGATACAGCAATAAGAGCGATGCGTACAGGGCTTCACAGAAATTTTACAACCTGTCTAAGTCGGACAGAGACGCTGTCGTGGCTTTTATCAATGCAATATAATGTTTGATATATAATATTTAAGACGAAAGTCCGTTTTCTTGATTACGGGCTTTCGCCTTATTATATGTATTTAGAATATGAAACTAATAAAAAAATCTATCATATTATTATACGCAACCATTATTGTCATCATGGCTGTCACCACATTCGTGGAACACGACAGAGGCACACAGTTTACCTCTACCGAGATATACGGTTCATGGTGGTTCTGTGCGATATGGGCGATGCTTACCTTGGCGGCTATTTCTTACATCATTAAAAAGCGTATCAGAGACTGGGGAACAATACTCCTTCATTCATCTCTGGTTATCATACTTGTCGGCGCGCTTACCACACATCTGTTTGCCGTCAAAGGGATTATCCATCTACGCAAGGGTGAGATGACTTGTCAGTATATGAATACAGATAATATGAGCGACATGAAAATACAAAATCTTCCGTTCGGTATCCGACTCAACAGATTTGATGTGGTATATTATCGTGGCACTTCTGCTGCAAGGGATTACGTATCGGATGTTTCTGTGAAGGACGGCAATCATATCGAGAATGGAACGATTTCCATGAATAAAGTATTCTCTTACCGCTCTGTTAGGTTTTATCAGAATTCTTATGACGACGATGCTCAAGGCACTTATCTCACTATCAACTCAGACCCTTATGGTATTGCCATTTCTTATGCAGGATACGTTTTGCTGTTTCTTTCATTGATATGGCTCCTCGTTAATCCGAAAGGTACATACAGACGGATGCTGCGTTCACCCTTGTTGAAAAAGGGTATGTTGTCAGTATTATTGATAATGTCATTCTCGATCAATGCAGGCAGTGCTCCTGCCCTACCGGATATTTCCGCCACTAAATTCGGAAAACTGGATATCATGTACAATAACAGGATATGTCCGTTACAAACTTTCGCCATCGATTTTACGAAGAAGATATATGGTAGTGGAAGCTATCATGATTGTTCTGCAGAACAAGTGCTGACAGGATTTATTTTCTGGAATAAGGATTGGAACAAAGAACCGGTGATAAAGATAAAAAACGGAGAAATGCGCGAACGACTGGGACTGACTGAATATGTCTCGCTCAACCAGTTGTTTGACCATGATATGGGCGGGTATATCCTTGGACCTCTCGTACAGGAATACTATCAGGGAAATCAGGACAAACTGCATAAGGCTGTGATGGAAACAGATGATAAGGTGCAACTTATCATGTCTCTAAGGCGTGGAGAACCGATGAAGATGTTCCCTTATCTGGATAAAGGAAATGTGACATGGTTCGGACCCAAAGACACGATGCCACAAAATATGGACAGGAAGCAGTCTTTGTTCATAAAGAGTATGTTTACACTACTTAATCAGAGTGTGCAGACGGGCAACTACGGACAGTTTAATTCTCTTCTCACCAAACTCAGAATATATCAGGAACGCAACGGAGGTGATTCTCTGCCATCCGTAACACGCATATTGGCAGAACTGACTTATAACAAGATACCATTTGCTTCTATCCTGTTTATGCTCAATCTGACAATGGGATTTCTGTCCCTGTTTTATTCGATATACAGACTGACTCGTCGACAGCAAAAGACATTCGGGTACGACAAAGTGATATCTTACACCTCGTTGGGTATCATGATATTGTCTTTTCTGACCCTTACTTATTGCGAAATACTGAGATGGATTATCAGCGACAACATACCGATGGCTAACGGATACGAAACGATGTTGATCATGGCTTGGTTCGTGATGTTGTTTTCTCTGATAGCTTACCACCGATTCCACATTCTGCTGACATTCGGTTTCCTGATGTCGGGCTTCTTCCTGTTGGTGTCGCACATCGGACAGATGGACCCGCAGATTACACCTATCATGCCTGTACTGGCATCACCGTTATTGAGCATCCACGTGTCTATCATCATGATGTCGTTCGCACTGTTGTCGCTTACATTTATTTGTGGACTGATGGCCCTCATCTTATTCAGCATCCATAAGATAGTACGAAAAGATGATGAAAGGATAGATTATCAACTGTCCTCACTTTGTCTGTTGTCGCGCCTCTTCCTGTATCCGGCCATCACGACATTGGGGATAGGTATATTCATCGGAGCCGTATGGGCTAATGTTTCGTGGGGACAATACTGGAGCTGGGATCCGAAAGAGGTTTGGGCGTTGATAACATTCATGTTTTATGCTGTAGTACTACACACATCTTCTTTGCCTGTATTCCGCAAACCTCTATATTATCACGTTTACGTAACCATAGCGTTCGTCATGATACTGATGACTTATTTCGGCGTTAATTATTTCTTAGGCGGTATGCATTCGTATGCATAATGCCTAAGATGGTATGTATCCTTCATACTTACAAGTCGACCGTATACCCCAGACTGAAATTAAGCAACCGCTCCGTCGCTGATGATGCATAATGACGGGCACCATATTCAGCTTTGAATACCAGATTGTGTACAGGACTGATATTGACACCAATAGTAAACTTGTTCTTCGTATCTATATCTTCTCCACAGACACAATCATATCTTACAAAAGGAATGAGTTGAACGGTACCATTAAGCAGTTTGTTCAGCGACAAGAAATCATATCCCACTTCCAGCCCGACAGACCTTGAATTACCTTCGCTGCAATAGATGGCAGAACCGTCTACGAAAAGTCCATTAGCGGCATAATCCATATCGCATGTGATATAATGCAATGAAGAACAATCGAAGAAATCGGGTGCGCACCTGTTAATCATGCCGTGACAGGATTTACCGAGATATCCGCTGATGCCGATACGTAACGGGGCGGCAATATGAAAATCCACACGGGCTGCCATACCAAGCATTTCTGCGTTATTCAACGGTGAACTGATGTAGGAGAGCGCTGAAACTGAATAATCCCATTTACCCACTCCGCCAAACAATGCGACACCAGTCTCATGCCATGTAATAGGAAGCAAGTCTGATTCACACTCAGGGTCATATATTGTAAATGCGGGACCACCATGATTAGTCAGTCCCACAGGCACATCTACAATACCTGCTTTGACTTGCAGCGCATCCGAAAAATGTTTGCTGACATATAGAGCATTGGTACTGAAATTGTCTTCAAAATTATTATGCCAAATCCCGTCTGCATAAGAACGTTCATACTCGAATGATGCCGTCACAGACCAATCTTTACCCATATTCAGGATGGCATCTACCTTAAAGTGTGGAAAATCCCATGTAGTCTGCCCATTATCGAGACAATTCGGACCATAATTGATTTCACTATTGATTGCTCCCGTAAATACTGGGGCTTGTGTAGAATCCTCTTGTCCCATAACAACGACACTGTAGCAGGAAGACGTTATTCCTATAAACATCAATTTAACTTTGCTCATAAATCATTTTATTCTTTACGGCTGCAAAGTTAATTACAAAATCCTATCGGATGCAATACCTAAAAATAGTGATTTAGACAGTGATTGTTCGGGATCAGAAGTTTGCTTTAGGGCATGAAATATACTATTCCTAGTTGAATTCCATGTAAGGCAACTAAGAAAAATATATAAGTTTGTGCTGAACGATATTGTGCATTATTTAAAATTTTATTATATTTGCCAACTAAATAATCCAAAAGGAAGAATGTAATCATCAAGCATCCCATATTCAGATTGTAGCTGCTGAAAAGAAGATAGCTTGATACATCCGGTATCTAAGAGTCAATGGAAATAAGAAAATCACAATACAGATGGGCGATATTCTTTGCCGTCCTCGCGGCGGCCTTGTATGCCGTCAGTATGCCGTTATCTAAAATATTGCTCCGCCATGTATCTCCAATGATGATGGCTGCATTCCTCTATATCGGTGCAGGAACAGGTATGCTGCTGTTCTCTCTGATAAGACCGCACATCAGACTGACTGACCGGGAGAACCGGTTGGACCGTAAGGATTTGCCCTACACCTTAGCGATGGTTTCACTTGACATCGCAGCACCCATATTGCTAATGTTCGGACTAAAGACTACCGCGGCGGCAAACGCTTCGCTACTCAACAATTTCGAGATTGTGGCAACAGCGGTCATCGCCTTGCTATTATTCCACGAACAGGTGAGCAGGCGGCTCTGGTTTGCCATTATACTAGTAACCGTGGCATGTATGTTGCTCACGATAAATGATGCATCCAGCCTTTCTTTTTCAACAGGTTCATTGCTCGTACTGGCAGCGTGCATCTGCTGGGGATTAGAGAACAATTGCACAAGATGTATTTCCAATAAAGACCCCATGGAAATAGTTACCATCAAAGGGTTCGGAAGTGGATTCGGTTCCCTCTGTATCGCACTATGTGTAGGCGAAACGTTTCCCCAATGGCAATATGTGCCATCTGTTATGATTTTGGGATTTGTTGCTTACGGAATGAGTATTTATTTCTATACGTATGCCCAGCGCACTATCGGTGCAGCCAAGACGAGTACATTTTATGCCGTTGCACCGTTTATCGGCATGCTGCTTTCATTTGCGATTCTCGGTGAGGAAATAACAGTATCCTTTATCATCGCGTTGGCTATCATGATTGCAGGTGCATATCTCGCCACTTTCGACAAGGCGTAATTATGATTCGTTTTTAACATGTCATCAGATTGTCACATCACGGAAATCTTATCGATGCGCAACTGGAGAAGACCTGCGGGCACATGTATTTCCACTACATCGCCTACATGTTTTTTAAGCAGTCCTTGTGCGATAGGTGTCTTCACAGAGATTTTGCCTGAAGAGAAATCCGACTCTGTAGGATTGACGATGGTATAGGCCATCTTCCGGTTATGGGTGAGATCGGTAAGTTCCACTGTAGAAAATAGTTGTACTGAATCATTGTTCAGTCTGCTGCGCTCGATGATACGCGCATTGGAAAGTTTCACTCTCAATCGGTCTATCCTACCCTCCAACTTTCCTTGTTCACGTTTGGCTGCGTGGTATTCGAAGTTTTCACTCAGATCGCCTTTGTCGCGCGCCTCTGATATTGCCTCGGCGATACGCGGACGTTCAACAGTAAGCAACTCGTGCAGTTCTGCCGTCAACTTATCATAGCATTCTTGTGATATGTATTCCATTGTCTTTCTATCGTTTATTTTTGGCTACAAAGGTAAGAAGAAATTCGTACTTGACGAAAATAAATATGCACGTCGTGCGAGAAAATTTTCCTTGAAGGGAAATTTTTTATTCTTCAAGGATAATTTTTTTCGGCAGTGCGCAATTTTTCTCGCACGACGGGATATGAAATGAGCCCGGTAAAATACCGAGCTCATAATATTGAAATAGGATGTTTAATCTGTATATCCTAATATTTTTCTCTTATTTAGCATAAGAAACAGAACGTGTCTCGCGGATAACAGTAATCTTCACCTGTCCCGGATACGTCATCTCTGTCTGTATCTTGTTGGCTATATCAGTAGATAATGCCTCTGTTTCTGCATCATCCATCTTATCTGCACCAACGATGACGCGGAGTTCACGACCAGCCTGAATGGCATAAGTCTTTGTAACACCCGGATAACTCATCGCAATAGCCTCAAGGTCGTTCAATCTCTTGATATAAGCCTCTACAATCTCACGACGGGCACCAGGACGGGCACCGGAAATAGCATCGCAAACCTGTACGATAGGTGCAAGCAGTGTGTTCATCTCCATCTCATCATGGTGGGCACCTACAGCATTTACGATATCAGGTTTCTCCTTATATTTCTCTGCTATCTTAGCACCATACAGTGCGTGCGGCAATTCACTCTCCTCATCTGGCACTTTACCAATATCATGAAGAAGACCTGCACGTTTGGCTTTCTTAGGATTCAATCCGAGTTCGGATGCCATCACAGCACAGAGATTGGCCGTCTCACGGGCGTGCTGCAAAAGGTTCTGTCCATAACTGCTACGATATTTCATCTTACCGATAATACGGATAAGTTCTGGATGCAGACCGTGTATACCGAGGTCAATAGCGGTACGTTTACCTGTTTCGATAACCTCGTTCTCAAGTTGTTTCTTCACTTTGGCTACCACTTCCTCAATACGTGCCGGGTGTATACGACCATCGGCAACCAACTGATGAAGAGCCAGACGGCAAACCTCACGGCGAATCGGGTCGAACGCTGAAATAACAATAGCCTCAGGTGTATCATCAACAACGATTTCAACACCTGTAGCTGCTTCGAGAGCACGGATATTACGACCTTCACGACCGATAATACGTCCCTTCACTTCATCATTCTCTATATGGAAGACACTGACTGAATTCTCAATCGCTGTTTCTGTAGCCACACGCTGTATTGTCTGGATAACGATTTTCTTGGCCTGGGCATTTGCATTCAGTTTAGCCTCATCCATGATCTCGTTGATATAACTGGCGGCATCTGTCTTAGCTTCGTCTTTCAGACTCTCTACCAAGCGCTGCTTTGCCTCATCGGCACTCAGTCCTGACAATTCCTCCAGTTTAGAGCGCTCCTGAGCCTGCATTTTCTCCAGTTCATCCTGTTTGATGGCAAGAAGTTTCTTCTCGTTATCAATGCGCTGCTGCAACTGGTCAACCTCCTGTTTGCGGCGGCCGATGTCTTCCTGACGCTGGTTAAGAGACATCTCGCGCTGTTTCAGACGGTTTTCACCTTGCTGAATATGCTGGTTGCGAACTTGAACTTCTTTCTCCAACTCAGATTTCTTATTAAGGAATTTCTCCTTAACCTCCAAAAGTTTTTTCTCCTTGATTACATCAGCCTCTTTCGTGGCTGTAGCAATCATTTCATTATATTTCCCTTTTATCACCTTCGTGAATATAAGGTAACCGAATAACACTCCCAAAGCAAGTGTTACAACGGACACAATTATAGTTACTATCATTTACTTATATATTTATATTATTAGTCTTCCGTTTACATCATACAATCACAGCAAAAGGAAACAACTAAGGATTCTAAGGATTCTACTATTTCATAGTATCTTCTATCTCGGCAGTTAATTTGCCAAGAGTCTTGACGAACGGAACAGTATCATTACGAAAATGTTCACGTTCATACATCAATGCTATATCAATAAGAGCCATGTAGTGAATCTCCTTGTCACTCTTACGGCCATTAAAAAACTGTGCGTAAGCATTAATCCTATCTGAAATCAGCTTAGCGGCAGCACGATACATAGCTTCATCCTCGCGATTTACATTCACGGGGATATCGGTATCATATATATGTAACCTAATATGAAGTTTTTCTTGTTCGTCTGCCATTTGCCCTTTTTTTTCAATCACCGTTAAGCAATGTAATACATTTATCTACAGTTCTGATAAGGTTGCTTATTTTCTTTTTGGCCCCATCCAGATCCCCGTCGGATACTTCTATCATTCTTGCCATCTTCAATGACTGGTAATCGTTCTGCGCCTGAGTCAGCTCCTTTTGCAATTGATCCACTTTCGCCTCAAGTCCTTCGACCCTCTGCTCAAGCTCCCTTTGTATCCCTTTCTGACTCCCGTAAGCCATCATAAGCTCTCTAACACGGGTTTCAAACAAGGCTAAAGTTTTCTCTTCTGCAGTCATGGTATATTATTTTAAATCACAAAATTAATATTAATTTCTTATAATAACAATAAAAACGTATATTATTTTGTTTTTTTAAGGTTTTAGCTACCTATTTCTTTTTTTCCTCCTCTTTCGGACGGGGTTCTTTTTTAGCTAGCATAATAACCTGAAAAGCGAAATCGGATATCCAGTTTTGTGAAAATCCGAGGCGTCTGTCATATTCTCTAATTGCTAAAACAGTCTTTACAACACCTGCGTCACTGTAATCATTTTTGTTAAAGATGTCATTAATCGTTTTCTCTGTCATCTGGCGAATCGCTTTCTTAAAGAAACTTGGCATACGCAGTTTCAGCTTCATCATATTACCAAGAAGCATCATCAGGTCTTGGGTGAAGCCCTGAAACTGGACAAGATATGTCTGCACATCCTGTATTTTATGACAATTACGATGGATACTTTGATCTATTTCCTTGAAAAAACCATCTTCGGTGTTGTAAATTTCTTTTAGCATTTTTTTACAACGGTTCTTCTCACCTATACCCAATTTGTTATTTACAGTCTGTACATGTAAAGTCGTTTTAAAGACACGTAAGTCGGGTAACATAGCCAAATTGGTAATACCCAGATCCGCTGCTATCGCAGCTTGAAAATATACTCGAATCAGAGTCATGTAATCTTCCATTCCTCCTGTCTTCTTTTCCTCGCCGCCCTTATTTGAGCCTAAAATTTTTGATATTAATCCCATTTTTATTTTTATATTTGTATAAAATCACTGCAAAGTTAAGAATTTTATCGCTAAAGTCATTATTTTCTATATAAAAATATTTAAGTATATAAAAAAATATGTATCTTTGCAGTGATTTACTATTTAATAATTCTGTATTATGGATATCATTGATATATATAGGCAACCATTAATAAAAAGAGATGCAGCAATATAATAAGATAAACAATCTGATTAAAAAATTTGTTGTGGTAAGTGACTTTGTTTTGCTTAACGCTCTTCTTTATGTCATTATCTTGTTACATAATGGTAACTACGCATTACCTGTTTGTTTCAACGGTAGAATAAGGCTGGTATTTATTATTGCCAATTTTTCCATGGCTTTTGCCGAAACCTTTTATAGTTCGATTATCCATCAGCGCCGCATTAGTTATTCAAGTATTGTCGCACGGGTATTCCGTTTATCATTGACCCAGGTGGTGATCATGTATGTTGCGTTAAAAATCAGTACATTCAATGCTCCTATTTTCAGATTCATGGTTACATGGGGAATATCTTTATTTGTCATATTGGAGATTTCGAGACTCATTGAGAGATGGATGATAAAGTATTTTCGTGTTTCGGGAAAAAATTCGCATAAAGTGATCCTAATCGGTGAAGACCCTTCCATATTGTTAATATACGATTCTCTTATTAATGATGCAGCTACAGGATATAGAGTAGCGGGATATTATGCAAACAATGAAATCCAAGACAAGGCTAAAGGTCTGAAGTATCTTGGTAATATTCAGGATCTGAACAATGATATGAAAAAACAGGAAAGGCTTGACAATACAGATGATGTATTCTGTAGTCTGAGCCATGACGAGAATGAAGTCATTACCGGCATTATGAGGTATTGCGACAGAAACGTTATACACTTCTTCTATGTACCGAGAATGGTAGGTAACTTCAATTTAAATCTAAAACTGGAGAGACTTGGAGATATTCCATTATTTACGAATCACGAAGAGCCCCTGATGATATTATCGAACAGATTTATAAAAAGATGTTTTGATCTTATATTTTCATCGATTGTTATTATATGTATTATACCGTTTATACCTATTATCGCTCTTGTTATCGAGATACAAAGCCCTGGCCCCATATTTTTCAGTCAGGAAAGAACGGGTATTAACGGAAGAAAATTCAAACTGTATAAGTTTAGAAGCATGCATGTTAATGACAAAGCGGATAAATTGCAAGCTACGAAAGACGATCCGAGGAAATTCTCTTTCGGTAATTTCATGAGAAAAACGAATATTGACGAACTACCACAATTTTTCAATGTCTTTGTTGGAGATATGAGTGTCGTCGGTCCACGTCCACACATGCTTTACCATACAGAGATATATTCCAATCTCATTGAAAAATACATGGTAAGGCATTTTGCCAAACCAGGTATAACGGGATGGGCACAAGTTACGGGATGGCGTGGCGAGACGAGTGAACTGTGGCAGATGGAGAAACGTGTCAAATGCGATATTTGGTATGTTGAAAATTGGAGCTTCCTTCTCGATCTCAGGATTATATTCCGTACTATTGTAATGATCATTCGAAATAACGATAAAAAAGCATATTAAAAATGAAAGGAATCGTATTAGCAGGTGGGTCTGGAACTCGCCTTTATCCAATAACAAAGGGGATAAGCAAACAACTTATACCCATCTTTGACAAGCCTATGATCTATTACCCCATATCGGTATTGATGCTTGCCGGTATCAGGGATATCCTGATTATCAGTACACCTTACGATTTACCTGGATTCAAAAGACTCTTAGGTGACGGTAGTGACTATGGGGTAAAATTTGAATACGAAGAGCAACCGAGTCCTGACGGACTGGCTCAGGCTTTTATAATAGGTGAAAAATTTATCGGAAATGACAGTGTATGTCTTGTACTGGGCGATAATATATTTTACGGAGGAGGTTTTTCAAGTCTGCTGAAAAATAGTGTGGATGCAGCCGAAAAAGAAAACAAGGCAACGGTCTTTGGCTATTATGTGAACGATCCGGAAAGATATGGAGTAGCTGAATTTGATAAGAACGGTGATTGCCTCAGCATTGAAGAAAAGCCATCTAAACCCAAAAGCAATTATGCAGTTGTGGGATTATACTTTTATCCTAATAGTGTAGTGGAAATAGCGAAGAACATTAAACCAAGCGAAAGAGGTGAACTTGAAATAACGACAGTAAACCAAGAATATTTGAAACAACGCGACTTAAAGGTGCAAACACTTCAAAGAGGTTTCGCATGGCTTGATACTGGCACACACGACAGTCTTTCTGAAGCCAGTACTTTTATCGAGGTTATCGAAAAGCGCCAAGGACTCAAAGTGGCATGCCTTGAAGAGATAGCATTCAAAAGGGGGTGGATAAATCAAGATGAGTTATTGAGAATAGCTGCACCTATGATGAAAAATGCTTATGGACAATATTTGAAAAAACTAACAGAAGAACAACAATAAATTTCTAAATAAAATGGAAGAAAAAGACCTCAAACAAAACATCGAAGAGATCAAAAACAACATCATGGAGGAAGAAGAACAGTCCTCTCTAAATTTCAGAACTATTTTTTCGATGGTAATTCTGAACTGGCAATGGTTTGCACTTTCAATTATCATTTGCGTATGTTGCGCGGCATTGTATCTTAGGTATACAGATCCTGTATACGAAGTACAGACCAAACTACTCGTTAAGGATGATCAAAGTAACAAACGCGGTTATGGAAATCAAATGCTTTCGAACATGCAGGATTTAGGCTTTATGTCTAATAGTGCAGGTATTGACAATGAAGTTGAGATTCTACAATCTCACGTATTGGCAGAGCAAGCTGTCAGAGATCTGAAACTATACATAGAATACAAATTGGAAGGCCGTGTCAAAGACCAGGATGTATACAAGACACAACCTGTCAACGTGGATATAGACCAACAGCATCTGAACACGTTGCCTGATATGTATAGCCCTATTTCTATGGAAATTTCCAAAGAAGGGACCAACTATGTCGTAAACGGCAGTTATTACACTCAGAACAGATTTAAACAAATCAGTCAGGGCACTTATTCTTTCGAAAAGAAATTTAATTCCCTCCCTGCCAGTATATACACAAGGGTCGGTTTAATCACGATATCTGAAAATCCGGGATTCTATATGACTGCCGGCAGAAAACTATTCGTTACGATTCATTCTCCAAGAATGGAAGCAATGAAATATGTAGGCGGACTCACTGTCGAACCTTCATCAAAAACAACTTCTATCGCATTGATCACTTTGCATAATAATGATGCAGACAGAGCAATCGATTATCTGAAACAACTGGCTATATGCTATAACAGACAGGCTAATGAGGATAAAAATGAAATAGCAGTGAAAACTGAAGAATTCATTAATAACCGCCTTAGCAAAATTAATACAGAACTGGGTAGTACCGAAGGCCAACTTGAAAGTTATAAGAAGAGTAATAAGGTAACGGAATTGAAACTTGACGCGTCAAGTTCACTGGCTGCATCACAGGAATATGGTAACAAACTGACAGATGCCAATACTCAACTTCAACTGATCAATTATCTGAGTGAATATGTCAATACACCTGAGAACAAATATCAGATTATCCCTTCTAATGTGGGTCTTACAGACCAATCATCAACATCTCTGATCAACTCGTACAATGAAACGGCATTGAAGAGAAACAGACTGTTGGCAACCTATGCGGAAAACAGTCCGAACGTGATACCTCTGACAGAACAAATGGACAGATTGCTGCATGGTATCAAGACAGCACTAAACCAGGCAAACAGAAGTGCTCAGATTATGAGGAACAGTATACAGAAACAATACAATATGTATGAAGGTCGTATTGGCAATACTCCTGAACAAGAAAGAATGCTTACTCAGATAGGTCGTCAACAGGAAGTAAAATCGGGACTGTATCTTATGTTACTACAGAAACGTGAAGAGAACTCCATATCACTTGCAGCTACTGCTGATAAAGGAAAACTCATCGATGAACCTCAGTTTATGGGTAAGGTTAGTCCAAAAAGTTCTATCATCCTGCTGATATCATTGGTTATCGGCATTGGTTTGCCTTTCTTCATTCTATACGTACTGCAATTGCTTAAATACAAGATTGAAGGTCATGAAGACGTTGTACGTCTTACCAGACTTCCAGTAATCGCAGATGTAGCAGTAGCCAACCCGGATGCTCTAAACAATGCGGGTATCGTGGTCCATGAAAATCAAAACAACCAGATGGAAGAGATTTTCCGTTCTATGCGTACCAACCTCCAATTTATGATGAAGAAAGAACAAAAAGTGATTATGTTTACTTCATCAACCAGTGGAGAGGGTAAAACTTTCAATGCGGCCAACTTAGCCATGAGTTTTGCCTTATTGGGTAAGAAAGTGATATTGGTAGGTCTTGATATCCGTAAACCACGACTTGGTGAATTGTTCGGACTACATAATCACTCCAAAGTAGGTATCACCAATTTCTTGTCAAATGATGGAAAAACAAAAGAAGAAATCATACATGAGATTTTACCTTCAGGAGTCAATGCCAACCTTGATTTGCTGATGGCAGGACCTGTTCCTCCAAACCCTGCAGAACTTCTTGCACGCGAATCTCTGGACACTGCAATCAACTTCCTTAAAGAAGTATACGACTTCGTCATCCTTGATACAGCTCCTGTAGGTTTGGTAACAGATACGCTCCAGATAGGTCGTTGTGCCGATGCTACCATTTACATCTGCCGCGCAGACTATACTCCAAAAGAAAGCTTTGGTATGATCAACAGTCTGGCTTCGCAAAACAAGATACCTAACCCATGTATCGTACTTAATGGTGTTGATATGTCTAAGAAGAAATATGGCTACTACTACGGTTATGGCAAGTATGGCAAATATGGACGCTATGGACGTTATACACACAATAGTTCTTACGGATATGGCGGATATGGATATGGTAACTATGGTAACTACGGAAACTACAGCAACAGTCACTATAGCAACGAAAATGATAATTCTGTAAAACATTAATAACTTATGACGATAGCTGTAGATTTCGACGGTACAATTGTTGAACATGAATATCCTGAAATCGGAAAGGAAATACCGTTTGCCACACAAACATTGAGAATGCTTATAGCGGACCATCATAAAATCATATTATGGAGTGTCCGCGAAGGAGATTTACTAGATGAGGCCATTAAATGGTGTGCGGAAAGAGGTGTTGAATTTTACGCTGTAAACCGTGACTATCCTGAGGAAACGATTAAAGGAAACAATCATTTCTCGAGGAAATTGAAGGTTGATGTTTTCATTGATGACCGTAACCTCGGTGGGCTGCCGGATTGGGGCACAATATACCGCATGATAAGTAACCATAAGAGCTGGAACGACATTATATATGAAGCGCAATCTCAAAGCATAAATAGTAATGCTCATCCCCATCATCATAAAAAGCGGTGGTGGCAAATATAAACAAAAATAAGGCTCTCCTATTCGGAGAGCCTTATTTTTGTTCCGTAATACTTACGGATATTATCTTCTATTCGATTTCTTATGTGAGAAATTAATAGTACGTACAGAATTATTTCCTTTATAATACTTTAATGCTTCAGGCATCTCTTTCTGTATAGCAGCAATTCGGGAAGCATCCGACGGGTGGTCGCTCATAAATTCAGGTGTACCGGACCCTGCTTGTGACATTCTCTGCCAAAAACTGACGGCGACATTGGGATCATATCCGGCCATTGCGGCAAAAATCAATCCCATATAGTCGGCTTCACTCTCGTTATTACGTGAATATGGAAGCATCACACCATACTGGGCACCAAGACCATATACTTGTTGGGCAATCTCTTGGGTGGCACTGCTTGAACCTCCTAAAATCAAACTTAAAGCTTGTGCTCCATACTGTGCCTTCATCTGCTGAGACATTCTTTCAGCTGAATGTTTCGCTACAGCATGGGCTATCTCATGACCTAACACTACTGCCAGAGAAGCTTCATTTTGTGTGTACGGTAGCAGACCTTCATAAACCACAATCTTTCCACCCGGCATGCAAAAAGCATTTGCCTGCTTATCCTGCACAAGATTAAATTCCCATTTGTAATTGCTGACTTCACTCGCCAAATTATGCTGACGAAGATATGTTTCTACAGCATTAGCCAATCGCTCACCTACTCTTCTTACCATTGCCGTATTTGCTGCATTCGTGGAAGGTTTGGCTGTTTTCATATAACTCTGATACTGTTCGTTGCTAAGACTCATTACTTGTTCGTCACTGACAAGCAGGTGTTGCTTACGACCTGTTATCGGTACTGTACTTGTCGTACCACAACTGCATAGGAACAGTGTTGTAACTAACAGAAATAGAATAACTTTGTTTTTTTTCATAATTTCAATTTTTAGACAATTATCGAGCAAAGATAATCATTATTTGACTACCAACAAAGGGAAAATACATTTTTTTACAACTGCTATTGGCGAATTAATACAGAGCCGGTGGTTTTTATGTTCTTGGTATCTATTTGTATCAAGTAGACTCCCGAATGAGAAGATGACATATCTATGTCGTACGCTTTTTCACCCGTAACAGGAACTCTTATATGATCGGTCATCAATCCGGACGAAGTAAATATCCTTACGACAAAAGGATCGACCGGCGCGGTATCAAATATCAACTTAACACCATTTTGCCGTGGTAATACCTCGACGCTTTGGGGACAGTAATCCGATATACCTCTGATACCATCCAGACCAAGAATATCCAACAGTCCTTTATAAACATCTATTTGTCCATATCCATAATAGTTATTAGGATATGACAGAGATTCATCCGGATGAGTGCACGTCCTACTGAATACCTGTTTTATCTCTTCGGGCGTCAAGTCTGGCTTTGCCTGAAGCCATAACGCTATAGCACCAGCCACGACAGGTGTAGACAAAGAGGTTCCTTGATCGGATCTCCAGGAATAGGTACGATTGTTATACTGAAAACGGGCTACATCCCAGTCTGAAGAATGATTGGCTATGTAATAACTGCTATTGGACGATACAACCTGATTACCAGGCGCCATAACATCCGGTTTCATAAGCCCTGCATACGTGGGACCGACTGACGAATATATCGCCCTTTTTCCACCACTACCCCAATAAGAAAGATCTATATATGTACCTTTATAGTTGGTAAAAGCAAAACGATGTGCAGTTGCTCCAACCGTTATAACCCTGTCTACCGCACCAGGCATCAGTATGTTGTGACTGTCTTCCGCAGCATTCCATCTTGTATCGTTTGAAAAATTACCAAAACTATCCGACGCATCACCAAAAACCTCAACATCGGTTGTGTCGCCTTCTGCGACAACAGCTACAGGGGCAGAACTGTTCAATGTAGTACTACTTTTAAAGTTAACTTGATACATGGTATCCGATACTGAATATGCGGATGGATATCTGTTTATTTTTACCGTATATATATTTCCGTTTTTCAAAGAGACAAGCGTATCCTTGTAAATAGAGTCTATCTTCGTAGAAGGGATCATCATCGTATCGGTTGAAATACTTTTATTGTATATCAGAAAGTTTAATGTATACAATCCGTCCGCTTTGATCATAAAATCATGGGAAGTACTTCCGTTATTCAAAAAAGAACCGGCAGAATAGACACCTTTCGGTTTATGAAAATATGTGGGACTACGGGATTCGTTACCTGCCGATGTTACAAAGATACGTCCCGGTCCCACAAGGCTATCCAATACTGTAGCAAACAGATAACTATCAGCAGACAAATCATCAGTAAAACCTTCACTGAATGATATGACACATGGCTGATTATGCCGTTTGGCATAATCAAAAATGTACTTGAAGCCCAGCGCATCAGTAGCATTCGTATATTTATATTTATCTTTCTCCGCTATGAATATCGTATCATCAGTCACAACGTTACTGACAAGACATATATCACTGTCAAAAGCAATACCTCTATACTTTGATGTATAGCCACTGCCCGCAGCCACACCTGATGTAAGCGTACCATGAAAATGGTTAAAGCCATCGCGGGAATGGGCATACTGTAGTATATCCGTTTCGTTCGTGTAATCCCTTCCTACATAAGAAGTACTTGCTATCGTATCTGTTGATAACTGATCCCAAAATGAACGGATACGGTAATCAGTCATGTCGGCACTGTAAAAGTTGGGCTGTGTGAGATCGAAAGCGATATCTTGTATTCCCACGACTACACCTTTACCCGTATAAGCCTGTGGTAGGTTTTTCCCCGCATACACTGGCAGTGTATTGACAATAATGGCGGTGGTATCCATTGTGGCTCTACACGGACGGCTGGCCTCAATCCGTTTCACATGATTCTCATTAGACAAATTCTGAAGTCTGCCTAATGGTATCTCTGCAATATAAATATCACCGAACTGTGCCAGCTTATTACATTCATTAGCTTCTAAAATCTGTGAAGCCTCATTACCTGTGATTTGAATAAAAGCGCATACCGTCTTCGGTTTTGCTGAAACCGCACTGCCTTTTGCCTGTGATGCGGTCGTCGAATACTCATTCGCCAAATTACTGATAAGAGAAGACATCTTACTCAAATTCATTTTTTGAGCTGAAATGACATTCGCACTAAATAGTAGTAGTGCGAATAATATATACCATATATTAAGAAACCGTCTCAAATCGGATGCAAATTAAACAAAAAAATACGAGATGGACAAATATGGCACAAAAAAACTGCTTGCATACTATGAAGTATGCAAGCAGATATTGTACTAATAAAAAAATCTAATCGAAAATCGGGATTATTTATTCAATCCACGATTGTTAAGAGTAACGTTAAGAAGCATTACATACTTGTGATACTGACTGTCTGTCAATACATAATGCATATACTTCAAATCTTTCGTGATAGCCTTGTCCATAACAGCCTTACGATCGTCGTTAGAAGCGTTTGCAGCATTCATCATATCAGCACAGAATGCCTTATGAATGTCTTCTACAGCTTCAAGCTGGTCGATGTTCAATCCAAGAGATTCGCCAAGTCTGTAATAGTTTACAGTCATGTCATAAGCCTCAACGTTGTTTACTTTCTCATCCTTCGCAAATGTTGCAGTCATGCTGAGCACTGCTACAACCAATAAAAACAATCTTTTCATAATCCTAAATACTTTAAAATGTTATACCTGTTATCTTTAAAACACTGCAAAGTTATGCATATTTTTCATTCCCTGCAATACAAAACGGCCGTTGTTTGCGATAACAGGCCTTTTTCTTGACGTAAATCAAAATTATACTATAATTATACGCTTATTTTCTTATACCATACTTCTATTCATCGAATAATAGTTGAAAAACACGAAAAATAATGAATTTAATTTTGTTCTTCGGTCAACTTACGTTAACTTTGCACTCTATTAATAATATATAATGTATAAAAAGATGGATAAACCACAAAACAAGTACATAGCAGTAGCTTATCAACTTTACAGTAACAACGATGGTAAACAGGAACTTGTAGAAGAAACTTCCGCAGACAAACCGTTTCAGTTTATCAGCGGGTTCGGAGTAACACTCGATGCTTTCGAGAAAGCGGTAGCCGACTTAGCCGTAGAAGCGTCATTCGATTTCACTCTATCCAAAGATGAAGCTTATGGAGATTACGTAGACGAGCGTGTGCTTGACCTTGATAAGAGCATTTTCACTGTCAACAATCATTTTGACAGCGAACGTATTTATAAAGATGCTATCGTACCTCTACAAAATGAGGACGGACAAAGGTTCTATGGACGTGTGCTGGATATTGCCGACGATAAAGTGAAAATGGACTTAAACCATCCTCTTGCCGGTAAAGAACTGAACTTCAAAGGTCATATCGTAGAAAATCGGGAAGCAACCAATGAAGAGATACAAGGTATGCTTAATATGATTAGCGGTGAAGGTGGCTGCGGATGCAGTTGCGACGACTGCAATGGCGGATGTGGTGAAGATCATGACCATAAAGAAGGTTGTGGATGCGGTCACTGCCATTAAATAATATCATTCATTCATCATGAGAAACGTTTTCGGCAACATATTCACACTCACGTCATTCGGAGAAAGTCATGGTGAGGCTGTCGGTGGAGTGATAGACGGTTTCCCTGCAGATATCGAGATTGATATGGATTTTATCCAGAGCGAACTCGACAGGCGTCGTCCTGGTCAAAGTCATATTACGACAGGACGTCAGGAAGCTGACAAGGTAGAACTGCTCAGTGGTGTTTTCGAAGGAAAATCCACAGGTTGCCCTATCGGATTCGTCGTCACGAATACCAATCAGCATTCTCAGGACTATGAGAATATGCGATATTTGTTCAGACCATCTCACGCTGATTACACATATTATCACAAATATGGTATACGCGACCATCGCGGTGGTGGACGTTCATCAGCCCGCATCACGATCAGCAGATGTGTAGCCGGAGCGTTTGCTAAACTGGCATTAAAACAATTGGGTGTCAGCATTCAGGCTTATACATCGCAAGTAGGCAATATTGCCCTGGATCGTGACTATAAGCGGTACGACCTGTCACTTACCGAAAGTAATATTGTGCGCTGCCCCGACCTTGACAAAGCGAAAGAGATGGAAAATCTCATAGCGAAAGTAAAAGGCGAAGGCGACACCATTGGCGGAACGATAACATGTGTTATCAAAGGATGCCCGGTAGGACTTGGAGAACCAGAATTCGGCAAGTTGCATGCTGCCCTTGGCCATGCCATGCTGTCTATCAATGCCGTAAAAGGTTTTGAGTATGGCGAAGGATTCGATGGCATAACAGCAAGGGGTTCAGAGCAGAATGACGTATTTACTAACGAAAACGGGGAGACAAAGACACTTACCAATCATAGTGGTGGTATACAGGGGGGAATAAGTAATGGAGAAGACATATACTTCCGAATTGCGTTTAAACCTGTAGCTACACTACTCATGGAACAGAATACAATAGACTTAAAAGGAAACGCTACGACAATCAAAGCCCGAGGACGCCACGATCCATGTGTGTTGCCCAGAGCTGTACCGATAGTTGAAGCAATGGCGGCAATGACATTGCTTGACTATTATTTGATTTCAAAAACTACAAAATTATTGTAAACCTCTAAATTATATTTATTAGAATTAATATTAGAAAAAAATAGAGGTACTTTGCGAAAGTATCAATTAAATATTGTATTTTTGCATGTGAAAATCAATGGTTTGTGAAAATCATGATTTGTCTTAGTTAAGTCTAGTTTAGTTTTTGTGTTGGTTGAGAGCGATTCCTTTAGAATCGCTCTCAAAATTTTTATAGTGGTTATAGTGGCTTTCGTTAAAAGAACCATTGAGGTGGCACGAAGCATTTGAATTTTCTGGTCGTCGCTCTTTTCTGCGTCATCACCGTATGACTTTTTTTGTTATTATACGTCACTACATCGCTATCGTCCTGTTTATGGGCATTCCGTTTCACAAATAATATCATATCAAGTCACGTAATCGTCACAACAAGACAAGTTGTTCTGACCAAAATTTAGGCCTAAAAATGATTTAAAACCACTGGAAACGAACATCAAATCCACCGTTTTCGGAGAAGATTTAGACCTAAATCTTGTGCAAAACCACCGTAGATAATATGATTCTCACCAATTTTGATACAAAAACAGGCCTGTTTTTGTGATGTTGCCTCTGCGTTTTGAGGGGTATCCAAACGGTTTCATATTTCATTATTACCTTTATTATCAACAGTTTACATTATATTTCGATGTTGTGACGTATATTTTATCAATTTCATCTGTAGAGAATGCCTATTCCAATGCGCCAATAATCTCCTGTACAGACTTGCAGCCATGGGCATCCAACCAACTATTGACACCGTCGCGTATCTTAATCGTTACGGTAGGATCAATAAAATTAGCTGTACCTACTTCTATCGCTGTGGCTCCTGCCATCAAAAATTCTATCGCATCATGAGCATTACTGATACCACCGAGTCCCACTACAGGTATTTTTACTGCCTTTGCCACCTGCCATACCATCCTGAGGGCTACCGGTTTTACAGCCGGTCCACTAAGTCCACCTGTTGTGATACTAAGCATCGGCTGTCTTTTCTCTATATCAACAGCCATTCCCATAATCGTATTGATAAGTGATACACTATCAGCACCTTCATCCTCACATGCTTTGGCTATCTCAGCGATATCTGTAACATTAGGAGATAATTTAACGATCATAGTCTTATGATAACGCTGGCGAACGGCCTTTACCACACTTGCCGCTCCGGTACATGTCACACCAAAAGCCATGCCACCTTGTTTGACATTGGGACAAGATATATTCAGTTCGATAGCAGGAATATCAGTCAGAGCATCTATCCTACTGGCACATTCAGCATAGTCATCAGGTGAAGACCCGCTCACATTCACGATCATATTTGTATCGATATTCCTTATTTCAGGATAAATATGTTCACAGAAATAGTCTACGCCTTTATTCTGCAATCCCACACAATTCAACATTCCAGATGCCGTTTCCACCATTCTGGGATAATCATTGCCTTCTCTGGAATGCAACGTTGTTCCTTTTACTATGATTCCTCCCAATTCTTCCAGAGAAATAAAATCCGCAAATTCCAACCCGTAGCCGAAAGTTCCCGATGCTGTCATGATCGGATTCTTAAGACATAGATTATTTATTTTTACATTTAGATCTGCCATGATAACTTCTTAATATTTAACACCGGTCCTTCTTTACAAACACATACGTTGCCTTCGGTTGTCTTCTCTACACAACATAGACACGCCCCGACACCGCAAGCCATCTTATTCTCAAGGGATACTTCACATTCTATATTGTTCTTAACCGCATATTTTGCTACCGAAACCATCATAGGTTTAGGTCCACAACTTGCTATGAAATCAAAAGTTTCATTCTGCAATACCGAATGGTTGGTCACAAATCCTTTCTCACCGAGTGTTCCATCTTCGGTAGTCACAAATACACGACCCGTTTTTTCAAACTCGTCCATTTCCAAAAGATCTTTTCCGGAACGTGCTCCAAGTAAAAATGTGGGACTGCAACCGATGTTCTTTAATTCATGACCATAATATAATAAAGGTGCGACACCTACACCGCCTCCGACAAGAAGTATTTTACGATCAGAGCAGTCGGGCATGGTAAACCCATTACCGAGTGGAAGAACACAGTTGACCGTATCTCCGCATTCAAGACCGGCAAGATGACGTGTACCATCACCTATTGCTGCAACAAGCAACCATAATTCATTATTGATGCGGTCTACAAAATGAATAGAGATAGGACGTCGCAGAAATGTGTTTGGTGAATTGTCCACTCTTACTTCTACAAACTGGCCCGGTATCATTTCAGGAAGAGGCGCAGAATGAGTAAGCTTCATCAAGAAATACTTATCATTTATGTGCGCAAGAGATTTGACCTTGAGGTCTAGAATAAATTTTTTCATCACAGTAAGTTTACTAGGTGCAAAGATACTGCAAAAAATCGATTCAGTGAAGCTAATTGGAATATATTATATGAAAAGATGAAAGATGCATCTTATTTTTTAGGCTCAAAAGTTTCGTATGTCAAGTCATCAAAATAAACTCTTATCTCTGTGATTTTCCGTTGTGGTTTGTCAATATATTTGATTTCTTGTTTTACAATTTCAGGATGCTGTTTCTGAACAATATTAGAGACAGTAGGGGCGGAGGGTTGTTCCTGGAGATGTTCATGAGCTTCTATACCAAAATCCAGAATGGGTTCTTGCTCTAAATTTGTATCTGATATAGGTGTTTGTTCTTGAGTATCACTGACGTACATTCCTCCTGTACCAAATATCAACCATTCGGTATTGATACGTGGAATTTTATTTTTTATAGCTTCAACAGTGTTTAATGTCGGTTTTGTTCGATCGTTGAAAATGCTACTAAGTGAAGCAGGGGACATTCCTATGTATTGAGCAAAATTCATTTGGGTCATGTGAAGCGACTCCATTAACTGTTTTATTCTATCTTTCATAATCTAAAAATTAGTAGTAAGGTGCTTCAGCACCTTTTTTTATTGATTTTACAAAGGTAAATATAAAAATTGGAATAAACAACATTTGTAGATAATATTTATGTTTTAAAACTTTAAATTTATTGTTTTAAATTTGTAAATAGTAAATTTGTAAATATGATAAATATAGGTTCACAAATACAAATGTAAATTCAGGTGACTAAACCTTGACAAAGCCTTTATAAAAGGATTTTTAATAAAATATTGGTTTATAATCAGTTATTTATGGATTTATAATCCCGAATATCCTCTTTATGCATCGGAAAGTACGTTTTCACACGAAAATTCAGTATTTAGAATGAATAAATCTGTGTAATTTCCTCATTTACGTGCATTTATGTGTATACAAATCATATTGAATATTTATGTATTTGCATTTCTGTAACTCAAGATTTTGATTTTAATATCTAAATTTATATTGTAATAAACAATTTTACTTTATTCATATTTACATGTTTAAATTGTAAATTTGTGGAATCTAATTTTAAATATTAAATTCTGTTTCAACAATTGTGAATATTAATTTTTGTAAAAGCTAAATTTCCTATCATTCAAAAAATGAAAAAAAGGCATTTCTTGATTATTCCGAACGGGACTTCAAAAAGAGGAAAAATACGCGAGTTTTAGAGAGGTGAAAACCATGTAAAACACTGTTATTACAGGGTTTTAGGCATAAAAAAAGTGTTCCGGAGAACACTCATTCTAGAAAAAAAAGGGGTAAAAAGCTCTATTTTTTAATGCAAAATGAAGAAAATAAGCTCTTTCATCAATTCTCCAGCAGGTGTATTTGGGTTATCCAATCCCTTACTTTTGGCATCTATTTCTCTAATCTTAGAAATTATCTGCATCACTTTTACTCCCGTGAAATTTCTCATACCGGTAAGGTAATCTTTCACAGCCCACTTCCCTCTCAGTTCCAAATAGCTAGCCAGCCCATCAGGATCTTTTCGAGGAGAATAATATGCGATCATCAGATTTTGGAAAAATTTAAAAATCATCGGAAGGAACATATAGATAGATCCTGCCTTGGGATTTTCGTCAAAATATTTTATTATCTGGTTTGCCTTGAAAATATTCTTATTAATGATCGCATCTTTCAATTCGAATGCATTAAAATCTTTGCTCACTCCTATTTGATGTTCTACAATCTCTGGGGTGATACGTTTGTCGTTTTCAGGAAGAGAAATTTGAAGTTTATCCAACTCACTTACCAACCGTCCTAAATCTGTGCCAATAGAGTCGGCTATCATCTGGGTCGATTTAGGATCGATACCGATTTGTTGCTTCTTGAGAAAATTCTCGATGAAGGACAGTAATTGCCAATCCTTTATTTTATTACTTTCTAACAACACTCCTGTTTTACTTACCAGTCCCGGAAGTTTCTTCCTCTTATCCATAGAACCATTCTTATAACACAAGACAAGAATATTAGACGGCATGAGTGATTTCTCTACATATTTCTCTATGGCATCCCAGTTTTTTATATTTTGTGCCTCTTTTACGATGACCACCTGATGTTCAGCCATCATGGGATATTGGCGAATCATTTCCGCTATATTATCAGCTGTAACATCCGAACCGAATACAATAGTTTGGTTGAAGTCTTTTTCTTCAGGTTTCAATACTGTTTCGGCTATATAATCAGTAATCTTATCTATATAATACGATTCGTCACCCATCAGCAAATAGACAGGCACAAATTTGCGTGCCTTCAAGTCACGCATTACACTATCGTATGTCACTTTATTCGTTTCTGGCATCTTCTTTTGAGTTATTTTTGTAACGTAAACCCTTGTAGTCAGTATCTTTTTTGTAACTTTGCAACAATTACACCATACTAACAGATTGCAAATTTAATAAAATGTATCGATTAAACCTACCTGAATATGAGATAAAAACATCACAGAAGAACGGAAAAACAACAATTTTCGATATTCTGCGCCTTAAATATGTTTCTCTTACTCCTGAAGAATGGGTAAGGCAGCACTTTATACATTATATAATAGAACACAAAAACTATCCAAAAGAACTTCTTGCGAACGAGATAGAACTCAAAATCGGCACCAAAAGACTGAGATGCGACAGTGTCCTGTACGACAAGGAACTGCACCCGCGGATGATTATAGAATACAAAGCACCTGAAATCACGATAACACAAAAAGTATTCAATCAGATATCTGTGTATAATCAGATGCTAAAAGTAGACTATTTGATAGTAACCAACGGCATACAGCACTACTGTTGCAAAATGGATTATGACAATCAAAAATATTTATTTTTAGAAGACATTCCTGACTATAATAATATTTGACAGTCTTCTTATTACAAATACGAAAAAAGGCTGTGAACACAGTTCACAGCCTTCATAATAGTTTTGCTAATATCTTTATGCGTCCTTTTCCGGCACTTCATTTTCTTCGCTATCATCCTTCTTGGTAGTGGCCTTTTTGCGTGCTATTCTGGAAACCTTACGCTTCGGCTTCTCCTCAACCGGTTTTTCGGTCTTTACACCTGCCAAATCAGGATCAATCATAATACGTCCGCAGTACTCACATACGATGATTTTCTTATGCATTTTGATATCCAACTGGCGCTGTGGCGGGATTTTGTTAAAGCAACCACCGCATGCGTCACGCTGTACATATACGATGCCAAGACCGTTACGCGCATTCTTACGGATACGTTTGAATGAAGTAAGAAGACGAGGTTCTATCTTGATTTCCAAGTCTCTCGCTTTCTGCTTGAGAAGTTCCTCTTCTGCACGAGTTTCCTCCATAATCTCATCCAGTTCAGCCTTTTTAGCTTCCAGATCTTTCTTACGGTCCTCGATAAGTTCAGTGTTATTGTCCAGTTCAGCAGTTTTTTCCTCTACTTTAGCGTTTCCCTCTCTGATTTTCTTCTCACATAGTTGGATTTCCAATGTCTGGAATTCGATTTCCTTGCTCAAAGTATCATACTCACGGTTGTTCTTTACATCATCCAACTGTTTCTGATATTTTTCTACACTAGTCTGTGCCTCTGTAATATCAGCCTTTTTCTTTGATACAGCATCCTTGAATTCAGCAATTTCGGTCTGTATCTTCTCGATACGAATAGAAAGACCTTCTATTTCATCTTCCAAGTCTTGTACTTCAAGAGGAAGTTCTCCTCTCAATGCTCTCTTTTCGTCAATTGACGACAATGTGGTTTGCAACTGATAAAGAGTTTTCAGTTTCTCTTCAACCGACAAATCTGTAGGATCTTTTTTTGCCATAATTTTACAAATAAATTATTGGATTCGTGTTCGTTTCCGCCATCAATACCGGCACATCCTTACATTCATCCTTTATTATTGATTTAAATATTTCGTTCGTATATTGTTCACTCTGATAATGCCCTATCACAGCTATCTGTATCTCCTGATCGTGCCCGAAATACTCATGATAGTGCATCTCTCCTGTGACAAATGCATTTGCACCTTCCTTGATAGCGTCATCCAACAAGAACGAACCGGCACCACCGCAAATAGCCACGTTTTTAATCTCTCTACGAAGCAATTGGTTGCACTGCACACATTCCACATCGAATGTTTTCTTCAGATGAATGATGAAATCATCTGCAGCCTGAGGTTCTGTAAATTGACCGATCACCCCACTGCCACATTCTATTCCATTGACAGTTTTGGTGCTAAAAAACCGGACAAAATCCAGTCCCATCTTTTCTGCTATCTTAAAGTTGACGCCATCTTTGGCATTATCCATATTCGTGTGCATGGATATCACCGCTATATTGTTCTGAATAGCCTTCATAACCGTTTGCTGCACTTCATCGCCATCAGAAATCATCTTAAGGGCATGAAACAACAGAGGATGATGCGACACGATCAGGTTACACCCCTTGGATATAGCCTCATCCACTATCTTTTCAGTTACGTCAAGACACAATAAAGCCCCTGATACTTCCGTCTCTGTTAATCCAATTTGCAAGCCGGCATTATCAAAGTCTTCTTGCAACGGCAGAGGCGCGAAACGTTCAAGGGCGCACAGCACTTCTTTTATTTTCATGCTTTACAGCATTTAAAATTTAATTTGAATTGCAAAATTAATCATTTTCCAACCATATTCCAAGATTTAATGCCGAAATTAAACATTATTAGCATATCTGCGTCAGTTCATCCAGTCATCCAGATTCTTTTCCGCTTCCACTTTATTTTCAATATTATCTGGCAATTGGGGGAAGAAATCGATGCCTGTTATTCGTTCCACCTGATCTATCGTATTGACATAAGCGTCTTTCGGTCTGTTACCGTCTGTATTCTTATATATAAAACCGATTGCCTTGGGTGTACCTTTCATACACAGGACGACCTTAAAGAAAGCCTCCGGCACCACTACTTTATCCTGACCGATCGTCTTATGTTTGCCTCTATATAAAATAGGACCGCTGACGATATAAATATCCCCGAATTTCTTAGCCCATTTCCGACAGGCCTGTTCTATTTCGTTCCAATCTCCCCTATTCAGTCCGGGAGCCTGAGGGCACATATTGGTAAACAGGAACGACTGCTGCATAGCCGTTGCATCCCATTTGTTATCTCCTGCCGGACACATGTGACCACGATCATAACCGGAGCTATAATAATCCCAATCCGTCGCTCTCGGAGCCGGTACATCCATATCTTCCTGGAAATCAATATTCGAACGTTTGTTCTTACCACTGGCATGCGCCGCCGTCAGATGCCACGCTACCCAGTTGGGTATACGTGTACTCTTATTATATGAAACCATATAACCTACCCTTTTCAGGATCTGTTCGGGTGTATTCTTCAGAGGTGCAGGCACTTCTATTCTGTCATCAGACTGGATTTTATCCACATTTGTCACAGAATGGTTCTCTGACGACTCTAGTTCGATCTTTTTGTTTTCAACAGCATTAGCGGCGGTTATACCCCCCATCAGCGGTCTCTTGTTACCATTTGTCCCGCAAGCTGCAAGCAGAGCCACAAAGACAAGAGTCAGTATTGATTTCTTTTTCATGATATCATTATTTTAGGCAGTAAAGATACACAATCCATCCATTATAACAAAAAAATCAGACCGATTTTTAAGCCTAAACTTATCCATCGGTCTGATTTCTATTATTTCTCTACAAAATTATGCCGGTATGTTTACTCGACCATAATTGTACATTTTCAACATGTTTACGCAATACTTGTTAAACTTCTTGCTCTCAATCATTCTGTTAATCATTCTTTTCATAATCTTTTTACCTTTCTCTAATCTTTAATTTAACATCTTCTGTAAGATGCATCTTCACATCTTGTTATCCTTTTCTATTTATTTCTGATGCAAAGGTAATGCCTTTTTGATTCATGGCAATGGGTATGAAGTGGAAAAAATGACTATCTGCCTCGTTTTTTGACTTGCGTCAACCGGTTTGATATACATCAAGCCTTTTTCTTCACATCGCGCAATCTGCCATAACTGTCAAACGAATTCTTATTGGCGAAGTAGATCGTTATCATCAGCGAAAGCATTGATGCTGTGAAAGTTATAACGATTATCATCATCTGATATTTGATTGCGATACCTGGCGCGCTACCTCCCAATATCTGTCCTATCATCGTGCCTGGCAATGAGACGATGCCCATTACTGCCATATTGGCAATACAAGGCGAGAAGGCCTTTTCCATAGCCTGGCGCACGAAAGGCGAGATAGCTTCAGTATGGGTAGCGCCGTTACCCAACAGATAATAATATAACTGCCGTTCACGTTGCAGTCCGTCATAATATGTATTCAGAGCCATCACATTGACGCCAAGCATATTTCCCATCAATATACCGATAATCGGTATGAAATACTGTGATTCGAAAGGATCTTTGAGTCCCAGCACAAGCATCAGAAAATACAAACCAACGATGAGTGCTGTCGAGAAGAGTCCGACACACAGAGGAATAAACACCAACCGATGTTTCAATCCTGTACGTTTGGTAGCCGTACCCGAAGCCACCAGCACCATAATGACGACCCATAAGAGATTAATAAACGGATTGTTCCATATAAAGAGGTATTTCAGGTATAACCCGATAAAGAACAACTGCACCACCATTCTCAATGCGGCTATCATCGTACTTTTAACCAGTTTCGCACCAAACTTATAAAAATAATAGAGCGGTATCAGCAGCAACAGCAAACCGATTACCAGACTGCCATAAGATATATCAATTGTACCCATCGTCTTATAGATTTATTATTTTACTACATTTCTCAGCAAAATTATTGTCGTGGGAAACTGCTATGATGATAGCACCTTTCGATGCCAATGTCTGAAAATAATCGGCAACGAGTGTTGACGACGTGGCATCCAGTGCCGAAGTGGGCTCATCCGCCAGAATCACCTTTTTGCCCAGCAGTCCGCTTACGGCTATCATGATTCTCTGGCGCTGCCCGCCACTTAGTTGAGCCACCTTCTTGTCATACAGGTCTTCCGTCAGTCCCAGTTTTTTCCATTCAGCCATCAGTGCCGCTTTAGAGTACTTCTTGTCCCTGTTCACCCTCAGTGTGAAAGGCAATTTCACCATATCTTTCACATCGTCACTAGGCAACGATAATTCTTGGGGAATATACGACATCATTTGTCTGAACACCTCTGCCGATTCGGCAGTAATGGGTTCCCCGTCGATACTTATATTACCGTTATCCAAAGGCATAAAACCGAGTATTGCCCTCAGTAAAGTTGTTTTGCCGCATCCTGAATTTCCACGCAGGCATACAGTCTCACCCTCTTTGGCTGTAATGTTCAACCCATTAAAGAGTTGTTTACCACCTAGGTTTATTGTTGCATTTATTATTTCCAGCATATTCTCAAATTGTTGTGCAAACTTATGAAATTATTTCCAAACGAGAGCATAATATACACTGTTTTTTACATTTCTTGTTTTTATATTACCAGAGAAATTCATATCTTTGCATAAGATAAGGCTGCACTCGGCATAACATTCAAGTAAACTTGATGTATCTGCTCTCGTTTGCACTATCTTTGCATAAGATAAGGCTGCCCTCAATCTGAATTTCATCCGACGAATAATATATCATGCAATACACTTACAAATACCAATCCCCGCTAGGCGATATGATTCTGGCTAGCGACGGCGAAGCTCTGATCGGTGTCTGGTTCGTAGACAAGCAGAGATACTATGGCGACACGATGTCTGGCAGGCAAACAGAAAAGGAGCTGCCTATATTCAGTCTTACGCGAGAATGGCTGGATAGCTATTTCCGCGGCGCCGCCCCTACTTTCTCCCCCGCTATCCGTTTTATCGGTTCGCCTTTCCGTGTCGCGGTATGGAAAATACTGCAACAGATACCTTACGGTGAAGTGATTACGTACAACGATATCGCCAAGGAGATTGCGCGTCAGCGCGGCATTGCCAAAATGTCGGCACAGGCCGTAGGGGGAGCAGTAGGTCATAACCCCGTCGGCATCATCGTACCTTGTCATAGAGTAGTGGGTACGGATGGCAGTCTCACCGGATATGGCGGTGGAATCGACAGGAAGGTCAAACTGCTCACGCTGGAGCATGTCAATATGGAAAGACTATATATACCAAAGAAAGGTACGGCATTATAAGAAAATGATGCGTTTTGTTTCCATTTTAGAAAGAAAACAAAAAAAACAGCGCCGAATCATGTCATATTCTGCAAATACCGGTGTCTAACAATTGAACAAAATTAATAATAACTTAAAATTATAAAGATTATGAATGATTTAGTGCCTGTATTTATTTGTCTCGTGATTTTCGGAGCTATCTACAAGAGTATCGAACTGTTCGTACACCGTCAGGAACGTCTTCGTCTGATAGAAAAGATTGCAGAAGTTGGTTCACTGGATGTAAGCAATTTACTCGACAGTTTCCGTCGCATCAAACCGCAAAACTACTGGTCATTGCGTGTTGCCTGCTTATGTATCGGCATCAGTATCGGTTATCTCGTCGGTCTGTGCATTTTGGCTAACATCCTTGGCATTGGCAATCTGAGTAACGATTGCACCCTGCAGCAAGTGATCTATCCATCCTGTATATGTCTGTTCGGAGGCATCGGACTGCTTGTATCCTACATCATAGAACACAAGGACGCCCGTCACGAGCACAACGACTGAAACATTGCAGATAGCCATGCCCACAAATGAGAAACAACTCATAGCGCATATTCTGAGCGGACACGCCGAAGACTTCGGCTATTTTCTGGAGCACTACGGTCCACAAGTCTTTGCCGTTGCGGCAAGGATTGTGGGCACGCAGATGGATGCCGAAGAAATAGCCCAGGATACGTTTATGCGTGCTTTTCAGCACCTTGGTTCTTACCACGGTGATGCACAGTTCGGCACATGGTTATCCCGCATCGCATATCGTTGCAGCATCAACTATTTGCGGAAACGGAAGTGGGACAACATCGATATAGACGAGCAGAAGTTGGCAGACATCAGTGATGAGCAGGCCAGCGAGGCATTACAGGTCACGGACGAAGAACGAAAGGAACTACTCAGACGAGCGATACAGATGCTAAGGCCTGAAGACCGTTCGCTGATCATGATGTTCTATTTCGACAATCGCACGATGCGCGAGATAGTCTACATCCTTGATATGAGTACAACCAACATCAACAAATCGATTAATACACTTGCCGCGCGTATCACCAGGATCCGTAAGAAATTGTATCTGATCATAAAACAATTAGAAAATGAAAATGGATGATATAGACCTTGAGAAGTTTCGATCCTCAGATATCGGATTACGTGAAGTTCTCAAAGAACAGTCAAAGATAGACATGCCGTCAAATTTTCCTTATAGGATGCTTCAGCAAATAAAGGAAAAGGAGAAACATGATGCCTGTAGGCAAACGACTTTTGCTTATATTTCCATCATTGCCATAACATTGCTGGGACTATCCGCAATCATGATTTGCTGCAGTAAGCAGTTTATCCAGATGTGGCGTGTATTTCATATCCGGATTATTGATTCAGCCAATTCTGCGCCAGCATCTCTTATTTTCGGGATATGTGTTTGCGGTACTTTCTTTATGGTTTTGAATCTTATTTTACGAAATATGTTTCGTTCGAAACAATAAAAAATCCATCGGTGCGCGAGAAAATTTTCCTTGAAGGGAAAAAAATTATCCT
>OBID01000069.1_pt1 | contig 44792 bp, 66 predicted proteins | sample 1519781 | NCBI WGS metagenome assembly OBID01 (sample SAMEA3991478, study PRJEB22521) | metagenome | biome: anthropogenic terrestrial biome; feature: sewage plant; material: sludge | place: Sweden | collected 2012-09-26 | reverse complement strand
CGGGCGGCGAATAGGGCGGCTTGGGCGGTTGGGGATGGCGCAGCGCGGGCGGCGGCAGAGGATGCCGGGTATGATGCGCATAGAAAAAACGCACAAATTGTGCGGCAATTCATGCCTAACCCCCTTTTTATATCTTAATCTACGGCTACGGCTCCGGCGACGGCGACGGCTCCGGCGACGGCTAAAAAAATAACCCCGAAAAGCCTTTAACCGGACGGCACATTTATCGAAGTGCCGACAAATGCGGTGAAATTCATTTACTAATTTTCTCACAATAACACTTTTCAACATGAAAGAAACAACAACGGCCTTAGCCCCGCAGGACGGCGGGGGATTGGCCACACAAGGACGCCCGGAATTTAACCCAATTGCAATGACTATGCCCGACCCATCTGCCTTGAAAAAGGCCACCGTGTCGGAGTATCAGAGCAACCCGCTTTACCATGAATTTCAACAGGATGAGGAGGTGACGGGCTTTTTCCTTGGCTTCACCGGGCACGAATGCCCAGACCGTCAAACGGGGGAACTTCGCACATTAAATGCTGCCGTGTTCCTTACCAAGGAGAACAAGCTACGCAAAAACGCCGCTGCTTTGTTTACCGACTATTTTAAAAACAAGCTTTCCGGGCACCCTTTCCATGTGAAAATGACCGGGATTAAGCCTAAAAACGGCAAGAACATCCAACAGTTTGAGTTTCACGAAGTAATGCTATGAGAACGCAGTTTAGACCGGAATTTATTTCAGACGTATTAAACACACTTGACTTGCCAGCGCTTAACGGCGCTGGTATTGGTCAGGTGATAGCAGCCCCCGCCCGCCCGTTGCTTGACGCGGCAAGGTTGGGGAAAATAACCGTTTCCTGTTTTGACCAAATTGGATACGGCAAGGACGGCAAAACGTGGTCGCTGGTGGCACAGGCGTACATGAATGCCCTAGTGGCCCAACACGCAAGCGGTAAGGACACTAGCATGTTTGAGGGCAACGCGGCAACGGACTGGGGGCACCAACATGAACCCGCCGCCCGCGCTGAATATGAGCGCCGCACGGGAAACACGGTGCGCCCCAATCCGTTCATCAAAGCACCGTGGGCAAAATTGATCGGAGGGACGCCGGACGGGGTTGGTGCTAAGGGGCTGGAAATTAAGTGCCCTTACAACCCCGCCGTTCACATTCGCACGGTAATAAACGGCATAGTCCCAAAAGATCATATTGCGCAGGTGCGCGGACAAGCCCTTTTAACTGATTTGGATATTGATTTTGTAAGTTTTGACCCACGTTTAGTCGGCGGGAAAAACGAGCACTTGGCGTTTTTCCTGTGCGAGTATAAGAGGGTGGCAAAAGAGATTGAGGATCTAAGAAGAATGGTACTTCACTTTGAAGCCGATTTGCTCAAAACCCTTGAACGGCTCGGGATTGAGCCGATTTTTTAAACTCAAACCGCTAACGGTTTGGATGTATGCAAGTGGCGGCGGCTGGCTTGCGGGTTGTCTTTGCCGCCATTGGCGCACATCCGTTGTTCTCAACTTTTACACTCAAAATTTTACGACATGGCATATTTCCTAATTTTCATCGCCCTTTTTGCGGGGCAACAAGCCCTCACGAAAGGGTGGTTTTACCGTCGTTTTTTGGGCGGCGAATGGCAAAAAATTTGGTATAACCGTTGGGATCAAGGCGGTTACGAAGTTTGGGAACGCCGTCGCCCAAATTTCGATTGGGAATCCGTTGGCGGGCGGGTAGTCTCGGAAGAAACGAAATGACACTACCCGAAATCAACACCGCAATTGCCGCCGCTGATTTTGATAAAAACCGGATTTCGGACGGCTATCACACTTTTGGCGAACTTTACGAGGCCCGTTGTATGCTTTTCGTCGCACTGATTCAGGCACACAAATCGAAAGCGTGGCGGGCTTCCAAAAACGATGACGGACAGAAGTGGGATGGTTGGTTTGTGTGCGGCATTCAGCCGCAAGCTGGCACACAAATCACCTTCCATTTGCCCGAAAAATTTTGGGCGAATCTGGACGGGATTGAAACACACGACATCAACCCGTATTTCGACGGTCATACGGGCAAGGACGTTCTCGACCGTCTATTATTATTTATTTCTCGTTGTTGAGAACGTGAGCGTGTGCGAATTGCGACGTATAGGAGGCATTAGCGCACACGCATAGTTCTACATAAATCTATCGAAATGGGAAATCTGAGAATTGAAAAAATAGACATTGATACGGTCAAATCAATTTGCGGTGTCGAACAATCGGAGATGCTTTTTGGCATTAAGTTGCCGCCTGAGCACCAGTGCCAGTTTATTGACAAAATGATAAAAGTGGCTAATGATTGCGAAAAATACGCTGCCTCAATTGGCCGCTCAGACGATGTTTCCGAATGTCATTCAACCGCTCGTGATATTGAATGGGAAATTTCATCTTTTCACGACAACCTTGAAAAACTGCGGGAAAAAATAGAAGCATTGCGGGACTGGGGAGAGCAGTGGAAGCGTGTTGCAAAAAGAATGGGCGAATGCAGCCCTGAATCCCTATCGCATGTGATGGAAGATGAATTGTTTCCGAAGTTCGAGGACTACCTATTATCTTCTTCAATTGCGTAGAACTCTAAGCCTACCGACGCGACGCATAGCCGTGTTCGGTAGGCGACAGTTAGGCGCATTAACCACACACACAACCACCCGCCCGCCGTTCGGGTTGAGCCATCCCGGCGGCGGGGAAAAATTTTGAACGATGCAAGTTAAACTAACAAATATCGAGACTGAGATAAGTATAACCCCTCAAAAAATTGCAGACTGGTTTTGGGAAATGTCGGCAAACGAGCAATCCGACTTTTTTGCACACTTACAATCTAAGGGAACCGCGTTTGAATTTCAAATGGCCGCCGTTAATAGCATAGGCGATATTAAGGCTCTAAAGAATATGGAAATTATCGGCACATACGGGATAAATTGCGGGATTTATATTGAGGCAGCGGAGGAAAAACGTCAGGAGCGAATTGACCAGATTAAGGACATTGCAATGATGGCCAAAAATGGCGCAAACATAAACACCTCTTTGGAGGAAATTATTAAACTAACAACTTCACATCTATGACAGAAGCGGAAAACACACGCCTACGGCTTTACAATAAAATGGAATGCAACGGCGAATGCAAAAAACACGATGAATGCGCCGGAGAAATAAAAGAAGTGATTGTTTTCGGCGCGTTCTGCCCAACAGGAATGAATTTCACCTACTGCAAGACGGCTCGTGAAGAAGATGAGCGGCGCGGGTTTACGGTTGAAATAGTTGATGAACACGGATTAACGCCGTCCGATTATTACGACGGCGTTCAATTGCAAACGGCAAGCGACAATATCAACCGTTTACAGGCGGAGCGCGATGAGATGGTACAGCAGGTAATGAATGCATGGGAGATACTGGTTGATATAGATCACCCGAAAATGGCACAAGTTTTCACGGCCCTTGGGTTTAACCCGGACGGCTCAATTTGTAAACCGTTAAATATTTAAAAACGATGATACATGAACTTACACCGCCCGACCAAAAACTATCAAAGCCGCTTGCCTTTCAATTTGTCCGCACCATCTTTGACGCGGACGGCAATGTATTGGCCGGGCCGGAATTGTTTAGCGACTGTGACGGCATTGATTATGTCAAAATTAAGGGACGGCGGTGGGCAGCGGGAAACGGGTACGAACTTATTTCTAATTTCGACTACGTTTTCGAGATTGAGGAGGTGGGGGAAGCCTATGTGTTTTTTTATGACATTGCCTTACCTGACTGGTGCAAGAAAATAATGTTAGGCAAAATGGCCGCCGTTTTCACCGATAAAAAAACATTTTCCGGGATGTTCCCGGGTTCTACCCCGTTCAATTGATATGCCCACCGCTACCCGCCCGACCGCACTACAATCTTTTGCCCTATCACACCCCGGGCAGGATGCGCAGCGTATTGGCCAGATTTTGGCCACCGTTGCAATTATGGGGTGCGTACACGTCCGGGTTGATGGCGCCGTGATTGACCTCTCCGCACTTTGCAGATACTGTGCTCAACAGGCGGAAGTTTCACAGGGCATGGCCGCGACGGTAAAGAGCGAAGCCGCACGACGGGAGTGTCACGCGGCGGCGCGGAAATGGTCGGCGATAAAGGAGACACTCGAAGCGGTGAAAGCGAGTAACGCCCAAAAATGGAAGTGAAAACGGATTTTTGGACAGCAAACAGAACAACAACATGGCTTTTAACTTTCCCCCCGAACGGGGCATTAACATAGTGTGCCTCCTTATTACAGTTGCAGCCCCGGTGCTAAGCATCGGCCCAATAACAGGCGGGGCAATTGGGGCAGTATCGGCCTTTGGCCTCCTTGCCGCAATGAAATACCAGTCTGACCCGAACGCAGGTGTACGGCGAATTGCTTACGGTGCGGTTTGGGCTATCCGCATTTTTGTGGTGGCGGTTGAGCAGATGGCCTACCAAGATGTTTACACGGCGCGGCCCTCTTTGCCCTTTGGTTGGAGTGCCGAAACATGGGGCTGGATAACGCCCGTTTTCATGGCCGCGCTCGATCTGTTTGCCTATGCGATCACCAGCGCCCGGGCTGCTGCGAATGCGGAAGAACAGGCCGAAGCTGAGTACCTACAACGCGCCGATATTTTGGAAAAAGAACGCGCCGAGCGCAAGGCGAATGAAGAACGCGAAAAGCGAGAGCACGAAGCCCGCCTCGCACAGATCGCAGCCGATACGGCCAAGGCGCAAGCGGAAGCAGCGGCCCGGGCGCAAGCGGAAGCGGCCAAAGCGCAAGCAGCGGCACAAACGGAAGCAGCCCGCGCACAAGCGGAAGCGGTGAGAATCCAAGCGGAAGCAGACCGGAAGCGGGCGGAAGCAGACCGGAAGCGGGAGGAAGATGAGAGGAAGCGACAGGAAGCGGCCCGGAAGTTAGCGGAAGCAGCAGCGGAAGCAAAACGGCTGCAAGCGGAAGCGGCGGAAGCCCGCCGGAACGAGCAACTAATTGAGCAACAACGAATTGCACAACAACGCGCCGAACAACAGCAGCGCGAACGCGAAGCAGCCGAAGCCGCAAACCGGAAGCGCGAACAGGAAGAAGCGGAAGCCCGCGCCGCTTCCGATGCAAAGCAGAACCGCTTCCGGTTGTCCACTTCCGCTGCCGAAAGGTGGGACATGATTGTAAAAGCGGAAGCACACTTAACTTCCGCTTTGGGCAGGAAGCCAACACAAAAACAAATTGCAGAGGAGGTCGGAACCTCCGAAAGAACAGTAAGGGAATATCAAGCAAAATTTCAAAGAGCCGCGCAAGCGGCGTAACCGCTGCCAAGGCAGCATAAAACACAAAAGTATGGAGTTTAAACTACGAAAGAACGACAACCCTAAACGCCCAGCCCTTGAAATGGTAACAGAGTTTTACGATTTTTTGCAAGGGGAATCTCCGGAAAAAATAATCACTCCAAAAGGTTATATGCCCAAAATGTCCCAAAAAAAAGCGATGGCAATTATCTGGTACTTACAAGAGGTTTTGCCCGTTTTGCCCGATTCAATAGAGCGCTGCGATAATTGTGGCGGTCTGTTCGACTATAATGAATCAGGCATACACTGGCGGTCTAAATCTAAGTTTTTTTGTGACGGGTGTGAACATCTTGTGCCACAAAACTATGACCGTGGGAAACGATAATTTAACCGCTGCCAAGGCAGCATAAAACAACTCAAAATGATAGGAATATACATCAACTTCCAATCAAACGCCGACCTTGAAAAGGTCGAAAACGCCCTCCAAGAAATTGGAGGGTATGAGGTAGGCGGCGGACCTGATGAGCCATGTTGGTTACTATGTAGCCACAGCCCGGACGGAAAGGACGAGGTTGACTAAATTTTCAACAAAATGGGAAAGAAAAGATTGATGACCTACACCTGCGAAGGTGCGACAATAGAAGAGTTTGTCGCCAACTATTCCGATGAAGGATTGCCCAAAAAAGGCGGTACGTTTTCACTTCAAAAAAATGTAGATGGGCAAATAAAGTCGCTGCGCTATTTGATAGAGGCTGTTTTTGTTTCTGATGATAGTGTGCGGTCAGATTGTTCTTTTATTGGTTATTCCGAATAACGGCTGGCTTCCCGCCCGTGACCGCCGCGTTTGGCTTTGAGTTAGGCAGTTGGCGGGCATGGACGGGAAGCCTTTGTTCGACGTTTATTTCAATTCAATTTCATATGCAACATTTTGTAGAAACATACGGCACGTCGTGGTGCTTCCGGCATTTGCTTGGTGATTTCGGCAAGGGGGAAAATGTAGTTCCCCTTTCCTCCCTGAAAAAAGGCGAGTGCTTTTCCCCTCCATTTAAAACGTGCGCGTCGTTCAAGTTGGACGACGGAAATCTATATTTTAATCTGCACGGTTACGTCGAATATCCGCACACGATTGAACACGAAGACCCAAACGCGCTCGTAACAAGGCGGCATGACCTTGTATGGAATTTTGAAAAAAATACTTTTGTTCGATTATAGTATTTTTATTTTTTACTCACGTCGAACTGCGGCTTGTACGCCGCGCCGCGTTTAGCGGTCGGTGTACGGGCAAGCAGGGTTATGCGGATTATTTCACCACTCAAACTTAAAAAAATGGATTGCCAAGGCGAATGCAAAAAACACGATGAATGCGCCGGACAAATAAAAGAAGTGATTGTTTTCGGCGAATTTTGCCCAACAGGGCTAAAATTCAATTACTGCCAAACCGCCCGTGAAGAAGATGAGAGGCGCGGTTTTACGGTTGAGATAATTGACGAACACGGATTAACGCCGTCCGATTATTACGACGGCGTTACTTATCCTAACGGTTAATTCCCGCATAACTGGTGCATGGGCTATGTACGACCATTTCGGAAGCATACGAGGCCATGCGGGGTTAGCCGCTTAACATTTGACAACATGAAAGAAAAAGAAATTAAAAAAATAAATCAAATAAATCAAATTGATTTCATGGCGGCTGTGCTGCCGAATGGAATACCGGAGGGCTGGGAGTTCTTCGCCTTTGAAGCCAACGAATACTACCAAAATTTGAAAATCCGACGTAAAACCGACGCGCCCGGATACGATGGATGGGAGTACAAAACGTTTTTTTTGTCGGAAAAAATAAACGATGTTTTTGCCTATATAACGTTAAAAAAATTAGGCTACAGAATCCCATACGATCCGTTTCCGCACCTTATTGTCCGCTAACTGGTGCGTTGACGGTTTTTGACGCTTAGGAAAAATTTACGGCAACGCGGGGTTAGCCGCCCGCATCACATACATACATACTTTAAAAAATGTTAGACACGACTCTTGAAGGCTATCTCAGCCAACCTTCACATGGCCCCGCAGCGGACACTGATGTTTTCAAGTCATACATCGGCGCAAAAATCATCAAAGCCCGACCAATGACAAAAGATGATTTCGCTCGAATGAAGGGCGGAATACCAGATCAAAACGAAGAAAATGCCGATGGCTATTTGGTTGAATACCCTGACAACTATTTGTCTTGGTCGCCGAAAACCGTTTTTGAGGAAGCGTACCGACTTATTAGCGATGGAGAAAAGCGTCTTATCTAATCTCGGCTAACTCCAAGCCCGCCGCAGTGCCGCGCATAGCGGCATTGCCGGCGGGCGACAGTTAGGCGATACTTTCACCATCAACAAAAAAACGCATCCACCCAGCGGCGTGCTAAACGGGTGCTGTCAGTAAGAAGTAGTCGGACGTGCGGTTTAATTTTAAACAATACCATGAAAAAATCAATAAATCAAGTGACTGGCATTGCCCGTCCAAGTGGTGACGGCAATTACCAAAACCACTTTACATACAGGAGGGATGGTAAAACTAACTTCCTGTGCCTGACTTGCAACAAAACGGCTCGACGACGGGCATTTGACGGCGCTCCGGTATGTCCATGCGGAAACCAAATGCAAAACATGGGAATGAAATATCGGCACAAACGTCATAAATTGCGTTCTGCCCAACTCCAAGCCCACGGCAAAGACCTTTAACCCAAAAACCAGCACAACCAACATCACAAACATGGATTTTTCAAAATTGCTCCAACACTGCCGGGATGAGCACGGCGTAAATGTGGACACCTCCGTACTAATGAAGGAGTTAGTGATAACCATTTTTCGGCACTTTGATCGTAAGCATGGTCTAATATTGCATGATACCGAAATATGGGACATTTTCGAGACACTGCAAGATCGGCCAAATCTAAGCAACCCGCCGCCGATTGTGGCGGAAGTGAAACAGAGGGCTTTTGAAAACATAAAAAGCGGGGAGGAAATGGAATCCGCAAGTTGGTACGCTCAAAGTGGCGTTCTACTGTCCAACCGGGAAGCGCTCGAACTCGTGGAGGGTTGCGAGCGGGCGAATGTGCCCGAACCCGCCATATATCCAAGACCGGAATGGGAAAACTTAGACAAAAAGTTCAGCTATGTCGCGGCTGACGCATCCTGCGATGTTTACGCCTTCGCTGAAAAACCACAATTCAAAGGAGGCCTATGGCAAGACGGGGGCGAATCTGAATACTTGCAAGAGATTAGTTTTGGGAAAATGCTATGGCAAAGACCCGGCCACGGGGAAAAGGAGGGCGCGGAATGAGCCGGCAAACAATAATTCTATACCTGATTATAGCGGCCAACATTGCAGCGCTTTGCGTGTACATTTACGCCTGTTTCATGTTAAGACGCGCACGGCAGCGCCTACAAAAACGCCTCTACATACTGCACAACGCTATCCCCGTTTTTAGCGGCACGGTTAGGCACAACGGAAAATCGTACCAAATAACGAACTTTGCCAAAACCTGCTATGTCATACAAAGCCCGGAGCCGCCCGTCTCTCTACAAAAAACAAACGGCGTTTTGGACGTGGATAAGGGGCGGGTTGATAGCACTCTCGTTTTAATTCGGCTGGACATAGAGGCGCAGCCGATTGAGGCAATTTTAACTTTCATCAAAAAAAATTACTGACATGGATTTTATGCAAGAATCGCCAACCCCAATAGTAATACACCTCAATCAAGGGCTTACCACGCAGGCAAGAAGCTGGGGGGCCATGTTGATGCTTTTTTTTAGGCGCAACAATGGCCAGCCGCCGGAATCATTGTGCGAAAAAATATCCTTCCACATAGACATCTATGGCAAGCGGCACATTTACGGTTATGAGTACCACTATGTGTTAAGTATGGCCTTAAAGGAAATGATAGAGGCCGTCCAAAAAATTGACACAACGCCCACTTTCGCCGGGGTGCCAATCAGTAACGAGGCTTATAACCGCGTGTATGAGCTTACTGAACTTTTCAAAAACCGCACTGCTGATAAGCGTTAACTTTAACACACATCTTTAACCGCCATGCAAAGAAAAGACATTAATGACCGCGCCGGAAAAACGGTAAAGCAATGGTTTTTGCAAGCCAAGCAAGAAGGCTACCAATGGGCGGACGCGGCTATAAGAAACAGCCAAAACTTCCGCCCATCGGAGGTTTACAGGGGAACCCTGTCACATGCCCTACACGTGGGGTTTGCTTGGGACGAATCCCCCGAAGGACACCGCTTTTGGCGCGACATATACGAGGCCCTGAAAGAACAGGGCCAATAAACGCACAACTTTAAACACCACACACATGCTCGACAACTTCAACGACGTTACACAACTCCCAAACGAATCACTGATTGCAATAACGCAAGACCCGGACAACGATTGGCAGGGCACCGACAACGGAGACACAACGGGAAGGTATCAGGCCCGACAAAGTTTTGTTCTTGCCGCCTCACTCTGCCTGATTGGCAGGGAGATACAATCAGAAACGCCAATACTTACCAAGGAACAAAAGGAGGCGTTGAATGATAAGTGTAGGCACATGCTGATGCGCCCTGAAAGCATTTTAGGAGAATCCGGCAACAGCCGTTTTTGTGCGGAAAAACTCCTGTACCTTTGGAAAACAAAATTTACAAACGGATTAACCCCCTAAACCCTACGGTTGGAAAGTGTTCTCCCGCCCGCCGCCGCAAGGTAGCGGGCGTTTTAATTTATTGATTTACAGTACTTTACAAAATTTCAATGTTTCGTGAAAAATATTTAACTAAATTTCAGCAAAAAAAGATGCTGAAATATTTGGTACGGAATGAAATGTTGCTGTATCTTTGTGTCATCAATTAACAGTTAAACGCTTTAAACATGTTCGCAACAGAAATTTTCGCAGTTCAAAACGCCCTCGGGTTTTCAAACAAAAGCATGACCTCTACTATTTTCGAGCAATTGGACGGCCAATATAAAGCAGATGGCCGTTTGCAAGACCTTACGGCGGATTGTGAAGGCTCTAAAATTAGGGCAATTTTGGTTGACGGTAAACTAATCAAATTCTATTGCGACGGCCAAGAAATGGAAGCCGACCAAGCCGAAATTATGCCTCTTTTCTCTTAATTTTTTCACTATTAAATATATTTCACACCATGACAATTCAATCGCTTCTTGTCGAGAACAGCAACCGCCCATCCATCCAACAAGAAATTCGAGACGCTGCAATAAAGGGCGCACAAGCGGAAGGATTTACCCTTCTGCTTGGATATGACAACACCCCAAAAGCCGGAACAAAAGAGACGTACGAAAACTGGGAACAATGCTTGGAAGCCGCTTTGCAAAACGTTTTGGAAAATGTAAATTTAGATTAAATTGTACCCGGCCCTTGGCCCCCCGCCGTAAAACGCGGGGGTGGGAATTGATAACCCCAAAAAACCAAATTCTACTTAATAACATGAATCCGCGACAACTCTTATTCACAATTTCAAGATACAACCCAGCGGTACTTTTTGTACCGCTAGATGATGCGATGCAAGAAGTTCGCATCGCGTTGTATCAAAGCCCAGAAAATCCATTCAAAGCGGCACAGGCGAATTTAAACGCCTTGCTTGCCCAATATGGTTTTTCGAGAAAAAAGGGTAAGGATAAGTTTGCGGCGTTTTACAACTCACCCTCATTTTCGGAGGCGGAAGAAGATCTTTTAGATCAAATTGAAAACATGTACAGACGCCAAGGGCTTACGGCCCGTCAAATTGCCGAGGCACTTGGTATTCCTTTCAACCAGTCGTTTGCGAAACTCCTACACCAAGCCTACCCGAAGGGGCTTGGATGGGGTGGGGCACGGCGCAATGTTCAAACTTATGCCAAATTCATTTCCTAAATTTCACAAAAACAACATCATGCGGTCAGAATTCAACGTATTGGTAAAGCCCTTATCGACAGTAAAGCAAGTGCGGTCAGACAGCCGCAACGGATACTTTGTTGCGTCCGAGGCTTGGGGGACTTGCTTTATCCGTGTCTCTAACACACGCGAATGCATCGAGATTTACAGTCACGAAGGGCCGAACGCCCAACGCACTTATACAAAAATCCCCGCCGCACTTACCGAAAAAACCTATGTAGTATTCGTTAATTATAAAAATTCAGAAAGTTTCAAAATAAGACTTTCTGCGGGGGCAAGAATCGTCGGAATGTCCGACGCCCAGCCCAGCAAAGACGGGGCTTGGTGGAACCATTCCGTAATTGTGTACTCCCCGTTAGGGGAGCCACTTGTTGAGCAATACAATTATGCAGATACGTCGTTCCCCGACATAATTTTTTTAGAAAGTAAGGACGGGGGCGTGGATAGTTTTACAATTCACAACTTAATGCGCGGAAAAATAGTCCGCCGCATTTGGGTAAACGATGAGTTTTACCCAATAACTAAAAACAATCGAGTTTCAAACAATTTGCCTTCTCTTGTATCCGCCGCTGCGGAATCTCGTAGAACGCAAGCAAACCGAAGATAATGAACAAGTTTTACACTTTCTTAGACGGCCTTCAAAAAGCCGTCAATATAAGCGAGATTGAGCGGTTGGGCGGGTTGCCTGATAAGTCCATCGCGAAACACTATGTTTGGCGGAACACACAGAAAGGTTGGCCGCTGCCGGAAAAGCACATTGCCCCGATATTCATTGGCCTGTGTCAGGCGCTCAAAGTCGTAGATTATTACGGGACGTTGGTCAGGTGGGACAACGAAATAATGACTTTTTTTCTGGAAATTCCCACTGGCAAACCGGACGTTGCGGAAGAAAAACCGGGCCATTTTGTTTACACCCGTGAAATTTACAAGGACGTACATGATAAACACGACCTAGTCGAATGGATACAAAACCAAGAAAAACACTAACAACTTTAATAGGGGTGAACAGCCTCGCAAATTTCTTAAACATGGCAAATTTAACAGCGCAAGAAGTTTTTTCAAATTTCACCCAATCCGATTGGGTAGGCAACTTCCACAACGGAATCGGAAAAAGCGAAGGAAACACAGTTTCTTTTGTGGATCAAGAATTTGCAAAAACACACGGTTTTCGTGAGGTCGGTCTTGGCACATGGGTGAACGAAAGTTTTTTGGTTGCCCTCTGTTGGGGCGACAACAAAAACGCCCATCATGCAGACTGGCAGGTTGGAGCAGTTTTTAACAGTCAAGGTACTTTGCTGGCTGGCAAGGCTTCCGTAGAGGGGTACCCGTCGGAAAAAGTGCGGGCCTACTTTTCGAGGCAATAGACAGCCACAAAAGCCAACCATCCTTTAACATGGGGCAATGCCCCGCAAAAAAATTTGACACATGGCAACGCAAAACAAAATAAATCAAGACGCCTCCTGCGAGGAAACCGTACTGGTTAGAAATTGGGATTGTAGGCACTTTGAGGAGATCACACTATCCTTATACAAGGAAAAGGAATCCCTATCTAGAGGGGTCTCCGCATATGCAGAAACTTGGGCCGTAACAAACGGTATCGTATCTAACGGGGATACCGTCGAGAAGTTTCTACAATACAGAAATTCATAAGACCCCGCCCCGAACGCGCCTCAACCCGCCCGCTCACCCGGTGCGGGTTTTTTCATGCCCTGCAAAAAGCCCCGCCGGGCACAACGGCGCGACGGGGCAAGGGGACAGACAGACAGTTTTTGCGCGGTTTACTTGCACTCTTGCAACAAGTGCAGGAAGTCAAAAACGTCCATGCCGTCGGTGTTTGCGGGGGCTTTACCTGCGAGGTGCAGGGTTATTTTTGCCCAATTTTGGGCTATTTCTGAAAGTTGTTGTTGAAGTGTTTTGGGCCTTGCGTCCGGTGTGGCCTTCCCTACTCTATCGGCTCCGTACCATTTTGGGAATCGCCCGCCAAGTTTTGCCGAAAGTGCCGAACTAAACGCAAGGCCAAGGCGAAAAAATCCTCGGCCAAATAGCCCTCCGCCTCCCATGCTCTTATCTGTTCCGCTGCTTCCGCCTCGCTCCATTTCGAAAGGTCGGCCCCTGACGGCGCGATGAACAGCGTACAAATTAGCATTAGCGCATCCTCCTGCGCGTTGATCGGGCGGGCGGTGGCCTCTAGTATCTTGTTTAGCATCACCGCCACGTCCGCAAATTTGCCCTGATTGTGCAGTAGGTAGGCTTTTTTTACGTCGCTGTAAAGGGTGGAATAGTCCGCCCCAAACCCGGCAATAACTTGCAACTCTTGGAATTTTTTGTAGCGTGCCAGTGTGAGGGTCGGGTGTATTATGTACTTAATCCCGCCCGCCTCAAAACTGTTTGCATCCGGTTCAATTCGTTTTTGTGTCTGTCTTATGTCGCCCATTTTTTTGCTAAAAGGTAAGAGTAGATCGCTGCGCAGATAAATGCCGCGTGTTCAACCGGGCCGTCGTAGTCCGGTGAAAAAGGGTAAATCCAAAGGGCTAATTGTCCGGCAAAGCACTTGCCGCAATAGCCTAGTGGGTTGGCCCACCATTTGCCGTGGTTTCGGTAGAGCCAGTCCCCGTACTTTGCAAAAATCTCCCCGCTGTTGGTGAGTACGTCGGCAAAAACGTAGGCCGCTATTCCGATCAAAGCGGCGTTGAGGTAGGTTAGCATAGCGGTATTTTGGTGCCCACGGGGTCGGCGCAGCGGGCAAGCGCATAGGATACGCGGAATCTGTGCGCGGCGGCGCGGTATGGCGGTAGTGTTAGGTGGTTTTGGGCCTCATCGAAGGCCCACCGTTGGAATACTTGCGGCCCTTCTTGTTCCTCCCCGGTGTACTCAATGTTGGCGGCCTTTATCGGGGTGTTTTCCGTATCGAAATTTACGCCCCGAACGGCGTTAATTATAGACATTTCCGCGTTAAGGAGCTCCCCGGTTATCCTGTTTGTGTTGAGCCATATCACAAGGCGAATGTCAACCGTGAAAAGGTCAATTGAACTATTAGAACTTTTCAGGATGGAGGGGCCGGATTCAAACCAAATGATTGCGCTTTCCATGTTATCGGGGGCCATGTGCTTTGTGTCCCTGTGCAGCGGTGAAACGGTTGCGACTGGCAAAGCCCCGTACTGCCCCGGCATTGCGGTAACAAGCCCGCCCGACAAAGAAACGTGCGGGCAAATCTCTTTCACCTTGTCGGCTAAGGCCCGGCAAATTGCGTTGATAATCATGCAAGTATGCGTTGAACGGATAATGTTTTGCGGCATTCAAGGCAGCCGCCGCCGTCTGGTTTTGCATTTGCGCCAAGCCATTCAATTCTTGTGTAGTACTCCGTCATCCACGCCTTAGAAAGGTCGGCTAATTCTTGCCGATTAACAACCATAGACCTTTGTGCAGATACAGATAGGCGTAATTTCTCGGCTGCAATAGCCCCTGACAGGTACATTAGCGCGTTGGCCGTCACCCGGTTAACGTCGTTGTTATTGTCATATTCACCCGCGCAAATGGCCTGTGTTACGTCACACTCCGCCACAAGGTGCAAGGCCAGCCCATTAACTTCGCTCGTGGCCGTAAGTTCCTGCGAAATTGCGTGAAAGTCGAGCGTGTCGGCTTGAAAGCCCCCAACCATCACCCAAGACACCCACGCCGCACCGGGCTTGCTTATATTGTGCGGGTATGGACGGCCAAGCCGGAATGAAGTGTCCACGCTCATACCGCACCCGCAACTTGCGCGAATCGCAAGCGGATTTGGTGAGGACGCGACGGTATAAGATAGAAAATACTGCGCCGGGTTGCCGTACCTGTCTATAGTTGCAAGGGTAATCGGTTCACTAAGGTCAACCGACGCAAACCGGTTGGCAATCGTTGTAAGCGTTGCCGTTGCAAGGCTTTGCCCCTCAATATCATACAGGGTCATTTGGACGCTTCCAGCGGTAGCAAAAACACCCCCGATTTTGTCCAGATTAACAAAACCGTGTTCAACGGGGGCCAATTCGATGCGCACCCCGGCATGAGTTTTTGAGAGTGAGACGGTTTTGTTGGCGGCTTGCTCCCCCACCCACCCTTTGAAGTTTCGGCGCAAAACGGCCTTGTTTTCAGCCAGTTTTATCGCAATATCCGACGTTAATTGTATCGCGGCTTGGTTCCGGGCATCGGCAAGCAGCGCCCACGGGTTGCCCGGCCCGTCGCAACTTTCCCAGCCCTCTAACATTCCAAGCCCCGGCAAATCGGCAACGAACAGCCCGGACGGGCTTGTATTGTAGCCTTCTGGGGCGTTACTTGCAAGGCATGGGCAGGCGCAATTTGCAAGGCCGATGCTGTTTTTTATGCAGTTTATGTCCATCCGTTTTAAACTTGTGGGGGCACCTAAGTAGATGCCCCCAACATTATCAAAAACAAACTTTAACCTTTTAGATGGGTTTGGCGGTCACGTTTATAACATACCTCACGACCCCCGTGGTCGCCGTGCTTGACATTCTAAGACGGTATCGAAGCCCGTATAGATTAGACTGTCGTATTGCAACGGCAGTCCCGTCCGCTGTGGAAACGGAATCAATGACGCGCCACCCGGTGGTACCCGACAAGGTGTTCACCTCATCCAAATACATCTTTACCGTTTGTGTGCCGCTCAACTTGGTAGTCGGGCACGACGCCATGAAAATGTAATTGGTTTTGAATTTTGCCGGGAGTGTGATAGTGTCCTCTTCGGTATTGGTCAAGGTGTCCGTCACGGCGGGGTATATGTAAGCGTCTCTGGCGTCCAAGCCAATAGACCCGGTGCCAAGGAAGCTAGAGCCAGCCGCTACCGCCAAAATGCAAATGACGGCATAAAGCAAATATTTTTTCATTGCTGTGTTACTAAGTTATTGATTGTTATTTGGTTAGGGTTAGATGCTTTCGATTTTCTTAACCCCCAAAATGCCCGTTTTTGTTTCGGTACATCCTGCCGGATTTAAGAAAAGGCCCGCTTTGACGTAGCAGGAGAATTTGTGAGTGATTTCGTTGCTGCTACACTCATTTGTGTACACCCAGTCGTAACGCACATTGGGCAGGTTGAAAGACGGGCGGCTCCAACGGCGTTGTGTCATATACTCCGTCGGGGTGTCGCCGTAGTACGCCTTGCTAACGAACGCCGTTGCACCGCTATTCACAACATAGAGCATTTCATCCGGGCTGTTAGCGGCGTCAAAGGCCCACAAGTCATGGTACCGTTGTAACGTCTGAAACTTTGCCGCGTCCCCTTTGCCGTCCGCGTTGGCGGCGTTCATTGCAGCCTCCCAAGCGTCCAGCCAAAGCAGTTCGCCGCTTATGGTGTACGGGCGGTCGAAGTTGTTGCGCATTGCGGTAAGCAAGATTTTTGGGATAACTCGGCGGTTATCAAAATCCGAGCTTGGAACCTCGATATTTACGCCGCCGCTTTCTTGCTCCCAGTTCTTTGCGAAGTACACACTAGTGCCCGTATTGGCCGCCAAAAATGAGATTGATTGAGAGTTGAGCCACTCATCCAATAGTTTTTGTGTGGAAAGGAAGCCTAATGCCACCTGTTCATCCATGCCAAAAACGTTGGTTCGGGTCGCCTTCTCTTTTACATTGAAACCAACGGTCCGGCAAAGGTTCAACTCGTAGTCTTTGCTGTTACTTGCAAGCTCATCCCCGCCAATCGTACAGTCGTTTGAACATGCGGAAGTGGTTGTATTGCAATTGTGAAGCCAAACCAGCTTAACCGTGTTGTCTTTTTCACCTTCTAACTCCCGAAACATGCCGGGGCGTTGATTGGCCAGAAGCGCGTTAAGGGTCTCCGTGTGCGCCATGTAATCCTTTGACGCCATATTGTCCACCCACATTTCGTCGGCCTTTGCTAGAATATCCTGAATTGCGGACGCGGTAAACGTCCCTGCCGATGGTACAGCCATTTTTTTGTGATTTTTGAGGCATCCCGTATTAGGCGCTTGGGTTTTGTTCCGCCCAGGCCTTTCTCATTTGAACCCGTTTAACCGGGTCTCCCTCATCCTGTAACGCCTTTTGTAATGCCTCGTAATTAGCGAATTTTTGTGAATCGCTACCACCTTGGTTCCCGCTCGCTCCGGGCGCATCGCCATTTTTATTGCCTGCCGCTCCCTTGTCTGATTGTACGGCGAAGTCGAAGCGCATCGCTGCGTGTTCCGTAACAATATCTTCAAGGGTGCGCGGGTGCCCCTGTGCATTTTCCACCCTCTTGCCGTCCTTTATTACATAGTCCCTACCATTTTCTGTGATAAAGTCGTATGCTTTGAACGTGTCGAAAAATTCTTTTCGGTGGAATGCGGCGGCCTCCGGGCGCGTCGGTAAAACGGCGTTTAGTTTGGAAAATGCGCTGTCAATTTTCGGAAGGTACTGGGCAAAGGTTTTTTCCTTTGTCACGGTTTGCTCCAGTTCGTTGTACTTGCCTTTCCAAGTTTCCTCCGTTTCCGTTATGCGCTTTTGCCAAGCGCTTTCTGCCGCTAAGTATTCCGGGTGGACTTTAAGTTTGTCGGGCGACAGTTCAGACTTTGCGAATGTGGAAGCAGCAAACTTGACAAGGTTAAGCCCCTGCAAGGTTTGGTCAGATATACCGAACTCTTCGCGTATTTCCTTGTCCCTAATATCCAAAGCGTCCCGTTTCCCGGCCTTGTGGCCTTTGTCAAACTCCGCTTTTAAATCCACCCCTTTACCCTTTACCGTCTCAATATGCTTTGCGTGTGCGTCGAGTAACTGGTGTAGCGCGTTTTCATTCAAGTCTTTGGTTGGTTTGCCTTCACCGTCGGGTTTATACAGCAGCCCGGCTAACTGCTCACCTTCCAAGTTTAGGGCCTTGGATACGAAGCCCAATAGAATTTCTTCCATGTTATTTCACTTCACTGCCCGGTTCCGCCGGGCGCGGTTTTTGCTTTTTTGGCTTTTTCGGGGTAGTCTTTGTTTCCACGGCTTCGGGTGGTATTTCCTCAGACACCTTGGATATAAGCACCCATTGCGGCAGTCGGCTTTGTTGGATCAAAGCCCACGCAGCATCCGTTACCGTTCGCCGTTGCTTTGTGCGTGTGTGCTCAATTAGGTATTTCATGCTTCAGACTTGGAAGTTTTTCAGGCACTGGCGATATTTGCATCTCCCCGGGGTCGTGTAATTTTGGCCGCCTTTGCTTTGCCCCGTAAGCGGGCGTATCAGGCCCCCGCATTGTGTCATTAATTTCAGGCGGCGCAACCTTCCACCCCTGTCCACCGGACTGTTGAAGAAGTTCCCAAACCATTATGGGGAATTTCTTTTGCACCCCGCCCTTCGAAGCACTTATGTACATGCCTTAAATATTGTTGTAAAATGTGGCACAAAGATGCGCGCCTGTATGCGCCGCCGACAAAACGGTAGGCAAAAAGCCTTTTGCACGGGCATAAAAAAAGCCCGGTCACCGAAGCGCCGGGCAAAGTTTTTTGTAGTGAATTAGCCGAGTTTCCCACCCGATCTCCTCATCTTACCATCCATCCTACATTTAATTGTAGATCCCCATTCCCGCGACATAACATCCTCTAAATCAAACTCTATTATAAACATTTGTACAATAGAGAGCACCGAGGGCGGCCTTTGCCCAAGATTTCGGTACGCTGCCTCTACGCCGTGAACATATCCCCATAAAATACTGTCCAAGGCGTCCGAACGGTATTTCTCGGCAATTACCTCCATTAAGAATGTTTTTGTCATGGCGCTTTTTTTGCTGCAAAATTAGCGCCAAATGTATGTTTTTATCAACTATTTTTTAGCAGTCCCCGCCACAGCCCTTTTTGATAAGCGGCAAGACGTTGAACTCCAGCGTTATTTTGCCGGAGCATGAATCTATCCAGCTAACTTTTGCGTCCGTGGATTGCAACACAACGGTCTCCCCGTCCGAAAATTCGAGCGTTTTTGTCACATACAGGGGCAGGTGTGCGAGCGCGTCAAATATGTAGTCGGGGGCCACAAAGTCAAGCACCAAAACCTTTTCCATCCGCTGAAAGGACGGGTCAAACGCCCCGTCGCTATCATTTTCCCCTTCCTCACTCAACTCATGCGCCGGGTGTATCGGCTCCGCCGGGACGTACATCTCGAACTCTGTTGTGTCGTGGTATCCACCCCTATCTATCGGGCACGGGGATACCCAAGAAAGTTTTACAGCGGTGAAACGTTCGTTGCATTCCTCCGAACCCGGCCAAGCGGGCACGGTGTAAATCTCTTGTGAGTAGAAAATATCTGTGTCGTTCTCCACAACAAAGTGGTAAAAACGCCCCGGCTCCGCATCCGCGACGGTTAAGTTTGTGCGGGGGAAAACAAGGCAGCCGAGGCCGTCCGGGGTGTTGTGCGTTTCCCAGTCGGAAGGACTTAGGGAAATTGTGTCCGCGTTGTCAACGTCAACCAAATTGAACGTTACGACGCTAGTCGGGGACGCATCCGTTAAAATTTTTAGCGTTGGAATGCGCAACGTTGTGCCGTCCAAAATTACATAATTTGGGTAGCGCGGTGTATTGCGGCAAGCCGTGCGCTGCTTGTTTGTCCGGCCATAATTGGCCATAAATGGGATCGGGCTTGGTATGTATCCTTTTAACATGTTAGATATTTACCTCTAATTTTAGAGTTTGGCGATAATGGTTTTGCTCGGCATTTTGTACGGCGGCCTCTCCAAGTCTGGTATCTATAAGCAATTCGGGGGCAAACGATTCACCGCAACAAAATGGAACGGTAAAAGGCTGCAACCGCTTGTTTTTGCGGGGGTTTGTGAATATCGCCGCCGTATTGTTCATCTCTCCCGTCGCAAAAAAGCGTCCGTACTTGTGCAGTTTGGTATGCAATTGCACCCATCCAAGGGGCTCGTTTTCCGGGTAAATTAGGCGCTGCCCGTTGGCCTCAAACGTGGACATTAGGACATAATTTTTGTCTGCTATATTTTCAGCGTTAACGCTTTCATTCACGGCCCGCACGTCGTTCGTGAATATAGCAACTTTTGTTGTGCGTTCCCCGTCCCCACACTCATATTCTATCGGGTACCCTTGATGAATGTTCGCAAGTTCCACGTCGTCAGACCATTTAAACACCTCTTTTTTGGGTATCCCTGTGTCGTCCTGCTTGTACTTGCGCCGTATTTTTTTGCTTGAGTAGTCGTACCCCACCCCGGCAACAAAATAGGACAGGTGTTCCAAAACCAATTCTGGCTCCTCGGGGGTGCCTTGCATGATCCAGTACAAGTTAAACATGCGCCGGAGGTCGTCTAAAAGGTCTTTTGGCTTGAGCGTCCAAACTTTTGAAAACGACTTGTTTCCGTCCGGCCTCTTAACATCTGATTTTTGGTGAAACGTTATTTTTTGTAAATACTCCCCGGCAAAGTCGTAAGCATCCCCCGGCGGCGGGCTTAGGTGCGTCGCATTAATCCCAAAAAAATGGGAGCGCACGGTAATGGGGTTGGCGCAAGTGGATAGGCCAAAAACGTATTCCAGCAGGTCGTTGAAGTCGCGCCCATACAAATATACCCCGATACTAAGGTCGTCGTTGTCCGGGCATCGCCACCAATCATTCCCGCCTATATAGCCCCATCCCGTGCCGTACGGCGGGGGGCTTGAGGGTGTGCCCGTGCCCACTTCGCGGTGCCAACTCGTTTGTATCTCGAATCTGTTTGGTTCGGGGCATTTTGGTGATGGGTATGATGCAACGATACTGTATTCCACACACGCATCCGCGTGCGTATTACAGGGTGTTACGTCCGGCGTTGCCCGGCAAACATAGCAAGGATATAGCCCCGCCTCATACCTCCCAATCACACCCCGCGCCGCGATTTCCGCCCCTGAATCATATACGTTCACCTCATTATTCCACCAATCCAAAACGCATTTATAGAGGTCGGCCGTTTTGGGTGTTACTGTTATTTCCGACCTGTCGCGGTCAACTTCCGCGTCAAATAGTGTGAATGTGCCCGCGTAAATCGCTGCCCAATCTCCGAGGGGGCAACGTTCCTCTATTAATACGCCTATTTCTTCGCACTCTCCCACCTCTATAATTGTGCAGTAGTCCGCACCCGTGAAAGTAAGATCGTTTACTTTTACACGAAAAAAAACCTGGTCCTCCTGCGGTGAGAACTTCCTAATACCGTCCCATCTCGCAGCGGTTACGGTTGTGGGTATTGTTTCCGATTCTATTGTTATCCTAATTTCAGGCATTCGTTATGGTTCTTGTATGGTTCCCTTTCTTTATTGTGATGGTAGCGCCGTCACGGGTAACGGTTGTTTTTTCGGGGGCTTTTTTGCCCTCCACCTTTTTGAGCAGATTGATAATTGTGCGGCGCTCTTGTGCGTCGAAACCGTCCGTACCTGTTACGGTTTCGGTCTTGTAAGTGATGTCCCGGCCAACTGCTTGCACGTTCATACCGGGCAATTCAACAAGCGCCTCTAGGGCGGTGCGCATCGCTGGGCGGTTATCCTCGTTTATAGCGGTCAAAAGGTTGAAGTGTTTTGCCGTCATTTTTCGATTGACAACCGCAAAGCGTTGCCCGTCGCTGGTAAAAAACTCGTTCCCTTCCACCTCCGCAATTTTCACCCCGCCGCCTTCATGTGACGGCCCGCGCACAATACCGTTTCTATCCACGCGCCCTTCCCCACCCTGCCGGAATTGCCCGGCGTTGATTGCCCGCGCCCTTGAGCGCACGCTGGCCATTGTTGCGAACAGGGTTGCAATACCCGCCAAGGACAAGGCGATCCCGACCGGGAAAAACTTGGCCCCTTCCGCAAATATTCGTGCCGAGGCGGAAACAATGCTACTAACCTGTTGAGCGGTATCTATTGCCAATTGCTGCCGGGCCACCCGCTTTTGATTTTCGAGCGCGGCGTTTTGGGCTGTTTTTTCAACGTCTAACTTATCCTTAGCCCGGTCAACGTCGGATGCAAAGCCAAGGTTAGCCAAGGCTATTTGGTTTTCCAACTCCTTCTGTGCCGCCGCCACGTTTTTGTCGGCGGCCTCCTTTGCCGCCGCTGCGTCGGCCTCCCGTGCCGCTGTTATTTGCCCGATAGCGTCGGCTATTTCCCCGGCGGCTTGCTTGATCGCGTCCTTTTCCGCGTCTGTATTTGCCCCCAGTAATGAGAATAGATTGAAACCCTTTGCCCCTTTACCCACATTCGCCGTTGCCGTTTCTATTTCTGCGTTAACGGCCTCCAATTGCGCCCTTATCTGTTGCCGTTGCTGGTCGGCCAGCCCTTCACCAAGGCTCAACTGGTATTCAAGAACGGCCCGCTCTTGCGAGAGCAGGAACAACTCACGCGCCTTTGTTATCTGTTCTTCAATTTTCTTTACCCCTTCCTCCGTTGCACCGCGTTCGGTCGAGTAGGACGCAAGGTATTGGGCTTGCGCCGCTTCAAATTCAGATAGTTCGACCTCCTGTGTGCGTTGGAATGCTTCAATCTTTTGTTTTGTGCGCGTTTCAGCGGCCTTTACTTCGATCTCTTGCAGGTCACGGGTCAACTGCTCCTGTATTCTTACCTGTACCTCTAAGGATTGCCCGGTGTCGCGGGCCTCCTGCACCTGCCTTTGTGCCGCCGCTATGCGTTCGGCCTTTTCTTTTTCAACGCCTTCAAGGGTTGCGGCCTGCACCTCTATTTGCGCAATTTCATTTTCAAACGCTTGCCGCCGGGCTTCCTCTTTCGCCCGCAACGCTTCAACCTCCTTTGTCAACGCCGCCGCGTCCGCGTCTATCTGTATTTTGTCCAGTGCTGCCCCGTGTTGTTTTGTCGCCTCTTGCTCCAAACCCCGCAACTCCTTGCGCCCGGCAAATGCTTTTTGTAGGGCCGCCAACTGTTCCTTGTAGCGTATGTTTTCGAGGGCTTTGTCGCGCTCAACCCCCTCCGATAATAGATCGGCCCTTAGTTGTTCACGTTCGATTTCGGCCCTTAGTAGGTCGTCTTTTGTTTTCTTTTCCTTGTTTGCGTCGGCTGTTGCAGAAGCGGGTTTATTGCCGCCCGTTGTGGCCCCGGGTGTGGTTTGTTTGACATCTTCACCACTCGCAATTTGCGCCAAAACACGTTCGGCCTCGGCCTTTTGATTTGTGAGGGCTAATTGCTCCTCGGACAACTGCAAAAGCTCTTTTCTCGCCTTCGCCTGCCGTTCAGCATCGGCGGTTATCTCCTGATTTCGAGTAAGCACGGCCCCAAACTGTTGCGCGGCTTTCTCATCTACTTTAATCTGAATTGTTCCACCTTCGGCCAGCGTCTTAACGTCGCCAACCCTTCGGTTTATTTCATCAAGCCGTTTACTTGCTTCTTCCAGTTTTAGTTCCGCAATGGTGCCCAACAACTTGCGCTGTTCCTCTGAAAATGCCCGCACTTTGTCGGTGTTGATGCCCAAGACATTGCCATACTTATCCACCGCCGTAATGGCCCCCGGGGCAATGTCGCCAAGCGCGTTAAGGGTTGTGTTTAACTCATTTTGCTCTGTTTCGGTCAACTTTGCCCGGCCTGACAGGTCGGTATATTTTGCAAGTAGTGATGGGAGTTTTGCGTCCAAATTTTGCACCCGCTCCAACTGCGTCGCGTATTGATCGGACAGTTTTTGTGACGGGTTTAGCAGGTTGTTTATACCCCCTAATATACCGGAGAACGCGCCCAAAACTGCATTTTTCAGCGGCGTAAGGAAGTCCCCAACGGAGCGCAAAGTCTTGCCCCACTCGGCGGCGGCTCGTGTTGCGTCGCCTGTAATTTTGGCCTGCTCTTTTGCCAAGTCATTGAACCTGCCGCCCTCTCCTGTCAGGTTCTCGAACGTTTTTTGCAGCGTGTCAAACCCGATTTTACCGTCACTTGCAAGTTTCTTAACCTCGCTGGTACTGACATTCAGGATTTTTGCGAACTCATCAATCACGGGCACCCCCGCGTCCACCAACTGGTTGATGTCCTCCGCGTACAACGTGCCCGCCACCCGTGCCTTGCCGTATATCACTGTAAGTTCTTGGAAGTCCTTGCCCGTCCCGGCGGCAATATTTGCTACCTGTTCAAGCTCCTTTTGTAGTTCGGGCAACGGCGTTCCGAAGCCTAACAGGCTTTTTGCCGCCTGTTGCGCCGTATCTTCCAGCACGCCGTTAGCCGCTGCAAATCGGTTAACCTGTCCAATTACCTGTTCCGCGTTGCCTTGGCCTTGCAGTAGCTTGTCAAAAACGACCTGTGTCTTTTTGTAGTTTTCGCTAACCTCCACGGACTTTGCGGCGAATGCACCCAACTGCTGTACCGCCCCGGCAATTACAGCCGCCTTGGTGAATTGCCCGAATAACTCCCCAAATACCTCGGACGCTGTGCCCGCCTTTTGCGCCGACGTCTCAAACCCTTTTGGTAGGTCTATCCCGACGCCGCGCCCGGCCTGCTCTAACTGTTTCATTTCCGCCTCAGCATCATTTAGGGCGGCGGTATATTTTACCACCTCAGCAGGGTCAAGGGCATTATCAGACGCCGCACGCAACTTTGCGGCGGCGGTAGCAACCTCGTTGTATTTCGCTTGTAAGCCGTCAATTTCGGCAGATAATTGGCTATACTTTGCAGCTTCGGGCGGGTCTAATTGCACCCCAAGCGGTTCCGCCGTTTGCCGAATTTCGGCCATAGTTGCCTCAACTTCACCAAGGGCGGCGGCGTATCTTTCCGCCGCTTCCTCATTAAATGCCCCCGCAAGGGCAGTTCGTAGCGTTGCCGAAGCCGCCCGCAATTTTTCGTACTCGGCCTTAACCTTGTTAACCTCCGCTGCTATTGCCTCGGCTTCCGTTTGCGGTCTGGTAAAAACATCCTTCCCGGCCTGTTTAACGCGGGCCATTTCCGCACGAATGCCGGACATTTCACTTTTCAGGTTGGCCAATTCCTGCATGGCAGCCCGAAGGTCAAACGATATGGAAAAGTCAGACATTAGAAAGTGCGATTTTTAGGACGGCGGTTTTGAAGGCGTTAATTTCATCGGGGGACGGCTCAACAATATTGACGCCCTCCCTCTCGCTGTTTTCGTTAATCTTGCGGCGGGACTGTTCCGTTTTGCCGCCGATTTTGATTTCTATTTGTGTCCCGTTCACTTGTACATTCACCACCCCGAAGTCGCGCCACATGGCATTGGTGAACGAGAAGTTTTTGAAATTGTCCGGCCTTCCGTTAAGGCGTCGGAACTCGGCATAGGATAGCGTTTTTTTCTGCCGGGCCAATGTCCGTACCTTTTGCTCCGCCGCTTGTGTTGCCGACTTGCCCCACAGCCGCCACGCCTGCATGGGCCGCGTCGAGTAGGGCGTGAACCTCTTGCCGCTTGCGCTTTGCCCGGTCTCAACAACCCTGTCAACCACGGACGCAGCAAGATCAAGCGCGGCAACCCGCGCCGCGTCTGCAAAGCGTTGCGGTAGTTCGCGCTCTAAGGTGTCAAGGCGTTCAAATGCTTGTTCAAAGGTCATTGGCCGGGATATTTTTGTCTGTGCCGCGCCGGGTGAATTGCGTTTTTGTCCGCAAAAATTCCGCGTTTCCCCCGCTTTGCCTGTTCAAATAACCCTTTATACCGATCCCGGACGGCCTTTTGTAATTTTGGTTCATGGACGTACCAACCCCAACCGCGTGAGAGTATAATCTCCGCAAGGTCATAACCATCTACAAAAACGCGGACAATTGGGCGTTTGTGCCTGTCAATTTTCAGAAAATTATAGCGCACCTCTCTCCCTTTCAAGAAAAGCCGAACGCTGTCACCAATCTCCCTCCCGTAGGACTGCGCAACGGTAACGTAAGGGCTGCGCAATTCCGGGCAATCCACGCCCGCAATGCGGGAAAATTTTTCCATGCCCTTCATTCTATAACTGTCCCCGTCATGTACGGCAGCCACCACCGCATTAATATCGGTAGTGTCCTGCCCAAACCCGGGCAAAACCAGCGCAAGACAAAGCAGCAGCCCGCTAATCTTGCGAGGGCAAAAAATGAAGTTCCGTAGTTGTTTTATATCTGTTTGCATCTTCTAAAAAGTCAGGATGAGGGTTAAAGTGCAGGTCAATATGACCTGGCACATGTGTACGCCCTTGTTTTAAAAAGTAGGTTCTGGGCGGACGCTCCTTAACAGAAAACGTCCCGAACTTATGCACCCGCACGGGTCGGTTCTCCCCTATCCCCTGTGCAAGCACGTTGAAAAATTGCGTCAAAATCTCCCGTACCTCGGCCTCCGTGTTGCCCGTCCGGTTGGCGATTTCTTCCGCGATGTCGCTCAAGTCTAAAATGTCGGTCATGGTGTTGTTATAAAATTGTTTTTTTGAATTTGCCCGTTTTGGCGCTTTGTTGTGGATACCTTTGCGGCCTATGCCACGTTATTAAGGTTCAATTTCAAGATTGAACAAGTCAATCGCGGTCGTGGTGCCGCTATTTGCGGAGACCCACAAAATTGGGCAAAGAAACACGCTCGGCAGATCGGTCGTAAGTGTATGCTCTACTGTCGTATCGGTAGAGGTATTGGTAATGCTCACCAATACCGTGCCGTCCACGTTTGCGGTAATTTTCAGATCAAAAATGTGGGTCTCGTAAACATCATTCGGAAAGCTAGCGCCCAAATCTATCATGGTCGCCGTTCCCGATGCATCGTTGTGCATCACGCGCATTGTAGTTTGCCCGTCGTCCCATCCTACCCCTATAATGTTCGTAAGGGTGGATGGATTCGTGGACAAACTTGGAAACGCGGATGTGTCACGCAGCCCGACAAACCCAATACTGTTAGAGTTCCCATTTTGTACGCCAAAATGCACCCTCAGTTCAAACCCGCCAAATGTGCCTTGCCCAACGACAAAGTGTGTTGCATGTCCGCGCACACCTCCTATTGTTCCGCTTCCTGTAGTGTTGCGGAACCCCAACTTCGGCAAAACCATGTACCTGTTTGCCGTAGTTGGGGTTCGCTGAAATGGGCTAGAAGAGGAGACAACCAACCCAAACACATCCGCACCCGAGCTATTAGGGAAAGGGCGAATGTACCCAACCCATTTCATTTTTTGGACGGCATTCCCGCCACCGCCACCGCTCGGCAAATTACCGACGTTGAACTTTCGCAACGCCCCAGCGCTGGTAGAGCCTAAGAGCCAATCACCCGCCGCAGGTGTAGTCTTTTCGGTGAGGGCGGATACATCTATTTCTTCATGCCCGCCCGCGCCGCTCGATGTGCGGCCTAATATCTTGTTCGGGCCGCTTACAGCCACCACAAGGTCGGTACTTTCCGCCGCTGCAATTTCGGCGGGCAGGCCGTCCGTTCCAATTTTTAGCGCCTTGCACATTACGCCCTCACCATTGGCGTTTGGGGTTCAAAAGTCATCTCCGTCGTACTGGTTGCAACTCCAATGTACTGCACAATATCTCCGGCCCCGCTTGGTACCGTAGTGCTTACACCGCCAGCAGCGGAAGCGGAAAGGAAGTATTTTGAGCCTCGGGTAAGGCCGCTAAGTCCCGTAATGCTGCCTTCAAAATAAACAGTCGCACTTGCGCCCCCTGATGCAGAGGAAAGGACAAAGCCAACCGCCGCTTTTGCTACGTCGTTCGCGTCGGCTTTAAGGGCCTCCCCCGACGCATTGATATACACAAGGTCGCCTGCACTTAGTGCCTCGCCAGTCGTGAAACTTTTGCTGTCTGCGCCTATTCCAGTAGGCATCATTGTGATGTCAAGCTTGCCCCCGCCGTCTAATGCAGGAATTTTCCCGGAATCCCCCGCCCCCGCGCTTGTTGTGATGCCTGCCTCCTCGGTGGGCATACCATCGCTGCCGATTTTCAAAAACTTTGCCATATCTACCTGATTAAGGTTGTTAAAAAATGAGTGTGAATTATTGTTGAGGCAACTCCAAACCCGACATACTGAACTAAGCCCGTGGGGTGTGGCGTTGGCCCGATTTCCCCATCCACCCCGGCAAACAGGGGCGTATCTGATGGGAAAATAAATGATGCGTCCGTGACTTGCCCCGCCGTTATGACTACAACTGCCGCGTTTAAAAGCGCGGAGTGTTTTGTTACGCCGTATGCCCTTCCCGCGTGTGCCGTGTTCGTTGGTTGAAAGTAATATACTTTACCAGCGGACACGACCACCACGCGCCCAGCGGATAGATTTTCGCCCGCAACCGCCTCCACTTCGTTGCCGACATCGCCCGGCGGGCCTTGCACCCCCGGTGGGCCTTGTGGGCCGGACGTTCCCATGCTGAGAACGGCGTGAACTTGCGGCTGCACAACGGTTACGAAAATCGCCTTTTGTTGTATTACGACGTTCATATGGTTATAATTTCGGCAGGGCCGTAAATGGCAAACTGCACAAGGTCATCAGGATCGGTTAGGAACATGCGGTACCGGGTTTTGCATGAATCGAGTTGTGCCGTATCAGCACGCGGCACAAGTACCGTGTACTCTCCATTGTCCCCGCCCAAAGTCACATTTTCCGGCCCAAAAACAACGGTGTCGGTGCCGATAATGAGTTCAAAGGCTGCGCTCCACCCGGTCAGGTCAAACGGCTCTGTTTTTGCCTCGTTTGCCCAAAGGGTTCCAAAGAAATTGTAGTCTATGCCCTTCGGGATGGTTATTTGCGCGCTAGCAATTTGGCTCATGTGGTAGGGGGCTTTTTGCCGACAATCAGGAAATAAATGTGGGAGATAAGCGGCAGGATAATGAGCAATAAGCCGTTCAAATCGCGCTTATTGACTGCCGTTGCAATGTCATCCCCTTGGTTAAGAATATCCACGGGGAATTGCGGGAAAATGTACTGAATAACGGCCCCTAGTTGCAGCCATGTGTTTGGGTTCATAAGCCACCCTTTTAGGTCAACAACCCCTGTTTTGATAAAGCTGCGAATCGCAAAAAGGCCGCCTACTAATGCCGCCGCTCCGTAGATTGTATTTTGGGCAATTTCCTGCGGGAACGAGGCAAAAACCCCAAGCCCCAAAATTGCAATGGAGACGTAAAATCCTGTGGATTTGAGTGCCCGCCAAATGCGAGCCTTAAAAGTGTCATTCATGTTGCAAAGAATCTTTTGTATTTGAAATACCCGGCATTGGTGCCGGGGTTGGTGTTCTGCGTGTTGGGATACCCGCCGCTTTTTCCAGTTCGGCAAGGCCATCGAACAGGCACGGCACATGGTCGCGCAACGGCATCTCCGCCTGCATTGAATCCATTTGCCGTGCAAAGTTCACAGTTGGGTAACTGCTTTTGTCGCACCCTTCAACCGTAATTAGGGCAAAGAGGGCCGCGTAAAGGGTGGTTAATACTTTGCTCATTTTTTTCGTGTTTTCCCGCTTTCCACCTTAGCAAGTGCCTCCCGTTGCCGGGCCTCTACTTGCAAAATGTAGTCGCGTTGTTCGTTTTTTAAGCGCTCGATTTCAGTCGAGTGCTGTTTTAGGCAGGCCGTAATTTCGGCCCAGAATCGTTCACGCTCCTTGTTGCGCTCGTAGTCCACTCGGACTATTATAAGCACAAGGCCGACAACGATAGAAAGAAGGAAGCGCGACCTAAAAGGTAGGGAGACGCCCCACAACGCAAACTCTTTTTCCTGTTCCTGTATTTCGCCCATTTTTCGGGTGTTTTTTGTTGAGTGTTACGGGTTCTATTCGCGTGAGTTTGCTTTTTGCTGTGTTAGTTATTGCCCGTTGCGGCATGTTCGGACAAAAAAAGTCGTATACCCAAATGCCCGGCCCGTGCGCTATTCCCTCCCCGCAATATTCCATTCCATCCCCGCAATTTTCGCAGCGGTTGTTTAGGTGCGCGCACATTACCCTTTCCCTTTTTTGGGTGGTTTTGGAAGGCTTTGTTTTGGCGGCTCTACCGCCGCCGGGGCTTCAACGTCGCGCCCGTTTCGTGGCGGCGCGTTCTTTTTCTTCTTGCGGTCGGCAAGTTTAACCCAGTCGCGCTTCTGTTTTTCCAGCCGCTTGTTTCGCTCTCGCAGCGTGTCAATCTGTACCTTATTCCGGTCAATTTCGCGCTGCAATGTCATGGTGTCGGGCAGGGGTTCAAAGACTTCAATCGTCCGGTACCTTCCGAGTGTGCCGTCTGCAAGGGTGTCAATTCGTACAAAATTGCGTTCCTGTGCGGCTGCCAAAAGGGGCAAAAGGGTGATGAGAAAGAGTATTTTTTGCATGGTGTTATCTGTCGATATAAAAGTTTGCCGTGTTTGATCGGTAGCGGATAACTACCTGTTCCTCAGCGGACATTGTGTAAGACGTTGCACTCCCAACGCCGTCTACCCAAAGACCGCCGCTGCTTGGGCTTATCGTTACTGTGTTGGTGCCGTTGTTCATTGCGGCAATGAAATAGTCACGGCCTTGCACCAAAGTGCTTGGCAGGTTGATAGTGACGTTCCCAATGTCGGCATTGGCAAAAACCCGAACGTCTGCCGCCGCCAAAGTGTGTGTGCCGCTTCCGTACTCTTCCGAGTTAAAGGCGTGTGTCGTTGCGCTTGTCACCTGCCCGGCTGCGTTGACCGTGAGCGTGACAAAATCGCCGTTGCCGCCGTATGTGCCGGTACTTACGCCGCTGCTTGCAATAGAGTTGCTTCTAACTTGCCCGGGTGCCCAGATAGAGCCTGTCCACCTCAATACACTATCCGTTGCGGCCCCGTTGGCGTCTGCCAAATTCAAAAATTTACCCCATCCCGTGTTGCCCGATGTCGTGCGCTTTTGATAAAGATCGCCCGCGTTTATGTTTACAATCAAGTCACCGCGCCCAGCTGTAACGTTGCTTTCGGGGTTTAGCCCATACGCGCCCACTTGATACGAATTTGACGCGCTGGTTATTTTTAGCGGGAAAACAATGCTATTGCTACCTGTGTGGGATGCTTCACCCGCATCAATGCGCCCGTATGCCTGAAACACGCCGCCCGTGCCCCACATATACCGGGTTGAGGCATTTTCGGACAGGTACATATTATTGCTATTGTCCCGAAAAAAGACGCCGTAATTGTTGCCCGTGCTGCGTAGGCCAATACCCCCCAAAAAATCATCGCTTCGCTGTATCACGTCCAACGTGCCAACGCCTGGGCCGTCGTTGTTTATGCCGATTTTCCCGCTGCTGTTCATATACAGTGAGTAAGACGGCGCGTTTTTGTGAAAGTACAACGGTTGCCCGCTGTTGTTTTTGCTCCAAAACAACCCGGTTCCATCAAAGCCTTGGTACATGACATCGGCGTTTGATGGGGTCGTCATCCCTATTTGTAAACCGCTTGGATGGCTGCCGTTTATGCCCAAAATGGTGCTATCGAAACGGATTTCGCCCGTGCTGCTGATAATTTCAGGGAGCGAACTTGCATCTACATTAAAGGCTAAACGGTTGGTAATCCTTGCGCCCGCGCTGTCCCCGACTTGTACGGCGTTGCGCCAAATTGTCGAAAGGATGTTTGAGTAAGCACCGCCCCACGGCTTGCGCTTGGTAAAAATGCTGTGGTTTATGGTTTTGTCGTTGAGTTGGAAAACTCGTGTTGTTGGAAAGTACTTTAGGCTGGTATCACTATTTATGCCCGCGCCGCTGCCAAAAACTACTTGGTTGGCCGGAATCGGTGCAATGCTAAGCACCCCCGATGAAAGTTGTAGCCCTGTGCTTACCGTCACATTTGTAATATCGTTTTCTGCATCGCGGCCCGTGATGGTTGTGGCGGTACCGTCGCTGCCAGTTATGCGAACCTTGCCAGCAACGTGTAAATCTTGCACAGGTACGGTGGTTCCAATACCTACTTTCCCGGTTCGGTAAACATCTGTTGATATTGTTTTTCCCCAATAATCCCCGTCCAACCGCACAAATGTGCTGTCCGGCTTATTGCCAAGTGGTAGCAGTATGTCCGGTGATTGGTAGCGCACCTCCTGCGTCAAGGTGTCCCACATTAGGAACCCCGGTTCGGAGACTGCGTTGGTTTTTGCAATCCCGAGCGCGAAAATTCCGGTTTTTGTTACCCTAAGCGTCTTGTTATCAACGCCGTCCGTGCTGCTTATATCCGTAACATGGCTTGCCCCGTCCCAGTACTGCAATACTTCGGTCTGCACATTGGCCGCGTTTTGCAACCGTAGAACATTGCCAGTTGTATAGTTTACCCGTAAATATCCCTGTTGGTTTGTGTTGTACGGGTTCACATGAAATACGTCGAACCCGGCAATATTGGTGCTGCCTGCCGCTATTGTGGTGTAACCTGTGCCGCTTGTGCGTTCGGCCTCTATGCTAAGGCTAAGCAGGTTATTAAGAGTTAGGGAGCGAGCGTTGGCCCCGCTTATGGTAGTGTTTTCCGTTAATGTGCCGCCTAACTTGTGCGCGTTTGGGCTGCCCGGCACATAGGTAATACCGTTGTAACTTGTGTCGCCCGTTACAGCGTCGGGGAAAATAATTAAGCGAGGCTCCCAAGTTGTACCCGTCCACCTTAGCACCTGTCCGACGGTGTCCCCGTCAACTACTGACAATGTCCCGCCGACCATTTCCAGCCCGCCGTTTACAACCGCTGCATCTATGCAATACCCGTTCCCGTACAGTAGCCCGCCCTTGCGCGTCTGCATCTGCAATTCCAAGATGCCGCCATACAGCGTATCGCAGTCCTGCGCGGCAACGGTGCCAAGGCAGCAAGTTAGAAGAAGGGTGTAAATTAGTTTTCTCATTTCCAAACTGAAACCTCCCCTCGGAGGCCGTTAAGGGACGGCAACCCGCCGCCCACAACAAAATCGAGTGAATTATCTACCGTGTTAACCGCAAAGTCCCGTGTAAAACCCGGACGGCTTGGCGTGTACCGCTGCCGGTTGATCGTAACAAAAACGGAGGCTTCGTTAGAGGGCAAAACTAATTCCGCAATCGGGATCGTTAGCTTGTTTGCCGTCACTATACCCGACCACATGTACCAGCGCCCGGCCCCTGTTACACTTATGCCCGGGGCACCAAAAAAGGGCGTGAACGACGCAAATGGGCTGTGGAAGTTTTCAAGGTAATCTGCGCAAGTATTTTGCACAACCTCCCAGTCACCCGGCGGTACCCCGTCCATTGCGGCCCATTGAGCACAGGTAAACGTGCGCTCTATGTTGGTAGATGGTGAAAATACTGTTACCTTCCTAAGCATATTTTTCGCGTAGTTCCGGTCTTAATTCTAAGGCCCGTTCTTTACTGATCCACATTATCATGTGCCTGCAATTATAGCGGCCCCTATCAAGCAGCGGGCGGTAACTGTCTTTTGTTTTGGGGTTTATTAAATCTGGGTCATCCTTCCAATCCTCCGTTTCTTCACGGTGAAACACCTTTCTATTTCGCTTCAAGCAGAACGCCCGCGTGCTGTCTATCACCCCGCCCGCGTACACAAAAAAATTCAACTCCAACTCGTTTGCCATGTGCAGGTTTTGCAACTCCCGCACTTGGTTATAACTGTCGAATGCGTACTGCTTGAAATAGGATACCAGTGCCCCGTCTATCCCTTGCGCCCCTGCCACGGTCTTTTGGAAGTCCCGGGCCAGGTCTTTCGGTGTGATCCCCTGTGCAAGCGAGCGCAAAACCAGATTCTTTACCTTTTCCCGCACCTCTTGCCCGCTTGCTAACCTGTCAAGATACCCGCCCGCTGTGAATTGCCCGTTAGCCTCCAAGCCCAAAACATCCAAAAGCAGCCCGGTATCTTTTGCCAACGCTTCAACCTTCGCCCGATCAAATCCGGCCAAAAGGTAGTACGAAGCATTGCGCCCGGCTACGTCTAACAACTGCTCTGCAAGTACTTTCACCGCGTCGCGCAAGTCCCCGGCGGCAAAGCGCCTCAACGCCTCATCCAGTATCCGAAGCCTTGCCCGGTTTACCGCTGTTGCGGTCAACCTGCCGCCATTTGGCTCTAAGACTGGCAGAAAGTCGCGCAAGATTACCCGCAATAACTCCCGCTCGGTGACTTTGAGCGCGACGGTTATTTCCCGCGTTTTCTGCTCAACAAACTTGTCAAAGCCTTGCGCCCACTTTTCAATGTCGGTCAAAAAACTCATAAAACTGGTGAGGTATCAAGCTCGGCAAGTATTGCCGCTAATACCTCCTGCACCAAAGCGTCTTGATCTTTCCGGGCCAGCGCGTAAAAATCTGGCCTTGCCTTTTCGACATTATCAAAGATGTACCCCAAATTGGAGTACAAAACCTTTTGTTCCTTTGGAACCAAGTCGGAAGCAAGCAAGTACATAATTTGCCCCTCGGACTGACCGGAGAAAGGGTTGTACCTTTCGCGGGTCTCCCATCTGTGATACTTTTCCGGCTCATCCACGAACATGGCGTTTGCTATGTCCGCTTCAATCCGCTGTTTCACCAGCGGCCCGGCCCCCGTATCGTTTGCCTTGCGCCAATCCTCCAAGAGTGCGTCAAATCCTTTAAGCCTGCCATCGCGCCGTATCAGCATGTTTGCTGTTAGTCCGGCGGACTTATCAGTTATGTCGGCCACCCCCTTAATGACGAAGTTCCACACCTGTGCAATTTTGAGCATGTACGGGTATAGGGTATCATACACCGCATCCATATCCAAATTCTCTCCGGTCGCCGTCTTTGCGACCTGTGTTTGTGTGAAAATTTCCGCGTTGAACACGGCGCGTTTGGCCTGTTCCGTCAGGCGTTGAACATACCCGTCCATCCATTGCAGAAATTCCACCGGGGGCGTTTTGTACAGAATTGTCCGCTCTATATCGGGTAAATCGCCCGTTTTTGCGGGCGTAACCACGATTTCCTCCTGCGTTGTCGTTGGTCGCTTTTTGTACCCGGTGCCCTGACAAGTCCCGCAAACATGCTCCCCGCCTTCGCCGTACACTTTGCCGCCATAGCACCCTTGTGCGTCGCAAGGCTCGCCCACGCGAACGACAAGCGGGTGCGCGTGAAGCCGAATCGTAAGATCAAGCTCACTATTTGACATCAACTGCTTATGGAGCAACGGCATGGCGGCATGGTAAGGGGGAACGTAGGATTGCCCGTTTGTTAATTGGTCGCGCTTGTACCCAACCCGAAACGCCGGGACGTATCCAAGTCCGTGCGGCGGGTGCTCCGTGAATAGCCAGTATTTTTGTCCGATTTTTCGTGTGCCCGGCGGCGGGGCTTGTGTGCCCTTTACCTTAACCTCATCTAAGGAGAAGGACGCGTTTTTCATGTACAGGGTTAACCGCTCCCCGCCAAACGCGCCCGGTGCCCGGGCTATAAGGTAAAGTAGATCGCCGCGTTGGTCTCGCTTGTAGTCTAGCGCATCCTCACTATAAACCTCAAACGGGTACGGCTTCGCATTCTCCCTCTTGTAATCAAACGGCTCCCACTCAAGCACTATCCAAGCGTTTGGGTCGGTCTTATTCAATTCCAGAACCCGCGTGTTAACCCAGTCATCCACGCCCATTTCAGCGGTAAACCCGCTAAAAATGCGCTCCAAAGCGGCCTTTCTTTCGTCGCCATTACTGCCAGCATATTCCAAAACCCGCGTTCTTGCCGCACGGTTTGCCTTGTGAAAGGCCGACATGATGGCGTCCAAAACTGACGTTGCAATATGCTGCGTAATATCTTTGCGTTGCGTGAATAGTACATCGTCCTCCCGCCGGACAACGCGCCGCAAATACTTATCCAACCCTTCGCCCGTGACAAAGGCCCGGGATTCGGTCGCAACTTCAACAGTCCGCTTATAAAGCGGGTGTTTTTGTTTGCCCTCAGCCACTCTGAATAGGTTAAGAAAACCTTGCTCTTCCGTCACGGTATTAGGTTGTTGATTAGATAGGGGAAACGATTGCCGAGGGGATATAGCCCTCCCAAAGAAACTTGTAGGTAATTTTCGAAACCTCGGTTTTGCCTTCCGGTATCACAAGGTTTGCCACTAAGGAGACTTCAATACCGTTGCCGCTCCCGTACATCAAGCCGCCGGACTTGAACCACATTTTATAGGTCGCTGCCGGGCTTTGTTGATGGGTTCTTGCAGCGGCAATATTGACAACGCTCAGTTCGTCAATCGCGAAGTTTAGCGTCTGTTGTGGGACGCTCGATGTTTTACGCCCCCCGGAAATATCCGTTTCCGTCACCGTCGCCTCAGCAAGCCCGCCGATCCCGGTTAACTGTCGGATTGGCGCGGCACCGCTACCCGGTATCACTGCGTCATTATCAATCCGCGCCGCCCATTCTACCGCGCTTTCCCAATCCGTAAAAACATCCCCTGTCCCTGCCCGCGTGATAAACACGTCGGTTATCTGTCCGAACCTTACGTCGGGGTCACAAAAATTAAATTCAACTGCGGGTAATACCGCACTTGCACACGTTGGCATGTTATTGCAATTTTTAGTGAAAAATGGTGCCTGCCTTTTCCCCTGAATTGCGTTGCAAAGGTGCGCGTGTGTATAGATTCCCACCAAAACGGTAGGCAAAAAACAAAATTTACCCGGAAATCCGCATAAGCCCGCCGGAGTAGCGGGCAAAGTCATCCTCCCAAATGGATGTTGTGATATAGTCGGCGGTGTCGGAAAAGTGGCCAAACTTTTCGTATCGTTGGCCATCCTCGGCTGTGGCGATCTGCTTGAATTTGTGCCCGTTGGCGTCGGTTTTGACGCCGTGCAAATCGTCTGCAAGTTCCTTACATTTCGGGTCTATAACTATGCGCTTATTTGGCCGCTTGCCTGCGAATATTGCGTTAATCCACTCCCGCCGCTTAACGATGTTGGGGTTTTGAGCAAAGGTTCTGTCCGACCTGTTGTTAAGCAGCCGCCGCAAAATCCGCTTAACAATTTCGTAGTCTGTGCCGACGCCGCGTGTATCCCTCTTGTTGCCGCTTGCATCGCCGTAAAGGAAAATTGTCTGCACCTTATCCCCGTACTTGGCTAAAAATGCCTCCGCCGCCGCGCTACTTGTTGCGGTCGGGGGCCGCATCGGGAAAATGTCGAAGCATTGCAGCCACTCCACCCCGTCACCGTCGCGGTGCATCTGCCAGCAGGACAAGGACAGGTAGGGCAAAACGTTTTGGTCGAAACTTAAATGTACTGGCAAGGCCGGGTTAAATTCGACCTCTCGAACGTGTGCCGTTCGGGAAAACGCATAATAAAACGCGTTGTCATTGCGCCGGGCATCCCAATCCCCCGTTATGAAAATCTTTTGGCTAACGGCGTCCATTTCCGACCATGTGGCCCATTGGTCAGCGGTCACAAACGGATTATCTGAGGGCAATGCTGGTAAGTAAAAATACGGGGGTTTTAATGTCCCCTCAAAAAAAGGTTCGTACCACACCCGGCGGCTCCACCCGTCGTTCGGGTTGAAGGTGGACAAAACAAGGCCGGGGGGCATTTGGTCAGGGGGGAGAGACCAACTACCGACGCGCTGCTTTACCTTTTCCCATGTTTTTGGGTCAAGCTCTTCTGCCTGCTCAAGCAAAAACCCGTTGGTTTCCAACCCCAAAAAACTGTTTAGGTCTGGGTCGGCCTTTATGTTTTCGGCCAAAAAGTTGATTGTTGAGCCGTTCGGGAATGTTGCGCGCACCTTTGGGCTATATCTAATAGTAACGCCGGAGGGGGCCAATTTTAGGAACGACTGTACCGATGTTTCCCTTAAAAGGGTGTCCGTTGTGCGGATAATATGCCAGCGGCTTTTGGGATAACGCTTGGCCAACAAAATAAGCAAGAACAGGCAGACAAATGTTTTCCCCCCGCGTATCGCTCCCCCGTATGCAAAGTACCGATTACCCACGCCACGCCCGGAAACCTCCGCCATAACAGCATGAAAAAACGCGGCCTGTTTCGCGTTTTGGGTAAGGTCTATTCTCGAGGGTTCCGTATTCAAATCTCTATAACCGTGCCGTCCGGTAAGGTGTATTTGGCCGTATTCGTGAAAGTATGCTCAACCTCGGCCTTTTGCGCCGCCTGTCCCATTGTCCTATCCAAAACCTGCTTTAGCATCTCTTGGCCGCGCTTGCTTAGCATTTGCCCGGCGACAAGGCGCACAATAATAGGGTACTTGTTTGCGGCATTGCCCAAAGCGTATTCCTGCACAGGGTTGCCCGCTATTTCCATCACTTTGTCCGCCGGGAGGCTAACGAGAAACTGAAACGCCTCTACTATGTCAGTAGGGCTGGCAGGCTCAAAACCCGCGTCTTTCATTTCCTGAACGAACGCGGAAACGCCTTTTTTGGGACGGCCTTTGGGGTTGCCGCTTTCGCCAGGTTCAAAAGGCGTTAATACCCCGCCGTGAGGCTGTTCTAATTTCTTTGCCACTGTTAGGCCACTGTTTTTTGTGTTATGCTACTAATTCAACGCTGTAAGGTTCCATACTATCCAAGGTTGTAGGGCCATACGGATCGTAGTTAATAAATCGTTTTGTTTTTGTATCCCAAGCCTTACTAAGGTTCTCTTTAGTTTTAGCCCTTATTTTCTTTATAACCTCGTTAGGTATGTATGATTCTAAAAACCAAGTAGGCAGCGTTTCTGATGTTTCATACGCTCTTGTCAAGTCCCATATATCGTAGTTCATTCGGATAAATTGGTACTGTTCATCTCTGCGCATTGCTCTAAACTTTGAATTGAACGCAAACAAGTTGAATATTTTTTCGCTGTTTTTCGCCCCTGCTCTAACAACACAAATGTCGCTAAGTAAAGACGCCTCGCTTTCTAATGGGCTTCTTTGGAAGAATTTTATAACCCTATTTTCATTCCATTGAGTAGAGTATTCAACATCGTAAAGTATTCTCATTGCTTCGCTGCTAAACTCTTTCTTATACTCCAAATTAACTGGGGCGTATGCTTGTGGCGTTATTGGGCTTGGTCTGAAAGGCGTGTTAGTCATTTTTATTCGCATTTTCTTTCCCTCAAAATCCTTCTCGTTTACGCGCTCTAACATTGCTAACCACCGTTCCCAATCTTCTGGGCCAGTCATTTCCATGCCAACTATGTTGTACAAATTAACATCAATCCCTTTGTTCTTTGTTTTCCTAAGCACTTGTATAAAAAAGTCTTCTACAACTTCATCGCTTAACCTCCTATTGTGCAGGTATCTCGATGCCTCTGAAATACCATCAAGAGCGGTAATTATATCGGGTTTGTCGCCTTGGTATAAACAAGGGTCCATCCATTCTAATTCAACACTTTTCCCAGTGGAAAATTCCATTACAAAATCTTTTCTACCTTCATGCTTGCGGGCATATGTATAATGACAATAAGTGCATTTGTTTGGACAACCGTGCATTTCCTCCTTTAAGGAAAAATCCTTTGATCCTATGCGCATGTTATCTATTTGAAGCATTTTTCCAACCTGCCGAAAAATTACAGGATGCAGCCCGCTTTCCCTTATTCTCATAAGGGAATCAGATTGGTAATCAAAGTTGGCTTTTATAATCAACCCAATTTCATCCTCCGCACGTCCAAAATATGCAAAGTCGAGCCATTCTAAAATGTGTGTAGGATTCTGCATCCCAAAGCCGCCACCAACAACAATAAAAATCCTTTTGGCGCGTCGCCATTCTGGTAGTAAGCAAACCGATCTCGCGAATGCAATTACATCGTAATTAGACGTAAATGAAACCAGAACAATGTCAAAGTTTTTGGCCGTTTCAGGGATGCAGTGTTCAACATCTACGCCTATCGTAGATTTTATATCTAAAGACACGATTATCGCCCCGGCATTACCTAAGCCCATAAAGGAGGAATCTTTATGTCTTTTTGCCCCGGCATTTTCTCCGTCAAAAATTAAAAACGCTATCTTTTTACCCATTGGAATCCGCATTTTGGACATTTACATTCTTTATTCTTACCAGTCCCCACAGGGTTTGGCAAAGAATCGTCTAAACCGTTAAGGTGGGTAGGATTAATCCCCCACCCCTCCAACATATCACTACCCCAATCATGCGCCAGCGTTTCATAATCCCAAGCAAGGTCAGCGGCGGCGTTGTCCGCAAGCGCCAGCGCCCGGCCTTGTTCGCTGTCGAGGGCAACGTCTGTGCGTTGCACCGCGACAAGGGTTTTTCCATCGGTGGGCACTATCAAAATATTGTCGTATCCCAGCGCCTTGGCTGCCTCAACCGTCTTGTTCCCCGCAATGATATTCCCATCCTTGTCAACCAGCACCGAACGCCCGGCACCCAACTCCTTTAACGACCGCTTTACCAACTTGCGCCCCTTGTCGGTGCCCTTGTTGTAGTTCCTGCCGTCCGGCTTCAATTCGTTGATATTCATGCGGCAAAGGTACCCGCCGCAAAAACCCGTCACCAAAACGTTTTCCAAAAAAAAGCCGCCCCGCCCGAATTACAACGGGCGAGGCGAAAAACTGGTTATGAATGAATTTTTGCGCTTAATTTCAAATTCCCCCGGCACCTAAGCGCCGAGGGAGGTAAAACAAAACATGGCTTTTTGTGGGCTGTTCAAAGTATCATTTCACTACTCAAAATCAAAAAGCGCCTTGCAAAACCAACCAAGTACGAACGCCGCAACATAGCCAAGGAAGACAAGTATTCCGGTCATGGTCGCTGGCCCTCCCTTGTCCGGTTCTTTAGTTCGGGGATGCGGACGGCTGGGCGGGGTTCCTCATTATTGCCCCGCTTTTCCTCCCTCATTCTCCGCTGGTAATCGGCAATGCTTTCTTGTTCCGTTTTTGGGATGACCGCACCGTCTGTAACTTTACAGTATATGCAAAAAGTAGAAAGCAAAACTACCCCCGCCCACAACACTTTGCTCTCACGGTTTTGCGGTGAGGTGTCCCGTACTGCGCTGCCCCTCACCCGTTCATCAATCTCCGCCATGTAACCGCCCGGCGTTGGCGGCGGGGCGCTATCCTTCAGCGGCTTTAGCTGGTAGGGCGTGTCCGGCAACTTCGTGCGCTGCCAAGGCATTGCGCCGTTTTCCCGAACAGGGGCAACCAAATTTGTGCTGCAAGGCTCGCACCGGAATAGGCCCGTTTGGTTTTCAAAGGTTGGGGCTGGTATGGCTGTCGGTCTGATCATAGTCCCTATATAATTTTGATTAGCGCCACCCCCAAACGCTCCAACAACGCGTAAACGTTCGCGGCGTCGGCAACGTTTGAGGGGGGCTTTGTGTTAGTTGTTGTTTGCGCTGGCTTTTGCGGCGGCGGCGAAGGCAACCGCCGGGGGGACTTCTTTCGCGTTTGGCTTCCGGGAGTGTTCGGCCCGCTGCCTTTTTTGTTCGTCGCTAAGCGCATTATAATGCGCCGTCGCCTTTGCGCAAATTGCAGCCCCGTTGTGTGTGTGCTCATTGCTTGGGTTTTGTGAGTAATAGCGTCCCGTGAGGGTATCCCAAATTGTGTTTGACATATCATTTCGGGTTGTAAACGTTAAATGTAACTTTCATTGCGGCGGTGGAAACGAGGCGTAATTTGCTCGAAAAAAACTCCAGGTTCTCCCGCGTCCACCGTTTTGCCCGGAGGTCACGCGGGCGGCGTTGTTTCTTCTTCATGTTGTTGTGTCGGTTGTGGCTCTTTAAGGCTATCTTCAACATTGCCCAACAAAAAACTGTGGTCTAACAAAAAATTGTAGTCCCACTCGAAATAGGCGTCTGCACTTGTTATTATAGCCATGTTGTTGCATTGTTATCCTAATAGTTCCCAGTCCAATTTCGCCTGCTTATCACGCTCCCTCGCCTGCGCTTCATGCACGCTATATCCAAGTATTTTTTCTTGCTTAGGCTCCCCCTCAATCCAAACCCCCTGCCCGTTGAGCAGCGCGGCAAAGGATTCAGGTGTGAGCCTTTCGGCGATTTTGGACAGGTTTTCGAGCGCGGTGTATTCGCGGCGCGATACCGCATTTGGGAAGGACATCACCCCGCCGTACATACGACCGGAGTAGTTTTTTACATAGTTTTCCTTGATTCGCGGAAGGGTTATTAGAAGGTATTCGTGTGCCTCTCGGGCCTGTGCTGGTGTCATGCTACTTTTGCTTTTTGCCCCCACCCGCGACGGGCGGAGAATTGGTGAATGAATGTTGACGCGTCCGTTGCGACATAAACCTCTGCGCCAAAGCGCCGAAGTGCGGCTAAAAACGCTTCCTGCTCGGGGCTTAATTTATCGCCGGGGGCTTTGACCTCCACGGCCAAAAACTTACCATCTACAACCCCAAAAATATCCGGCTGCCCTTTCGGGCTTCCGGCTACCTTCTGAAAGCACTTAGCAATCTGATCCCGTATCCCCTGCTCAATCTGTGGCACCGGGGTTCTGCTTATCACCGCTCTACGCGCCACAACCCAAGCCCGTATATTTTGCACAGCCATAGGCCGATTAAAGTGCCCGGTGTGGTAGTTGCGCCACGCAAAAACCCCGTTTCCTTGCAAAAACTGCAAAATTTCGGTGATAATTGGCCCCTCACCGGAGGCGTTCTGGTATGTACTCATTGTTCTTGGATCATATCATGGATGGTCGTTTGGCCATTGGCATGGTCTCGCTCGTCCAAGGCGTCTTCAAGGGCGTCCGAAATAACGGTCTTTGCCTTTTGCGCCATGTTTTGAATTGCGAGGCCCAGGTTCGGGGCCTTGATTACCTCAAGCGGCAGCGGCTTCAAAATCAGGCTGCCGTTTTGCTTTTGGTAATTCACTTTGACGCTGCCGTAAATCGTATGTGGGTTGCCCTTTACGTCAATGATTTCGCAGCGTAAAATTTCCTGCTCTAGAATTTTCTCCGATGAAGTTTCAAAATCTGCCATGTTATATTGAGATGTGCCCATTGGGCGGTTAAAGTTTCAGAAAAAACGGCCCCTCAAACTTTTTCGAAGGGCCGTCCGAATCAACCTTCATGGTTTGCCCCTTCGTAATTGCTACCAAGGCAGCGACAAACAAACAAATCCTTTTTTCCGGTCACGCGGCAGGAATCGAACCTGCTTTGGGCGGGGGTTTTCCTTATGCCTTCACACCGACGGGAATCGAACCCGTATAACCCGCTCTCTCCGCAATAGAAAAGCCCTTTTCCGGTGGGCCTACGCGTGACTGTTTTTTAAAATTGCCCCCGCTCTTTCGCAGGGGCCTCCCTCGTATAAATCTCATGAAAAGTGTCGTTTGAACAAGCGCCCCCGCTTATCGCGCCATTGCCTGTGCTTCATGCGCGCTATCTTTGAGAGACTTGCTAATACCCTCCCAGTATTTTTGCCCCTCTGGGCTTTCAAACCAGATAAATGCGGAGTTAATTAAATAACATAGCTCGCTCGTGAATTTCGGGGTTCCATCTATTAATTCCTCACAGGTATTCCTAATTGCAGCCTCGGCCCATTCGTGTCCCTCGGCTTTCGCCCGCTCAAAATGTTCTCTGTACGTCATGGTAAAAAAGTTAAAGTTTGAAAAATTGTCGGCGGCACATTCCCGCGCCGCCGACGCCTCAAAGTATGTGTTGTCAAAAAAAAAACCGTTTTAGAGGGGGCCGAGCCGTAAAACCCGGCCCCTATTGAAATATCAAACAGCTAACTTAACCCCGATTATCAACCCCGTCCAGCAAAACGATATTGAACATTTCGTTCAACCGTGACCGCACCCGCTCATCTACTCCCGTGCGGGTAATTATCTCGGACGGGGCTAGGTTGGTGGTGAGGTGCATCATAATGCCGTCACGCTTAAGCCTTTCGTATCCGATCATTATTAGTTCCGGGAATATGTGCCGGGCGTTCCCGTACTGCATAATTTTTGCCGTTTCCGCCCCGGCGTCATCATAAATGCGCTCTTTTGCAGTCAAGGCGGTAAGGGGGTCAGCATCCCCCGCCAACACCTCGGAACAATAGACCGGAAGGTTAGTCATTGCCAGCGGTCGGCGAAACATTGCGCGGGCCTTTTGCATTGCCCGCATAATTGTTGTTTTGCCCACGCCACAGCCGCCGTACAGAAATATCCCCTTATCCAATGACAATTCCCCCTCACTTCCTGAGAAGTAGGCGCACAAGGCGCTTAGCGCGGCCTTGGAAGGCTCCACACTTTCGGCCGTAAAGCCCTGCGTTTGCAGCCAGCCCCAAACGTTCGCCTTAAACAGGTCAACCGGGACGGGCCAAACCGTTGCGGCGGGGTTGTTTACGGCCTCAAAATACCGCCGTTGCGCCTCTGTTTCGGCAACGGTCATCACCGGGGCCGGGCGATGCCTTTCCTTCCAGTTGAGAAAGGCTTGCCGTAGCTCTTCCAATGTTTTGGCGGCGCGTTGTGCAGTCTCTTCCATGTTAAAATCTTGTCTCCTTTATTTTGTATTTTGGTGCCGCCGCTTCATGCGTCGCGGCCTTGGTTATCATTTTTCCGTTTTGCCTGTCCCCGATTACAAATTGTGCAGCCTTAACCCCCCAATTAGCCGATTTTGCCCCCTTATCATCTGACCAACCCAACACCCTATTATAGTAGTAGTCGAAGTCCGTCTCTTCAGGGCAACCCGCCGCCTTTAAATCCGCCTCAAAAGATTTTCGGCCCGCCGCGCCCCCTTTAAAGTAGTTGCTCTCCCGAAAGAGGCAAACTAGTGAACTAACCTTTTTACCCTCATTGCCAGCCCCATTTTCAAAAATTTCAAATTCATTTTTTTCTGTCGTGTGTGCTGTACACACTTCATTATAAAATAAATTATCTTCTTTAATTACTGTACTCTTTATTACTCCCGGTAAATTTTGCCGGGGGGGGGCGGTGGTTGTATTTTT
>OBID01000066.1_pt1 | contig 46198 bp, 55 predicted proteins | sample 1519781 | NCBI WGS metagenome assembly OBID01 (sample SAMEA3991478, study PRJEB22521) | metagenome | biome: anthropogenic terrestrial biome; feature: sewage plant; material: sludge | place: Sweden | collected 2012-09-26 | reverse complement strand
GACAGGCCGATTCGACTTCGTCCTCATCGACCTGCACCTGCCCGGGATGGACGGCTTCACCGCCACCCGCGCGATGCGTGCCTGGGAAACCGCCCACAAACGCCCCCTCACCACAATCGTGGCACTGACAGCCAGCAGCGTGGCTGACACTCAGGCACAGAGCCTGGCGGTGGGCTGCACGGACTTCCTGACCAAGCCCATCACAAAAGCGCACTTGTTCAGCACCCTACGCAAGTACCGCCGGTCTTCTCCAGTCACCGACACCACTCCGGCACAAGCTGCGGGAACGCCGGACGTGACAGAGCGCATCGACGACGAGCTCCGGCGACGCCGGCCCGCGTTTCTCGCCAATCGCCGCACGGATCTCACCCTGATGCAGGATGCCCTGGTTCAGGGAGACTATGAAGCGATTCGCACCACGGGGCACCGCATGAAAGGCCTCGCAGGCTCGTTCGGGTTTCCCGACATCGGGGCGGTAGGACAACGACTGGAACAGGCGGCTCGATCCCGGGATCGGGAGGCGATTCGCCGGGAACTCGACGGACTGGCGACCATGCTCGACGGAGTGGATCAAGCCGCCTGAGGGGATTTCAGGAGACCCTTCGAAGGAACAGAGGGACCATGAGTATTCTGATCATCGACGACTTCCAGGAAGAGCGGGACCTGCTCTTCACCATTCTCAACAGTGCGGGGTTCGGCCCGCTCCTCCCGGTCGGCACCGCGCGGGAAGGGCTGCACCTCCTGGGGGTCGGGAAACGTGGAAAGCAGACCAGCGGAATCGACCTGGTGCTGATGGATATCGAAATGCCCGAGATCGATGGATTGGAGGCCTGCCAACGCATCCGGATGGAGGAGCAGCTGCAAGGCCTGCCCATCATCGTCATCACGGCGCACACGGAAGCCAAAGATATTCAGGCGGCCTATACGTGCGGCGCCACGGACTATATTCGGAAACCGGTGATCCCGGCTGAACTGATCGCCCGGGCGGCCAATGCGCTCAGCCTGAAACAGGAGATCGATGCCAGGAAACTTCGTGAGCAGGAACTTCTGGAGCGGACCAAGGAACTCGACCACGCGTTCGAGCAGATCACCACGCTCCATGGTACGGTCCACATCTGCGCCAAGTGCAAACGCGTAAAAGCCGACGGCCCGCATTGGCAACGCGTGGAAGATTACCTACGCCGGCAGGCCCGCGCGAAAGTCGCCGAAACCGTGTGCGACACTTGTCTGCATCAGGCCTATCCCCACCTGAAATAAAGACGTCCCGGTCACGGCTGCTTTTCCTGTCCGCCCTCCAGCACAAAGTCAACCGACTCGACACGCACCACCGGCATGATGAGTCCCAGCCCCTCTGCTTCATGGGAGAAATCGTACATCAACGACTCCTCCGGAATCAGCCGACCGGTGATCAGGACCGCAACGGGGGCAGGCGTTCCCTGCTGGATCCGCGTTCTGAGCTTGGCGGTCCCCTGCCCCGCCAACGCAATGAGCGTGGACGGCAGGTCCTCATGCTTGAACCGCACCTCACCCCATGCGGTTCGGTTGAACTTCGGCCCCAGTACGACGCGGAATCCGCCCTCCCGCTCATCGAACCCGGACAGTTCGCCGAGCCAGACAAACGCAATCAGCCACTGTAACGGTGCCTTCCCTTCACGCCGGGCATCGCGCTCGCGGTTGAGCGCAAAGAGTCGTTCATCGTGGCCCGGGTCATGGTGCCCCTGCCCATAGACAGTGGCCCAATCGGGCGGCGCGCCGTCCAGTTCCACAAGAAACTGTTCAATCGATTGCTGCTCGAGAAGGAGATGGGTCTGAGCGGGAAGGCTCGCCAGAGCGGCAGCCAGGCCGTTGCGTAACGGCCTGACACCGGCCGATTCTTCTGCTCGCGTGGAGACAGGACTCAGGGAGCCCAAGAGCAGGAGGGTCATGAGGAGTCGCAACCCTCTGTCGAAGCGAATCATGGGCTCAGGCGGCGGGTACCGACACCCGCTGAAAGAGGTCGCGAAGGTCTTTTGTTCCAGGATGGTCCCACGACAACACACCCATATCGACCAGCACCTGAAGCCGGGGCGCTGGGTCCAGCCGAGGCAATGAGGCGGCAGGGACCGGCTGGGACTTCAATACCTGCGCGTAGACTCCGATCCAGGATTCCGTCACCGCCCGCAATCCGGGGTCGGTGGCTTTCATTCTTCCCAACCTGACTTCCTGCAGCAACTTGATCAACGGGTCCGACTGTAGGAGCGTCCCGATCGCACGACGCACCTGCTCTTCCTGCTCGTCCATGATGAGGATGATCCAGTGAAATAAAAAATAATTAGTTCATCGAACAGGAACCGGGGCCGCGAGGATCCCCGCAGGAGCCACACCCGCCGCCGGAACTGGAGGTGACGGGCCATCCGCCGGTTGCGCCGACTCCAAAGGCCGAAAACTGCTTGTCGAGTCCCGTAGCCTTGCACGCGGGACAGGCCGGCACGACGTCGCCCCGGACCAACAGTTCAAACCGATGGTTGCATTCCTTACAGACGTACTCGAATATGGGCATGGTGCTGTACTCCTTGAGATTTAAAATATTATAAGTAAGGTCGGTTCCACTTCGCAATCATCAGCCGATGGGAGTCCACAGATGTGGTCAGAAGATACATCGTTTGTCTTTCGAATCAGTCTCGAAGCGCAATTCCCCGACGACTATGAAGGCCCTCACGATGAACATGCGTGGCTTCGTGAGTGGGAACTCCAGATCAAACCAGTACTCATCAAGAACCTGTTCGAGACGCTGCGAGAATATCCCGCGTGGAAGGCGCATGTCCGCAATCGCGGGAAATCGCCGACGGAAGAAATTGAAGTCGCGATGACCCGGGATTTTTCAACGGCACCCTAACCGGACGAACAGCCATGCGTCAGGCGACCGGCCGCGGCCTCTACATTCACGTGCCCTTCTGTCACCAGCGCTGCCATTTCTGCGCCTTCTATCTCGAAATTCATCACGCGCGTGCCGCGGAGGAATTTCTGGGGTCCCTGACGACCGAACTGCGCCTCTATGGTGAGCAGCGGCTCTTTGGATCGGAACCGTTGCAATCGGTCTACTTCGGTGGCGGGACGCCCACGACCCTGTCCGCTCCGCAACTCGCCACCGTCCTGTCGGCGGCGAGGGAGACGTTCGGACTCCAGTATGAGGCTGAAATCACCGTCGAGGCCCACCCGGGATCAGTCACGCGGGACAGCTTGTCTCACCTCCGCAGAGCCGGATTCACGCGGGTGAGCTTCGGCGCCGAATCCATGAATCAACTCGAATTGGATCGAGTCGGACGCCCCGGCAGTCCTATGAGCACCGTGCAGATGGTGACCGCTGCGCGGAAAGCCGGCTTCACCGATCTGAACCTCGACCTCATGTACGGCCTACCCGGACAAACCATCGAGAGTTGGGCGGCCTCGCTGCGCCAGATCGTCGATCTCGCCCCGACGCACCTCTCCTGTTATGCCCTGACGGTCGAAGAAGGCACCGCCTTGCAGGCGGCGATCCGACGTGGGACGGTTCCCGCCCCTGACGAGACGCTACAAAATGAGATGGAAGATCTGGCGGAGGACGTTCTGAGCAGAGCAGGTTTCACGCGCTACGAAATCTCCAACTACTGCCGTCCCGGATTTGCCAGCCGACACAATCAGTTGCACTGGACCGGCGGAGACTATCTCGGCCTGGGGCCCAGCGCGCAATCCTATGTCGCGGGCCGGCGGTTTGGAAATGTGAGCGATCTGAGCATGTACAATGCCTCTCTCCGAACCGGCGCCCTCCCCGTGACAGCATCCGAGCAACTCACGACAGCCGACGACGCCTGCGAACGACTGGTGTTCGGACTCCGGCTGACCGAGGGCATCACGCTCGGGGAAACGGGAGCCCTGGCATTCTCAGGTTTGACCGGCAAAGTAAACGAATTGATCGGCGACGACATCCTCGAACGCAGGGGTGAGCGGGTACGACTCACCGCCCGAGGCCGGCGCTATGCGGATACTGTCGCAGTAGCCCTGCTGGCAAGCCTGGAGCCCTAACTATCCTCCTCCCATTGACTTCGGGACCCGACAGAGGGGAGACTGACGAACTGAAAGGAGGCCTCCGTCATGCCAGTGAACATGGACCCCACCAAGCGGCGCCGACGTCAGTCCGCCGAACAGGCTGCGGCCGCGGCCGACCAGGACAGCAGCCAGATCAAGCGATTCGGAGAAGATACCGAAGCCGATCGGGAAAAGGCCATTGCAGAAGCGGAACTGAAAAACCTCTGGGACGCGACCGAAGTCATTGATATGGATACCTGGTGATTGAGCGCCGTAACCAGCAGAGATCGATACAACCAGTCCCGCGCACCACTCGAGCACACACCGATCCGATCTCACCTTCGATCGACAGCCATACGATCCATGAACGCCTTGTCCCCCCGCAACGCTCTCTTTCACCCGTTCCACCTCTGTGCCCCGCACACCCTTGAGGCTCTGCTCGCACGGTACGATGCCGTCCATTTCCGCGACTACATGGCGCTCCGTCTCACTCCGCTGATGGGCACCACGGCCTATCAGGACCGCATGGGGGACGATCATCCGATGCTCGTCACGAGCGGCCGGCTGGTGCAAGGCTATCCGGTCAGCGGCCCGCTGGACGACACCGCCGTGACGGCCATTGATCGTGACCTGAGCGATTCCCGTTGGCGCACCCTGTTCCATGACGGGCTCAGAAACGACCGGCGTTTTCAGCGCGGGCTCTTCGACCTGACGCATGCAATGAGGATCGGATCGTCGCTGGTGCCCGGCCCGGCCGCGTTGCTCCGACTGCTTGAGCCGAACCGTGCAGCCGCGCTCTACAACGTCGCCCTCGTGCAACGCCTCGCAAAACCGACCCTGACGCTGGACGAGGCCTATCAATTTGAATATGGTCTGGCCTTGTTGAAGACCGCCGCCGCGCAGGTCTATACCATTCGCCTGTCCCGAGCGCACAACCTGGTGCCGGTCACCGACTCCCACACCCACCATGTCCTGCTGAGCCGGACCCTGGCCCGTGAGGGGATCGACCTCGCCCACGAATCTATCGGCGCGTCCGTGGGAGCACCATTGTCGCAGCACACATCAGGGCTGCATGAATAAACCAGAGTTGGGATACTCAAGGAGCTTGATGCCACTGATCTACCGCTGTCATGAGTTCCGGTTGCATTCAGCCCTATCTCACCTGCTACACTCCGCGCCTGGCGAGACGACCGCATGAGCACACTGACCCCTGCCATGACCCCTGAGGCCCTCGACACGACCGACGTGGGCACCGGCGACGACCTGGAAGCACGGGTCATCGTGTTCAACTGCGACTGCCACACCTATCAGCAGGTCATCGCGCTCTTCTGCACATGCATTCCTGGAATGAACTCTTCCCGGGCCTTCGAATTGGCGTGGCGCATCGACCACGAGGGCCAGGCGACGGTCTATTCGGGAGAGCGAAAAGCGGCGGAGGAGATCGGGAAGAAACTGGCGGCCGGAGGGTTACGGGTCGGAGTGCAGTAGAGAAGGGAACGGGGCTGGTCTGCGCCGAGGATCTCGACGCAGACCGACTTTACTTGGCTGGTTTCTTTGCCCCTGTTGCCTTGGTGGTTTTGGGCTTGCCGGCTGCTACAGGCTGGGATGTGGAGGGCTTCGGATTGCTCTTGGCGCTGCCATGCGCACCCTTGGCCATCTTCGCCGGTTTGCTGCTCGCCTGACTGGCCTTTTGTTCCTGCGCAGCCGCCGCTTTATAGTAGGATTTATTAAGTTTGCTGAGCATGTCGCCGTTCAGAACACGCACCTGGTACAACTCGAACAGCTTGCTGATGGCCTTGGGGTCGCCCTTGCGCGCCAGTCCCAGAAGCCGCCGCCGTTGATTCATTTCTTCTTCTTCAGTATGAGACGCTGCTCGCCGCTCCATAGCGCTCCTTTCAAAGGATGCCCGAAACTCACTGCCCAAATATGCCAAATTGCCGGATGAAATGCCCCGCAGTATAACAGATTCGGCCTAGCCAGTACTACACAAACATCGGTCATCCGGGAGAAAATATCGCGCCCTGGCCTGTTCGATCCGATCCGGTCCACCGATCAGGCCTCGGGTTGTAGAGGGGGGATTGAGGTCTCTATAATCAGCTTTTAGCCTTCACCACGACACAAAGGAGCACCTGATGGAACATGCTGCAGCGATCGATACACAAACCACCGTTGCCGACAACCCCCAAGCCCGCGCCCTGCTCCAACGGGCCTTCGAGAGCACGGCCAGATGGCAACCTGATTTTCGAGGATTTTCGGCCGACCTGACGGTGAATACCAACGGCCAGCAGGTGCGCGGAACCGTGGTGGTCAAGGGACCGCGTGAGGTTACGGTGCAGTTGCCGGACGAAACCATTCAGAAGTGGGCCCAGGAACAGATCGGCATGATCGCCGTGCACCGCGCGCCCCGCAAGTTCGAGGAATCGGACGGCAAACACCGCCTCACCATGGAAGCCGGCGAAGACCACCCGCTCGGCCGTCGGTTAGACATCCACGGCGACGGCATGCAGTCTTTCTACCGAATCAAAGATAACCGCATCACGCAGATCAATCGGAAGATGCCCCATGTGGCGTTCACTATCAACGTGGAAGAAAGCAGCACCACGCAGGACCAGAAACAGCTGACCACCAAGTACACGGTGTATTATTTCGCGCCGCAGGACGCCAAGCTGCGCAACGTCGAGAGCTTTACCGACACCCATATGCGGGTCGGCAACTCCGATCTGCCGTCCACACGCCGGATCATTTCGTACGAAAACGGCGCGGTCCTGGTTCGAACCCTGACGTTCACCAACCACAAGTTGCTGGCCTGATGGATTTGCGCACGACGTTCCCGCGCAGCATGCGCGTTAGATTGGAAGGATATGTGCACCTCGCGCGCATGATCGACAAGTGCCGCGCTGTGCTCGCGGGAACCGAAGGCGAGTATATCTATCCCTGCCCCATGGATGACCGGCTGATGGCATTCGCCGGTATTACCGCGGCGCAGTTCACCGCGGCCGTGAAGCAACACCTGAGTGACGAAGGCGTCATCCAATGGTTTCGCGGGATGGCCACGCCACACCCCCAAGCCGAGCTGGAAGAGTGGAACCGGATGATGTTGAGCCGGGGGCCGACCACGCCGGAGAAGCAGGCTTCATTTAATAAGTACCGGGACGCCGTGGATCCTTCCCGCACTGACCTCACCAGCTGGGCCGACCTCCAGGACCTCGAAGAAGGTCGGACGGTCCCACGAAGAGCCTAGGGGGCAATGGTTGACATCTGCTCCGCCTGCGCGTCGAGAGCAGACTCGTCCTACATTTTCATAGGAGGCACAACATGGCCCTGTTACAACAGGATCTTGTTCCTGCAAGCGGTGACTCGCTCATTACGTTCGACACCGATACCAACCTCGAATGGTTGAGCCTCACGAAGACCGTAAATCTTTCCATTTCGGACGTGCGGAACGGCACCGGGGGCTACGCCACCACCTACGGTTTTCGTTACGCCAACGGCGCTGAGCTCCAGGCGCTGTGGAACCATGCCGGAATCACAAGGTTTGCCCCCAACCAGCCTGTACCATTGCCCGATAGCAACTCCGCGGGAATACAAAAGCTCATCGACTGGATGGGCGGCGCGACGAGTTATCCGACAACCGGCACGATCCAGACGCAAGGAATCTTCATGGTTCCACCAGCACCCGGCCACCCGGGGGTGGGACAACTCTGGTTCTTCACCAACAACCCTGGTGGGTCGTACGCAACCACGGATATTTTTCCCAATGTACCTCAAGGAGTGACGCCGGAAGACTACCGGAGTTCTGCGCTGGCATCGTATCTGGTACGCAATCCCGTGTCCCCTGCTCCTCCCCGTAACCTTCGGGTGGGCGAAAAGTAAGGCGTGGCCATCGACTCGTTTTTTCACGGCAACTCTGCGCATCAGGGATGAAGCCCATGACGCGGAGAAGGCCGTTTCATCGACAGCAACCTGCCAGCTCCATGAAGCCGGACGGAATCGGCTTCATGGAGCGTGGGCTTCGAGGCAGGACAGTTCACCGCAGCAGTGAAGAGCCGGCACGACGCAGCGGGAATCCGACGCATGGGTCGAATCGTATCCATACAGATTCCGGCTGTATCTCCCCCGATACGTGTTGTTCACGATTATTTGTACTTACGACGCGCTTTATTGCTGCCCCGTGATCTTCCGCCAGGGCTACGTGCCTCACTCGGAATGGTCACACAATCAGGAAATGATGGCATTGAGACGTACTGGCATATGTATCGCAACCCTGACGATAGACCTCGCGCAATCGCCCACTCCACCACCATCCGCAGGAGGTACCGACATGGCTCTTGTTCAACAGAATCTTGTTCCCGCAACCGGCGACCATCTGGTGACGCTCGACACCGAAACCAACCTTGAATGGTTGAGCCTGAATGCGACGGCGAATCTGTCCTACCTGGAGGTGCTGGGTGGCGCCGGAGGGTACACCACCACCTATGGCTTTCGTTATGCCACCGGCCAGGAAATCGGACTGCTCTGGCAACATGCCGGCATCACAAAGTATGGCGTCACCCATGTGGTGCCGTTCCCTCAAAGCAATCACGTGGCGATGGAAACCCTCATCGAACTCATGGGCGGCGCAACGCTGTACCCATCGGTCACCAGCGGTTCCGTCCTGGTCCAGACACAGGGCATGATGAAGTTTCGAGGAGCGGGCGTCCCGACTCCCATCACCCCCATGAGCGTCGGGCAACTCTGGCTTTTCAAGAACAATCCAGGCGGGTCCTATGCAGACACCAACCCGGCTGGAAACGCCGGAAAACGAACTCCTGAAATCGCCTCCTATCTGGTGCGCGATCGAATCATGCCCGCCGGCTCCATCTCTCGTGGAAAATCCGCCAAGGCGGTGAAAGCCCGTAGCGCGAAAAAGCAGGGCTGATCTCAAGCAGCTCCATGAAGCCGAAGATCATCGGCTTCATGGAGCACAGGCTTCCATTTACTCCAGCCCTTTGGCGAACCCGTCTGCGCCCCCCACATTGATTTGTCCTCCGTAGAGGGATAGGCTACCACGTGTCCTGGTCGCGGGAGATGGTAGCTCCTCACGGGCATACTCGCTCCGCCACCGGCGACCATCACCGTATCACCGCAAGAGGGGTCGTATGGAAGACCTCAGTCCGCCAGATCACCATCATCGCCCAGACAACTAACCTGCCCCCTCGGGTACACAGTGAGGCAGTCTACTCCTGCACGCGCATGGTGATACTATGACGACCAAGACAACGGGTGACCAACCCCTTTTCACACCGGAACAGACGTTCAGCAGCCACACCTCTGCCAAGAACATTCTTATCGCCGTCGATGACTCGGACGAGTCCGCCCGCGCCCTGCACTATGTCGGCGCGCTGCTCCGGGACATTCAGGACGTGAATGTAACATTGTTTCATGTGCTGAACCCCATGCCTCGGGAACTGATGGAGCACGGCGGCTCGGAGAACCCTGAGACTGAACACCATCTCGGCGAACAACTCCGCAAGGACCAGGAAGAATGGATACGCACTGAAGGCGCCATTGAATATCCCATCCTGGTGACGGCGATGGAACGACTCGGGCAGACCGGATTTCCTCTCGACCATGTCACGCTTAAGTTGGGACATGAACGCGATATCGCCGACAGCATCATGGATGAAGCCAGGGCCGGAGGGTATGGCACCGTCGTGGTGACCCGATGCGGGCCGACAGGAACCAAGCGACTCTTCAGCAGCCGCATCACCGACCGCCTGGTGCGGGACCTCTCCGGAGTCGCGCTCTGGGTCCTGGGATAATCTTGTGACAGGCACAACTATCGTCCTGAAGAATGAGCGCGAGGCGCGCCTCGGAGGCTACCATGAACTGCACCAGTTGTGAGACTGCGCTCCCGTTGCGGGCCCGCTTTTGTCCCGCCTGCGGGGTGCACGTGACATTGCCGGAGGATCCGGCGTTCGATGAAGCAGCCTTGCAAGCGGCCGGGTGGGGGGACGAGCTGAACCAACGAACGGCTCCGGCGCCCCTCGACCGTGAAACCCTGAAGGCTCGATTGATCGATTGTTATGTGAATTTTTCCATGGCCAGGGAACTATCCGGATGGCTGCAAGCACTCGGGCTTCCATCAACAGGAACGATGCAGGAGAAACTCACCCGTGTGCGACAACAAGCGGATTCGCTGGTACTGCCGGCCGAAAGTCTTCCTCGCCAGACCATCTGGTACCTGAACCGATATGACGAGAAGATTCTCACGGAGATTTGCGAAGAGCTTGGTATCGACAGCAGCGGACCCAAAGAGCGGCAGATCACCAGGATCTATCATGCCGTGGGTCTGCGTGAGGGCTGGCTCCAACCGTTGTCGGAAGATGCTCGAAATATCATCACCGAGACGTTTCTGCCTATCCTGAGCGCGGTCGATCACAGAAATTATGCTGACCTCGACCAGTGGGGTGAACTCGGAGACCTGCTCGACAGGGAAAGTAGGACTCGGCTCGATCATCAAGGCCATGGGAGCGCCTTCATGGCCGTCCTCATTCCCAGCTTACTCCAAGAGGCGCATCGGGATCTGCTTCAACATGAACTCGATGCCAGAGCCGGGAAACCCTTTTGACGACACAACACCGGTCCCCTCGGGTCTCTGACAGCAGAGGCCCGAAAGCCCTCCTCTCTGCCGAACCGACCGTCGCAGTCTTCATGAACTGATGTATTGGTGGAGATAGGCGATGAGCGCCTCCTTTTCCTCCATCAACAGCGCAACCATATCCCGGAGCGAGACAATCCCGATAAACTCCTCGTTGTCGAACACCAAGAGGTGGCGGCAGCGATGTTCCTTCATCAGATTCAAACAATGATTCGCAGTATCCTTCGGACTCACGGTGACCATATTTTTCGTCATCACATCCTTGATCTTTACGTTCTCCGGATCTCGCTTCCGACCGACGACGCGCATCATCAAGTCTCGTTCCGTGAAAACGCCGGCGATTTTGGAGGAACTGGTGATGAGCGCCGATCCGACGAATTCCTCGGCCATCAGCGTCGCAGCATCGAGCACGGTATGGTTCTCGTCGATCGTCACCACCCTGTGAACAATTTTCGAGGCAATATTCCACGCCATCGTCGCCTCCTTTCTGTTGGATGCAGGTGGACGGAGCCTGTGCTTTATGCCAAGTACAGGGAGCACGTAACGCCGACGCCCATCGAAACCGGAATCAGCGCCCCCTTCATCGAAGGACCAGGATGGGACAGGTCACGTTGTGCAAGACCGCATGTGACACGCTGCCGAGCAGGAAGTGTTCGAGGCCTCTCCAACCATGCGATCCGACAATCACAAGATCGGCATGGCCTGCCGCTTGGGTAATGCAATGAGCCGGATCACCATGCTCGACTTGCGCGGTGACAGCAGGATACATGGTTCGCAAGGCTGCAGCCGTTTCGTCCACAAGTTGCCGGGCATACTGATCCATTTCAGCTGTCCATTTGTCGTATCGAAATTCCATCGTCGAATCGCCGATGGGAATGGTCGGCACGACGGTCAAGAGGGACAGTTCTATCGGCCGGCTGAACCGGTGAGTGCTCAACCAGCTGCGCAGCCTGACTGAATTCTCATACCCTTCCACGGCGAGCAACACACGTCGGATGCTCCCCGGGTCCTCCCTGACCAGCAGGGCCGCGCAGGGGGCATGCAACACCACCCGATGCGAGACGCTGCCTAAGACCAGCTCCGCAAGGCGTCCACGCCCCCGTGATCCGACCGCAACCAAGTCGGCATGAGCCGAACGAATCGCCTCCAGCACAACCGGCGCCGGGTTCCCGATCTTATAGACCCGCTGGATGGAAGGAATCGTGACCGGCACCAATGAGCCGGTTTGATCGAGCAGGCGCTCTCCTGCTGCAACCATCGCCTCTCGCATGGCGCCAGCGCTGTTGCGGCCGAGCGGTTGCGCAAAGAGCGGATTTTCGAACGGCCGGAGATCGACCGCATGGATGAGGGTCAATGATTCATGAGTGAAGAGACGGCAGACGACTTTAACGGCGTTGAAAGACTGCTCGGACCAGTCGACGGCAACGACGGTGCGCATCGCAGCCTCCTGAAGCGAAGGCGTGTCGGCAATCGCTCTTCTAGGAGGCAGAGAACCCTCATTCAGTAGAGCGACATCCGCAGATTGCAGGATGCGCCATCATACTCCCTATCCGGCGATGGAGGTCAAGCGCAGCGAAAATATTCGGCTGGTAGGGATCGAGGCGGAGCTTGCCGATGGGGAGAAACCCATCGAATATCGAAGCGTGCTTATTCTATTGCACGCCCGAGTCGTGAATGGGAACAGGAGTATGCCGCCGGGACCGGATCACCTCCCTGTTTGCAAAGACAGCTAACCGGCGTAACGCACATCACGGACATCGGCGAGGGACAGATACGCCTCTCCCCATTGATTGGAGCTCTGGAGACTCCAAGGCTCATCGAATTGGATGGGCCTGAACCGTAGACCATAGAGCCCTCCATACACGAGGTACGCCAACCCCGACCCCGAATCTTCAATCAGCTGGACGTAGGCGGGACATGTGGGAGCCTGTTCATTGTCGCTCCAGCCCGTCACCCAGCACCACTCACCGGTAGGGTTTCGCTCATACAGCCGGACTTGAACCACCGGTCGAGCCGGCCCGACTTCCTTGAAGCGCGCGAAGAAGCTGGTGTCGCAATTGTCGTTCGATTCAACTTCCACGATCATGAGGTCCTCATGCAACTGCTGGTAAATTCATCGCGGAGGATGGCCGACTGAAACATTGCCCTTACCGAGGGGCCGCACAATTCAATCATAGGTTGATCTGTTGCCACCAGCATAGGCATCATCTTCAGGGCTACGCCTGAGGATGCTCCTCAGGCTAAGTCGTCGCTGTGCCGGCGAAGAAATTTTCAGGAATAAGAAATCCACAGGATGCTACGCCTCCGTAATTCATCTGAAGGCCAGAGTTTCCAGCATGTTTATTCACACAACATTCCATCCGATGCAAAGGAGAATCAAGCATGACCTCTGAGAACGTTCCGGCAGTTGTGGCCCGGTATTTTAGCGCCATAGGAGAGATGGACCCGGACGCATGGGCCGCCTGCTTCGCAGAGCAGGGAACCAGTTACGAGCCAGGCTCCCCCACACCCCTCCAAGGCCATGCGGCACTGCGACAATTTCTAGCGGGGGTTCTCGGGGCCTTTGAAAAGATCACTATGACCCAGGACCATGTCTTCCTCTCCGGCAACCGGGTCGCGGTGAAGTTCACAGGGCGTGGCACCGGCAAGAACGGCCGAGCAGTGGTCTTCGAGGGCATCGACGTGTTTGAGATCAACCAGGAAGGAAAAATCCAAACCATGTGGGGTTACTGGAACCCAGCCGCGATGATGGCGGAACTGCAGGGGTGAGGGGAAACTGCGAATCGGGTGCGATAGGCCCCATCGTAACTCCGTCGCTTTTCCGCAAGCCAATCTTAGTAACCGTGGGAGCGGTGGACTTGAAAAGTGAGGCCACTACATCGACGCGTATAGCCACTAGCTCCAACTGGCTTACATTCACTCTAAATCATTCCTGACGCCATTTCTTTACCCAACAATAGGTCGAGGCATTCCCATGTTTCTACGGCTAGACGTTCCAGTAAGCATGCCGCCCTGTTCATCCCATCCAACTCTCTGGTGCCCAACGTTTGAGCTAAACCGCAGACACAGGCTTTCCGATGTTTAAGGGTTAGCACTCTCCGTTGCCGCGTCAAGAAGTCATCGAGGTTCATCCTCGGCCCTCTTCAGTAGAACGAAATCCATGTCGTGCTCGGTTATCTCAGACACGTGCCTAAAATGGATCTTGCTCTTGTAGATCCCGAGTTCAAACAATGGCTTGAGTTGCTTGCCATCCTCCGAGATGACGCCAGGAGCGAGAAAGTATGTCTTGTACTGCTGGTACATCTCCTTGAATAGCGACAGGTTCTTGGACTCAGGGGGCGGTGTCATCCGATTAATACGACTGACGCACATGAGGAGGTCATCATCAAAGGCATAGCCCGCGTCCTTAAAGCGCTGGATTGCCGCGTCAGGATCAGGGCCAATTTGAACAGAGTAGCCTGCTTCTTTGCCAAGAATTGGGCCTTCTACGATGGATACACGAAGCTCTTCGTAGCGGTCGTTGTCACCGTATCGCTCGTGCCAGCCCTCAAAAATCATTCGTGCGGCAGCTTCATCGCGAAACGCGAGTCCGAGTATCGGAGGTTTCCCAGGTATGTATGAAAAGAAAGTAGCTCGCCACTTTGCTGTGTTCCACAGATCCACGTTGATTGGCATCGACAGAAACATCGCAGGGTTTGTCTTGACCGGACGTTTCGGAAGATGGTGGCGCTTGCCGAGTTCTGGCTTTTGAACTTTTGGTTGGTCCGTCAAGCGCATGTAAAGGTCGTCATAGCCTGACACATCAGAAAGCGCGAAGGATGTCGCGCCTTGTAAAGGTGTTGGTATGAAGCGTTCGTGTTCACGTTCCAGCACGACCGGGATAAATCGGAGGTTGACTGTGCCTGCATTGTAGAAGTGCTGATAGATGAGATTTCCCTCCCACCGCACGCCAAGGCCTTTGCCTTCAGTTTCCTCACCCATCACGCGGCGATAGTAAGCTTCGGTGCAGACCAATATGACGTACTTGGAGTCGCGTATCTTCCGATCCATCCAGCGAGGCCAGCCTTCGGGCGGTGACGACTCGTATTGGTCGAGGACGCAATCGACGCCATCTGCGCGAAGTTGATTCGACAGAGCGAGGACACGCTCTACGTGTTCAACCGAATCATGGCTGTAACTGATAAATACTTCGTCGCTCGATGACATGTGCGGTCGCTATCGGAGAGAACTAACTAGGTTAGCTAGGTATTATCTGGTCTCGTATCAGGTGCCAACTTCTCTTTCAAAACTCGTCTATTTCCATCTTCAGGAGGGACAGCCGGGCTGATTCCAACTGCGCCCGTCGAGCGAGGTCCTTCTGGGGTGCGCGCTCCGAGAGCACAATTCGATGCTCCTTCCAAGCTTGCTCGCCTTGCTTCACCAGCGGGTGGCCCGCTTGGTCTCCTACTGCGCGCGTCCAACGAGGGCCTTCTTAGGCCGCGCGTTGCGCGAGCACAGGAGACTAACGGGCCACCCTCCCTCTCACTTCCACCCCTCCCCGCTCATCCCGCCGCCGTGGCCGCCGAAGTTCCCGCCGAACCCCCCTTGGCCGCTCCCCCAATATTCGCCGCGCCGCAGGCGCCCATAGGGATGGCGGAGATCCGGGCGGCTGAGCCACCAGAGAAACCAGAGAGCTCCCCCGACGGTAAAGATCGTGATCCAGAACCCGAGTCCGCGAAAGTGCGTCTTCTTAATGGAGCCGACGCGAATCTCCTGCGAGACCGACGCCAACCCCACGACGGTTCGATAGAGTCCTTCGCCGAAGTGGCCGTTCTTGACGGCGGGGTCGAGATATTCATGCCCGACCTTCCCGACCACATTCCCCCCCATCACCGGCAACATCCGTCGTCCCATGGTGACGGCCGCCTGCCGCTCCTGCACCGACAGAAGCACCAATACCCCATGCTCATTCTGGGCCGAACCGATGCCCCATTTCTGATAGAGCCCGACCGCGTAGTCATTGGCCGAACCATAGGGTTTCAGCGTGGGCACGGTGACGACCACCATTTCCACCCCGGTCTTGCGTTCAAGATCCTGGCAGACCGAACGGATTCGCGCGCGCCACTCGGCATCGATCACCCCTGCATGGTCGCTCACATACCCCTGTGGGTCATAGGAAGGCACCGGCTCGCGGGCGAACCCGACCGGCACTGCGACCAACAGCAGCAGAAGGCCCAACCCCACAATGGAACAGATGGTGATACTGAATCGACGATTCATCGCGGCGTCACCGTCCCGTCCATGCGGATCAGCGCGATCAATGCGTCGAGATTTGCAGCATACCGTTCAAACAACCGTGGAACTTCCACCGGACCGGGAGAAATAATGCCTCGCTTCAACTCAAGCACATCGTTCAATCCGGCGAGATCGAGTCCCGTCAACGTGCGAACCCCGGCGAGCAACGCATCCGACTGAAACAAGGCCGGCTGTCCGGCAATCCGTTGCAAACCGCGCAAGCAGGGCAGCAAGGCGGTCAATGAGAGCGGCAACAACATGGTCATCGCTTCTTCCGTGCCGCCGCCTTCGATATATCGCTGCCGCAGACGCACCAGGTTCCCTTGAATGCCCTGCTGCACTTGATACGCCAAATGCGTCCGGTCGATGTGCATGCCGATGAACGGATCCCGCCCCCAGAGCACGCGATGTTGCTCCTGAATCTCCAGGTATTCGAGGGGGAAGACAGTGCCGGGCCGCGTGAGTTCAGCCTCCGTCACCAGGAGCGGTACCACGAATTGTTCGCGACTCCACCGCTTATGCGCCTTGGCATACCGCTTCAGGCCCTCGCGCTCGTACCCGGTCAGCATGAGCAACAGATTCAGATTCGACCGGCCGGGCAGGAATTCGCCTCCCACGGCGCTGCCGTAGAGCAGAATGCTTTCCAACTGCGAACCGAGCAACGTCGTGGTTTCCTTCACGTATCGCTTGAGCAGTTGTTGAACCTCGGAGGGGATGTCGAGTGCAGTCGGTTGAGTCACAAACACCTCTGTCGTCGTGTAGGCAGGATGCTGAAAAATCCCGCCAGCGGCGTTCCCGCTTCGTGTAGACCCTCAACGTACCGCAAGGGTACGCTTCGGCCCTGCACTCGCTGCGGCCTTGCTGGACGGCCTTTTTGAGCATCCTGTGTTGGGTTTATTGTTGCCCGAACTGAAACATCTCCCTGTCACGCTTCATCCGATGATCGCACCTGGGCGCGCGGATCGGGCAAGAGTCCGGCGGCCATCACGCGGTCCAACAATGAAAACGGCGGTCGGCTTCGCAATCCGGCCGTGGTCGAGAGCACACGGTAGCGCAGCCTGGCATTCCGGTCGAGCGTCCGGAACACCCGATCTCGCAAATAGGCCACCACCGGATTGCCGGTATTCCAGAATCGACATTGCGCATCGGCCAACCGCTGCAACATCATCACGTGTGGCCGCCGGGCCACCTCGAATGCGCGTAAGGCCTCAGCCGAGAAATCGTTTTTCTTCAACCAACCGGGAATGAGGTCCGCCACAACCACCGCATCCACCATCGCCTGCATCCGCCCCTGAGACGCATGCGGGTTCATGGCGTGCGCCGCATCCCCGATGAGCAAGGCGCCGTCCGCCACCCATCGATCGGTTTTCACACGTCCGGTGGGCATGTAGCCCGTCTGACTCCAATCGACCAGTTCTTGGACCATCCCTTCCATACCGGGATCGATCCGGACCCATGCCCTCCGCAACGCCTCCAACCCCTGAGCTTTGACCGCCTCATACGATCCGGCCTTGATCATATAGAAGGCATAGACCTGTTGCCCGGCGGCAGGAAAGAGGCCCAGGATTTCGCGCTTGCCCACCAGATACCGTGCCTCGTCGAAGCCCGGCGGAGCCTTGAGAATGGCAATGAGATAACTTTGGGGATACCGATGGAGTTGGGCCGTGATACCGAGCGACTCGCGTACTTTGGACAACGCACCGTCGGCGCCGACGACCAACCGCGCAGAGATATCGACCGATTCCCCGTGACGTGTTGCCTGCAAGCCGATCACCCGCGAGCCATCGAACCGGAGGCCGGTAAAGGTCGCGTCGTACCAGAGCGCGCCGGGATTCTGTTGTTCCAACGCATCGAGGATGGCATGGTGCGCCACATTCGGCAGCGTCACCAGGGCGCGATTATAAGGAGCCGGCAACTCGCCATAATCCACCGTACAGAGCCGTTCACCGCCCGCACGGCAAAAGTTGAATCGACGGACCGACCGGACTGCATGGGGGGGGAGCTTATCCAGTAACCCCAGACGATCGAGCACGCGCTGACCGTTCGGTTGCAGGATCTCGCCCCGCAATCCCTGCGGCGGCCCGGCAGCCCGCTCCAACACCAGCGACCGCACGCCCTGCTGCGCCAACATCAACGCCAACACGGCACCGCCGCCGCCCGCGCCGACAATCGCCACATCTGTCTCGATCATTGCACGGCCCATGCGCGGCTCATCCTATTGGGTCCAGGTCATAAATCGTTCGTGGTCGTTCCACATGGTCAAAAACTTCTCGCGGGCCTTCGCGGTCAGCCGCGCATCGGTGATGACATCGAGACGTTCGTCATTGTACCGGTTCCCGCTCGTCGTGTGGTTGGCTGAACCGGACGTATTGACGGCATCGTCGATCACGACCTGCTTCAGGTGCATCAATGCATCATGCCGGTTGATCCTGATGGGCACGCCTGCCAGTCGTAATGTATTCACGGCGCTATGCTGCTTCGGATCGTTGAGACGTTCGCGATCGGTAATCACCCGGACATCCACGCCCCGGCGTTTGGCCTCCACCAGCGCCTTCACCACCGAAGGCGCCGTCAACGCATAGACGGACACATAGATGTACCGCGTCGCATGCGCATAGAGACCGACCACCCGATCGATGGGCTGATCCTCCGGCGCATAGTAGACATCAATCGTGGCGGAGGCACAGACAGGAATCTGCGTCAGAAACACAAACCCAGCAACAATCAAGGCGATCAGGCAAGAGAGATTCCGGTGAGTCGTGCAGGGACTAGCAGGTTGCAGAGAACCGACGCCTTGCCCCTGCGAAATCAATACGTCACACATTGGAGGCCACGAGTATATATTCCCGCAGGATGCTCAAAACGTTCGCCCAGCAAGGCCGCAGCGAGTGAAAGTCCGAGGCGTACCCTTGCGGTACGTTGAGGATCTGAATGACGCGAGAACGCCGCTGGCGGAGGTTTTCAGCATCCTGCTAGAACCGATCACTCTATATCGAACAAGGTTCGAAAATGGTCGTCCGATTCCTCCCAGGCTTGCGGAGACGCTTTCGACAACCACTCACGCAAAAAGCCCTTCTGCTCCGGCGTCAACATCTGCTTGATCTGATGCGACCGGCCCTGCAAGGGTTGGAGAAAACCGGCGCGCGTACGAAAATCGAGTGTCGCGGTCCGCACATAGATGTTCGTGTACATGGAGGGACTGTCGTCCTCGCCTTCCCCCTGCACCCACACCGACAAAAATTTTTCCATCTGCAACCCGGCGCTGTCCAAGGCCGGTTCCGCATCATGAAACAGCTCGTTTTCCGACTCTTTCAGCGGAGCCGCCTCGTGCGCGCGAAATAAGAAATTTTTCTTCCACATGCCCTACCCTCCAGACCGGCGCATACTGTAAGCTAGGCATGGTGAAAGTCAAGAAAGCGGCCGCCTGCCTCATGCGACTCCGCAGCAGCCTCCGCCACATCGACCCATCGGGGTTTGTTGCCTTGACAAAACAAGAATGCGTTTGCTAACTTCTTGAAATTATTTAGCAGTTTCAGACAAACACGTCGAATCAAAAACTGTCGAGGGTCTGCGCTTACTGCGCAACAAGAATCCCTTTTGACAGGATGCTCAAAATGGCCGTCCAGCAAGGCCGTAGCGAACGAAGGGACGAGGCGTACCCTTGCGGTACGTTGAGGGCCTGAGAGATGCGAGAACGCCGCTGGCGGACATTTTGAGTATCCTGTCAGACTCTTACCTTCTCAGGAGCAGATATGCAGGTCATGATCAACGGCAAGTCCGAAGAGATCGCAGGGGGCAGCGTGCTGGATCTCTTGAAAGCCAAGAGCATCGAACCCCAAATGGTGGCGGTTGAAGTGAATGACACCATGCTCGAACGGACACACCTCGAGACCACACAGCTGAAAGACGGCGATCATGTGGAGTTTCTGTTCTACATGGGCGGTGGCCGGTGACCGTCAAGGCTCATGCAGATATCACCGAGTTGATCGGCGGAACCCCGCTGGTTCGCCTCAACCGCCTGAGCAAGCCGGGCGGGGCCACGATCTACGCCAAAGTGGAATCGTTCAATCCTGGCGGCAGCATCAAGGACCGCATCTGCTTGAACATGATCAACGAGGCCGAGCGCTTGGGCAAACTGAAACCGGGCGGCACCATCGTCGAACCGACCAGCGGCAATACCGGCATCGGCCTGGCGCTGGTGGCGGCGGTGCGGGGATATAAGCTCATTTTGGTCATGCCCGAAAGCATGAGTATGGAACGCGCCAGCCTCCTGTCGTCTTATGGGGCACAACTCGTGCTGACGGCGGCGTGGGAAGGGATGAAGGGCTCGATTAAGGAAGCGGAGAGCATCGTCGCGCAGAATCCGTCGTATTACATGCCCGACCAGTTCTCCAACCCGGCCAATCCGGATATGCACCGGAAAACGACCGGCCCGGAAATTGTGAATGCGCTGGACGGACGCGTGGATGCCTTCGTGGCCGCGGTCGGCACCGGCGGCACCATCACAGGCTGCGGCGAGGTGATCAGAGAACGGAATCCAGCGGCTAAGATCGTCGCGGTTGAACCGGCTGGCTCGCCCGTGTTGTCGGGTGGAGACCCGGGTCCCCACAAGATCCAGGGCATCGGCGCCGGGTTCGTCCCGAAGGTGTTGAACCGGACGCTCCTCGACCGCGTGGTGACCGTGACCGACGATGAAGCCTATCAAACGGCGAAACTGCTCGCGAAGAAAGAAGGACTGCTGGTCGGCATCTCTGCCGGCGCCAACGTCTTTGCCGCGCAAAAGATTGCTGAAGAGCTTGGACCGGGAAAAAACGTCGTCACCATTCTCTGTGACACCGGCGAGCGATATATCAGCATCGAAAAGTATTTCAACATTTGACCATTTACAACGGATGATTGAGGGGGATGCTCAAAATGGTCTCTCAGCAAGGCCGCAGGTGAGAGGAAACCGGAGGCGTACCCTCTGGGTACGTTGAGGATTTCCTCGAATCGAGAACGAAGCTGAAGGCCATTTGCAGCATCCGAAAGATTTTCAACATCTGAGCTTGGGACAGACCACTTAGGGAGAGGAGGTTCAAAAGCGTCATCCAGCAAGGCCGCAGCGAGTGAAGGTCCGAGGCGTACCCTTGCGGTACGTTGAGGGCGTGAACGATGCGAGAACGCCGCTGGTGACGGTTTTCAGCCTCCGTCGGATATGGAATTTACAGAAACACAAATCAACCGCTACAGCCGGCACATTCTTCTTCCCGAAGTCGGAGGCAAAGGCCAGAAGAAGATCGTGCAAGCGAAGGTCCTCATCGTCGGCGCCGGAGGGCTCGGCTCGCCGGCCGCGCTCTATCTCGCAGCCGCCGGGATCGGCACGATCGGCCTCATCGACAGCGATGTCGTGGATCTGAGCAACCTGCAGCGACAGGTCATTCACCAGACCCCCGACGTAGGCCGCCCCAAGGTCGTCTCCGGCAAAGAAAAAATTCAAGCGCTGAATCCCGACGTCAATGTGGTGATGTACGAAGAGCGACTCACCGCCGGCAATGCGCTGAAAATCATGAGCGGCTACGATGTGGTCATCGACGGCGTCGATAACTTTCCGACGAAATTCCTCATCAACGATGCCTGCTTCTTCGCCGGCAAACCGCTGGTGCATGGCGGGATTCTTCGATTCGATGGTCGCGTCACCACCATCATCCCGAAGAAGTCGGCTTGTTATCGTTGCGTCTTTAAGAAGCCGCCGCCCGAGGGGCTCGTTGCCTCCTGCCAGGAAGCCGGTGTCATCGGTGTGCTGGCCGGCATCATCGGGACCATCCAAGCCACCGAGGCGCTGAAGCTGATCCTCGGCATCGGTCGCCCGTTGACCGATCGCTTGCTGGACTTCGATGCACGACGCACTCAGTTCAGAGAAATCCGCATCAAGCGGAACCCCGATTGTCCGCTGTGCGGCGAACGGCCCACGATCACGGAATTGATCGAAGACGGCGACGTCGCCGGGCCGACCTGTGCGCTCCCGGGTCAACGTAACTTGTAGCGAAGGTGTCTCCATGTCGAAAATGAAAGCGCTCGTGTGCCGGGAATGTGGGAAGGAATATCCACCCAAAGCCATCCACGTCTGTGAGATGTGCTTCGGCCCGCTCGAAGTCAAATACAACTACGACGAGATCAAAAGCACGATCTCCCGGAAAAAGATCGAACAGGGCCCGAACAGCATGTGGCGCTATATCGACCTGCTGCCGGTCGAAAGCACCGCGATCATCGGGCCCCATGCGGGACTGACGCCGTTGGTGCGGGCGAAAAATCTCGGCGCCTATCTGGGCATCGACGAGCTCTATATCAAGAACGATACGGTGAACCATCCGACCCTGTCGTTCAAAGATCGGGTCGTCTCGGTCGCCCTCACACGTGCGCGGGAACTCGGCTTTGAAACGGTGGCCTGCGCCTCGACCGGCAACCTGGCCAACTCCGTCGCGGCTCACGCGGCGGCGGCAGGCATGAAGTGCTACGTATTCATCCCGGCCGACCTTGAAGCGGCGAAGGTGCTCGGCAACCTGATTTACAAGCCGAACGTGGTCGAGGTCGAGGGCAACTACGACGATGTGAACCGACTCTGCAGCGAAATCGCAGGTGAACATGGCTGGGCCTTCGTGAATATCAACATTCGTCCCTACTATGCCGAGGGCTCGAAGACCCTTGCGTTTGAAACGGTGGAACAACTCGGCTGGCGCACGCCGGACCAGGCCGTCATTCCCATGGCCTCTGGTTCCTTATTGACGAAGATCTGGAAGGGCCTGCACGAAATGCATGCGCTGGGGCTGGTCGATTCCGTCCGCACCAAGATCAACGGTGCGCAGGCTGAAGGCTGCTCCCCGATCGCGACCGCCTTCAAGGCAGGCCGGGACTTTTTCAAGCCGGTCAAGCCGAAGACCATCGCCAAGTCCCTCGCCATCGGCAACCCGGCCGACGGCTACTACGCCTTAAAAGCCACCGCGGAGAGCAAGGGCGCGATGGACGCGGTGACGGACGAGGAAGTCGTGGAAGGCATCAAGCTGCTGGCCCAGACCGAAGGCATTTTCGCCGAAACCGCCGGCGGCGTGACCATCGGGGTCTTGTGCAAGCTCGTGAAGCAGGGGCTGATCAAGAAGAGCGACGTCACGGTCGCCTATATCACCGGCAACGGGCTCAAGACCCAGGAAGCGGTTGTGGACGCCGTCGGTCGTCCGTTCCGCATCCAGCCCAGCCTGGTGAACTTCCAAAAAACATTCAAAATGGGAAAGAACAGTGGTGGTGACTCATGATTAAGGTTCGTATTCCAACGCCCCTGCGTCCCCTCACAAAGGGTCAGGGCGAAGTTGAATCCGCGGCAGCCAACATTGTGGACATGATCGGATCGCTCGACGCGACCTATCCGGGGCTGAAGAACCGGCTCTGTGACGAAAAGGGCGACTTGCGCCGGTTCGTCAACATCTACGTCAACGAAGAGGACATCCGTTTCCTGAACGGGAAAGAAACCTCTTTGAAGGACGGCGATGAAGTGTCGATCGTTCCTGCGATTGCCGGAGGATAGCCATGACCAGCCTACGCTTTCATATTCGTTTTCCCGAGAACAAGATCAAGGAGCCGATCATTTATCAGATCGGCCATGAGTTCAAGGTCGTGACCAACGTGCGTCGGGCCGATGTGCGGGAGACGACCGGGTGGATGGATCTCGAACTGACCGGCGAGACCGAAGAAATCGAACGCGCCATCGACGGCATCCGCACCAAAGGCTGCGTCGTCGATCCCATTGAATTGAACGTAGTGGAATAACAATGGGTGAAGCGCACCTCGTGAAGTGTATCTCGTTTTAGGGCCAGACCGCTTCACGTTTCACGAACGACGAGAGACGAGTCGAATGGAATTTACCGAACAACAAATACAGCGCTATAGCCGGCACATCATCCTCAACGAGGTCGGCGGCAAGGGACAGGTCAAACTGTCCAAGGCCAAGGTCCTCCTGATCGGAGCCGGGGGACTCGGCTCGCCCGCAGCCCTGTATCTGGCGGCTGCCGGCATCGGCACCATCGGCCTGGTGGACGGCGACGTGGTGGATCTCTCGAACCTCCAGCGGCAGATTCTCCATACGACTGCCACCATCGGCGTGCCCAAGGTGGAATCCGGGAGAAGGATGCTGTCGGCCATCAACCCCGACATCACGATCAAGACCTATCAGCTAAACGTCGATACCGAGAATATTCTTGGACTCGTGTCCGACTATGACATCGTGCTGGACGGCTCCGACAATTTCACCACGCGCTTCCTCGTGAACGATGCCTGTTTCTTCGCCAGGAAGACACTCATCTCGGCCAGCATGTTTCGCTTCGAGGGACAGCTCACAACCATCAAGCCGCATGCCGGCTACCCTTGCTACCGGTGTCTCTACCCGGAACCGCCGCCGGCCGGATTGGTCCCGAACTGTCAGGAAGCCGGTGTATTGGGGGTCCTGGCCGGAACCATGGGCATCCTGCAAGCCTCTGAAGCCATCAAGGAAATTCTGGGCATCGGCGAGACAATCGCGGACAAGCTCGTGATCTACGATGCGCTGGAGATGAAGTTCCGGAAAGTGTCGCGCCCGAAAGACCCGCGTTGCCCTCTCTGCAGCGCCACGCCGACGATCAAAGACTTGGGCGGGGACTACAGCGTCGCCTGCACCATCTGATATGCCCGATCTATCGATTCCGCAACACATCCTGGATCAGATCGTCGCGCATGCGCGCGAGTTAGCGCCGTTCGAATGCTGCGGTCTGCTTGCCGGCACGAACAAGACCGTCACACACCTCTACCGCATCGCCAACATCGTGGCCGTCGAAGGGGCGGAAAAACTCTCCACCTTCGATGACGACAAGGTCGCCCATCTTGAACGGCTGTCCCCGGAAGAGCGAGCTGAGATCGCCTTCGTGATGGACATGGGTGATTTTTCAGCCGCTAAGAAAGACATCCGCAAGAACGGCTTGGACCTTCAAGTGGTCTACCATTCCCATCCGAAAGACCCGGCGCGCCCCTCGCACACCGACATCAAGATCGCCACCGATTACGAAGAAATCTGGGAACGCATCAATCTCCCCGTCCCCGCCTATCTCCTCGTGTCACTCATGCACTCCCCCGCAGCGGATATTCGCACCTACTGGATCGCCGACGGCAAGGTTCGCCCTGCCGACGTGCATATCATGTAGTTATCGCGCCGACGCAACAAAACCACCTCGCTCCCTCTACCAATCGACCGGCAACGATGCCATAATCGCACTTTGACCTTGTCATCGAAGGGAGCATTCGATGCGATTTGGCCTGCTCATTATCGCACTCATTCTGTGCCTGACCGGGGTGACGAACCCTGAACACACCTCCGCCGCTGAAAAGAGCTACTACAGCCCGATCATCAACGTAGACGTCGATAACAGCCGCATTCTGATCTCAACGCTCGGCGCGGTGTTTTGGGTGGAGGTCCCGGAGGAGGCCAAAGCTCACATCGAGAAGCTGCCGCAATCAGGGCTCGTAGATATCGTGGTGGAAACACGCGAAGGGCAACCGCCGCTGCTTAAAACTTGGAAGGTCAAGTCCGGCGAATCGACCTGCCTGCATTTCGACGGAAAAGTCTGCAAGTAAAGTTGAGCCGTCGTCGCTGGTGCCTGTCGGTGGCCCAAGTTCCGACAGGCACACATGTAGAGACGGTCTGTTATGACCCGGAAGTCATGCGGTAGCGCTACGCTACTCCGAACTCCCCAACATGTCGTCGACTAACGGTCGATTAATATCCGTACACCCCATACAAATAGTATCGAACAACGATTCGTGATCGGACACGAAGTTGCGCTGATCGACCAGATTCTCAGCAAAGACCTGTTCATAACACACGTCACACAGCATCATGAGGCCGCGTGACACGGACACTGTTTTCCGGCCTGTACTCCCCGCCATAACACACTCCCTTTCGTATATATGCTCCGGTGCGCGCAGCCTGCGCTACACCGATCCCTTTTGCCTCGCGATCCAGAAATCTTCAGGCTCTAGATCAACACCACACACCGCGCACTCATAAATCGACTCTCCCTCCGGCAACCGGATTTCCGTCCGGTCGATCCTGCCCCGACAGACATGATAAAAATGCCCCCGGGCGTCCTCATTGTCGAGCGGATCACTCTCGTAAATCAGCACCATATCCCTTACTCCCTTTGATCATCATTCATGAAGTCTGCGCAACCGTAACACTCAATATTCAATCGACTCTTGGATATTGACCACGTATTTCTTATACATATTCGTAAGGATGCTCAAAATGGCCGTCCAGCAAGGCCGCAGCGACGTAAATGAGCGAGGCGTACCCTTGTGGTACGTTGAGCTCTTTCACGATGCGAGAACGATGCTGGCGGACTTTTTCAGCATCCTGTTAAATTTTAAACTGGGCCTCATACAGCCCCGCATACACCCCGCCCCGTTTCATCAGGGCCTCGTGGTCGCCTTCCTCGACAATCGTCCCGCGCTCCACCACGATGATGCGATCCACGTCATGCAGGGTGGCCAGGCGGTGTGCAATGATGAAGGTCGTTCGCCCTTTGGTGAGATCGTTCAGGGCTTCACGAATCTTCACCTCGGTTTCAGTATCGATATTGGAGGTAGCCTCGTCGAAGATCACGATGGGCGGATCTTTCAGCAGCACGCGCGCGATCGAGACCCGCTGCTTCTGGCCAACCGACAATTTCACCCCGCGCTCCCCGATCCAGCTATCATACCCGTCCGGCAGTCGGGTGATAAAGTCATGGGCACGCGCCGCACGGGCGGCCGCTTCCACACGCTCATGGCCGGCCGAGAGGTCGCTATAGACGATATTCTGGCGCACGGTGCCGTTGAAGAGAAAGGGCTCCTGCTGCACCAGGCCGATCTGCCCTCTCAAAAAGTCTAGCGGCAGCTCTCGCACATCATGCCCATCGACCAGCACCGCCCCGCTACGTACGTCGTAAAACCGCATCAACAGCTTCAAGAGCGATGTTTTGCCCGCTCCGCTCGGCCCGACCAGGGCGATCCGTTCGCCCGGCCTGACCGTGAGATTCACATCGGACAAGACGGTGCCGTCCTTCCGGTAGCCGAACCCCACATGCCGATACTCCACCGCGCCTCTCAGCCGCTCGACGGGCCGCACCGCGCCGGGCCGGTCTTCAACCTCCGTTTTGGTATCCAGGATCTCGAACACGCGCTCACTGGCCGCCAACGCATGCTGCAGCATGTGATTCAACGAGTGGATTTCGTTGATCGGCGTATAAAAGAGCCCGAGGTAGGAGAGGAACATCACCAACTGACCGACCGTCAGTTCTCCGGCCAGCACTTCCCCCGCGCCGTACCACAGGATCAACACCGTGCCGGTGCTGCCCACAAACACCATACCCGGCCAGTACCAGGACCACAGGAACATGGCCCGCAGGCTGTTCTGACTGTATGTCTGGCTCAATGTCTCGAACCGTTCGCGTTCATACTCGTGCTGATTGAAGCCGATGGTCTCCTTGATGCCCGACAGGGCATCCTGAAGATAGGCATTGAGGTCCGCCACACTTTTGCGGATCTCGGCGTAGTACCCGTGCACCCGTCGGGTAAACCAGGCGGCACAGACGATCAGGATCGGAATGGGCAGCAGCGAAAGCAGCGCGAGCTTCCAGTTCAGGAAAAACATCATGATCGTGATGCCGACCAGGGTCAGCGAGGCCGTCAGCAATCCCTCGAGCCCGTCGACGAAAATCCGTTCGACATGTTCGGTATCGCTGGTCACGCGGGTCATGATCTCGCCCGTCGAGCGGTTCTCGAAATAGCTCAACGACAAGCGTTGCAGCGCCCCGAACACCTGCATGCGCAATGCGTGCACGGCCTTCTGTTCGAGCAGATTATTGAACCGGACCCGCATCGAGCTCATCAGGTTCCGCAGGACATAGGAGCCGAGGAGCGCTCCCAACACCCAGGGCAACATCTCAGGACGCTTCGACTGGATCACATCGTCGATGACGATTTTGACGAGATACGGCGGAACCAGTTCCAGCGCCGTGGCGAGCCCCGCGCACACGAAGGTCACCACCGCCAGCATCCGGAACGGCTTGAGGTAAGACAGAACGCGTAGAAGCGAGCTCACGGCGACTCGACGATCCGGGACGGATCAGATGACACTGGCCGGTTCCTTCTGCCAATACTTCTGAAATTCATCCATCTGGGTGAGGGTGGAAAAGTCGGTCATGCGGTCGATGAACAGCTTACCGATGAGATGGTCCAGCTCATGTTGAATACAGACGGCGTACAAGCCGCTGGCTTCGAAATCGAACGGCTTCCCATTCCGATCCAGCCCGGTCACTCGAACGGTCGAGGGACGCGTCACTTTGCCTCGCAACCCGTCGACGCTCAAGCAGCCTTCCCAGCCTTCGACCTGCTCGGGCCCGTAAAACTGGATCGTCGGATTGATGAGCACCGTCTTGGGAAAACCGCCTTCACCGGGGCAATCCATCACGACAAGTTGCTGTGATCGTCCCACCTGCGGAGCGGCTAAACCGATCCCCGGTTCGTCGTACATGGTTTCAAACATGTCGTCGATAAGTTGCTGGAACGCGGCTTTTTTTATCTCCGCCGGGGTCAGAGGCAGGGCCTTCTGCCGGAGAATCGGGTTACCGAGTTTACTGATTGCCAATATCGCCATCCTGCACCTTTTCTATCAATACCATCGCGCGAGCGACTCACGCCGCGCAACCGGTCTCTTTATTACCTACCACGGCTTTTTGACTCTCCGCAACCGCCGAAATCCAGTCGTCAACCGGCCCGTTTCCGGCTCTTCGGTTCCGGCATTTCAAACGTCTCTTTCGACTGGTTCCACCATTCGATCCATTCCTGCGCCCAAGCCTGGCGATCCTGCTTGTTGGAGGCATCCCAATCGTGAAACTCCGTCTCATGCCGGGTCAAGGTCCAGAGCGACTGCACGGCGGACAGGGCCACGAACCGTTCGTCGTCCCCCAGCAGATCGATGAGGGGCTGAATCACCTCTTTCCGACGCACATACCGCGATTCAACCGCCGCCGCCTTCCGAATCGACGCATTGGCATCTTTCGCCATCGCTTCAATGGCGGGCGCGGCCTGCATCGGATCGAGCCGCACTGCGACCCGGAGCGCATGCTCACGAATGCGAGGCAGTTCGGTCCCCAGCTTCGCCGTATCCAGCAGAGCCGGCACGGCAGCCGGAGACTTGATCATGGAGAGGGTCTCAATGGCATTGTACCGTATCCGCGGGCCGGGCATGGCCAGCGCCTTGGTCACCACCGGCAGGACCGGCTCTCCCAGATGCACGAATTCTCCCATCGCCCAGAATTCTTGTTTTCCCTCCAACAACGGCAACAGCGCCTCGGCCCGCTGCAGTTCCTCAGGCGTCAGGGCCTTGGTATTGGGGGCCACCGAGACATCCGGGACCGGCTCGGACTTGGGCGGCGCCTCATACGGCATCTGCACCGGCCACACGGTAGCGTCGGACCAGGCTTGATCCACAGTGATTCCCACCAAGCCCAGGCACACCAGGCCCCGAACCAACAATCGACCGACCATCTGCTGCCTCGTTCCCATCATAATAGTGACCTACCCCCTACAGCATGACCATTAATGTGGAACCACCGGTTCCTACTCTGCTTCGACCGTGCGCGTGCTCGCCGTGCGACGATGCACGACTTCATACAAGACCGGCAGCACAACCAGGATCAACACCGCCGCAGTCAGCATACCACCCACCACCACCCGGGCCAGCGGTTGTTGCGCCTGCGAGCCGATCCCTGTGGCCAACGCTGCAGGAAGCAACCCGATGGCCGCGGCGAGCGTGGCCATGAGAATGGGACGCATCTGCACATCCGCCCCCTTCAAGACGGCCTCTCGCAAATCGAGCCCATGCCGACGAAAATCCTCAATGCGTGAGATTAGCAGGACTCCTCCGAGAATCGCTACTCCCAGCGTCGAAATCACCCCCACCGCTGCAGAGATGCTGAAGTGGGTTCCGGTGAAGACGAGCGAGAAAATACCGCCGATCAACGCAAACGGCACTGTGACCAACACCAGCAGCGCGTTCGTCAGAGAGTTGAAGGTCGTGTAGAGGAGAAACAGGATGATCACCAGACTCACCGGCACGATCATCGTCAGGCGTTTTTGTTCGGCCGTGAGTTGATCGTACTGACCGGCCCATTCAAGCCGATACCGTTCCGGGAGCGAAACCGCTTGAGCCATCTTGGTCTGGGCCTCCTTCACCGTGCTCTCCAGGTCGCGGTCGCGGACGCTGAACTTGATCGGAATATACCGTTCGTTGTTTTCCCGATAAATGATGAATGCGCCGGTCTGAGTTCTGATCGTCGCCACCTGTTTCAGGGGAATCCGCGCACCGTCCGGCGTATTCACCAGAATATTGCCGATGGTCTCGGCATCCCGTCGAAACTCGGGAAGAAACCGAACCACCAGATCGAACAGGCGCTCGCCCTCGTAGACCTGCGTCACCCCCTGACCGCCCACCGCCGCCTGCACCACCGCGTTGACGTCGGACACGCGCAACCCATATCGGGCGCTGGCTTCCCGATCCACCTGGATCAGCAGATTGGGCTGTCCTACTAACCGGAAAATTCCCAAATCCTTAACGCCTCGGACCCCCTTCATCACCGCTTCGACTTCGACGGCCTTCGCCTCCATGGTCTTCAGGTCGTTGCCGAATAACTTGATGGAATTCTCCCCCTTCACACCCGACATGGCCTCTTCCACATTGTCTTGAATGACCTGGGAGAAGTTGAAGACGATCCCGGGAATGACCTTCAGCCGCGCCTCGATCTCTTCCACCAACTGGTCCTTGCTGAGTCCCGGCCGCCACTCCTTCTGCGGCTTCAGATTTGCGAGGAACTCCGCGTTGAAGAAACTCGTGGGGTCGGTCCCGTCGTCGGGTCTCCCGAGCTGAGACACGATCGTGACGACCTCGGGCGACTGCCGGAACATCTGCCGGATTTCTCCGGTCAAGCGGGCGGCCTCGTCGTAAGAAATATCGACCGGCATGGTCGCGCGGACCCAGAGGTTCCCCTCCTCCAACGCCGGCATGAATTCTCCACCGATGAATTGCAGCGCCCCGAATGCTCCGACCAGCAGCAACAGCGCCGCGCCGATGACTTTCACGTTGTGGCGCAAGGCCCATTGCAACACGGCCAGATAGGTCCGGCGAATCGCGCCGACAAACCGCGTATCTTCTTCCTTGACCACACCCGTCAGCAGCAGCGAGCACAGCACCGGTGCCAGCGTAAAGGCCATGAGCAGCGCGCCGAAGAGGGCAAAACCATAGGTAATGGACATCGGCGCAAAAATCTTCCCGGGCACGCCGGTCATCGTGAACAGGGGAATGAACGCCACCACAATGATCGCCGTCGAAAAGAAAATCGGCTGCCCAACCTGGCGAGCCGCGCGCACGATCTGCTGCGGCACGGTCAGGCCCAGACGGCGATCGTGGCCGAGATGGAAAAAGATACTTTCCACCATCACCAGGGTCGCATCGACGATGATGCCGAAATCGATCGAGCCGAGCGAAATGAGGTTGGCGGACTGTCCGATCATCACCATCATCGTGAAGGTGAACAGCAGCGACATGGGAATGGTCAACGCCACGATGAGCGACGCACGGAAATGACCGAGAAACACGAACAGAATCACGAAGACCAGGACCATGCCGCTGATCAAAATATCGGTGACCGTTTCAACCGTGGTATGGATCAGGGCCGTCCGGTCGTAGAAGGTCTTGACCTTCACCCCTTCCGGCAATTTCCACTTGTTCAATTCCTCGACCTTTTCCCGGACCCGCTCCAATACGGACAGCGCCTTGTATCCGCGCTGCAAGAGGATCACCCCTTCCACGACGTCGTCGTTGTCGTCGATGCCGACCTTGCCCAACCGCACCCGATGACCCACCGACACGGTTCCCAGCGTCTTGACGAAAATGGGGGTGCCTTCCTTTTCGGCCACCATCACATTTTCGATATCCGCCAAACCGTTGATCAACCCGAGGCCGCGAATGTTGTAGTTCTGGGCGCCGACGGTGAGGTAGTTGCCGCCGACGTTGGCGTTGCTGTTGGTCAAGGCCTCCATGACCTGCGCGAGGCTGACTTGATAACTGATCAACTTCCCGGGATCGATATCGACGTGATATTCCTGGGTCGTGCCTCCGAAGGCCGTCACATCGATGATCCCCGGCACACGCCGGAACTCTCGCCGGACCTGCCAATCCTGGATCGTCTTGAGGTCGGTCAGACTCGTCTTCCCGTCTCCGGCCAGTTCATAGCGGTAGATCTCTGCAATCGCCCACCAGGGCGACAAGGCCGGCTGCACGTTTTGAGGAAGACTGACCGTGGCCAGGCGATTGATGACTTCCTGCCGGTCGAAGAAGTATTGCGTCCCGAAGTCGAAATAGATCTTCACGTCGCTCAACCCGAAAATCGATAAGGAGCGAATATCGGTGAGACCCGGCATCCCGTTTAAGGCAACCTCGATGGGAATGGTGATTTGCCGCTCGATCTCTTCCGCGGACCAGCCGGGAAATTGCGTGATCACCTCCACCATCGGAGGCGACGGATCCGGATAGGCGACGATGTCGAGTTGCTGGAAGGCATAGAGCCCGCCGAAGAGGAGACTGAATCCCAGCGCACAGATCAGAAACCGCTGAACGAGGGAGAGCTCGACGATACGAACGATCATGAGGCGGGATACCTCTGGGAGAGGCGAGAGCACATGATCATGACCTCGATCATTACTTCGCCTCCTGTCCCTTCACCAGCACCGCGCCCTTGATGACGATGCGCTGGCCGGATGTCAGTCCCTCCAGAATGCGGACCTGCCCGCTGGACACGTTGGAGACCACCACTTCGCGTTTCTCATAGTGATTGGGGGCGTCGATCAGGTAGACGAAATGTTTGCCGTCGATCTCGACGACCGCTTCCTTGGGAATCGTGAGGAATGGCGTAGCGTCGCCGACGTCCAACCTCAGCCGCGCGAACATCTCCGGTTTCAGGCGCTGTTCACGATTATCGACCCAGGCTCGAACTTTGATGGTGCGGGTGTTCGGGTCGACGACATCTCCGATGGAGGCCACGACGGAGGCGAAGTCGGTCCCCGGATAGGCTTCCACGTTGATGCGTCCAACCTGGCTGACTTTCACCAAGGCGAGGTCCCGTTCGTAGACATCGGCCACGACCTGCAACCGATCCAGATCGGCCACCGTGAACAACACCTGGCCGGCGTCGCTTCCGACAGACTGTCCCGGAGTCACGGCCCGTTCGACGACGGTGCCGGTCAAGGGACTCTTCATCTCGAAGCGCGAGGTAATACGCTGTTGGGCGAGCGGCTTCTCCAGCTCTTGAGCAGGAATGCGCAACGACAACAAGCGCTCTTTTGCCCGCCGAAATTCCGCGCGCGCCTTGATCAGATCGTTTTCAGCCTGCTTGAGATCTTTCAAGGCCAAGGCCTTGGTGGCATACAGTTCCTTCGCGAGTTCCTGCGCCCGCGTGGAATATTCCATCTCCGAGGCTTCTTTCACAAACTCCGAATAGGCGGCGGTAATGTCGGAACTGTCGATCACCAGCAAGGTCGCCCCTGCCTCCACGCGATCGCCCAGCTTGGCCCGTACCTCCACCACCCGTCCTTGCAATGGAGAGGAAATTTTCGAATACCGGTCTTCCCCGTAGGCCACCTTTCCGACCAGGACCAGCTCGGGCTGGATCGGTTTAAAATCCACCACGGCCGTCTCAATCTGTCCGATGGACTGCGGCGGAGGCTGGACGGCAACATGTTCCGGGGTCACGGGAGGCTTCGAAGCGGCTGGTTCTTGCGTTTGACTGCAGGCCCACAACGACAGCGCTACGGCTACCCCTGCGACCGACCTCACGCCAATGATCATGACGTAATCTCCTGCCCGACCGAACTCTCCAGTTGGAACAGGTTCCGCTGATAGGAAAAGAGAGCCTCGATGAAATTCTGTTGAATCGTACGGGACGTCCGCGCGGCATCGAGAAGATCCAGGATGGTGGCTCCTCCCCGTTCATAGGCGCGCTCGACGATGGTGAAGGTAGAACGGGCGTCTTCCAGCACTCCCGCCAGATAGGCCTCCACCAGCCGGCGGCTCTGGAGCAGATTCTGGTAGGCTACATCCACCTGGTTTTCCACCTGGTTGACCGTGCGATCCAATTCCGCCTGGGCCGACTGTACGCCGACTTCAGCCTGGACGATTCCGCCTTGGTTCCGATTGAACAACGGCAGGGGCACACCGAGATTCAGGATCCCCATCTGCTGGTTATCGGGGCCCCGCGAGCCCTGCACCGCATAGCCGGCGCCGATCGTCACATCCGGAACCCGAAAGGCCTTGGCCAGTTTCAGATCCGCCTCGCGTTGCGACAAGGCTGCCCGCCGGCTCTTGATATCGGGACGGACGTCCAGGGCCACCGACCTGAGCCGTCCCATGTCGGGATCCACCCGCCGGTAGTCCATTTCGGTCGTCAACTCCAGCTTCGACGCAGGAGAGAGACGCAGCAGTTGCCGGAGATCGGCCCTGGCGGACTCGCCTTCCTGAATCGCTTCGATCACCTGCGCGTGAAAATCGACCACCTGCAGACGAATACGAATCAGATCGACTTCGGCGATATACCCTTTTTTAAAACGGATCGTGTTGACGTCTAAGATGCGGGCGAACCGGTCCCGGTTTTCTTCGGCCAGAGACAACCGGCGCTGCGCCACCAGCACTCGATAGTAGGCGTCCTTGATCGTGAACCCCAACTGCCGGACGGCATCTTCAAAATCCGCTTCCGCCGACTGCACCCCGAAGCCGGCACTTTCGATGCGGTATCCGCGCTTGCCGGCCAACTCAAACAATTGCTGCACCTGCATGGTGAGCGCGCCGGTTTTGGCCAGTGTATTGCCCTGCGTAAACGAGGCCACATTTCCCAGCTGCGCCACCGGATTCGGAAAGAGCCGTGCCGTAATCTGCTGCCCCTTGCTGGACTCGATCCCATACTTGGCGATCAGCAAATCCAGGTTCTGCTTCAGAAACAGGGCCATCGCTTCGGACAAGTTCAGGCGGACCACCGGCGGAGAAAACGGAACGGCCAGGGGTGGGGTTGATTCAGCCGCCTGCGCAATTCCCCCACCGGTCACGAAGAATCCCAGCAGGCCGAACGCCAGCCAGGCACGATAGACCAGGGCCGATAGGCACGGGCCCACCCGTCGGCGATCTCTAAAGTGGAGCATGTCGTCACGCATTGTGCAGGAGTATAGAATCATCGAGGACAGCGCGCGCATTATACTGATTCTTCAGTGTGTTTGAAACAAGACCCGCGGCACTCGCTCATTGCATTTTCAGTTCTGTCCAGGCCCGGTCATAGAGGCGGATGCCCCTGCCGACATCCTTCATCCACTCCAATCGATCGAGTTGATCGAGCGGCGGATAGACCGCGGGATTGTCCCTCGTCGAGGCGTTCACCAATTCACGGGCCGGCCGGGAAGCGGAGGCAAAACGCAGCCGCTCCGACGTGCGCGCCGCGACCTGAGGCTCCATTAAATAGTTGATAAACCGCATGGCTAACTGTTTCTGGGGCGCCGTCCGGAGCACCACCAGACAGTCGGCCCACAAGGTTGCCCCTTCCTTCGGGACAACATAGCGAATGGACGGCCGCTCGGCCATGGCCCGCGCCACGGGTCCACCCCAGGCATGCGCCAGGACCACCTCCCCTGAAGCCAACAACTGATCGTAATGGTCGCTCGTATAGGTCTTCACCAAAGGTTTCTGCCGCAGCAACCGCTCCTTTGCCGCCTCGATCACCTGCGGATCCGTGCTGTTCATCGATTGCCCCATGGAACGCAACACCGCACCGAACACTTCCCGCTGGTCGTTCAACATGCTGATGCGGCCTTTGTAACGCGGGTCCCATAGGATCGCCCAACTGTCCGGCGGCGTCGGGATCACCGCAGAATCGTACCCGATCCCCACGCTGCCCCACAGATACGGGACCGAGTACCGGCGCTCCGGATCGAATGGGAGAGCTTGCAGGTGGGGCTCCAACAGGGACGCGTTGGGCAGCGCCTGCGGGTCCAATTCATTCAGCAGCCCCTGCTGGATCATGATGGCCACCATGAAATCAGACGGCACCGCCACGTCATACCCCGTGGCCCCGCTCTGGAGTTTGGCCAACAACTCTTCGTTGCTGCTGAAGGTATCGATCGCCACCTTCACTCCCTCGCGCCGTTCGAATTCCTGAATAAGCTCAGGCCCTACATAGTCGGACCAGGTGAAGTAATGCAGGACCGGTCGGGATTCGGCAGGATCACTGCCTGCACCTTGGCCGCAGGAAGACAACGCCCCTGCCAGCCAGAGCAGACACAGCCCCCAGAGACTCATTCGTCGGAGAGGAGTCTCCACTCAGACCTCCCGGCGTTGAAGATGAAGGGAGAGGGCGACGCAGGCCATGGAAATGAGCAGCAGCAGCGCGGAAAGCGCATTGATCTCCGGCGTGACGCCGGACTTGATCATCGAATACACCTTCAACGGCAGCGTCGTCGCACCGGGACCGGCCGTGAAGAACGTCACCAGAAAATCATCGAGCGAGACCGTAAAGGCCACCAGCACCGCGCCCCAGATCGCCGGACGCAAGAGCGGCAACGTGACATGCCGGAAGACCTGCCAGGAGTCGGCACCCAGATCGGCCGCCGCCTCGCGCAACGCCGGATCCAGTTTGCGCAACCGCGTGCGGATCATAATGGTCACCAGCGGAATATTGAACACGATGTGTCCCAGAATGACCGTAGTGAGACCGAGCGGCATCTTGAGCATCACGAAAAGCAGCATCAGCGCCACGCCCATCATCACCTCAGGAATGACGAGCGGCAGCACCAGCCCGCCCTCGATGATCTGCTGCCGGCGAAGCGGCATACGCTCCATGCCGAGTGCCATCAGCCCGCCCAGCAAAGTCGCGCCGATGGTCGAGATCACGGCAATGAGCAGGCTGTTCGCGGTCGCAGCCAGCAGCGCCTCGTCTTGCCAGAGGGCGGCATACCACTTGAGGGTCGTCCCTCGCCAGGCCATCGACAGGTGGGCGGCATTGAACGAATAGAGCACGAGCACAAGAATGGGGCCGTAGAGAAACAGCATCGCCAGACCGCTCACGAGGCTCAGGCCGGTCGATCCTCGCCTCATCGTCCCTCCAACGGCCCGGCAGTCCGGGCGGCATGGCGGTAATACAGCGCCACCGCGGCCATGACGATCGCCATCAGCACAAAGGACACCGCCGATCCCAACGGCCAGTCCCGCACGACCAGATACTCGTGTTGAATGAGATTGCCGATCATCATGCTTCTCGCCCCGCCTAACAGATCCGGCGTGATGAACGAGCCGATCGACGGGATGAAGACCAGGACACAGCCACCGACGATGCCCGGCATCGTGAGAGGAACCACCACCCGCGTGAATATCGCCCAGCGCGAGGCGTACAGATCCCAGGCCGCCTCCACCAGGCGCGGATCCAGCCGTTCCACGGCGACATAGAGAGGCAGTACCATAAAGGGAAGGTACCCGTAGACCAGTCCGATCACGACGGCCGTCGGCGTGTAGAGCAATTCAAGCGGGGCGTCCACTATTCCGAGAGCCCGCAACAGGCCGTTCACAAGGCCGTCCTGGCGCAGCACAATCATCCAGGCGTAGGTTCGCACGAGAAAGTTCGTCCAGAACGGTAACATCACCAGAAGCAACAACACCGGCTGCCACCGGGCCGGACTTCTGGCGATCATGTAGGCGAGCGGAAATCCGAGCACGAAACAGATCGCCGTGGTGAGACTCGCGTACCAGAGCGACTGCCCGAGGATCTTGCCGTACAGCGGATGCCACAGGTCCAGATAGTTCGCCGCCGTGAACTCCCACACAATGCCGCCATAGGTTCCGCGTGAAGCGAAGCTGATCGCAAACACCAAGGCCAGCGGCACGAGAAAAAACAGGCCCATCCACAACAGACCGGGAGCGGCCAGCCAACAGGAACGGCAGGTGGATTGACCAGGCGCAGGAGGTGAAGACAGGTCGTGAGAGGGCATGGTCACTCGAAGAACAACCGCGCATCAGCCAGGGACCAGTGAAGAAACACCGGGTCTCCCGCCGCGAACGCCGGGAGCGATGTGCCCGAGGTCATCCTCGTTTCCCAGAAGCGACCGGGAGCGACTCGAACCAAATACTTCATCTCGCTCCCGGCAAACAGGACCTTCTCAATCCGGCCGGAGAGCACCGGGTCGGATGTCGACGGCCGTTCATGTGCCATGCGGATGTGCTCCGGCCGGAGCGAGAGCGTGGCTGAACGGCCGGCCTGTTCCGTGGAAGCGGTTCGCACCGTGAGCGGCGCCTGTTCGGCATCGTCCGGCCGAAACACGCGATCCTCCCCGACCGAGGCCCCGATCGTACCCGTTAGCTCATTCGACACGCCAAGAAATCGGGACACAAACAGATTACAGGGTCGCTCATACACCTCGCGCGGGCTTCCGACCTGCCACATGCGCCCCTGATGCATGACGGCAATGCGGTCCGACATCATCATCGCCTCTTCCTGATGATGCGTCACACAGACACAGGTCAGCCCGGCCTGCTCCTGAATGGATTTCAGCTCAACCTGCATGGCCTGCCGCAGTTGTTGATCCAACGCGGCTAACGGTTCATCGAGCAGCACCACAGCCGGCTTGTTCACCAGCGCACGGGCCAGGGCCACACGCTGTTGTTCGCCACCCGATAATTGATTCGGCATCCGTCCTTCTTTGCCGAGCAGCTTCACCATCGCCAAGGCCTGGCGTACCTGCTCAGCAATGAGTGCTGCGGACACCCGCCGCATCTTCAGGCCGAAGGCCACATTCTCGAAGACCGTCAGGTGGGGAAACAGCGCGTAGGATTGAAAGACCAGATTCACCGGCCGGCGATTCGGCGGCACGCCGAGCATCGACTGCCCGTCGATCAACAGATCGCCTTCGTCCGGATCGTCGAAACCCGCCAGCATGCGCAGGACCGAAGTTTTCCCCGCGCCGCTCGGACCAAGAATGGAAAAAAATTCGCCCCGGCGGACCTGGAAACTCACCCGATCCACGGCCGTGACCGCACCGTGGCGGCGCACGATCCCGCGTATATCGATCGTTGGAAGTGTTGAGGAAAGAGACTGTTCAGAAGCGGTGAACGGAGGAGTGGACGACGTGGCCATCGAAGGCTGAATTCAAACCGCCGCGCCGACAGCCACGGCTCAATGCTCCAAATCGACTTTGGAACTGACATCGCGCAGGTGTTTGCGCACCCGCACCCGATGCTCATGTTTCCGCAAGAGTTCACGGCGAATGACGTCGCGATCCTCCGCCACAATGCGCACGAGCCGGTCGTTATCTTCGGCATGGTTCCGCACGAGCTCGGAGAGGCGCTGCACCTGCCGCTCCAACCGTTCCAGCCGCCAGACCATTTCCATCATCGGATTCGCGGCTTCGATATCGGGCTTGACGACCGCCTGACGGGCATTCTGTTTCTTCATGTCCGCTCCTTCGCATTGAGCCCGACCGGATGTCGGAGCCGCACGTTGAGTCGTAGTATCGTCCGAGATCGAGTTGAAGTCAATCATTCTGCATCCTTTCTATTCATCCGTCGTCCTGCTACAATCGGCCCGTCTATGGCTAAGATCTTCACCATGGTGCTGGCGGGCGGGAAGGGCGAACGCCTGAATCCGCTGACCGAGCAACGCGCGAAACCGGCAGTGCCGTTCGGCGGGAAATATCGCATCATCGATTTCACGCTGAGCAACTGCCTGAACTCCGGCCTGCGGCAGATGGCCGTCCTGATCCAATACAAATCGCATTCTCTCGACCGTCATATCCGCACGGGATGGAACATTCTGAATGCCGAGCTGGGTGAATACATCGTGTCTGTTCCCCCTCAGCAGCGTATCAGCGAAGAGTGGTACCGCGGCACCGCGGATGCCGTGTATCAAAACCTCTTCCTGCTCGATAACGACCACCCTGAGTTTCTGCTCGTGCTAGCCGGTGACCACATCTACAAGATGAACTATGCCGACATGTACAACCTGCTGATCGAAAAGCAGGCGGATGCGGTGGTCGGCGCAATCGAAACGCCCCTGGCCGACGCGAACCGTTTCGGCGTCATTGCGGTGGATGAAGACCGGCGGATCCTGAGCTTCGACGAAAAGCCGGAGAAGCCGATGCACATCCCCGGCGACCCGACCCAGGCGTTTGTCTCGATGGGGATCTACCTGTTTCGTACCGAGGTGGTCCGGGAACAACTCATCCGGGATGCCAAGGAAGGCACCAAACACGACTTCGGCAAGAACATTATTCCACGCATGATCAAAGAGCAGCGCGTCTATGCGTTCAAGTTCCAGGACGAAAACAAAAAAGCGGTGAAGTACTGGCGGGACATCGGGACGCTCGATGCCTACTGGGAAGCCAACATGGATCTGGTCGCCGTCGATCCACTGTTCAATCTGTATGATCAGCAATGGCCCATCCGCACCTACCAGGGACAATTCCCGCCCGCCAAGTTCGTCTTCGCCCAGGATTTTCAGGGCGGCCGCATGGGCGTGGCGCTGGACTCCATCGTCTGCGGCGGCTGCATCATTTCCGGCGGCCGCGTGCAGAACTCGGTGCTCTCGCCGAACGTCCGGGTCCACGACCATGCCGACGTGCGCGAGTCCGTCGTCATGGAGAACGTGGTCATCGGCGAACATGCCCGCATCAGGCGCGCGATCATCGACAAAGACGTGATCATCCCGCCCAAAACCGTGATCGGCTTCGACCCGGTTGCGGATCGTCAACGTTTCAAAGTCACCGATTCCGGATTGGTGGTCATCTCAAAGGGAATGAAACTGCATGCCGCCGTCGATTCATCCGGTTGATCTGGTCGCGACGCTCCGCCAAAGAAATCTCACTCCTGCGATTATCTTTCTCACATCGAGACGGGCCTGCGACGAAGCGATGCAGTCGTTCGAGCGCAGTCAGGTCACCCTGCCCAAGACGCAGCAGGAACAGATCGCCCGCGTCCTGGCCCAGGTCACCGAACAATATCCCAGCATCGCAGAACACCCGTTGATCGACACGGTTCAACGCATCGGTGTGGCGGCGCATCACGCGGGTCATCTCCCCTCCTGGAAGATCGCCGTCGAAGAACTCATGCGCACCGGGTCTCTGGACGCCGTCTTCGCCACCACCACCCTCGCCGCCGGCGTCGACTTTCCCGCCCGCACGGTGGTCGTGACACAATCCAGCATCCGGAAAGCGCGCGATTTTACCGACTTGACCGCCAGCGAAATCCAGCAACTGGCCGGCCGGGCCGGCCGCCGCGGCAAAGACCTGGTCGGATTCGCCGTCATCACCCCGTCGCCCTATATCGATCTCACCGTCCTGACCAAAGGGCTCACGGGACAACCGGAAGCGATTCATAGCCAATTCGTCATCAGCTACCCGATGGTGCTGAACCTGCTCAAAGCGCACCCGCGCGAACAGATCCAATCCATTCTTGCGAAAAGCTTCGCCCAGTTTCAGTTGAATCAGCGCACGGCCGTGCTCGAAACCAAACTCGATGGACTGCGCGTCGAGATGGAACCCTTCGGTCCGCGCGTCTGCTCGGATTGGATCACGCAGTGGCAGGTATTCGATCAGGCCAGGAAACGGAAGAAACCGCGTGGCCTGTCGGCCAGGCAGGAATCGCCCGATGTCGCCGCGCGCCTGCATTTTCTCACGCCGGGACGCGTCGTGGGGCTGATCCGGGGACGCGGCATCATCCTGCGCCAGTATCGAAGCAAGGGCCAGCATGCGCCGATGGTGACGTTGCTGCGGGACGGCGGTTCCCTCAATGAATGCCCCGCCTCGATCGTGACGCAGGTGTTCGATCGCACGTTCGACTGCGAGGAAACCTCCGCCTATCCCTGGTGTGCTCCGCAGACACTGGAGCAGCTGACACACCACCTGCTGGATCTGCCGCCGCGTCTCCCGATTCTGCCGATTCTGACTCATCAGCACGAAGAGATTCCGCTCGACAGTTCGATCATCCAAACCCTTGGCGATTTCGCCTGCCCCACCTGTCCCTCGCGTCAGGCCTGTCAACGCGATTTCCCCAGGGCCTCACGGGTCCGCCAGGAAATCCAGCGGCACATGAAATCGATTCAAGCGCTCCAGACCAGCTTGTGGCACCGGTTTCAAGAGCGCATCGATGTCCTCGAGCGCTTCGGCTATCTCAACGCCACGGCACAGCTCACCGCCGACGGCGAGTGGGCGCGCTTGATTCGCATCGACCATTCCCTCCTGATTACGGAACTGATCCGGGCCGAGGCCTTCGGCGCCATCGATCCGCCGCTGCTCGCGGCCGTCATGGCCAGTATCGCGCATGACGACGATCGTCCCGGCTCATTTCCACGCGGCAGCGCGGGGCTCGTCACGCTCCTGTTCCAGGTCCGGAAGCTGGCAGAAAGTCTTGTGCCGCACGAGGCGCCGCCGATGCTTCGTGCCGATGTCGCCGCCTTGACCGAACGCTGGGTCGCAGACCAGACGCTGACCTGGATCGGCCTGGCCCGCCTGACCACGATGGCCGAGGGCGACATGTTCCGGCTGTTCGCGCGCACGATCGAGTTTCTCTCTCAATTGAAGACCCTCAAAGCGACCCACCCCTCGCTGGCCGAATCCGCCGATCGAGCCATCGCAGGCATGCGCCGGGGCGTGCTGGAGGAACTACCGTGAGCGTGTCGTTCGCAAGAGGATTTCCGACGGGCCTCGTATTCACACGTTTCACGTTTCACGTTTCACGCATCACGAGGCCTCTATGACGACGCACGAACTCGAACAGCTACTGCTGCAGCAACCGATCTCTCTGCTGCACCGATTGGCGCGTGGACGGATCAGCCGGCATTTTCGTTCCGGCAAACGCAAGCTCATTGATCTGTTGCTCCAGGCTTCCGCTGAAAATCGCCCCGGGCTGGAGTCCGACCTGGCTGCCCTGATCGAGGAACAATCACACAGACGGCAGGCTGCGCCGGTTGAGCAAGCTCCCAAACCGAAGGTCCACCCGAGACCGGCTGCAGCGTCTACGACGCCACGCCCGCATCGGGCCGAAGAACATGGCCACCATGAGCCGCCTGTCTCGCTTCATGAATGGTTGTCGGGAATCGGAGTTCCGCAGGCACAGCCGTTTGTACCGGATGCCTGGCAGGTGGATGCGCTTGCGCGGCTGGCTGAAACCGACGTGGTGGTCAGCGTGCCGACCGGCAGCGGAAAAACCTATGTCGCCATCGAGGCCACGAAGCGGGCGATGCAGGAGAATCGCACGGTGATTTACACGTCTCCGTTGAAAGCGCTCTCCAATACGAAATTTACCGAATTTTCGCGCCTATTCGGCCCGGGGCAGGTCGGGATCCTCACCGGAGACCGCCGCGAACATGCCCAGGCGCCCCTGCTCATCATGACCACCGAAATTTTGCGCAATCTGCTCTACGATGCGGCGGGGGGCGAAATCGACGTGCGCCTGGATACGTTGGGGCTGGTGATCATGGACGAATCCCAATACCTCGCCGATCCGGAACGCGGGGTGGTATGGGAGGAGACCTTGATCTTCTGTCCGTCGCAGGCCCGCCTGCTCTTGTTGTCCGCCTCGATCGGGAACCCGCAGGATATTGCGGATTGGCTGACGGCCATCCGCCCGAAACCCTGTGCGCTCATTCGCCATACCAAGCGATCGGTCCCGCTCCGGGCCGGATACATGCACCCGAACGAGAAACTGACGCCCCTCTTCCGGACCGCCGGAATCCCGTACGGTCAACCGCACCTCCTCCATCCTGAAGCCAAACGGCTCTTCACGGAATACGAAGAAGAAACCGGCCCATCTCGGTCGCGATGAGCGCTGCCGCCGAATCCCGTTACTCGTGAAGCGTGAAACGTATTTCGGCAGGCATCCGAACTGATAGCTGATGGCGCGGAAGAAGAGCGTATGGCTCATGGATGAAGACAGAACGCCGCGGGTTGCTGTCGTTCCCAACTATACGCCATAAGCAATACGCTATTTGCTCCTGTTCTGCATCGAGCGACGAACGACGCGTACGCACATAATGCCGACTGACGTGTAGGTGGTCTAGCGCAAAACGAGGGATACACCGGACAACGGCTAGAACGAATACGTCAGCCCGATGGTGGGCCCGTGCCGGAGAGTTTGAAACTGATTCAGGGAGGCGGTAGTCGACGAGCCGTCGGAGCCGTACAGCTTCCACTGATCACCGACGAGCACGCGGTTCCAGAACACGCGATACCCGCCGGTCAGGTAGAGCCGGTCCCAGATCCTAATTCGCAGATTGATATCCGAATTGGTACCCAGGCCCAGGCCCGTCATTCTGAAGCTCGGATCCTGTGCGAGATCGGTTCTGAGGTGATGCACATCTTCATTGTTCAAATAGGACAAGAGCATCGCTATTTTGGCCTCAATGCTGATGCGCTTATCGACCCGATATTCGACCTCACCGCCGAACCGGCCTGATACCCAGGTAGACGTGTTGGTAATCACCGTCTGGTTACGGAACCCGACCGTACCGGCAGGCGAACAACGAAAATCCTGGTTCGGAGAGGATGCCGTGGTGCATTCGGCTTGTGTGACCCCGTTTGCCACATGCCGCTCCCGCCAGTACTGCAACCCCACAAACATCCCGAGGGTGCCTTTGTTTTCGGGAAAGGTGAACGTCGTCGCACCGATATCCCCGTTCAGATACCAGAGATTGTCTCCCCCGATGTCACTGAAGGTGCGCGAGAACCGATGTTCTCCGCTGACGGTCGCGCCCTGAGCCGCAGCCCCTTGTGCGCTGAGAAAGTCGTCATCTGTCAGCCGGCCTCCGCCGATCGAGCCGTACCCGAAGGCGCCGCGGAAAAAGATTTTGTTCTTCAACTGCACTCGACCGCTGATTTCGGTCACATTGGTGCCGGTATCCTTATACTTGAGTTTGGAACTTGGATTTCCAAGGTTGGCATCCAGGCCTGAGGCGTTGTGGCTCCAGACCGTCTCACCCTGGCTGAACCATTCGGACAGGCCGATGTCGACACGGGCGATAGAGGAGGACTGGGCAGGAGCAACCTCCGCCGCAGCAGGAAGCGCGCCGAAACCGGCCAGGCACGCGCACACCGCACACATGAGACGTCGTAGCGAGAACATGTCGTGGCCCCCTCTGCCACCGGCTCCGCATCGATATCAACGGACTACGTAACCCCTCGGAAACGGCGCGCCCACAGATACCCTACCTACCGAACATGGTCAACAACTTTCTCACACCTCATGCCCATAGGACCGTATGGCCACCCGCAAACGTCTCTGGTGCATACCTAGGGAATCTCTCTACATCGTGAACGGCAAGGCTGTCGGTTTTGTACAGACAGGTGCCGACACCCTACAGTGGTCATCGCCCTCATCCACTTTTTTCTACCAGATGTCTTCCTACGAGTCCTACGGGAAGCAAGTGAAATTTTTACTTGCCTATTCCGTCTTCTTCCGTTAGGGTCGGCACTGATAGTAATCCTGACGGGATTCTCACCGAACTCCGCTGAGCGATTCCCGACAAATAATTCAGAAGAACGCCGAAGCGATTTGTTGTGGCACGACTGTTGCTCACCAACGACCGTTTCCTTTTTTCTTTTCGGGAATATCACCTAAGGGAGTACTGACTATGAGGTTGCACGACACCACAGTGAACCAGCATCCACCCCGGCTCGTCGGACGACGCGCGAAGGGATTGCTTACGGCCTTGATGCTGACTCTGTGGTTCTGCGACTTCGGCACGGGAGGATCGGCACTCGCGCAGAACATCCAATTTACACCGGGCGCACTGTCCTTGACCGTCGCCAAGGGAGGAACGGTCAGCGGCACCCTCAGCCTGAAAAAATCGGATACGGCGCAACACACCTACTTCATCAGCGCCAACCAATCCTGGATCTGGCTGAATCCCCCCTACGGCAGTACCCAAACCATCAGCACAGAAACGGACGTCCTCACAGTCACGGTGAATACTGCCGCCATGGGACTTGCGGCCGGAACCTATTCGGGCACGATTTATATCGGACAGGCCGGACCCGGCGTGTCTACGACCTGGCGGATCCCGGTGACCACCACCGTGACGGCAACCGGCACGACACCGCCGCCTCCCCCGCCGCCCCCTTCAAGCACGACGC
>OBID01000065.1_pt1 | contig 46268 bp, 52 predicted proteins | sample 1519781 | NCBI WGS metagenome assembly OBID01 (sample SAMEA3991478, study PRJEB22521) | metagenome | biome: anthropogenic terrestrial biome; feature: sewage plant; material: sludge | place: Sweden | collected 2012-09-26 | reverse complement strand
GCTAATTGAGCTACAATAATATCACGATTTCATTTATTTACCTCAAACCTGTTGTGAGTTAAGTGAATGAATCATCATTCACCATGCTGTTTGCTGAGCTTGACTCCGGGCAGTGTGGCTATTTTTTTGTCTTCTTTCAATATTGAAAAGAATAGACTGAATTGTTTTTTATTGAAGTCAACCAATCGTTGTCAAGTTAGAGAGGCTATCATGAATATAGAAGAATTAGATTATATTGAAGAAACTGCAAAAAATCATGTGGTTTTGTTTGAACCACAGATTCCACAAAATACAGGAAATATTGCTCGGACTTGTGCTGCGACAAACAGTCCATTACATATCATAAAACCGATGGGTTTTCCAATTGATGATCGTAAAATGAAGCGAGCAGGGTTGGATTATTGGGATAAATTAGATGTTCGCTTTTATGATAATCTGGAAGAATTTATGCGGTATGCCAGTCAACAGGGAGTAGTGCACCTGGTGTCAAAATTTGCAGATAAAACATACTCAGCTGAACAGTATGATGATGGAAAAATCCATTATTTTCTTTTTGGTAGAGAAGACAAGGGGTTACCTGAGGAGTTTATGCGAAAACATCCAGATAAAGCAATTCGCATACCGATGAATGATGAACATGTGCGGAGTCTGAACGTTTCGAATACGGTATGTATGATTGTTTATGAAGCACTGCGTCAACAAAAATTTGTTGGTCTTGAGTTGCTCCATACCTATGAACAAGATAAATTGAAATCATAAAGAAATCATAATATTAAATAATACATCTTAATGTCTTGCATTTGCAAGGCTTTTTTGGTATGATGGTAGAGTCTTCAGGGCAGGGTGTGATTCCCGACCGGCAGTGAAAAACGTGGCTATTTTGTTTTAAGACTAGACAGCGAATCGAAGACCATACTGAATGTATGTCAAGATGAGCTAACACAGTATTAGAACAAAATAGACCGTTGGTAGTCTGCGAGCGAAAGCTGATGTGGTGCAATTCCACAACCGACAGTATAGTCTGGATGGGAGAAGACGAAGTGCACGGTTTTTAGCCTGCTCTTTTGGACTTCTTCAATTTTCAATAATTGGAGGAACCTTTATGACAAACACACGCAAAATGACGATTATCGCCATTCTTTCAGCAGTATCTTTTCTGCTCATGTACTTGAAATTTCCCCTTATTCCAACGGCGAATTTCTTAGAGGTGGATTTTTCACTAGTACCAATCTTGTTTGGTCTGTTAATTTTAGATACCAAGGCTAGTTTTGCTATCCTTTTGGTTCGAACCTTGCTCAAACTGATTTTAAACAATCAGGGGCCATCAACCATTATTGGTTTACCGATGAATATCGCTGCCATGTCAATCTTTATTTTAGCGGTGGCATATTTCTGGAAAAAGGATCAGACTATTAAAAATTACATCAAAACAGCAATCGTTGCAACCATTGGTTCGACCTTAGTCATGTTGTTATTGAACTATGTTTATGCAGTGCCAGTCTATGCTGCATTTGCAAACTTTGATATTAAAGAAATTTTAGGCTTGTGGAATTACCTATTGATGATGGTATTACCATTTAATCTGTTACAAGGGATTGTCCTATCAGCGGTATTTTATATTTGCCAAAAAGCTGCTCAGCCAATTTTAAAGAAAGTTTAACCTTTTTAAGGTAAACTATATGTATGAAGAATAAACAAATCCATTTACGAAACGCATCCTTTTTTGCCCTAGCATTTGTTATCTTAGGCTATACGGTAAAATTTTTCCAGACATCTTTAGCGGGGTTTGATTCAACCATTCAAACAGCCATTCGTGGCAATCTACCGAGTGGAGTAACCCAGTTTTGGACGTCTATTACCATTTTAGGAAATACAGTTATTATTTTAGCCATTACCTTGCTTGTGGCGGCATTCTTTTATTTCTATAAGAAGTGGAAGATTGAAGCGTATTTTTTACTTGCTAGCTTTGCAGCGATGGGGGTAGCATCAACAGCCCTGAAATATGTCTACCAACGTCCTCGCCCGAGCATCCAATGGTTAATTGATACAATTGGCTATTCGTTTCCAAGTTGGCACACAGCGTCAACCATGATGATTGCAGGAGCAATTGTCATCGTGCTACAACAACGTATGAAAAAGGGATTGGCCCGAACTGCTGTGCAAGCCCTTCTTGTTTTCATTTCTATATTGGTTGCCATATCTCGTATCTATATTGGGGTACACTACCCAACCGATATTATCGGAGGTTGGTTACTGGCTATCACACTTTTACAAGCCATGTACCCATTTTATGATCAGAAACGGTTTGAATGGCGATTCCAAAGCAAGCAGAAATAACAAAATAAGAGCCACGTCGTGGCTCTTATTTTGTTATTTTTTGGGTGTATAAGATTATTAAATCCATCTAATACTAATTCTATTTTCCTGGATACTTATTTAATTTTTAATTGGTCCATTTGCACTGGCTTCTACAGCATCCTTAATGGTTGTTGCAAAGATTGTTGCTCCATCTGTTTCGAGATTGAAATGCACAAGGTCTGTATTGATCCAGATGTTTGGGTTGTCTTTCGCAGCTTGATACCAGTCAGCAATCGAAATATAATCATATTGGTTTGCCAATTCTTTTTCGTATTGGCCTGTCTGATAAGCAAGTGAATTGCTTGGAGTATAATTACCATCATAGGGTGTGACAAAGATCAGTCTGTGCCCTTTAGGAAATTCTTTGACAAGCTGATCTAATAATTCTTGATAATTATCACTTGTATTGGTCCCTAAGGCAACTACAACAGTTTGTTTCAGGATATTATTTTTCTTGTATAAGCTGATTAGACCGGAAATCTCAGTTAGATGCCGGCTAACAGTTCCATCGATTTGTGCGTCAGGTAAAGCTGTTTGAACAGCTGTGCTAGCACGGACAGTAACAGAGTCACCGAAAATGGTTACCCCCTCTTGAATCTCATAACTGGTTGCTTGAGCATTTTCTACACCAGCTCGAGTGGTGGCCAATTGCGTTTGAGCTTGGTAAAGTGAGCTGATCATATTTTCTTTATCAAAATTTCCTAGTTTAGGCGCAAAGAAGCAGATCGCGATATTCAGAACAGTTAGTAGTGAAAAACCGATGGTAATATGTTTCTTATAAGGCTTTAAGTCGACCGCTAGACCAAATAATTTTCCTACTTTACCTACAACATATGGTTCCAAAACATAGAAGGAAATGGTTGATAGGATAGTAGAAAAAATGAGAGATAGGATAACAGCCACGATACTTGGGAGTAATTGAGAAAAGATGATGAGAAATGGCCAATGGAAGAGATACATTCCATAAGAAATGTTGGCAATGAACAAGATGGTCTTTGGCTCAGTAATATGAGGTGTTTTCTCATGAAGGATTCGAGCTGAGAAGATCATTGCAGCTGTTGCCAAACCGGACAAGAGGAAACCAAAAAGGTAAGTCCAAATAGAGCTGAATTGAAGGAAAAATAGAAGGAGTAATTCAATGCCGAAACCACCTGCAAAAATGAGTAATAGATTTCGGATAGAGAATTGCTCAACTAGTTTGTGGAAGGAGTGCGTTGTTTGTTTTACACCAACTATTGTAGCTAATATGCTTCCGATAAAGAATGGAAATATATGTGTAAAGGTTGAGTAGTAGATTGCTGAATAGTTGCTGATAAAGAAAGCCGAAATGAACATTCCCAAGAAACTGAAGAGAAATAGAATGCTTGAACTTAGGAAAATGGTTCCTCTCAATTGTCCAATTGTTCGAGCAGTCCTTGCCATGAACCAAATGAATCCTGCCCAGATGATATAGAATTGCATCTCAATAGCGAGCGTCCAAGTGTGTACGAACAAATGAGGAGAAAACTGATTTTCATAGCTTCCACCAGATAGGATTTCAAAAAAGTTTGTTACAAAACCTAAAGCAGCAGTGATTTGACTACCGATATTAGCGATGAAGTCATTCCGAATGGTCAGAGCAAGTGGTACGACGAGCAAGATAGTCAGTACTAAAGGCGGTAAAATGCGATAGATTCTACGACGGAAAAAGGCAATGATGTCAATTTTTTTGTGTGCTGCAAATTCATCAATAAGCATTGCAGTTGTCAGATAACCAGACAGGGTAAAGAATAGGTCTACCCCAACAAAGCCACCTGGAAATTGTTTAATAAAATAGTGATAAAGTAAGACAAATAAAAGTCCAATGACCCTAATAACCGATAACCATTTAATTCGCATGTTGATAAATCCCCTGTTTAAATGTTCCTTCGTATGTTGCTTGTCCTTCGGTGGTTAGTTTTCCTTTTCCATCCGCATAGCCATTTTTGAATTGACCAGTGTAGGTCCAGCCTTGAGCTGACTTATAGGTTCCTTTTCCATTGAAAATTCCATTGGAGAATTCCCCTTCATATGCATCTCCATTTTCAAAGGTAAGTTTTCCTTGACCATTCATTTTAGAGGCGACAACATACCCTTCATACTTGATTTTTCCATTATCTAGGGTTAGGACTTCCTTGCTATTCATTCGTCCAATAAAGGTAAACACTGCACACAAGGCGAGCAGTACAACAGTCGCGATTTCAAGATTCTTGCGTGTTATATGTGGTTTCATTGATGATAATTGTAACTCTTTCATAGAAATTCTCTTTCAATATATTTGATTCCGAACTTTAATCATACCAGAATAAGATGCCGATAGAATCAAACATAGTTTACCATTTTTTTACAAATATTACAAAAATATTACACAGCGGAAATTATTATAGGTTTCTGTTTTGCAATCTATCTAGCCATCTGGAACAGCCATTTTTTACTATCTCATAGGTTTCATCGAAATCACCAGTGTACCATGGATCTGGAACCGATTTATCAGTAAATTGGAAAATTTTTTCTTGGACAGAAGAAGGGGCCATTCTTTTCAGGTCTTGGATATTCTGACTGTCCATTCCAATGATAAGGTCAAATGTCTCAAAGTCTTTCTGACTGATTTGTTGCGATGTTTTTGTGCTATCATAGCTGATATTGTGTTTTCTGAAAATATTTTGCGTTCCAGGATGAATGGGATTTCCGTGTTCCCAGCTAGATGTTGCTCGACTTTCAATATATACTTGATTTGTTAAATCTTTCATAACGAACTCTGCCATTGGACTGCGACAAATATTTCCAAGGCAGACAAAAACTATTTTTTGCATACTATTTCCTTTCGCTACAGAAGAAAAAGGAGTTGGATAGAATTCATACTAATTGTCTGAATTCCCCACAACCCCTTATTTTCACCTTGAGTAATTAACTATAGGAAGTCAACCTATATGAATTATATGTTATTTGTCTTCCTTGTCAAATGCATTTTTAATGCCCTGCACTGCACCTTCGATACTGTCTTTTGCATCTTCAACCAGTTCTTTAGCTTTTCCGATTCCCTTTTCGACAATTCCTTCGACTTCGATTTCCTTGTCACCTGTTAATTTACCAAAACCTTCTTTTACTGAGCCTGATAATTGTTCCAATTTTGCACTGATTTTGTCTTCTGACATAAGAATCCCTCCTCTTTGAATAGATGGATGCGGTGATTTTCAAGTGAATATGAAAAATCACATAGTTATACTATCATTAGTCTAACCTATATTCACATATATAGCAAGGGATATACTTGTTAATAGATTAACATCTTATAAATAAACGTTTTTACTTGAATATTTTTTGATTATCATATATTCTTATATTAAGAAATAGAAAGGATAGTAAATGATGAAACAAAATTATTATCAAACTCCAGCAGAAGTTGCAACTCTTTCTCCACGTCAATCTAAATTGTTAGTTGATTCAAAGGCTGTATTGAATCAAGCTGTAGCTGACTTATCAGTTGCCCATTCCATCCTCCATCAAGTTCATTGGTATATGCGTGGTCGTGGCTTTATGACTTGGCATCCAAAGATGGATGACTATATGGAAGAAATCGATGGTTATTTGGATGAGATGAGTGAGCGACTCATCACCTTGGGTGGGGCACCATTTTCTACCCTTAAAGAGTTTAGTGAAAATAGTCAGCTCAAGGAAGTTCCTGGTGATTACAATGTAACGATTGAAGATCAATTGGCGCGTGTGGTAGAGGTGTTCCGCTATCTGGCTGCTCTTTTCCAAAAGGGATTTGATGTCAGTAATGAAGAAGGTGACAGCGTAACCAACGACATTTTCAATGTGGCTAAGGCTAGTATTGAAAAACATATTTGGATGCTACAGGCAGAACTTGGTCAAGCACCTAAGTTGTAAATAGTTGAAGGGTCCACAGTAGGACTCTTTTTTGCTGCATTATTTAATACTCTTCGAAAATCAAAATTATCCGTTGTCAACTTGCCTTGATGAACTCCAGTTCTATCTTCGACTTCGTTTCCTAGGCTACTTTTGATTTTCATTGAATATAATATGACATTTGTCACATGAGTCCATGACAAAGTCTTCTGGTAGTGCCTCCTTTTTCGAGATATACTGTCTATGTAATATATTTAGGAAATAGGAGGTAGAAAGATGATAGAAGTACGAGCACTAGACAAGGCTATCAAAGGTCGGACAATCTTGTCCAATATTTCCTTTGAAATCAGGTCTGGGGAATGTGTGGCCTTGATTGGTCCAAACGGGGCTGGAAAGACGACCCTCCTGTCGTGTTTGTTGGGGGATAGGAAGGCGACGAAAGGGCAGGTTTTGTTGGATGGTCTGGCTCCACAGGCTCAGTCTAATAAGGAAAAGGTGGCAGTCTTACCACAAGAAAATGCTATTCCGACAGACCTGAAGGTCAAGGAATTACTTCGCTTTTTCCAAGCTATTTACAAAGATAGTCTGACAGATGTAGAAATCGACAGCCTGCTCTGCTTTTCCCCAGAGCAAAAAAATCAACTGGCCGGCAAGCTATCGGGTGGTCAGAAGCGGCTCTTGGCCTTTGTCATCTGCCTGATTGGCAAGCCCAAGTTGCTCTTTTTGGATGAGCCAACGGCGGGCATGGATACGTCGACCCGTCAGCGTTTTTGGGAGATTGTCCATGACTTGAAGGAAAAGGGAGTGACCATTTTTTATACCAGCCACTACATCGAGGAAGTGGAGCATACGGCGGAGCGGATTTTAGTCTTACATCAAGGCCGACTCTTGCGGGATACGACGCCGTTTGCCATGCGGAGTGAGGAGCAGGAAAAAGAAGTGACTTTGCCGATTGCCTTTGCGGTGGTGGTGGAGGACTTGGACGCGATTGATAATATAAGCTATAAGCAGGACACAGTCAGCTTCAAGACCCGAGCTATTGAGCAGGTTTGGGCAAATTTGCAGGAAGCAGGCTGTCGGATTTCAGACTTAGAAGTGCAGAACAAGACCCTACTCAACAGCCTATTTGACAAGACAAGGGAGGAAGAGTTATGAAAGCATTGATTCAAGTAGAAAGCATTAAATTATCCAGAAGTTTGGGAGTTTTTCTCCTGTCTATCGGTATGCCCGTTATCTTTTTCTTGATTTTTTCATCAACGGTCCAGTTTGACGATGCGGCCATGCAAAAGGCCTTCATCCAGTCCTATATGCTGACCATGACAGGATTTTCCATGTCGGGCTTTGCCCTCTTTACCTTTCCCATGATGCTGGCGGAGGATAGAAACAATAGTTGGTTGACCTTTATTCAGCATTCTCCTCTGCCAATCTGGCAATACTACTTCTCTAAAATTGTGCGGGTCTTGCTCTGTTTTGTGTCTTCCATTGCCATTGTCTTTGCGGTGGGTGGCTTGGTCAAGGGAGTTGAAATGACCGCTCAGGAATGGGTGATCTCGGCTCTCTTACTTTTAGTAACCTCTATCGTATTTCTAGCTATTGGCTTGCTTTTGGTGCAAATTCAGTCGGAACAAACCATGTCGGTGGTAGCAAATCTACTCTATTTTGTCCTTGCTATCATGGGCGGATCTTGGATGCCTGTCTCTCTCTTTCCTGACTGGGTGCAACGGATATGTAAACTCATGCCCAGCTACCATGTCAACCAGCTGGTGACCACCTATGCCCAAGAGGGAGATTTTCTCTGGAAATCCTTGCTAATTGTCCTAGGATATGCCATAATTTTCTTAGGAATTACTCTGGTTATGAATAGAAAATCCGAGCAGCAGTGAGGTGACAGATGATATTTGAAAAAAGAAAGGTACCGCTCATGTTCTTCGTGGGCATGGTCTTTCTCTATTTTCCCTTTTACTATGCCCAGTATAGTCCCAATCCGACGGCAGTTGTCCTAGCGACCATTCTCTTTGCCTTGGTCTATTGCTCCCTCTTTTACACCGACCACAAGCTCTATTCCCTGCTGGGTTGGTTTTACCTGATTGGCTATATCGCCGTCATGAGTTTTTGGGGCAATCTGCAATTTTCCCTCTTTATCTTCAACCTGTCCAATATGCTGGGCTGGTATTATAAAGAGAATCGACCGACCTATCGGACGGTGTCCTACGGGCTTTTGTTGCTAGCTATTATCCTATGGGCTCTCTTTGGACCTGTTCCCTTTGAAATGCGAGCCTTTGCCCTCGTCATTCACTTTTTCGGCTTGGCCTTGCTGATTTTCAGCTGGATTGAGACCAAGCGGGAAGCCCTTCAGCAACGCCTACAGGAGCAGAATGCGTCCATCAATCTCCTGCTGGCTGAGAATGAACGGAACCGTATCGGTCAGGACTTGCACGACACATTGGGTCATGTCTTTGCCATGCTGTCTGTCAAGGCCGAGCTGGTCCAGACTCTCTTGGTTCACGAACAGATTGACCAGGCCAAGAAAGAGGTGGCAGACCTTCAGACCTTGGCCAAGGACTCCATGCAGGAGGTCCGCCAGATTGTCCAGTCCCTCAAGCAGCACACCGTGGCAGAGGAACTCCAGATTTTACAGCAGATGTTGGACTTGGCAGGAGTGCACTTAGTTGTCTTGGGCGGGGAAATAGCTGAGCAGCTCAGCTTGCCTGTCCAGAACAAGCTGGCTATGGTGCTGAGAGAGTTGGCCAACAACCTGCTCAAACACAGCCAGGCTAGCAAATGTCGTTTGGTTTTTGAAAATGACCAGCAAGAATTGGTTTTACACTACGAAGACAACGGTGTGGGCTTTGCCCAGTTGACTGGTCAGGAATTGCATACCATAAAGGACAGGTTGGTAACAGTGAAAGGAAGTTTGGAATTTCTTTCTCTGGCCAAGCCCACCCGCCTGTCCATCCGAATTCCGCTTGAGGAGGTGGTAGAATGAGAATCTTAGTCGCAGAAGACCAAGCAATGCTGCGGGACGCCCTCTGTCAGCTCTTGGGTTTTCAAGATGCGGTTGAGGCTGTTTTACAGGCAGAAAATGGCAGTCAGGCCATTGCTCTTTTGGAAAAAGAGCCAGTAGATGTGGTGCTATTAGATATAGAAATGCCTGAAAAGACGGGCCTAGATGTCTTGGAATGGGTGCGGGGGCAAGCCTTGTCTGTCAAGGTTGTCATCATGACCACCTTCAAGCGACCGGGCTATTTCGAGCGGGCGGTCAAGGCAGATGTGGATGCCTATGTGCTCAAGGAACGCTCCATCGCAGACCTCATGCGGACCATTGAAACGGTCTTGGCGGGGCGGAAGGAATATTCACCAGAGTTGATGGACATTCTCCTGACCCAACGCAGTCCCTTGACCAACCTAGAAAGTCAACTACTCAAGCTGGTGGCAGAGGGGCTGTCCAATAAGGACATCGCCAGCCAGCTCCACCTGTCTGACGGGACGGTCCGCAACTATATGACCTCAATCCTGTCCAAATTAGGTGCTGAGAATCGTACGGCTGCTGTCAGAATTGCGCAGGAAAAGGGTTATCTATAGGCTGTATTTGCGGAAGTATTGTCGAATGGTAGTTTTTTCGTGTTGATAAAGGCAACTGCCTTCAATTTTCTATTGAAAATCTCCTAAAATTCTGCTACAATTTTTCTATGAAAAGACTTTATGATGTACAACAATTGCTCAAACGTTTTGGTATCGTTGTTTATATGGGAAACCGTCTGTACGACATTGAAATGATGCAGATTGAGCTCAATCGAGTCTATCAGGCAGGTTTACTTGATCGATTGGACTATTTGGAAGCTGAACTTGTTTTGAGGCGTGAACATCGTTTGGAGTTAGAGTATCAGAAATTGAAGGAGAGTAGAAAATGAAGTCATTGTGGGTATTTTTAGTATTTTTAATTGTTTTGGGAGCCTGGATGGGCTTTAATTATTGGCGACTACGCCGTGCGGCATCTGTAATTGATAATGAAGAATTTGCAGATAAAATCCATGGTGGTCAGTTGATTGATTTACGCGATCCAAGTGAGTTTAATAGAAAACACATTCTCGGAGCCCGTAATATTCCATATCAACAGTTGAAAATGAGCACAGCTGCTCTCCGTAAAGATAAACCTGTTTTGATTTATGAAAATGACCGTGGTCAGTTGGTAACACCAGCAGCCCTTCATTTGAAGAAACAGGGCTTTAATGAAATCTATATTTTAAGCTATGGTTTGAATGGCTGGAATGGAAAAGTGAAAGCTGGAAGATAAACCTTCGTCGTTTTATAAATATGTGATGGACAATGATGAAAAGAATCCAAGAACTGTTAAGAAATGCCAGTCTTGCTGAGCGTGTATTTACTTTTATTTCGTTAATTTTACTCGTTAGTATTGGAATAGTATGGTTTGTAGGTGTTCACTTAAATTCCACCAATCAAACACAAACAATAGTTCCAACGACTATCCAAGAAAATGTAAAAGTAGCTGAAGAAGCAGTAGCTATGCTTGAGTCTTCCAATACAGAAGACAATCTCCAACATGCAAAAGATGCGATTAATCAATTGTCAGGTGGGACTGTAAAAGAGGAACTTCAAAAGCGCGTAGATGTTGTTGATAAGGCCATGAAGAAAAAAGCTGAGGAGATTAAGAAGGCAAAATTGAAGGCTGAATTAGTTCGAGCAGAAGCAGCGAAGAAATTAGCGGAAGAGCAGAAGAATTCGGAAACTTCTGATAGCTCCACAGTTACAACCTTGGGTGAAACTACTACAGGAGGTACAGAAAGCTATCAGGAAGATACCTATAACTACCAACCTTCCTATAATTATGTTGATCCAGGGAATTCGTCTGTTTATACTCCTCCAAGCAGTTCTTCTACAGTGGAATCTTCGAGTTCTTCTACGCCAACAGAAGTCGTTCCTCCAAGCAGTTCGGAAGTAGTTGTTCCGAGCACGCCAACACCAGTAGAGCCATCTAGTTCTACTGAAACCGAGGTTCCAGCAGATTCTTCAATGATAATAGAAGACCAATCCCAGAGGTAGAAATGAATATGGGGAGAGATATTTCTCCTCTTTTTTATTTTCCCAAAGTTAAGTGATTTTCATTTGATTTGTGCTATAATGGTGTTTATGAGAATTGTATCAGGTATCTATGGTGGAAGACCGCTCAAAACATTAGATGGGAAGGTAACACGTCCTACTTCTGATAAAGTTCGCGGTGCCATGTTTAATATGATTGGTCCATATTTTGAGGGTGGGCGAGTCTTAGATTTATACGCTGGTAGCGGTGGCTTGTCTATTGAAGCGATATCAAGAGGGATGAATCAGGCAGTCTTAGTAGAACGTGACCGGAAAGCACAAGCTGTTATCAAAGAAAACATTCAGATGACTAAGGATTCAGATAAATTTCAACTCTTGCAAATGGATGCTAGGCAAGCCTTGGTGACATTGAGTGGAACTTTTGACCTTGTTTTTCTGGATCCGCCATATGCAGAGCAGGAAATTGAGGCAGTCATCTCTGAGCTTTGTCGTCGTCACTTATTGGCAGAGGATGTGATGGTTGTCTGTGAGACGGATAAAAACATCCAGCTTCCTGAAGAGATTGCAGAGCTCGGAATTTGGAAAGAAAAAGTATATGGAATTAGTAAGGTAACTGTATATGTCAGATAGAATTGGAATGTTTACAGGGTCTTTTGACCCGATTACAAATGGACATATGGACCTCATTGAGCGAGCAAGTGGCTTGTTTGAAAAATTATATGTCGGAGTGTTTACCAATCCGAAAAAGTCTGGCTTGATGACGGGTGAGGAACGATTGGTTATTTTGGAAAGACTTTTTGCCGGCTTAGAAAACATCGAGGTCATTCTTGTTGAAAATGAATTAGTGGTCGATGTTGCCAAAAGATATGGTGTGACTCATCTGGTAAGGGGTTTGCGTAATGCAACGGACTTAGAATATGAATCTAGTTTTGATTTTTACAACCGTCAGCTAGCACCAGATTTGGAAACGATCTATTTGATTGCAAAGCCAGAGCTCAAGTTTGTATCATCCAGCCAGGTTCGAGAGTTAATCTATTTTAAACAAGATATTGGTTTATATGTACCTGCAGATGTAAATGAGGAGATAAAAAAGTATGAAGAAAAATAAGAAATGGCTATTGATTGTTTCAATTATTATGGGGACGTTATTGATATGGTTTTCCGTATTTGTACGTCTACCATATTATATTGAGAGTCCTGGAGGGGCTTCGGATATTCGGGAAGTATTGACAGTCAACAATGAAGAAGATGAGGAGCCAGGTTCTTATAATTTTACCTATGTATCGGTCTTGCAGGCAACAGCCTTACAGTTGCTGATTGCTCAGTTTAACCCCTACGCAGATATTGTTTCTGCAGAAGAAATGACGGGTGGTGCAGACAGTGAAGAATACTATCGGATAGCTCAATTTTATATGGAAACCTCTCAAAACATGGCTAAATATCAAGGACTGACCTTGGCTGACAAGGATGTGGAGATGGATTTTTTTGGGGTATATGTGTTGGATTTGGCAGAAGACTCTACGTTTAAAAATGTATTGAATATCGCTGATACGGTTGTTAGTATAAATGGTCAAACGTTTGAATCTTCTCAGGGACTAATTAAATATGTTTCAGGCTTAGAACTTGATAGTGATGTAACAGTTGGCTATGTTAGTGATGGAGAAGAAAAGACTGCCGACGGAAAAATTATCAAATTATCAAATGGTAAAAACGGAATTGGTATCACGCTAGTAGACCATACTGAGGTAAAAAGTTCTGTCCCAATTGATTTCCAAACAGGAGGAATTGGTGGTCCAAGTGCTGGTATGATGTTTACATTAGCTATTTATACACAGCTGGCTGAGCCAGACTTGCGTGATGGTCGTGTTATTGCAGGAACAGGAACGATTGAACAAGATGGTTCCGTTGGAGACATCGGAGGAGCAGATAAAAAAGTATTATCTGCGATTAATGCTGGTGCAAGTGTTTTCTTTGTTCCAAATAATCCAGTGGACCCAGAAATTTTGAAAAAGGATCCAACAGCTAAGACAAACTATGAAGAGGCAAAAGAAGCAGCAGAAAAGGCCAATGCTGATATTGAAATCGTACCAGTGACGACTGTTCAAGAAGCCATTGATTATTTGAAGAGTACTAAGAGCGAGTAAGTCGCTCTTTTTTGCATCAGGCATTTGAATTAGCTTTGATACATCGTCCTTTCGGCTTGCCGTACTCTACGAAAGTGACTTGCACTGCATGTCATATTTCCACCCCAGAACATACTAGAGGCTGTTCTGGCTAACGGCACCCAGGAAAGCAAATTCATTCAACCATGCTAAAATTAAAATCGTCTGAAATTTCTCTGAAATGGTTGAAGAGTGCTATTTCAGCTGGTTTCATGTTATAATAATAAGGTTAGATATACGAATATTTCATTAGATAGGAGGAACAATGAAGAAAGAAATTTCACCAGAAATGTATAATTACAATAAATTTCCAGGTCCGAGTTTTGCACGTATTGGGAATAAGGTTGTTTCAGAGAATATTGAACTCAATGTTGTTGATGATTTCAAAGATGCTTTTGATCAAACGGCTTTTGGGCAACGCTTTTCGCCCATCATGTTGAAATTTGATTATATTATTGGAGATTGGGGAAATGAACAACTTCGGTTAAAAGGGTTTTATCGTGACGAGAAACCAGTCAAGTCTGATTTAAAAATTGGGCGGTTAGATGATTATTTAACAGAATATTGTAATTTTGGATGTGCCTACTTTGTTCTTGAAAATCCAAATCCACAAGAGTTAGAAGAAGAACCTGAAGAAAAAACAAGTCGCAAACGTCACCGTAGTCGAAATCGAAACCGACAAAAACAACGTACAGAAGAATTGGTATCGAAGGACAAGAAAGTCATCCGTAATGAACCAAAACGATCTAAGTCAACTTCAGGTACTTCAAAAGAACAGGGCCGTCATTTTACCGTAAAAAACAATAAACCGTCCACAGGTAAGCAACAGAAACAAGAGCGAGCGCAAAAACACGATAAGAAACAGCACCATCGTGAAATGAATGAAGCCAAACGTGGATTTGTCATCCGCCAAAAATAAGGAGAAACATGAAACCATCAATTTATGCCTTTACACAAGCCAATCTAGTTGATTGGATTATTGAAAATGGAGAAAAGAAATTCAGGGCCACTCAAATTTGGGAATGGCTCTACCGGTCCCGTGTCCAATCGTTCGCAGAAATGACCAACTTACCAAAATCTTTAATCGAAAAGCTTGAAGAAGAATTTGTCGTCAATCCACTCAAACAACGAATTGTACAAGAGTCTAAAGATGGTACTATCAAATACTTATTTGAATTACCTGATGGAATGCTGATTGAGACGGTGTTGATGAATCAACATTATGGACTTTCAGTCTGTGTAACGACTCAAGTTGGTTGTAATATCGGCTGTACCTTCTGCGCATCTGGATTGATTCCTAAGCAAAGAGATTTGACGAGTGGTGAGATTGTAGCACAGATTATGTTGGTACAAAAATACTTAGATGAGCGCAATCAAAATGAACGTGTTAGCCATATTGTCGTGATGGGGATTGGTGAGCCACTTGACAACTACGATAATGTTATGACCTTCTTACGTGTTGTGAATGATGACAAGGGCTTGGCAATTGGTGCCCGTCACATTACGGTATCTACTTCTGGCTTAGCACCAAAAATTCGTGATTTCGCACGTGAGGGAGTTCAAGTGAACTTGGCAGTATCCCTACATGCGCCAAATAATGACCTTCGTTCGAGCATTATGCGGATTAACCGTAAATTCCCCATTGAGGTATTGTTTGAGGCAATTGAAGATTATATTCAGACAACCAATCGTCGTGTTACATTTGAATATATAATGCTGAACGAGGTCAATGATGGTGTGGAACAGGCTCAAGAATTGGCTGATTTGACCAAGAATATTCGTAAATTGTCTTATATCAACTTGATTCCGTATAACCCTGTTAGTGAGCATGACCAATATAGTCGTTCAACCAAGGAACGGACCTTGGCATTCTTTGATGTTTTGAAGAAAAATGGGGTCAACTGTGTCGTTCGTCAGGAACATGGTACAGATATTGATGCAGCCTGTGGTCAGTTGCGTTCCAATACGCTCAAAAAAGACCGTGAAAAAGCGCGTGCTCGTATTGCAGCCGCAAAAGCTAAGGCAGGTATTCGTGCATGAGAAAATTATTCCAAGCAGACGGCAACTTCACCAAGCTTGGAAGACGGACTTGTACAACTTTAGCTGGGGTTTACGCTCTGGCTATTGTTTTACTCTGTTTTCTGCCCCAGACTTGGTATCCACAGTATAAGGATTTCTCAACCCCAGGAATTATTCAAATTGGCCGACTGTATCTTTTGCCAACTCCGTTTAATAGTATTGTCAATGGAAACAAGGTAGATAGTCTAGGAGACTTTGGTTGGATTATCCTACAAAATGCGACTAATATTTTTCTTCTCTTTCCTCTCGTTTTTCTGCTTCTTTTTCTTCGGGAGGAATGGCGGAGCCTTAAAGCAGTTCTTTCTTATACATTTTGTTTCAGTCTGTTTATTGAATGTACACAATTGTTACTTGACTTGCTGATTGATGCTCAACGTGTTTTTGAAGTGGACGACCTCTGGACCAATACCTTAGGAGGAGTATTAGCCTATGGGCTTTATCGTCTGATTGTTAAAGGCTGGAAAGTATAGTCGAATGTATTAGCTTTGATACATCATCACTTTCGGCTTGCCTTACTCTACGAAAGTGACTTGTTTCGTGAGTCTTATTTCCAACCTAGAACAGCCTTTAGGCTGTTCTAGCAACCTGCACCTCAGTTTCTTGTCTGGAAGCTAATTCATTCGACTATATTTTAAATAGCTCGGTTAAAGCAGTACGATTCTAGCAGTTGGTGGAAAATACAAGAAGACTTTACTATTAATACTCAATGATAATCACAATCAGACTAGGCGACGCAGATGCAGATAGAACTCTGTTCCTTTTATATTTCAAGGGAACAGGCTGAAAACCTCTACATGAGCTTTTCAGTCATCAAATCAAGTTAACAGCGTCTGGTTTTGATTTTCGAAGAGTATAAGTGTAACAAATGACCCCTGACGGTTCACTATCGTCAGGGGCAATTCGTTTATTTCCAAAAGTCATCAAAAATAGTAATTGGCAAGTGGCGCTTATGAGCTGTCTTATTCCACCAGCCTTCGATAATGGTTTGCGCTTGAGCATCAATGGTTTTTCCCTCAAGGAAATCATCAATTTGATTGTATGTGACACCAAGTGCGACCTCGTCAGCAAGGCCTGGTTTGTTTTCCTCCAAGTCAGCAGTAGGAACTTTGAGGTAGAGTTTTTCATCAGCACCCAATTCAGCGAGCAGTTGCTTGCCTTGGCGTTTGTTTAGGCGGTAGAGGGGGAGGATGTCTGCACCGCCATCACCGTACTTGGTGAAGAAGCCAGTAATGTTTTCAGCCGCATGGTCGGTACCAATGACAGCTCCCTTGCGTTCACCAGCGATGGCATATTGGGCAATCATGCGCATGCGGGCTTTAGCATTTCCCTTATTAAAATCAGACATTTCTAGTCCATTTGCATTGACTGCAGCTACCATTGCATCTGTTGATTCCTTGATGTTGATGGTTAGGCTGACATCTGGTTTGATAAAAGATAGTGCTGCTTGGGCGTCCGTCTCATCAGCTTGCACACCATAAGGTAGGCGGATAGCGATGAATTGGTAGCTATCGTCACCTGTTTCTGCGCGCATTTCTTCCATAGTCAGCTGAGCTAAGCGACCGGCCAAGGTTGAATCTTGTCCACCCGAGATTCCTAAAACATAGGTTTTTAAAAAAGGATGCTTTTTGAGGTAGTCTTTGAGAAAGTTGATGGAGCGACGAATTTCTTCTTTAGGGTCAATAGTAGGTTTAACGCCTAATTCATTGATGATTGTTTCTTGTAAAGTCATGAGTCAGTCCCCTTAAATCGCTTTTGCCTGGCTTTGTTGACGGATACTGTTGATGAGCTTCATCTTATTATCCCAAACGTCTTGAGCCAAGTCTACTGGATAGAGTTGTGGATTAAGTACGCGCTTGTACTCATCCCAGAGTTTATCAATTTCCTGGTTGGCGTAGTCTTGAATTTCTGCCAAACTTGGCAACTCGTAAACTTGTTTGCCATTCTCAAAAATAGGAACGAGAAGTGGACGTGCTTCAAAGTTTTCAATGGTTTTATTGATGTAGGTGTAGGTTGGATGGAACATGTAGATACTGTCTAGATGAGTGACATCTGTATCAGCGAAAGTAATGTAATCTCCTTCAGATTTCCCTTTTTCTTTAGAGGTGATTCGCCACACTTGTTTTTTACCTGGAGTAGATACTTTTTCCGCATTGGAAGACAACTTAATGGTATCGCGCATATTTCCGTTTTCGTCTTCAATGGATACAATCTTATAGACTGCTCCCAATGCTGGTTGATCATAAGCAGTGATGAGTTTTGTGCCCACACCCCAGACATCAATTTTTGCTTTTTGCATTTTTAGGTTCAAAATGGTATTTTCATCAAGATCATTGGAGGCATAAATTTTTGCATCTGTAAATCCAGCATCGTCTAATTGTTGACGAACTTTTTTAGAAATGTAAGCCATGTCCCCAGAGTCGATACGGACTCCTCTAAAGTTTATCTTGTCTCCCATCTCTTTTGCAACTCGGATGGCTGCTGGAACACCAACGCGTAGTGTATCATAGGTGTCTACTAAGAAGACACAGTCTTTATGTGTTTCCGCATAGGCTTTGAATGCTTTGTAATCATCACCATAGGTTTGAACCAAGGCATGAGCATGGGTACCAGCTACAGGTATGCCAAAGATTTTTCCTGCTCGAACATTGGAAGTCGCAGATGCTCCACCAATAAAGGCTGCCCGTGTACCCCAAATTGCAGCATCCATTTCTTGAGCACGACGGGTTCCAAATTCCATCAATGGCTCATCTTCAATAACTGCCTTGATACGACGAGCTTTTGTAGCAATGAGTGTTTGGTAGTTGACGATGTTTAACAAGGCTGTTTCAATCAATTGGCATTGTGCCAAAGGACCTTCGATTTGGAGAATAGGTTCGTTCGCATAAACCAAATCACCTTCTTTTGCAGATCGGACGGTTAAGGTCATTTCTAATTGAGCCAAATAATCTAGGAAATCTTGAGGATATCCCAATTCTGTTAGGTAGTCAATATCTGTTTGACTAAAACGAAGATTATTAAGGTAGTCCACCACGCGCTCCAAGCCTGCAAAGACCGCATAACCATTTTTAAAGGGTTGAGAACGGAAGTATACCTCGAAAACGGCATTTTTATTGTGAATATTTTGGTCAAAATAGACCTGCATCATATTGATTTGATAAAGGTCGGTGTGCAGTATCAAACTGTCATCCTGAAATAGTGTCATAAGATTTCTCCTCTTGCCTTCCTAAGTGAAGACGATTCAGTTACTATTGAAACTGAACGCTAATATGCCTACTATTATAACAAAAAAATCGAGAAAAACTCGATTTAGATGCACAGAATGACGAAAATACTCGCAAGAAAAAGGAATGGTATGTAAGGAATGGATCTTGGCTTGTATATTGTAAAGACGAGTAAGCCTAAGAGTGAGCTGATTTGAATAATCCATAGGATTTCAGTCAAGCCACAAATTAGGGACAGACTAGCCAAATATAGAAAATCACCCGAACCGATATTGAGCTGCCATTTCTCTGTCAGAAAAGCCAAGGCTAAAAAGCAACAAAAGAGCCAGTTAAGCTGGGAGAGTGACAAAGCTACAAAAGTAAAAACGAGCCAGACGGCAAAAGGATATTCCTGATGCTTGATGTCGTAAATGGTCAAAACCAGCCCTGCAAGGATGAGTATGGTTTCAGTTAGGCTTAGGAGTTGAAAATGGCAGAGCAGGACAGTAAGACCAGTTAAGAATTCTAGTCCAGCATACCAATAGGGAATATTTACCTTGCAATAACGACATTTGGATGCGGTTGAAAGCTGAGAAAGAATGGGAATCAGGTCCCAAACCTTGAGTCGCTTCTTACAAGAACTACAATGACTAGATGGTCGGATAATGGATTGTTCAGGGAACCGGTCAATGACCAGTCCCAAAAAGGAGCCAATTGAAGCTCCGAGGAAAAATAGGATACAGATCTTCATACCTATTTATTCGTAATCAATTTGGAAAATGAAGAGAAAGTTACACCGTTTCAATGGTAATTTGGAGAATTCCATAGGTGATAAGAGAATTCCGTATTCTTTCTTTGGTCTTTCCTGCCAAAGCATGGTTAGTAAGTTTAACAGTCAGTGTAGCACAATGTTCATATCCATCCATTGTCCATACTTTAAGTTGAACGATGGATTCCACATTTGGTATAGACAACAACTCAAGAGCCAGTTCATCACTCTTTATTCCAGACGGAGTTTGTTCAAGAAAGATTTTCAGATTATTCCATGCCTTAGGGAGGGCCTGACTAAGGATAAATAGAGAAATAATGATTGAAAGCAGGGGATCAAGGAAGTACCAATCAGTGAATTGGAGAATAATGGAGACAAGAATGACCGCCAGCCATCCTAAAATATCCTCTAGAAAGTGCAAACTAAGAATGGATTCATTATGGCTATGGCCATTTTTTACAATACGGGAAGCGGCGAAATTGATGATGATAGCGATCACTCCAAGTACTAGCATCCCATCTTGGTTGACAGGTTGGGGATGGAAAAGATTGGGAATGTTTTCCACAAGAATTAGGCTAGAACCGATAATCAGAATGCTTGAGGTCAAGAGTGCTGCCAAAATATTCCATCTCTTGTAACCAAGGGGATAGGCGCTATCAGCTGGTTTATTTGCGAAGGTCTGCATCAATGCGGAGCTGCCAATGGCTAGAGCATCCCCAAAATCATGGACAGCATCTGCTAAAATGGCGCTGGAGTGAAAGAGAGCTCCAAAGATAAATTCAATGATAGAAAAACAAAGATTCAGCAAAAAAGCAATGAAAGTATTTTTACTAGACGACATGACAAACCCTTTCTATGTTATACTGTTTATAGGTTCATTATGCTATTAAATGAGCCAAATAACTAGAAACAAGTAAAACATTTTGTTTGTTTTTGAACATAATGTTTGAAATGTACGAGAGATGGATAGACGAATTGCAAAAACACGAAAGGCGATTTTTCAGGCGTTTTTGAGCCTATTAAACGAAAAAGGGTACGATGACATGCGTGTGCAGGATGTCATTGATAAGGCAGATGTTGGCCGTTCTACTTTTTACGCCCATTATGCCAGTAAGGAAGCTCTTTTGGAAGAACTCTGTCATGACCTATTTCATCATTTGTTTACAGGTCGTGAAGGTAGTGATGTAACAGTTTTGCTGGCGCATATTTTCAAACATTTTCGGACAAATCAAGACCGAGTAGCTAGCCTCTTGTTATCACGCAATACCTATTTTTTAAAGGAATTAGAGACAGAGCTCAAACACGATATTTATCCAAAAGTGATGGAAGATTACATGCAGGATAAACGGAGTCTTCCAGAGGACCTATTGCTGCATTTTGTTGTCACTACTTTTGTGGAAACCGTCAGCTGGTGGCTAAAACAACGTAAAAAGGTAGATGAAGTGACCTTGACAACTTACTTTTTGAAATTATTAGCCTAAGGAGAAAATATGCTTAGACCATTACATATGGCACATGCCTTTTTAGATGAGATTTTAACAGACCAAGACCTTGCTGTCGATGGGACTATGGGAAATGGACATGACACCTTATTTTTAGCTCAGCGAGCAGGAAAGGTCGTGGCATTTGATATTCAGGAACAAGCCTTGAACACAACGGCTGAAAAACTAGAAAAAGCTGGCTTGACCAATGCCCAATTGGTTTTGACAGGACACGAAAGCCTAGATCAGTTTGTGGATCAATGTAAGGCAGCTATTTTTAATCTTGGGTACCTACCTTCAGCGGATAAGTCAGTCATTACCTTGCCTGAAACCACCCTTCAAGCCATCAAAAAAGTCCTAGATCGACTGGTTGTTGGTGGTCGTCTTGCTATCATGATTTATTATGGCCACGAGGGCGGAGCAGTAGAAAAGGATGCGGTCTTAGACTTTGTTAGTCAGCTGGACCAGACCGTCTTTACTGCCATGCTTTATAAACCGCTGAACCAAGTCAATACTCCACCGTTTTTGGTGATGATAGAACGTATCAACAACAATTAAGGAGGTGATTGTATTACAAGTTTTGTTCAAATCATTATATTTTTAATCCTATTAGTTATTTCCAATACCATTTATCGATTAAATCCCAAATTTCCACTTCCATTTATTCAAGTTTTATTGGGAGTTGGTGCAGGTCTACTATTTGGAGTCGGGAATCTCGCCCTAGATCCTTCATTGTTCCTTGCTTTAGTTATTGCTCCCTTAAACTTTAGAGAGGGTCAGCAAAGTAATGTCGATGACTTGATGGAAAATTGGAAAGTTATTGCCTTCCTAATTTTTCCGTTGGTCTTTTTAACAGCCTTGGGAATCGGATCTTTGGCTGGCTACTTATTACCAGTAGAGGTTCCTCTCTCTGCAAGTTTTGCCCTTGGGGCTGCACTTGCGCCTACTGATGCTGTAGCCTTTTTAGTGTTATCAAATCGCTTTGCTTTTCCAAAACGATTAGAAACCATTTTGACCCTAGAGGGCTTGCTGAATGATGCGAGTGGACTTGTTGTTTTTCAATTTGCTATTTTGGCTTTAACAACTGGTAGTTTTTCCTTCGTGAGCGCAGGTACTCAGTTTGTATGGGCACTTGTTGGAGGAATGCTGGCAGGTTTCTTCCTTGCTTTTGGTCATCGTGGTTTGATTTCATTACTTGAAAAACTGGATGCAGCCGATATTCCTGGAGTCCTGTTGCTCGAACTTTCATTACCCTTACTGGCTTATTTTGTGGCTACCTATATTGGTGGTTCTGGAATTATTGCAGTGGTCATTGCAGGTCTGTTTCAATCGAAGCAGTTGAAAAAAATGACTTTGTTTGATGCGCGTGTGAATCGTGTGAACCAAATTGTTTGGGATACTCTAAATTTCTCATTGAACGGGTTGGTTTTTCTTGTTTTTGGGTACGAATTTACTCGAATCATTCAGCCTGCTTTGAGGAATCCATTGATTAGTAATGGTCACTTGTTAGGGATAGTTATTCTCTTAACCATTAGTCTGTTTCTGCTACGCTTTATTGGTTTACTCTGCTTGAATGCTTATCGAAAAGCAAGGTCTTCTAAGAGTGTTTATAGTGTGCATGAGCTGGGGATTCTAACATTTTCAGGGATAAAAGGGTCGGTCTCTATTGCTACGATTTTGTTGTTACCAGAATTTGATAGTTTGATTTACAGTCTGATTCTATTTACTGTCGGAATGGTGACCCTGTTGAGTTTTTTGGCGGGCTTATTCGTTTTACCAAGGTTTGCAAAACAGAAGAACGAGTCTCCGATTTTAGAAGGTTCTGTCCGAATCTCTATTCTGCAAGTGGTGGTCAACGAATTGGAACTGGATATTGAGGATGCCGCAAATCCAAATGGTATTTATATTGTAATTGGTCAATATTATAGGCGGATAGAACATCTTCATCGTCAGCTGATGTCTGTAGACATGCGGAAAGAGGTGGCCAGTTTAAGGTTGAAATTGGTAGAAATTGAACAGAAGGGGTTAGAGACTGCATTTGCGAAAGAACACCTTAGTTTGTCTTCCTACCGTCACTATCAAAACTATTTAAGAACATTGGAACAGGATATTAATCGCGACCTGGTTCCAACCTTCAAATACTTATGGCTAATCAGTCGAAGGGTCATCAATAAGTGGTATCATGAATGGATTAGTATCGGAACTAGTTTACGGAAAAGGAATCAGGATGCGACTGCTCAAAAGAATGAGTATGATCCAGCATTGTCTGAATTATTCTTGGCCAATACCGCAGTGATTATTCAATTTTTAGAGAAAAATCAGTTGAGGTTCTCTGCTGAATACATTCAGCAGCTAAAAGAATTCTACCTATACCAAGCTCAATTGATTCATGCAGGAATCAAGGTGGAAGATGTTATCGGACGGTTGAAACCCGAAAGTTTAGATGATCTGTTACGAGGGTATTATTTAGAAAGAAAAGTGGTTGCAGAATATGAAAAGTATGGTCATTTATCACAAATGGCAGCCAAGCAAATGCGGCGCAATATCAACCAACTAGAAAGTTATGCGCTGACGGAGTTTAATTATTTTTAAATGTATGGATATTGAATCAGACACGAGCGGGTGATAAAAAGATAAATAAGAGTATAAGAAAAGGCCTAGAACCAGTGAGTGAATTTTCAACATTCTAGGTCTTTTCTTATCTGATTCATTTGAATTGTGCTAGTTAAGAATTGGCTTGATGAACAATCGCTCGTCTCCTAGTTCAATCAATTCAACTTGATTACCATAAAAATCACTGAGCAGGGCAGGAGTTAGAATTTCTTGTTTTGGTCCCTGTGCCAAGACTTTCCCTTCTTTTAGAAGGAGGACGTGAGTAAAGTTGTTTGTGATTTCTTCTGCGTGGTGGGTGACATAGATGATGGCAGGAGCATTTGGGAGTTGACAGATAGAATCGATATGATGAAGGAGGCGCTCGCGTGCCAATAGGTCAAGTCCAACGGTTGCTTCATCTAATATCAAAATAGCTGGATCTTCCATGAGGCTACGGGCAATGAGCAGGAGTTGGCGTTCACCCTGTGAAAGGCTCGCATAAGTCCGACCAATTAGGTGACTAGCCTTAATAGACTTAAGCATAGCTTTTGCTTCGTCGAGCTCCGCTTGCCCATATTCACGATATAGGATGGAGGACTTATATTTACCTGTCAATACGATTTGTTCTGCAGTTAGGTCAATGGGAAATCGTTCTGCTAGAAAAGAACCGACAACACCAATTTTCGTACGAAGACTGGGTATGTCACCTTTACCAAATTCAACCCCTAATACTGTCAAATCACCAGAGGTTTTCCAAAATTCTGCCATTAGAATACGCAGGAGTGTTGACTTGCCAGCACCGTTGAGACCCAAAATTGCCCAACGTTCTCCTGGTTGAAATTCCCAGTTTATATCTTCTAAAATTATTTTACCCTGTCTCTTATAATAGACATGTTTTAATGAAAGAATCATTGCTTATCTCCTATTCCTTTTGATTATTGTATCATAAAACTGTCGGCAATTGAGGATTTCTAACAAGATATATGGTATATTTCAGATTTTATGGTATAATTGAAATGTTATAAATTTTATTATAGGAGAACATCATGGAAGACCCTGGTAGTCAGACCATCTATTTACAACTATCTATTTTATTCTTATTGACCTTGTTCAATGCCTTTTTCTCAGCATCTGAAATGGCTCTAGTTTCCCTTAATCGTTCGAGAGTTGAACAAAAAGCCGCAGAAGGGGAGAAGAAGTTTGTTCGTCTTTTGACGGTGTTAGAAAATCCAAACAATTTCTTATCTACGATTCAGGTCGGAATCACCTTTATTTCAATCCTTTCTGGTGCTAGCTTGGCCAATGATTTAGGGGCTGTGTTTGCAAAATGGATGGGAAATTCTGCGACAGCTCAGACAGCTGGTTACTGGCTAGCTCTGGCGATGCTGACATTTGTATCAATTGTTCTTGGTGAATTGTATCCGAAGCGAATTGCCATGAATATGAAAGAAAACTTGGCAGTTGTCACAGCACCAGTCATTATTTTTCTTGGAAAAATTGTAAGTCCTTTTGTCTGGTTGTTATCAGCTTCGACAAACTTGATTAGTCGTATTACGCCTATGAATTTCGATGATGCAGATGAGCAAATGACTCGAGATGAGATTGAGTATATTTTAACCAAGAGCGAACAAACCTTAGATGCTGAAGAAATCGAAATGCTTCAGGGAATATTCAATTTGGATGAAATGATGGCTCGTGAAGTCATGGTACCGCGTACAGATGCTTTCATGGTAAATATCGAAGATGATATTAACGTCATCATGACAGAAATTCTTCGCCAAAATTTTTCTCGAATACCTGTTTACGAAGGGGATAAAGACAATATCATTGGCCTCATTCATACCAAAAAAATTCTTGCTGAAAGTTTCACAAATGGATTCGATCAGTTAAACATTCGCCGCATTATGCAGGAACCACTATTTGTTCCTGAGACGATTTTTGTGGATGATTTGCTGAAGTCTTTGCGAAATACTCAAAATCAAATGGCCATCTTACTAGATGAGTATGGTGGCGTATCAGGGATTGTTACCCTCGAAGACCTGCTTGAAGAAATTGTCGGGGAAATAGATGATGAAACTGACAAAACAGAAATCTTTGTGCGTGAAATTGCGGAGAATACGTTCATTGTCCAAGGCAGTATGACCTTGAATGATTTCAACGAATACTTTAATTTGGATTTGAGTAGTGATGATGTTGATACCATTGCAGGATTTTACTTGACAGGGCTTGGAACCATTCCAAGTCAGGATGAAAAAGAAGCCTACGAATTAGACAACAATGGTTTCCACATTGTGATGGTCAATGACAAAGTGAAAAATGGCCGTGTAACAAAATTGAAAATTCTCATCACCCCACTTGATGATGAGAACGAAGAGAAGGACTAGTTTTGGTCTTTCTTTTTTTATTCTTTTCTAAGATCAACATTATCATTGAGCATCGTCTTGTAAATATGTTACACTAATCTTTAGAAAATGAATGATAGAGGAAGATTGGATGAGAAATTTAGTCGTTTTTTACACACATCCTTGGATGGGATTGTTGAGGGACCAAATGGGGCTATGGATATTGGTTTTGTCCACTACAATGTAGAACTTGAGCAGTTTGCCAAACAGGTGACTGCCAATGCAGATACGATATTATGGGGAAGAGCAACCTATGAGATGATGTACCAGTATTGGCCAAATATGTTGAACAATGAGGAGAAGGAAGTGAGCATGAACGTGCTCATGCTGCCTGGATAGACGCTGTTGAAAAAATTGTTTGTTCAAGAACGTTACAAGAAACTGCATGGAATCATTCAACATTGATTCATGAACAGATTACTGAAAAATTCGACATTTGAAAACAGAAAATGCTAGAGATATTTTAGTTTTAGGAAGCCCTCGTCTGACTAAATTTCTCCTGAAAGAAACCGTAGTTGATGTTTTGAAATTGACTGTGTCGCCAGTCATTGTTGGGAGTGGCCTACGATTGTTTGAAGGGATAGAAGAGCACCTTGAATTAGTAGACACTCAAATAATGGAATAGGGAGTGCTTGGACTGACATATCGGATACGAAAGGATAGAGGGTTGTCGAATGAAGCAGATAGTCAATAATAGAAGCGTTTCCATTTTTGTGTTATACTAGAGGCATAAAGTTGTGAGGGAAAGATTATGACAGAGGTTGATTATCGTAAAGTAACTGGTTTGGTTCATTCAACAGAAAGTTTTGGTTCCGTTGATGGTCCTGGTGTACGTTTTGTTGTCTTTATGCAAGGTTGCCATATGCGTTGCCAATATTGCCACAATCCAGATACATGGGATTTGGTCAACCCTGCTGCGACGGAGCGTACAGCAGAGGATGTGTTAAACGAGGCACTTCGCTTTCGTATGTTTTGGGGAAAGGAAGGCGGAATAACTGTTTCTGGTGGTGAAGCTACCATTCAGATTGATTTTTTGATTGCGTTATTCACACTTGCAAAAGAAAAAGGCATCCATACCACATTGGATACCTGTGCCTTAACCTTCCGTTCAACGGAGCGATATTTGGAAAAATACAATCGTCTCATGGAAGTGACAGATTTGGTGCTTCTTGATATTAAGGAAATAAATCCTGAACAACACCGAGTTGTGACTGGACACAGTAATAAAACCATTTTGGAATGTGCTCGTTATTTATCCGACATTGGAAAACCTGTTTGGATTCGTCACGTTTTGGTACCAAATTTAACTGATCGAGATGAAGATTTGATTGAGCTTGGTAAATTTGTCAAAACTTTAAACAATGTAGAACGTTTTGAGGTATTGCCATACCACAATCTTGGTGAATTTAAGTGGCGTGAACTTGGTCGTCCATATCCACTTGAGGGAACAAAACCTCCAACACGAGCTAGAGTGGAAAATGCTAAAGCCTTGATGGAGACTGAAACTTATCAAGAATATCTGAATCGAATTAAGGGATAAAATACTAATAAAAAGAACAGGAAGTGCCGGAGCATTTCCTGTTCTTATTTCTATTCTAAGATGAATTTTGTTTTAATGCCATCCACATCAACAAAGGCTGCGCTATTGTCTAGTCTGTGAAGGTTTAGGTTTGCAACAATGGCACGATTTAAGGTTGCTTCAAAAGCTTCTGGATTGGAATAGATGACCGTATAGTAGGCAAGTCCTGGCATGCCTTCTTGTCTGGTTTTCAGATTTTTTCCTCCCCATTCGTTGACAGCTAGGTGGTGATGGTAGTCTCCAGAAGCTAACCAGGCTGCAGATGGGACGGAGAATTTATCCTCGACAGCTAAGACCTCCTGGTAAAACCGGCTAGAAGCAGCGCTTTCTCGGACAGACAGATGGACATGCCCCATGCGACTGCCAGCTGGCATTTGATAGGCTGCGTCAGCTTTTTTCCCTAAAGCATAGATCGTTTCAGCATCCATAGGCTCAGTAATGCCGACGATGCGGCCGTCTGGGCGGACATCCCAAGTGTCTTGAGGCAGGTCGCGGTAAATCTCAACGCCATTGCCTTCGGTGTCGGCTAGGTAAATGGCTTCGCTGTAACCGTGGTCGCTGGCCCCTTGGAGGGGAATCTTATTGTCGATAAAGTGGCGGAAAATGGTCCCAAGGTCTTCGCGGCTAGGTAGGACAATGGCCAAGTGGTAGAGTCCGTAGCTGTGGTGGACTTCGTCTTTCTGCTCTGTCTGAATCAGGCGGATAAGGGTGTTTTTTTCAACGCCAAGGTCAATCTGTTTAGGGCTTTGGGAGAGGACTTTCAGCCCCAAGACTTGTTGGTAAAACAGGCTTTGGAGTTCTAAATCGCGGACGTTGAGGGCGACATGGCCCAGTTCAAAATGTGAGTTGTACATCGTAATTCCTGACTTTCTTATTCATTTAGTTTATGGTATGATTGTAACAGATACATTAAAAAAAACAAGTACGATTTTATCAAATGGTTACTATTGTTTTCTAAAGTAATGGGTATTTTCAATGGAAAGAGGGAGGAAAAATATGCCGAAATATCATATCAATAATGTCTATGCCTGTCCTTATTTAGCTACACAGACAGTCTTGTCTGGAAAATGGAATATTTTGTTATTGCATCATATTGAGGACGGACCGATTCGGTTTAATGAATTGCATCGTCGATTGACTGGCATTTCACAAGCAACCTTAACCAAGCAGTTGCGTCAATTGGAAGAAGATGGCTTAATCACACGCAAGGTCTATGCACAAGTACCGCCAAAGGTCGAGTATGAACTGAGCGAGATTGGTCAGGAATTTAGATTGGTCTTGGAGCAAATTGAAACTTTCGGGGATAAATACATCAACTTTGTCAAATCAAAAAAATCTGAATGAGCCACTTGATTCATTCAGATTTTTGTATTTTTATAAGTCGGTATCCTTAACTGCATCTAACCAATCAGCGGCAGCTTTGGCTGTGCTTTCAAGGGCACCTTCTTTGAACGGTGATTGGAGGTTTGCGGCTTCAACCACTTGCAAGAAGGACTTGGTGCCGCCCAAATCACAGATGCGGATGTAGTCTTCCCAAGCATTTTCATCGTGATCTACCTGCGTACGTTTCCAGAATTGTAGGGCACAGACTTGGGCCAAGGTGTAGTCAATGTAGTAGAATGGGCTAGCAAAGATGTGCCCTTGACGGTACCAGAAGATACCACGGTTGAGGGCTTCTGACTCAGAATAATCACGGTCTGGCAAGTAGAGGTCTTGGAGTTTTTTCCAAGTCGCCTTACGTTCTGCTGGTGTCATTTCTGGATGTTCATAGACTTCGTGCTGGAAGTGGTCCACCAAGACACCGTAAGGCAAGAAGAGCAGGGCGCTTGCCAAGTGGGTAAATTTATATTTATCGACTTGTTCCTTGAAGAAACGGTCCATCCACGGCCAGGTCATAAATTCCATAGACATAGAGTGGATTTCACAGGTTTCATAGGTCGGCCAGACAACTTCTGGACTTTGGATCCAACGGGAACGATAGACTTGGAAAGCGTGACCTGCTTCGTGGGTCAAAACATCAATATCACCGCTTGTTCCGTTGAAGTTAGAGAAGATGAATGGGCTCTTGTAGTCAGGGATATAGGTACAGTAGCCACCGCTGTTTTTGCCTGGTTTTGCGTTCAAGTCCAAGAGTTCATGCTCAATCATGAAATCAAAGAATTCGCCTGTTTCTGCGGATAATTCGCGGTACATGTCTTGGGCTTGGCTGACGATAAAGTCAGGGTCACCCTGAGGAACAGCATTTCCGTCCAAGAACTCAAGGTTGAGGTCGTAGTGTTTGAGGCTTGGCACCTGCAATCGATTGGCTTGGCGTTGACGAAGATCTTGCACAATCGGTACGATATGTTTGAGGATTTCTTCACGGTAAACCTTGACCATATCACGATTGTAATCAAAACGGTTCATCTTGAGGTAGCCGTATTCCACATAGTCCTTGAAGCCAAGTTTGTGGGCAATTTCCGTGCGGACTTTGACTAATTCATCGTAAACGCGGTCGAAATCAGCTTCCTTGCTTTCAAAGAAAGCGGTTGTAGCAGCAGAAGCAGCCTTGCGGACATCACGGTCGGTTGATTGACCGAATGGCCCCATTTGGGCCAGGTTGTAGGTCTGACCTTGGAAATCGATCTCTGCACCAGCAATCAATTTACTGTATTCATCGGTCAATTCGTTTTCCTTTTGGAACAAGGGAATCACATCAGATGAGAAAGTCTTGAGCTTGTTCTCTGCCTGCATGAAGAAAGTTTCAGGTAAAATATCTGCCAATTCAACCTTGTACGGTGTTTGGACAATGACACGATAGTAGTTGGTTGTCAATTCTTCAAATAAAGGATAATACTCGTTCCAAAATTTAGTTTCTTCGTTGTAAAACTCATCGTTCATGTCAATGGTATGACGGATCATCCAAAGATTGTACTGGGTATCGATTAAGTTGAGCAATTTTGTAGTAGCTATCACAAGTGTGCGAGTCGTTTCCAAATCACTAGCTTGAGCTAACTGTTCTGTTAGGTCAGAAAATTGCGCTTTAATCGCTGTATAATCAGGACGTATGTAGGTATAGTCTGAAAATTTCATATAGTTCTCCTTTTGCATTGTTACCTTTTATCTTACTCTTTTTGAAAACGTTTGGCAAATCCCGACCCGTCCATGTTCACAAGTCTTTCTATTTATGGTAAAATGTAGAAGATTATTAGAAAATGAGGTTGTAGACATGTCTAAATTTTTAGTTTTTGGTCACCAAAATCCTGATACAGATGCCATTGCATCATCATACGGGTGGGCTCATTTGGAGCGTGAAGTGTTTGGTCGTGATGCGGAAGCTGTAGCATTAGGAACACCAAATGAAGAAACTGCTTTTGCGCTTGAGTATTTTGGAGTTACTGCACCGCGCGTGGTTGAGTCTGCTAAGGCAGAAGGTGTTAACCAAGTCATCTTGACAGACCATAATGAATTCCAACAATCGATCGCAGACATCAAGGAAGTGGAAGTAGCAGCTGTTATTGATCACCACCGTGTTGCAAACTTTGAAACTGCAAATCCATTATATATGCGTTTGGAGCCAGTAGGTTCAGCATCATCAATCGTTTACCGTGCCTTTAAAGAAAACGGAGTAACACCTCCAAAAGAAGTAGCTGGACTTCTTTTATCAGGTTTGATTTCAGACACACTCTTGCTCAAATCTCCAACTACTCATGCAACAGATCCACAAGTTGCGGCTGAGTTGGCTGAAAATGCTGGTGTGAACTTGGAGGAATACGGCTTGGCACTCTTGAAAGCAGGCACCAACCTAGCCAGCAAGTCAGCAGAAGAATTGATTGATATTGATGCAAAAACATTTGCTTTAAATGGAAGCGATGTGCGTGTAGCCCAAGTCAATACAGTTGATATTGCAGAAGTTTTGGAGCGTCAAGAAGAAATCGAAGTTGCCATGACAGCGGCAATCGTTTCAGAAGGATACAGTGATTTCGTATTGATGATTACGGACATCGTAAACTCAAACTCTGAAATCGTTGCGCTCGGTAGTAACATGGACAAGGTGGAAGCTGCCTTCAACTTCAAGTTGGAAAACAACCACGCTTTCCTTGCAGGTGCCGTTTCACGGAAGAAGCAAGTTGTACCGCAATTAACAGATGCTTTTAATGCATAATTACCCACTTACCGATTATCTTTGTGGTTGTTTGCCCTGATTTGCATTACTAAACCTATGCTTACAGGACATTGCTTCCATATTGATTCGGTAATTGGCATTGCCTAGCACCTTCGGGTGCTTTCTTTATTGAAAGGAAACTCATTTCATATACAGTGAATTTTAAAGAAGTAGAGACGACAGGCATAGAGGCAAGTATAGTGGCAGATGTTCTTGCAGGATTGCGGGCCAGTGAAGCTCGCTACTTCTGGAACAAATACAAACAGGAGTATGTGGTTTACACACCAGATGAGAAACCTGAAATCCTGCCCATTATCGAGAAAGTATTAGCAGAGCGGGACATGGTTTTTCCTTATACTCCACTCAATGTAGCCCAACTTGAAGTAGATGGTATACTCTGGTCTTTTATTTTTTATGACAATGGCTTGGCAGTTAATGTCCTCTATACGCTTGAAGAAGGTGGCAAACGAGCGGTCGGTTTCAAATTGTCAGACGGCATTGAAATACCCAAAGAATTTGAAGGAAAATTCAAGTTTGCCCGCCAACGCTCCAAACTAGCAGGCGAGATTCGTGGCACTTTCTTTGTTGTCAAGGGTGATTATTTATAGGGTAGAAAATCTGGGGAAACCCAGATTTTTTCTCACATACTTGACTTAAAGGTATATAATAGATATACAAAACTAAGGGAGAATGAATATGAACATTAAAGAAGTTTGTGAAGTGACTGGTCTATCAGCTGATACTATTCGTTATTATGAGCGGATAGGGCTTGTTCCCAAAATTGCACGAAAATCTTCTGGAGTGAGGGACTTTGCGGAAAATGATATAGCCATCTTGGAATTTGTTCGCTGTTTTAGGAGTGCGGGTATGTCGATTGAGCGCTTGATTGAGTATATGGGCTTGGTGCAGGCTGGAGATAGTACAGTGGAAGCTCGGATCGATTTACTAAAAGAAGAGCAGGAAGAATTGCGGTCACGATTGGTGGAAATTCAGGAAGCTTTAGACCGTTTGGATTATAAAATTGAAAATTATCAAACCATTTTAAGAGGAAAAGAAAGTGAATTGTTTGATGAGGGGAGAAGGGCAAGCAAAAAGAGCGGGGAATAATCCTCCGCTCTACTATTTTTTGTTCTATTTATGTGTCTGTTTCGGTCTAAATTTCTTTTTAAGTCCAATCTGAATTAAACGAAGCCCGATAAAGCCTGTTACACTTGCTAAGGTAAGTGCGACAAAAACTGGCATACCTAAAGACAGGTAAATATAGCTTGAAATCACTGTTAGTAAGCTAAACAAAACAATATTGATAAAAAATACTAACTCTTTAACGCGATAATTCTTAGTATTTCTTGCTTGATAAGTTTGGTAACTAGCTTGTTTCTCTTTCGGGATATACTCTTCGTACTGGTATTCATGGGACTGATAGTGTCTTTGTGCCATATCGTCTCCTTTACTGCTCCAACAAGCATACCATAACATTACTGTGTTTTTATGACATTTATGTTACAAAAATATTACAAGGAATAAATTAGAAAAGTCTGAATATTAAAATCAACTAGTTGGGTATCAGAAATTTTCATTTTTGATATAATTATCTTTATGAAGAAAATTACCATTACAGCAACAGCTGAAAGTATTGAACAGGTCAAAGAACTGTTATTAGCAGGCGTTGATCGTATTTATGTAGGTGAAGAGAATCACGCTCTTCGTATTCCAACAAATTTTTCATATGATGAACTGAGGGAAATTGCAGAGCTTGTACATGGAGCGGGCAAAGAATTAACAGTCGCTGCCAATGCATTGATGCACCAAGATATGATGGATCATATCAAGCCTTTTATGGAGCTCATGCGTGAGATAAAGGTTGATTATTTAGTAGTTGGTGATGCGGGTTTGTTTTATATTAATAAACGCGATGGCTACAATTTTAAACTAATCTATGATACATCAGTTTTCGTTACCTCTAGTCGTCAAATTAATTTTTGGAAAGATCACGGAGCTGTAGAAGCCGTTTTGGCACGTGAAATTCCATCTGAAGAGCTTTTTGATATTTCTAAAAATTTGGAAATTCCAGCGGAAGTATTGGTTTATGGTGCGTCAGTCATCCACCATTCTAAACGAACTCTGTTACGAAATTATTATAATTTTATAAAGGCTGATGAGACTGATTTATCGCGTCAACGTGGTTTGTTTTTAGCAGAACCTGCTGATCCAGAGAGTCATTATTCTATTTTTGAGGACAAACACGGTACTCATATTTTTATTAACAATGATATTGATATGATGACTAAGTTGGCAGAACTTTATTCACATGGTTATTGCAATTGGAAATTAGATGGTATTTTTTGCCCGGGTCAAAACTTTGTTGAAATCGCGAAATTATTTGTTAAAGCCAAAGAGTTGCTAGAGCAAGGAACTTTTACTTACGATCAGGCCTTTCTTTTGGATGAACAAGTTCGCAAACTCCATCCAGCTGAACGTGGTTTGGATACTGGTTTCTATGAATTTGATCGCAATAAAGTCAAATAAATTTAAGATTTGATTTCCTATCCTGACAGAGACGGATAAATCTAATAAGCGGTGATCTAATCTCTGCATAGGTTTTCAATCATAAACCATCGTTAATAGAAAGAAGTTAATTATGTCAAAAACACTGAAACGTCCTGAGGTCTTGTCACCTGCTGGGACTTTGGAAAAATTGAAGGTAGCCATTGATTATGGTGCTGATGCTGTTTTCGTTGGCGGTCAAGCCTATGGTTTGCGGAGCCGCGCTGGGAACTTTAGTATGGAACAGATGCGGGAAGGGATTGAATATGCCCACGCTCGTGGAGCTAAGGTTTATGTGGCTGCCAACATGGTAACTCATGAAGGAAATGAAGCAGGTGCAGGAGCTTGGTTCCGTGAATTGCGGGATATGGGCTTGGATGCTGTCATTGTATCTGATCCCGCCCTCATCGTGATCTGTGCAACAGAGGCACCGGGTCTTGAAATTCACTTGTCTACCCAAGCTTCGTCGACCAACTACGAAACCTTTGAGTTTTGGAAAGAGTTGGGCTTGACCCGCGTTGTTTTGGCTCGCGAGGTAACAATGGAAGAAGTAGCGGAAATTCGCAAACGCACAGATGTTGAAATCGAAGCCTTTGTCCATGGTGCTATGTGTATTTCTTATTCAGGACGTTGTGTCCTATCTAACCACATGAGCAAGCGAGATGCAAACCGTGGTGGGTGTTCTCAGTCATGTCGTTGGAAATACAATCTCTACGACTTACCATTTGGTGAAGAACGTCGTTCGATTAAGGGCGAAATACCAGAGGAGTTCTCCATGTCTGCGGTGGATATGTGTATGATTGACCATATCCCAGACATGATTGAAAATGGTGTCGATAGCTTGAAGATTGAAGGCCGAATGAAATCAGTTCATTATGTATCAACTGTTACAAACTGCTATAAAGCAGCAGTCGATGCTTACCTAGAAAGTCCAGAGAAATTCGAAGCCATCAAACAAGACTTGATTGATGAGATGTGGAAGGTTGCACAGCGTGAATTGGCGACTGGATTTTACTACAGTCCACCAAGTGAAAATGAGCAACTCTTTGGAGCTCGTCGTAAAATTCCAGAGTATAAGTTTATTGGTGAAGTCGTTGCATTTGATAAGGATACGATGACTGCAACTATTCGTCAACGTAATGTGATCAATGAAGGTGACCAGGTGGAATTTTATGGACCTGGCTTCAGACATTTTGAATCAACGATTCAAGATCTGCATGATTCAAGTGGTAATAAAATCGACCGTGCCAATAAACCAATGGAATTATTGACCATTAAACTAGACCGTGAAATCTATCCTGGTGACATGATTCGTGCTTGCAAATCAGGTTTGATCAATCTTTATCAAGAAGATGGCCAGTCATTAACTATTAGAGCATAAATCATTCAAAAAAGATCCGCAACCATTCCAGTTTCGAGATTTAGGGTGTGTCCGTCGAGCATCGTTGTGGATTTCCGTCAGAATCATTGTCTAGTGGGAATGGGAGAGTTCATCAAAATGACCTATTCTCTACTTTTGATGTTCATTGAGCATTAGATAAATTAACAAAAAAACGCATATCATCAACGTTTTCCTACATGATTTTATGCGTTTTTTCTATTTCCGGTATGTTGCTCAGTTTTTTTCTCTTGTTGCTGGGACGTTTTTACACTTTCTGGAACAAGGGTAATTTTCTGGATGTCTTCTAGATTTATAATGCTGGTCACCTGGCGCTTGAAATTTTTCATAATAATACGTTGGCGTTCCGTATCGTATTTGACGATGTCTCCAGTAAAACTGCGGTTCCCGTAGATGACATGGATTGAAGCATTCTTGTACAAGGCAAGTTCTATGTTATTTTTTATTTCTTCCTTGCTATCTGGTTCAATAGCCTTTGAAGCTCTGCTATTGCCTAAAAAGATAGAGGCATGTTCCAAAATGACTTCGATAAATCTCTTCATGGCATAATCCTTTCAAACTTGATATAATCATATTATCCAATTTTTTTAAAAATGACAAGTTTTTTCGAATAGATGATTGAAGGAGGTCACAAATGGCAACATTTACTTTTGAAATTGAAGAAAAATTATTGGTCCTATCTGAAAACGAGAAGGGATGGACCAAAGAGTTGAATCGTGTATCTTTTAATGGTACACCTGCAAAATACGATATTCGGACTTGGAGTCCGGACCATAGCAAGATGGGAAAAGGTATTACTCTAAGCAATGAAGAATTCCAGGTTCTTCTAGACGCATTTGCCAATAAATAAACGAATGAAGCCTACGCGAAGAAGGCTTCATTTTTTGTGATCGGTTGTAATAAGCGGTGGCAGATGGTTACCAGTGCAATTTTTGCTAAATCAGGAAGAATAAATGGAAGAACAGTCCAAGCAATGGTGTCAGACCAAGTAGCACCAGATACTATTTTAAAAATAAGTACTCCAGGAAAAAAGCATGCTACAGATCCAAGTAAACAAGCTAGGAATACATTTACAGAGGATGAATTTGCCTTGGTAGCCATTGAGGTTAATCCTGCATAAAGTAGGAAGCCCCAGAGGAATCCAGCTGTTGGACCCACCAGTGCAGCAAATCCACCAGAAAAACCAGCAAAAACAGGCAAACCAATAGCGCCAAGTACTAGATATAATCCAACGCTAGCAAGGGCATCTTTAGGTTTGTAAAGACAAGCAACCAAGCCAATAGCTAATGTTTGGAGAGTAAATGGAACTGGGCCAATAGATAAACTAATTTGCGAAAGTGCAGCAATCAAAGCTGTTCCGATAGCGATATAAACAAGTGATTTTGTTGATGTTTTGCTCATTTTGTTATCCCCTTTATTTTTTATGGTTAACAAAATTATAGTGAGAATCTAAAAGAAAGTCAATGGAATTTCATCGGCTGTAACAGCAATATAGTTTTTTTATATCTAAGTATATAAAATTTATATAAGTAAAAACATATTTATTAATATTATTTTACTTTTTGTTGTGTTACAATTCTAAAAAAGAAAGCGAGATTCCTTATGACCGAATTACTTGATATTTATCGTATCCTAAAGTCAAAAAAGTGGGTTGATCTTACTCATCAGATTGATGAAGCAAGTCCACATTTTCCAGCTTTGCCAGCTTTAGAAAAACGACCAATTTTTACACATAAAGACGGATTCTTTGTTCAGCAATTTACAGTAGTCGGACAATATGGAACGCACATTGATGCTCCAGTTCATTTTGTTGAAGGTGCCCGTTATCTTGATGAAATTGATTTGAAAGATTTCCTACTCCCTCTTTATGTCATTGATAAGTCGGATGCGGTGGCAGCTAATCATGATTATGAGATTACGAAACAAGATATTTTAGACTTTGAGGCTGTCTATGGCGCTATTGCACCAGATTCATTTATTGCTTTTCGTTCCGACTGGTCAAAACGTTGGCCTAGCCAAGATGCAATTCGAAACTTAGATCAACAGGGTATTCAACACACACCAGGTTGGAGTCACGAAGCTTTGGAATATCTGATTGAAGAGCGTCATGTGAAAGCAGTGGGGCATGAAACATTAGATACTGACTCAGGTGCTTTAGCTACTAAAAATAATGGAAATCTAGTGGAGGAATACTACCTCTTGTCCAAAGATATTTACCAATTGGAAGTACTGACTAATCTTGATCAGGTGCCAGCCTCAGGTGCCTTGATTTCAATTGCCTTTCCACATTGGGAGAAAGCATCCGGTTCACCAGTGCGTGCTGTAGCTATTTTACCCTAAGAAAAAATCCAGACACGGATCAAATCTTCCTTGTCTGGATTTTTTTGAATTAACGCATGGTAACAAATTCTTCTGATCCTGTAGGGTGAATTGCAACAACAGCATCAAATTCTTCTTTTGTAGCCCCCATTTTGATAGCCACTGCAAACCCTTGAATCATTTCATCAACACCATATCCGATACCATGTAAACCAACAACCTGCTCGTTTTCTCCAGCGGTTACTAATTTGAATTTCGCCATTTGTCGATGTTTTTCTAGGGCAGTGTACATAGAGGTAAAGGCTGATGTATAAACTTTTACATTATCTTTTCCGTATTGGGAAATTGCTTCGTCCTCAGTTAGACCAACAGTTCCGATTGCTGGATGAGAAAAGACAACGGTTGGAATAGTATTGTAATCCATCTTAGCAGTTGGTTTATTATTAAACAGACGTTCTGCCAGAAGGCGACCGGCCTTGATGGCTACAGGTGTCAATTCTTTTTCACCAGTTACATCACCGAGGGCATAAATGCCGGAAATACTAGTCTCCTGAAATTCATTGACTGCAATATGCCCAGATGGAGTGAGTTGAACACCGGTTGCTTCAAGATTGAGCTTATCTACATTTGGTTTACGACCGATAGCCCAGAGAACTTGCTGAGCAACATGGCTACTACCGTCTTCAAAATGAATTTGGATGTGACCATCCTGTGTTTTTTCAAGGCTAATAGATGTTTTTCCAGTATGAAGTGGGAAATTGGTCCGATTCATTTCTTCCATTAATGCCTCGACAATATAGGTATCAAAACTCCGAAGCGGACGGTTTCCTCGAACAAATAGGTCTGTTTGAACACCTAATCCATGAAGGAGTCCAGCCATTTCAACAGCAATATAACCAGCTCCTAATACCGCTACTGAAGATGGTAATTCTTCCCAAGCAAAGACATCATCGGATACGATTCCCAACTCACTCCCTGGTATTGATGGTACATCAGGCCTAGCGCCTGTAGCGATGACGATATGTTTGGCACGTATCAATTCGCCATTAACTTCAACAGTTTGATTATCCACAAAACGTGCGAAACCGTTGATTACTTCTACTCCATTCTTATTAAAAGTATTACCATAGGATATGCGTGAACGTTCAATATAGGCCTCACGATTTTTTCGTAAGGTAGAGAAATCAAAGGTGACTTCTTGACTAGTAAAGCCATATTCTGGGCCATAGTTTTGAATGGCCTCTGCTATTTGAGATCCGTACCACATAATCTTTTTAGGGACACAGCCAAGATTGACACAGGTACCTCCTAGGTAACCAGCCTCAATGACTGCAGCCTTGGCACCATACATTGCAGCACGGTTCATTGTTGCAATACCTCCGCTACCTCCACCAATAGAAATAATATCGAATTCTTTCATGAATATCCTCCCAACTCAATTGTTTTACTACATTCATTGTAACGTTTTTGTGAGTGTCAATCAAAAATTCACTACGGATTTCTTACAAAAGTGTAAGTGGGCATATCTTCACTTTTTTGTAAAATAATTAGGAGAACACTTGCATAAATTGATGTATTGGTGTATTATATGTTTAACACAAAATAAGTATGTTTTTCACAAACTAAAAGGAGAGATCTATGTTAAAGTCAAAAAAGGCTAAAATTGCTTTGTTTTCTGGATTGGGTGTTGCAGCTGTTGCACTCGTTGGAGGAGCATTACTGTACTCAGGTGTCATGGGTGGGTCGACTGTTGGTGATGAAACGATGCCTACAAGTTTGAGTTATCAAGTCGTTCAAGAGGGTTCAATTGCTTCATCTACCCTATTGACTGGTGTGGTTTCAGCTGCTGAGGAACAATATGTTTATTACGACCCTTCTAAGGGCGACATTAGTGAGATTCTAGTTGAGCCAGGTAGCCAAGTTGAAGCAGGAACAGCTCTACTTCGTTACGACAGTACAGAACTACAATCTGCTCTTGATTCAGCTGTTCGTGCACGAGATAAGGTTGGGCGTCAAATTGATGAGTTGCAACGGAATTATCAAACTGTAACCGTTCCAGCTGATGCTACAACAGGCGAAGAAACTCAGTCAACTTCCCAACAATCATATGATTCACAGCTAGCTGATCTTAATGATGCCTATGCCGATGCACAGGCGGCTGTTGATAAAGCTTACATAGCAGTTTTAGAGGCGACAGTAACCAGTACAGTTTCAGGAACCGTGGTCGAAGTGAATAAATCTGTTTCTAAAAATGCAACAGGTAGTCAAACAGTCATTCACATCGTGAATCAAGCAAGTCTACAAGTAAAAGGCAACTTAACTGAGTATGATTTGGCAAATATCGCTACTGATCAAGCAGTCAAATTGACTACAAAAGTATATCCAGACCAAACTTGGGATGGGAAAATTTCCTATATTTCAAATTATCCTGCGACAGACCAAGAAGCTAGTGCAGTTGCCGGTGCAACAAGCGGAACTGGTGCAAAATATCCTTTCAAGGTTGCTATAACTAGTGAAGTTGGGGATTTGAAACAAGGGTTCACTGTGAATATTGAAGTAGTGAATACAAGCAAAAATATATTAGTTCCTGTGACAGCAGTTGTTTATGAGGAAGATAAGACATTTGTTTGGACAATTGTAGATGGGAAGGCTAAAAAAGTAGAAGTTACTTTAGGAAATGCTGATGCGATAAATCAGGAAGTGCAAACAGGATTGGCAGTTGGAGATCATGTCATTTCATACCCAACATTGGACTTAGAAGATGGAAAAGAGGTAGAAGCCTATGAAGAACCAGCTAATTAAGCTGACTAATATCAATAAGTCCTATAGAAATGGTGATCAAGAACTTCGAGTCCTTAAGGATATTGACTTAGAGGTAGAAGAAGGTGAATTTCTAGCGATTATGGGGCCTTCGGGCTCTGGTAAATCCACTTTAATGAACATAATAGGTTTATTAGATCGCTCTAGTTCAGGCAATTATTGGTTGGAGGGGGAGGAAGTTAGTCAGTTATCTGAGAAAAAATTAGCTTCAGTTCGAAATGATCAAATCGGCTTTGTCTTTCAACAATTCTTCTTGTTGTCTAAATTAAATGCATTACAAAATGTTGAATTACCGTTGATATATGCAGGTGTTCCCTCAGCAAAACGAAAAAAATTGGCCAAGCAATACCTGGAGAAGGTCGAATTGGCAGAACGTATGACCCACTTACCGTCTGAATTATCAGGTGGTCAAAAACAGCGGGTAGCTATTGCGCGTGCCTTAGTAAATACTCCTGCGATTATTCTTGCTGATGAACCAACAGGTGCTTTGGACACGAAGACTGGTCAGCAGATTATGGAATTATTAATAGAACTCAATAATGAAGGTAAGACAATCATTATGGTAACTCATGAACCTGAAATCGCTGCATATGCGAAACGGACAATTGTTTTACGAGACGGTGTCATTACTGAAGATAGACGTAGAGAGGAGATTTAAATGGAAAATTGGAAATTTGCCTTAAAATCAATCCTCGCACATAAAATGCGTTCTTTACTGACCATGTTGGGGATTATTATTGGTGTGGCAGCTGTTGTTGTTATCGTTGCCTTGGGAACTGGTATGAGTAAGAGTATTGAAAAAGCTCTTGCTGGAGACCAAAATAATGTTGAAGTCTACTTTATGCCATACACCGAATCGGATGAAAGTTCCTCAATGGGATTTTTTGGTAGTATTGGTGGTGGTGAAATGTCAATGGAAGAAGAACCTGATTTGACAGATGCGATGCTTCAGGGCTTATTAGAAATTGATGGGATTAGTAATTACTATATTAGTTTATCAAATACTGCTGAAGTGTCTGCAGGAAGTAAGAAAGCTGATAATGTCTTTATAAATGGTGTTAGTCAATCCTATTTTGATGTGAAAGAGTTAGAGATATTGGCTGGTAGAAAGTTTATGCCAAATGATTATTCTCGATATTCGCGCATTATGATGTTAGATGTCAATTTAGCTGAAAAACTTTTCGGTAGTATGGATGCAGCCCTTAACCAGACAGTTAGTGTAAATCAAAACGTTTACCTTGTCGTTGGTGTCTATACAGATCCACAAGCTGGTTCAGCCCTTTACGGAATGAACTCTGGTGGGAATGCCATTATGACCAACACTCAATTGGCTACCGAAATGGGAGTAAATGAGAATCGAGGTCTATATCTTCACGTAGATGATGTTAGTCGTGCAGGGGAAGTTGGTCAAGCAGCAGCAGATTATTTAACGAAAGTTACTGGCTTGAAAGAAGCAAGATATGACATTTATGATATGTCAGCTATGCTGGATTCCTTTAGAAGTGAGATGGCTGGTGTCACAATGTTTATTGGTGCAGTTGCAGGGATCTCTTTGCTTGTTGGTGGTATTGGTGTCATGAACATTATGTTGGTTTCTGTCACTGAGCGAACTCGTGAAATTGGTCTCCGAAAAGCACTGGGAGCAACCCGAGGAAATATTCTCCTGCAATTCTTGATTGAAGCGATGGTGCTGACTACTCTGGGGGGAGCGATCGGTTTAGCTATTGCCCAAACTATCGTGTTTATTCTCAACGCTACAAAGGTGATGGGGGAAAATATGACGGCAGAAATCTCCATACCAGTTGTACTAGGTAGCTTGGCCTTTTCTGCGATTGTTGGTATAGTATTTGGGGTATTACCAGCCAATAAAGCTTCGAAACTTGATCCGATTGAAGCTCTGCGTTATGAGTAATACAACAGGAACGATTAGGTTATCCTAGTCGTTTTTCTTTTTTGAGCAAATCAATTGACTTTATCACTAATTAGAGATAAAATTATCTCATCAATTAAGAAAAAAATAAGTTCAAAGGAGAACACATCATGGTAGAATTAGGTATTTCAACATTTGGCGAAACAACTCCACTAGAAAAAACTGGCGAGACTTACAGCCACGACGAGCGGATACGCCAACTAGTCAAAGAAATAGAGCTAGCAGATGCGGTGGGGCTGGATATTTATGGGATTGGGGAGCATCACCGAGAAGATTTTGCGGTTTCTGCACCTGAGATTGTGCTGGCAGCTGGTGCCGTCAATACCAAGCAGATCAAGCTAACATCAGCAGTTTCTATCCTTTCCTCCATGGACCCTGTGAGACTATACCAGCAATATGCCACAATCGATGCTTTATCAAATGGCAGAGCAGAGATTATGGCTGGTCGTGGATCCTTTACGGAGTCTTTTCCCTTGTTTGGCTATGACCTCTATGACTATGAAGAACTCTTTGATGAAAAGTTGGATATGCTTTTGGAAATTGACAAGGAAACAAATCTCAAGTGGGATGGGCATTTCACTCAGTCCGTGGATAATAAGCCGGTCTATCCACGTCCTGTTCAGGAAGATTTTCCAATTTGGGTCGCAACTGGAGGCAATGTAGAATCTACTATCAAGATTGCAAAGAAAGGCCTGCCTATTGTGTATGCAGTCATTGGTGCAGGTGCTCATCGCTTTAAACCATTGGCGGATGCCTATCGTAAGGTAGCCCGAAACTCAGGCCACGATCCGAAGAAGACCAAGGTAGCAGCCCATTCTTGGGGTTGGATAGCTGATGACCATGATAAAGCAGTAGAAGATTATTTCCATCCTACTAAAGTTGTGACCAATAATATTGCAAAAAACCGTCCACATTGGAGCGAAATGACAAAGGCGCAATATCTCTACTCCCTTACAGATGAGGGAGCGACCATCGTCGGAGATCCAACACATGTTGCAGCTAAAATCATTAAGACCATTGAAACACTTGACTTGGACCGTTTCTTCCTCCATCTCCCAATCGGATCAATGCCACATGAGGATGTCCTCCATGCCATCGAACTCTATGGAAAAGAAGTTGCGCCAATTGTCCGAGATTATTTTGCTAAGAAAGAAGAGAATCAGTCCCAAGACTGATGAGATAGTAGATAAGATGAGCTACACTATAGTTAATCCTAAATATTTTTCATAATCTCCTGAAAATCCTGACCATGTGGTTGGGATTTTTTGAATAATTAGATAGTGACCGTTATGTAAATTGTTTCATAGTTGAAAGTTAACTTAGATAATTTGTTTATTCTTTTAAAGTGAATATTTATATAAATATTCTATAAATGATTTGTGCTATAATATAAAAAAATCATTATGGAGATTAATATGGAAAATATATTTACTATCAAAAATAAGATTCTAGACTTTCCATTTTTAGAAGAAGTAAATGAAGATAGTACAATAAACGAATGTGGAATTTATATGCTCTACATAGACTTTTTTGGTGATAATAGTATCTTGCCAATCTATATCGGAAAATCAAAAGATGTTCAAAAACGATTCGATAGTCATTTAAAAAAAATTATGTTTCTAAATAGATTATCAGAATCAACTTATTTATCTTATTTTTTTGAGAGAGAAGATCCTTTTTATGATGGAAGTTTTCTCTACTGTAAAATTTTTCAGTATATGATTGACCATCAATGTACTTTAACAGATTTCAAAATGAAAGTAGTCGAATTTTGTTCGTTAGAAGAGTTAGAATCTAAAGAACTATATTATATCAATTACTTTAAATCACAATTTGTTGGATTCAATCAGCTTAACTCTCGAACATTACTAAATGCCATTCAACCTTCTATATGCAATCCCAAAGAAAATAGAGACATAATAAATAAGTATTTTCAAGAATATTTTTGGGAATTAGATACCATTTCATACTATTTACAAGAGAATACTGGTTATACATCATTTAACTACAATTACACTTTCTTAACAATTTTACCAATTATAAAGAAAATCTTTGAAAATATGGATGAAAGTTATAGTGACTATAGAGAAAATAATTTAGAGAAAAGGTATTCAATAAGACCAAGTCAAGAAATTATCTTACAATTAAAAGAGAAACTTACCACATATCGTCAACTTTCAAGAGGACACAGTTATGCTCTGGAGGGAATAAAAGAAAATATAAAAAAAATTATTCGTAAGTCTAGCTCCAAACGTTTGAAATCGGAAGTATTATCACAAGCTTATCAAGACTATATTACAACTGGTCAAGTTAGTAATATACCTCATATTAATTTGGAGGAATTAAAAAATAATAGTAATTTGTTTCTAAAAGAACACTCCAAAGTAAAAAAAGAAAAACAAGAATATGATAAATTGATAAGCGAGCAGATTTCTCAAATTGTTACGTTAAAAAAACCATTGCTTGAACTTATTTTACCCCACAAAAACTTTCATCCATTCGAACTAGGTCATCGAGAAATAAGATACTATGCGGCGCCAATTCCTATCGAAAACACGGTATATATAGATTTTATTTCTAATACATATGGTAAAAGTAAAAGCTCATTCTTTTCTGATTTGGCTTATGTCGTATCGGTAAGAGTAACTCAGACAAATAAAAATGAAATTATTGATACTGTTGAATATATTATTAAAAATGATTTGACAGATGAAATTCAATCAGGTTTTACCTATGTTGAAAAAGATATTATGATAGCTCCATTGTTTAGAAAGATTCCTTTTCAACCTATTTTAGCTTATCCTAATGGGCACCTCTCAACAACTATGATTACTCTTTCTGTTGAAAAAAATACAGGATTAAATGATAGTGTCATTCAAAATGCAACTTTGATCCCATTAGAGGAAATTATTGCTAAGCTTGAAAGTTCTACTAATGTGGATACTCAATTTATTATAAATTCAAATGTTGGCAGTAAACTTCTATTTGAAGCATTTTCTTCTTCACTTGACTCAGAGCAATTGTTTGATATTCTCCAGAATGAAGATGCTCCAAATACTCTTTTGGAAAAAATATATTCTAAGATAAAAAAATCAAAGCAACGAACTATTTTTATTAATAAAAGAGCTAAACAAAGGACAGTAAAATTAACGCCGAAAACAGTAGTGAAAAATCATTCTCAAAAATCTTCGGTAGAAAAAAGGAGGCAGAGATATTTGGATAAAGTTTTCTCAAAAAATCCAAATATTCAGGTTTTAGAATATATTGATTCAAAAACTCCTGTCCATTATAAATGTTGTCAATGCCAATTTGAATGGAAGGCAAGAAGTGATAAAATATTCATTCGTCCCTATTGTAAGAATTGCAAATCAATCTCCATTGATAAAAATTAGATTTTCTAGCAATTCAATTATTTTAATTGTTTAGATAATTTTATGATGAAAAAATAAAATCAGTCCCAAGACTGATGAGATAGTTGATAAGAAGAGCTATACTATAGTTAATCCTAAATATTTTTCATAATCTCCTGAAAATCCTGACCATG